>Ga0247763_1000353_pt1 | contig 26790 bp, 21 predicted proteins | sample UWRJL141409B4_FD_179926 | JGI IMG/M metagenome (GOLD analysis project Ga0247763, IMG submission 179926) | Plant litter microbial communities from Arlington Agricultural Research Station in Wisconsin, United States - UWRJ-L141-409B-4 | ecosystem: Environmental > Terrestrial > Plant litter >... | reverse complement strand
CATCCGCCTCGCAGCGCGTGCGCCGCTGGGTCGAATTGCGGCGCGGACGCCGTTGCTCGCCCTCGCCCTCGTCGCGCTGACCGACGAGTTCTGGAGCGGCGTGGCCGTGGTCGCGGCGCCCGAGGTCGAACGCGAGCAACGCATCGAGCACGGCGCCTACGCGCTGCTCGTGTTTGCGCTGCCCATGCTCGGCTCAGCCGTGCTCGAGGCGGGGCTCGCCCTCGTCGCCGACCGCTACCCGCGCCGGCGCGTGGCCGGCCTCGGGCTGCTGGCGATGAGCCTCGCCCTCGTCCTCTGCGCGCTCGCCCCCGACGGGCCGGCGCTCGCGATCGGCCTCGCCCTTGCGGGAGCCGCGAGCGGCGTGGCGTGCGCGGCCGCGCAGGGCGAGCTGGTGACGACGACCCCCGACGGCGGGGCCCGCGCGATGACGCGCTGGGTGCTGTTCGGCAGCCTGGGCGACGTGCTCACGCCCCTCGTCGTCGCGGTCCTGCTGAGCGCCGGCGGCAGCTATCGCGCCGCGTTCATCGCTGCCGCCGCGCTGGCGTTCCTGCAGGGAGGGTTGCTCGTCGCGGGCGGCTGGCGCGGGCGGGGGGCGGAGGAGGCGCTCGCGCCGTGCGAGGAGCCGCTCGTAGCGCGCGAGGAGCCGCTCGCGCAGGCGGTGGAGGGCGCGGGCCGCCCGGGTGGCGATATCGCGGTCGGCGAAGTCGCGAGCGGCGATAACGCGGTCGGCGAAGTCGCGGTCGGCGAAGTCGCGAGCGGCGACACTGCGGAGCCCGATCCGGAGGAGGCCGAGGCGCTCCCGCTCTTGCAGGCCCTCCGCGAGGGCGTGCGCAACGGGCCGCTCTGGCGCTGGCTCATCGCCGCCAGCCTGTGCACGTTCCTCGACGAGATCGTGGTGGCCTTCGCGGCCCTGCATGCCGAGGGCGATCTCGGAGCGAGCGCGGCGACCGCCGTGGCGTGCGTCAGCGGTGTGTCGGCGGGCGCCGTGCTCGGCGCCTGGGTGACCGATCGCCTGCTCGGCGCCGTCGCTCCCGACCGCCTGCTCTTCGGCAGCACCCTGGTGACGCTGCTCACGCTCGGGGCCGTCGTGCTGGCGCCCTCACCCTCGTGGCTCGCGCTCGCGCTGGTCGGCCTCGGCGCCTCCGCGGCCCCCCAGTACGCGCTGGCGAAAGCCAAGGCCTATGCCGCCTCGCCCGGGCGTCCCGGCGTGGTGAACGCACTGGCGCAAGTGTTCGTGCTGGTCGACATCGTGGGCCCGCTCGCGCTCGGCGTGCTCGCCGATCGGTTCGGTGTTGGCGTAGCGATCGCTTGCCTCGTGGTGCAGCCGCTCGGCGTGCTGGGGCTGTTGCTGGGGAGTCGGCGCTAGCCCTCGAGGAACGGATCGACGGGCTCGTCCGCGCGGTTGCCGTGCTGGCGGTTGCCGTGCTGGCGGTCGTGCAGCTTGGGCGCGTCTGGTGGAGGAGCCTGTTCGGGGGTTTCACCGTGCGGCGGTTGGCGCGCGGCTTCTGCTCGGCGGGCTTTGGTGTCGCCGAGCTCCCGATCGCAGTCGGGTGATGCTCTTTCGTCGGCGCCCCCCAAGCACGTGTCATTGCGAGCGGAGGCAGGGCTTCATCGCGTGGTGAGAGCGTGACCCAAGGTGGGTCGCGCAGCGTTTAGGGTCGCAGCACCGCCGCGTTGCGCCTGCCCCGACACCGCTCATCGACCGGGCTGCTTGCGGGCGCGAACCCGCCGCGGGGTCCGCGGGGCGGCCGAGCGTCTCCGAGGGGAGAGACGCTGTCACCCAGCGCGAGACGGCCCCCTCTCCGCATCCGCGGCGCGCGCCTCTGCGCCCGGGCGGCCGCGCGCTTCATCGCGGGTGGTGAGAGCGCGACCCAACGTGGGTGGTGAGAGCGCGACCCAACGTGGGTTTGCGAGAGATAGGCTCGAGAGCGGCGTTCGCCGAGCGTAGCGTCGCCGCGTCCGCGCGTTCCGTCGCAGCCCACATGGCACAACTCGGCCGCGCGGCGCCGGCCTCGACACCGCTCGTCGACGGGGCTGCTTGCGGGCGCACGCAGCCCGGACTGCGCGCGCGTGCTTCCACCCGACCCCGGGGCGTTCGCCGTGCGTTTCCGTGAGCGGGGGGTGGTCGTTTCGGCGCGAGACACGCACCCCTGGGCGCCGACGCCTCCTCACCCGTGCGGTGTCCGACATCCCGCAAGGACGACCGCGGGAAATACGCGGCGTCGACCTGGCACCGTGCAAACGGGTTCGTTCGGCCGCCGCGGGACGCGGGGGTGCCGCCGCAAACTCACGTCTCCCAAACCCACTTTGGGTCGCGCTCTCACCACCCCGCGCTCCAGCGTTTCTGGAGGCGAGAGTGGTCGCTCGTGGACGAAGCCCCTCCCTCGGCGCGGACGAAGCCCCTCCCTCGGCGCGGACGAAGCCCCTCCCTCGGCGCCCGCAGCGCGCCTCAGCTGGCCGCCGCGCGTGGGGGACTCATCCGGTGGGGGTTTTCGGCGGGGTGCGCGCGAGGACGACGACGGGGAGGCGGCAAGCGCCAGGCTCGCTGCGAGCGTGGCGCGGGGGTGGGCAGCGGCTGCTTCGAGCACCCGCGCATGCTCGGAGGCGCGTCGGCTTCGCGGGGTCCGTGGCGACGGCCGCGCGGGATGGGGCCGGGCGCCGCGGACGGGGGCGGGATGCCGAGGGGGGCGACGTAGGCCGGTGGTCTACCTCGAGCGACTCGACGGTCTGGCGAGGCGGCTCGACGGGCCGCGGGTTTCGCCGCCTGGGCTGGACGGAGGTGACGATTGCTCGGCCCGGGGTAGGCTCCGAGGGGGGCGTGCCCGTGGGGTGCGCCTCTCTCGATCTTGGATTTGGCCATGAGTGACTTCACCCCTGTCAGCGGATTGGTCGGCGGCGCCTTGATCGGTGTCGCCGCGTCGTTGTTGCTGCTCGGAAGCGGGCGCATCGCGGGCGTGAGCGGCATCGCCGCTGGCGCCCTGTTCTCGCGCGAGGGGGGGGAGCGGTGGTGGCGGCTGGCGTTCCTGGCGGGGTTGATCGGCGCCGGGCTGCCGTTTGTCGTGTTTGCGCCGGAGGCGATCGGGCCGTCGCCGCGGCCGCTGCTGTGGCTCGCGCTGGCGGGGCTCCTGGTGGGGGTGGGCACGCGGCTCGGCGGCGGCTGTACGAGCGGCCACGGGGTGTGCGGTGTGAGCCGGCTCTCGCCGCGCTCGCTGGTGGCGACGGCGCTGTTCGTGGGCACGGGCATGCTGACGGTGTCGCTGCTGAGGATCTTCGCGGGGGCGGCGCCTTGAGCCCTTCGCGGCAACGTACGGCGCTGGCGCTGGCGGCGGGCGCGGTGTTCGGGGTGGGGCTGGGCGTGAGCGGCATGGCGAAGCCGGGCAAGGTGCTCGCCTTCCTCGACGTGGGCGGCGACTGGGATCCGACCTTGCTGTTCGTGATGGGCGGCGCCGTCGGGGTGCACTTCTGGGCCTATCGCTGCATGCGTCGGCGCTCGGCGCCGCGCTTCGCCGAGCGCTTCTCGGTGCCCGCCGGCATGCCGATCGACGCGCGGCTGGGCCTGGGTGCGGTGCTGTTCGGCGTCGGCTGGGGGCTCGGGGGCTATTGCCCGGGGCCGGCTTTCATCTCGCTCGCCACGCTGGGGTTGCCGGTGCTGGTGTTCGTCGGGGCCATGCTGGCCGGCATGCTGCTGGTGCGCGCGGTCTCTCCCGGCTCCGAGTGATCGAGCCCCGAGAGAGGCGCGGCGCATTTCCCATTGCAAATGATAACGACTATCAATATGGTCCTACATGTGGGCGGCAGTGCTGCCCCGACGCTATCCCAACGGTGTGGATGACTCGAGAGAGGTCTGGAACCCGACCCCTCTCGAAATCCTGGGCGAAGTAAAAACAGAGCAACTTCTCCCGGGTTCGCGACATGCCGTTGTCCCTCAATCACAGCCGGTCGTCGGCGACGACGACCGGCTGTTCTCATTGGGATCGCCCAAAAAAGGGCCCAGCATGCTCGCGTCGCACGGCGCCGACGCTCTGTTGGCGGGAGAGTAGTCGCCGCTGTTCGAGCCCCGGTTGGCACGGCCGGCAGTCTGCGAGCATGCCGGACCAAAACACGGTCGCGAAGGGAACGGCGGCCAGCACCCGCGCTCCTGGGGTGGCCGCCGCGCCTCCGCGTGAGGGCTCCGCAGCAAGACGCATGCCGCGCATCAGCGGGCCTGCACCTGCTGCTCGAGGCGGCGCTGGGTCGGCATGACCCGGATCATCCCGACCCAGTCTGGGCTATAAGGATACAAGCCCGAGCTTCGTGTTCGTCAAAAACTTCGACGGGGGTCGTCGCTCGTTTTGGGCACGAGACGTGCTGGCCGCGCCTGTCGTGACCACGCGCGTCCTTTCGTCTTCGGCTGGAGGCACATGAGGCTAGCGCTGAAAGTGGTTCTCGCGACCGTCCTCGGCACGCTCGCCGTGCTGGTGGTGTCCGGCTACCTGCGCACGCGGCGCGAGGTGGCGCTGTTCGATTCAGACATCCGCAACGATCACGCCCTGATCGGCACCACCCTCGGGGTGTGCGTCGCCAGCACGTGGTCGAGCGCCGGGCACGAGCAGGCGCTCGACCTGGTCGCGCAGGCCAACGCCGCGCGCGACTACCTGACCATCCGCTGGGTTTACCTCGACCGGAAGCCGAGCGCTGGCGGCGACGAGCTGCCCGCGTTCCCGCTGGGTTCGCTCTCGGGCGTCGAACACCGCGTGCTCGAGCTGCCCGATGAGGGAGACCAGACCTTCCTCGTCACCCACGTTCCGGTGCGCGACGAGGGCACGCTGATCGGCGCCATCGAGATCGCCGAGAGCCTCGCGGTCCGGGACGCCTACCTGCGCTCGAGCATCTGGAGCACGGTGCTCGCCACCGCCAGCATGGTGCTCGTCTCCGGCGTGGTGGTGCTGGTTTCCGGGGTCTGGATCGTGGGCAGGCCGCTGGGGCTGCTCGCCGACAAGGCCAACCGCGTCGGCCGGGGTGACCTGACGGGCCCGCTCACGCTCGCGCAGCGCGACGAGATCGGCGAGCTGGCGCGCGAGGTGAACGCCATGTGCGAGCGCCTGGTGGAGGCCAACAGCAAGACGCAGCGCGAGACCCTGGCGCGCATCTCGGCGCTGGAGCAGCTGCGCCACGCCGATCGGCTGATCACCGTCGGGCGCCTCGCGGCGGGCGTCGCGCACGAGCTCGGCACGCCGCTCAACGTGATCGGCGGGCGCGTGAAGATGCTGCGCCGCAAGACCGTGCAGCCCACCATCGCCGACGAATATCTGGGCATCATCGCCGAGCAGGCCGAGCGGATGACGACCATCATCCGCCAGCTGATGGATTTCGCTCGCCGGCGCGAGCCGAAGGTGGCCGCCGCCGATCTCCAGGCGAGCGCGCTCGCGATCCGGCGGCTGGTGCTTCCCATCGCCCAGAAGCGCCGGGTGGAGGTGGTGATCGCGTCGACGGCGCCGGTGCTGGCGCTGGGCGACGCCGTCCAGCTCGAGCAGGTGATGAGCAACCTGGTGGTCAACGCCATCCACGCCTGTGCCGAAGGGGGCCGCGTCGAGATCACGTGCGGCCTGCGCGACGAGGGCGGCACGCGGCGTGCATTCGTGCGGGTGGAAGACGATGGCCACGGCATGGACGCCGCGACCAAGGAACGCATCTTCGAGCCCTTCTTCACCACCAAGGACGTGGGCCAGGGCACGGGCCTCGGCCTGAGCGTCGCCCATGGCATCGTTCAGGAGCACGGCGGCTCGATCGAGGTCGAGAGCGCCCCGGAGCGTGGCAGCCGATTTTCCGTATTCCTACCGATAGCGAGCACATGAACCCACGAGCATTGATTGTCGACGATGAACCTGCCGAGTGCGAGCTCGTGCGCGACGCGCTGTCGCACGCCGGCTTCGAGGCCACCAGCGTCCAGAACCCGGGCCGCGCGCTCGACCTGCTCGCCACCCGCCCCTTCGACGTGGTGCTCACCGATCTGAACATGCCCGGCATGAACGGCACCGAGCTCTGCCGGCGCATCAGCGAGGCCGCGCCGCACGTGCCGGTGGTGCTGGTCACCGCCTTCGGCAGCATCGACTCGGCCGTCGACGCCATGCGCGCCGGCGCTTACGACTTCTTGACCAAGCCGTTCGACGTCGACGCGGTGGCGCTCGTCCTGCGCCGCGCCGTCGAGCACCGCGCCCTGCGATGCGAGGTCGATGCGCTGCGCCGCGTGGTCGACACGTCGCAGCGCTACGGCGGCCTGCTCGGCAACAGCCAGGCGATGCGCGACATCTACGGCATCATCGATCGCATCGCCGACAACGACGCGCCGATCCTGATCACGGGCGAGAGCGGCACCGGCAAAGAGGTCGTGGCGCGCGAGATCCACTCGCGGGGCCGCCAGTCCAAGGGCCGCTTCGTGGCCGTCAACTGCGCCGCCATGCCCGAGGCGCTGCTCGAGAGCGAGCTGTTCGGGCACGTGCGCGGCGCCTTCACCGACGCGCGCACCCCGCGCGAGGGCCTGCTGGTCGCGGCCAGCGGCGGCACGCTCTTGCTCGACGAGATCGGCGACATGCCGATCGGGCTGCAGCCCAAGCTCTTGCGCGCGCTGCAAGAGCGTGTGGTGCGGCCCGTGGGCGCGACCGACGAGGTGCCGTTCGACGCGCGCATCATCGCCGCCACCAATCGCGACCTCGAGAGCGCGATCGAGGCCGGCCGCTTCCGGGAAGACCTCTACTACCGCATCAACGTCATCCACCTGCAGCTGCCGCCGCTGCGCGCCCGCGGCGGCGACGCGCTCGCGCTCGCGCAGAACTTCCTGGGCGAAGCGGCGGTGCGCAACGGCAAGCCCGTGCCGAGCCTGACCTCGGGGGCGGCCGAGCGCCTGCTCGCCTACGACTGGCCGGGCAACGTGCGCGAGCTCCGCAACTGCATGGAGCGCATCGTGGCCCTGGCTCGCACCGACCGCATCGACGAGATCGACCTGCCGCCCAAGGTGCGCGACTATCGCTCGGGGCATGTGCTCGTGGCGGGTGATCACCCACATGAGCTCCAGCCGCTCGAGGAGGTCGAGCGGCGCTACATCCTGCGCGTGGTCGAGGCCTGCAAGGGCAACAAGAGCCAGGCGGCGCGCGTGCTGGGCATCGGCCGCAAGACGCTGTATCGCCGGCTGGTGAGCTTCGGCGTGTCGGTTTCCGAGAACGACAGCTGACGCGGCCCGCCACAGCCCTCCGGGGCCGCGGGATCTCGGCTCGTTCCGCGCAGTAGCAGGCCGAAAGTTGCCTCTCTTCCGCGTTTGCGTAAAGTCACGCTGGGCGCGAGGCGACGGCAAAATTTTCGGAGGTGCGATGCTGCACGAGTTTTTTGGAACCTTGGCATTGGTCGGAACGAGCGGCGCCGTCATCATCGGCACCACGCTCTTCGTGCTGTTTCTCAGCATCGGGCTCAACCTCTACATTCGCGGCCGGTACGCCTCCTTCGCGCGCGACATCGAGGACCACAAGCGGGCGGATCGCCCGTTCACCCACCACGTGCTCAACCGCATCCTCGACGACGCGCGCGATGCCAAGCTGCGTCAGGGCCGCGACGCCAACGTCCAGGCCATCGTCGAGCACCACTTCCACAGCGAGCTCGGCGGCCTGCTGCTCGGCGAGCGCTTCATCCGAGCCGGCGTCGGCCTGGTGATCATCCTCGGCCTGGTCGGCACCTTCACCGGCCTCACGCTCTCCGTCGGCCAGCTCGTGACCATGATCGCGGAAGACCCCGCGCGCGGCATCGACGTGGCCGACGTCGTCACCGGCGGGCTCACCAAGGCGCTCGGCGGCATGTCCGTCGCCTTCTCCGCGTCACTCTTCGGCATCGGGTCGGCGATCGTGCTGACGATCTTCGGCGTCATCAGCAACCCGACCGACAAGCGCATGGGCCTCATGATCGCGATCGAGGCCCACCTCGATCGCGTCCTGTCGTTCTCGCCCGAGGCGGGCGGCGCGGTGGCAGGCTCCTCCCCGGAGACGGAGCACCTCGCCCAGATCGTCACCGACTTCAGCACGGCGGTCGCCGGCCTGGAGACGGCGGTCATGCAGTTCGGCTCCGCGCTGCAGACGTTCGCGGGCACCACGCGCGACTTCAAGGAGTTCAACCTGCACCTCAAGGACAACGTGCAGCGCATGAGCCTCAGCTTCGCCGACGCGAGCGAGGCCGTGAAGCACCACGTCCATACGCTGCAGGGCGGCGTGGGGGCTCGCCGCTGACATGCGCCAGCGCCAGCGCCTGCTCGGGAAGGACGAGAACCTCGCCCACATCTGGCCCTCCTTCGCCGACGTCACCAGCACGTTCGCGATGATCTTGTTCGTGCTGGTGCTGATGGCCTACGTGAAGAACCTGGTCAGCACCAAGCAGCTCGCCGCCTACGAGAAGCAGGTCGCCGGCGCCGAGCAGCGCCTCGGCGCCCTCTCGCTCGACCTCGACCGCACCCAGAAAGAGATCGCGCTCGGGCGCTCTGCGCTGAGCGCCTCCGAGCGCAAGCTCAAGACGCAAGAGGGCGTGATCGCCGCCAGCCAGGCCGAGCTCGACCAGCTGCGCGCCCGCCTCTCGAGCATCGCGCTCCTGCGCGTCGAGGTGCTCGAGAAGGTCAAGCTGGCGGTCGAGGCCGTGCTCGCCAAAGACCCGCCCCCCGGCGCGGCGCTGCAACCCGGCGGCTCGCTGGTGCGCCTGGGCGACAACGGCAACATCGTGATCAACGAGGGCCTCGTGTTCGAGTACAACTCGTTCGCGCTCAAGCCCGGCAGCACGCCGCTGCTCGACACCCTCTCCCGAGCGCTCGAGAGCGTGCTCGACGACACGGAGGTGCGCGAGTACGTCGACGCCATCATCGTGCAAGGCCACACCGACGACCGCGGCACCCCCAGCTTCAACCGCGAGCTCTCCAGCAAGCGCGCCAACGCCGTCGTCGACTACCTGCTCAAGGCCAACCCCAACCTCGAGAAGAAGTACGCGAGCTTCTTCGCCTCCAGCGCCTTCTCCGAGTTCCGCCCCCTCGATCCCTCCGAGAACGAGAACGCCTACGAGCGCAACCGGCGCATCGAGATCTCGGTCGCGCTGAAGGACTCGAACGTGCGCAAGTTGATCGACCAGTATATGTCGGCCACGCCGATCGATGGCGTTCCAGCGGACCCCGCTGCTGCAGCGCCAGGTTCGGCGGGCGACTCGGCGGGCGCCGCGCCGACCGACCCCGCCGCGCCAGCCCCCGCGGGAGCCACGCCGCCAGCACCTGACGCTCCGCCCGCGAAGCCCTGAGCGGTTTGGGATAGCAGCGCTGGTCCGTCGGCACGCCGGCTAGCGGTACCTCAGGCAGTAACGTCGCGCGTCTGCAGTAAATGGATAGACGTCCCTGGTTGCGTGGATAGACGCGAGCAGCGCGCCGATTACATTCGTGGCGTCCGGTCTGCATCGTTCGTCCACATCACGGGGGTGTGCGGCGAGCGCTGGTTATGCGGTGGATCGTACCGCGAGCAAGCAACTCGACGGGGGGGACGCGTATGTCAAAAGCCAAAGCGACTTGGTCGAATAACTGGATGTCTGGAATTGCGAATGGCACGAGCGTCACCGGGATCAGTATCCCGGGCACACACGAGTCGTGTGCGCGGCATGGGGGCGCGCAGACCGAGTGCCAGTGGTTCTCGATAATCCAGCAACTCAACCGAGGTATTCGATTTCTGGATATTCGCTGCAGATACGAGGCCGACTCCAACAGCGGTCGGACCCAGGGTATCTACTTCCCGATTCATCACGCCAGCGAGTTCCAGAAGATCTTCTTCGAGGAAGTCCAGTCACAGTGTGTTGACTTCTTGAACAACAATCCGACGGAGTTCATCTTGATGAACGTCCAAATGGAGTACGAAGGCGACGGCGACGCCTTTCGTCGCAAGTTCCTCGAGTTGATAGCGCCCTATCAGGCGAGGCACTGGTACCTGAAGAACACCATTCCGACGCTCGATAGCAGCCTGCGCGGGCGCATCGTGCTCGTACGAGCGCATGATTCGTCAAACGGGAAGGGCTGGGCCAAGGGCCCCGATTCGGAGTGGCCAGATGGCGCGAGCGGCGGTGGCCTCGCGTGGAATGGTTTCAATACTAACGGCGACTCGTCCAACGCCACGTTCGAGACCCAGAATGCCTGGAGCTCGATCAGCGGAACGGACAAGGGTGCCAAGGTGGAGGAATACATCAAGGCGGCCAACGGTAACGCGGCCAACGGTCGCATCACGCTGAACTTTGCGAGTTATTCGTCAATCCGTGGGCCAGGTTTGAACGCAGAGGACATGAACCACAGGCTCCAGGGATTTCTGCAGGGCACTGCTCCAAACGGTAAGTGGGGCGCTCTCGGTGTGATCCCGATCGACTTCGTCGGTAACACGGGTGACAGCGGGGCCTCCTTGGAAAACCTGATCATCGAGCACCAGCCGCACCAGGTCGATGCGACTTATTGTGGGGTGGCGAGCTGGCTGGCGAAAGCATCTGCGTGAAGCGGGTGGCTCTCGCTCGCGCGCGTCTTTGACAGACGGAGCGGCGACGAATGGCAGGCGCCGTTCCCAAACGGAACGGCGCAGGCGCTGCCAGGTTGTGCCAGCGCCTGTCGGCACGCGCCTTGCTGGAGAAGTGCGGGCATGAAAATCACGTGGGGCTTCGGGTCGATGGTGGGGTTGGTAGGTATCTTGGCGCTGGCGGCGGCGTGCAACACGGATGATGCGCCGGACGAGAACGTGGGGGGCGGCGGCGGCACGGGCGGCACCGGCGGCGCGGGCTGTACGATCGACAATCAAGGCAGCGCCGGCGCCATCGGAATCAGCACCGCCGTGCCGGCGTCGGGCTCGTGGTGCCCGACAGACGGTCTCGAGGTGTGCAGCGGTCCCAATGCGGGCTTCACCACCCTCACCCTACCCGACGGAGGCATGACCACCGCGTCCATACAATCGCGCTGCGTCGCCAACGCCTGGCAGAACGAGGAGGTCGAGGAGTGCGAGCCGTCGAACCATCCCGGCTGCAACATCCCGGCGCGCTTCACGGACGGCGCGTGCTGCACGGCGGTGCGCTACTGCTACGACGCCGTCTGTGATGGCGAACGCTGGTGGACCAATGGCGAGCGCTGAGCGAGGCGCGCGCGCCGATAGGCTTCGAGCGCCGTCTCGATCGTGTGTTCGAGATCCGGCAGCGGCCAGCCCCGCTCGCTCGTCAGTGCACGCATCGGGCCGCGCGTCGATGGCGCCGAGGTGTGCTTCACGCCGACGTTGAAGGGCACCCCGGCGCAAGCCGCAAAGCGACGGATGAGTTCGAGCATGGGGCAGGGCGCCCGGGGCACGAGGTGCCACACGCCGCACTCGCCGTCGATCGCGAGGTCCAGCGCCGCGTCCACCAGGTGCGGGGTCCAGCTGGGTGACACGAGCTCGCCCCCGGCGACGTGGAGCTCACGGCCGCTGCGGAGCGCGCTCAGAGCGCGGCTGAGCGGATCATCGGGCCGTTCGGGGTCCATGGCGAACCCGCTGCGCAGGATGAGCGTTCGCGAGAAGAAGAGCGCGAGGCTGCGTTCGAGGGCGAGCCAGCCCTCACCCTCGGCATCGCCAGGGGTGGCCCGATCGCTCTCCCGGGGCGGCGCTGCCGACCAACCGTCGTAGACGCGCTCCGAAGAGAGCATGAGCACACTGGGCTCAGGCGCACACTGGAGGAGAATGCTCGCCCCGTGTCGTTCGAGCTCGGCGTCGAGCGCCGGCGCTGGACCCGACGGATCGAAGGCGAAGACGACGGCCCAGGGCCTGCGCCGCGACAGCGTCAGCGCGCGGCGCGCCGCGCCGAGCGTCGGCGCGCTGACGCAGGAGAAGCGTCGGGCGCACGTCTCCTCGACTCGACGCGCGAAGGCGCCGGCTCCGATCGAGAGCACGCTCGGGCGGGTGGTCTGCTCGTCCGCGCCAGTCTGCGCGGAGTGAGAGAGCCGAGAGTTAGACCGCCACCAGCCGATACCGTGAGCCGGCGCGGGGCACAGAGCGTCGCCTCGAGCGATGCTGCGCGCCAGCGCGACCAGGGCGGTCGGGCGCGGCGCAGGGCTGCGCACGTCGTAGACGCCAGCCTCGTAGTCACCCGCGTCGGCCGTCACCAGCTTGTTCCAGCCCACGGCGCCGAACGCAGACCAGACGGTCAAGGCGCGCACGTCCGCGCCTCCGTCTCGAGCCGCCCGTACACCTCGCCAGGCCTCCGTCAGCCAGCGCAGCTGATCTTCCCGGTGGCCCGCGAGGTGCACCTCCGTGAGCGCGCAGGGCGCTCGGTACCGCCTCCAGACGCCCTCCAGCGCGGCCTGATGCCCCACGATGCCCTCGGGGCGCGCGCGGACGGCCTCGACGTCTGCGTACGTTTGCCGGCCGTTCCCACCATACGTATGAGGTGGATACCGCTCGAGGCGTGAATCGAGGAGGCGGTCGCTCGTGACGTAATAGTTCACGCCGATCAAGCTCGGCGTGCAGGGCTCGGCGCACCACTCGTCGAGCTGTCGCGGGGCGACCCCGTGATCCTCGAGCTCGCGTCGCAATGGATGCCGAGCATCGACTCGCCCGAACAGCAGATCGAGGCTGAGCCAGCGGCGATCGTTCTCGTAGCGGCGCTGATCGGCGAGGTCTTCGCTGGAGAAGACCTCCGCGACATCTTCGGTCGCGTAGAGCTCGGCGCGGGGGTTGACGCGCCGAATGGCGCGCATGCTCGCCTGCGTGGCGAGCACTTCGTTGGCGACCGCGCGGTAGAACGCCCCGAGATCGGTCGCGTGCGGGTACCACAAGCCGTAGAGAGCGGAGAAGCGCGCGGTCGTCAGCGGCTCGTTCACGGGCGTATAGGCGTCGACCCAGGGATAGCGCCTCGCGACCTGCCCGGCGAACGCCCCGAGCCCTTCGGCGAATCGCGGATCGCACAGGTCGGTGTGGGGCGGGCCGCTGCCGTGGTGAACGAGCCCGACGATGGGCGCGATCCCGAGCGCTGCGAGGCGCTTCAGCCTCACGTCGCTCCAGTCGAAGGCGCCCGGCGCGGTCCCGAGCGGCGCGGTGCGCTCCCAGAGCACGGGGAAGCGCACCCGGCTCACGCCGAGCCGCGCCAGAAGATCGAGGTCGCCCAGGCGAGCGTCGTGTCCAGTTCGCTCGAGCTGGTCAAAGTAGACGTCACCCACGCGATTGACGGTGCACTCCGCTCCTGCCCAGAGCTCGACCGGCCGCTGGCGGGCGGGGCCTGGTGCGCCTGCTCCCGTGGTCGCCACTTCGCGGCAACTCGTCTCGCTCGCGCCCTCGCCTGGTTTTCTCGCAGCTTCGCCTCGGTGTCGCTCTCGCATGATCATTCGCTCACGGTGCAATACCGGTGCCTGGCTCTGAAGCAGTCGACCAGCGAGGGTCGCTCGCCTTTCGATAGCCGCGCGCTCGAGATTCTCGATTTGCTAGCTGCCGACTTTCGAGTTGAGAGAGCGCGAGCAGAGTAAGCGCGCGCCAGGGGGTGCAGTCTCACGCGCCGCGGTCAGTAACGCCACGCAGTCGGCGCGCTGCCTGCCACCGATCGACGTCTAGAAGGAGGCGTTCGAGCGCAGCCGCGCCGCTTCACGGCGCGAGAGCTGGCGCGCGCGGTGTGTCCCGCTTGCACTGCGCGAGGGGCGATCGCTCGTGGTCGCCCTGGCACGTCGCGTGCAGTTCCTGTCGATGGATGATGCATCGAACGAGCGCCCACGCTGACCTCATCTGCTTCTCTCACCTGCGCTGGGACTTCGTGTTTCAGAGGCCGAATCACCTCATGAAGCTGTGCAGCGACAAACGTCGTGTGTTCTTCTTCGAGGAGCCTGTCGCGAGCGACGGAGCAGCGGGGCACGATGTATCGGAAGTAGCGCCGAACCTGTTCGTGGTCGTGCCGAGGCTACAGCCGGCTCAGAACGCCACGGATTGCTCGCGGCTCACGCTACAGGCGCTGTGCGAGCGCTATGAGATAGAGCATCCGATAGCGTGGTTCTACACGCCGATGGCGCTGGAGTTCGCTCGCGACCTGCCCGCTGCCTTGACGATCTACGACTGCATGGACGAGCTCTCGGCGTTTCGTGGAGCGTCGCCGGCGCTCGGGCGCCTCGAACGTGAGCTGTTTGCTCGCGCCGACCTGGTGTTCACGGGTGGGCGCAGCCTGTGCGAGGCGAAGCGGTCGTCACATCACGCGGTCTATTGCTTTCCGAGCAGCGTGGACGTCGCTCACTACGCCAGAGCGAAGACCGATACGCCACAGCCCGCGGACCAGGCCGGGATTCCCCACCCGCGCCTCGGATTCTTCGGCGTCATCGACGAACGCATGGACCTCGCGTTGATCGAGGCGGTCGCGGCAGCCCGACCCGAGTGGCACATCGTGATGGTGGGCCCGGTCGTCAAGATCGACCCCGCCGCCTTGCCCCGCCTGCCGAACATCCACTACCTCGGTCAGAAAGCATACGCCGAGCTGCCCGACTATCTCGGAGGTTGGGACGTGGCGCTGATGCCCTTCGCTCAGAACGCGTCGACGCGTTTCATCAGCCCCACCAAGACGCTCGAGTACCTGGCGGGGGGCAAGCCCGTCGTCTCCACGCCCGTCGCCGACGTCGTTTCGCCGTACGCGGAGCGCGGCCTGGTTCGCGTCGCGGCGGGGCCCGACGCCTTCATCCGCGCCATCGATGAGACCCTGAAGGAAGGTGGCCTGGGTGACAAGGAGGCGCGCGTGTCCGAGTTCATCGCCGGCACGTCCTGGGCGAACACCTGGGCGCAGATGGCGGCCTTGATGGTGGCGCTGATGCGGCGAGTCTTCCCGGGCAACCAGCAGCCCGCCATGGAGACCAAGAGCAGGGTGGCGTGATGAAGCCCCATGTGTTCGACTATCTCGTCGTCGGTGCCGGCTTCGCGGGGAGCGTGCTCGCGGAGCGGCTCGCCTCCGAGCTCGACCAGAAGGTGCTCGTCTGCGACAAGCGGGCTCACGTGGGCGGCAACGCCTATGACCGGTATGACGCCGCGGGTATCCTGATCCACCAGTATGGGCCGCACATCTTTCACACGGCCTCGAAGAAGGTGCTCGACTACCTCTCACGGTTCTCCGCGTTCCAGCCCTACGAGCACCGCGTGCTCGCGTCTGTGGACGGAACGCTCGTTCCCTTTCCCATCAACCTGACCACGCTCGAGCGCCTGTATGGCAGGGAGTTCACGGCGGAGCAGGCCGAGGCATTCTTCCGGGAACGGGCCGAGCCGGTCGCCCACGCGCTGACGTCGGAGCAGGTCGTGGTCAGCAAGATCGGGCGAGAGCTCTACGAGAAGCTGTTTCGGAATTACACCACCAAGCAGTGGGGCCGCGACCCCTCCAAGCTCGACGCGTCGGTCGCCGCTCGCGTGCCCGCGCGCGTGAACCGAGACGATCGCTACTTCACCGACGAGTTCCAGGCCATGCCGGTGCACGGCTATACGCGGCTCTTCGAGAACATGCTGTCGCACGACAACATCCGGGTGGTTCTCAACGCCGACTATCGCGACCTCGGGCAGAGCGTGCGCTACCGCCACCTGATCTACACAGGGCCGGTCGACGAGTTCTTCGACTGCCGATTCGGGCCCCTGGAGTACCGCTCGCTGAAGTTCGAGTTCAAGACGTTCGACTGCGAGAGGGTCTTGCCCGTGGCCGTCGTCAACTATCCGAACGAGCACGCCTATACCCGCGTCACGGAGTTCAAGCACCTGACCGGGCAACGGCATCCGAAGACATCGGTGGTCTATGAGTACCCCCAGGCGCAGGGCGACCCCTACTATCCGGTCCCGTCGCCGGAGACGGCGGCGCTCTACCGGCGGTACAAGCTGCTCGCCGACGCCACGCGGGGCGTCCAGTTCGTGGGGCGTCTGGCGACGTACAAGTATTACAACATGGATCAGGTCGTGGCTCAGGCGCTGTCTACCTTCGATCGGCTTCGCGACCCCCGAGAGGTTCGCGTCTCGGCCCCAGCCTCGGCCTCGACCTCACCGGGCTCGGCGTTTGCGTCGGCCCGGCAGGCGCCCTCGTCGCGCTCTGGGTCTCTATCCTCGCGAACGGCCATCGCCGGCGTGAGAGAGTAGCGTGGCCCCTTTCAGGCACCGCTCGCAACTCGGACATCGAGAGGCCCGCAACGCCGCGCCGCCCGCGAGCGAGAGCCACGACCCGCTCGGCTACCCCCGCCCGCAGTTTCGCCGGCAAGACTGGACGTCGCTCAACGGAGAGTGGGCCTTCGCCATCGACGTGGAGGCGGTCTGGAGCCGAGCGGAGGTGCGCTACGATCGCACCATCCGCGTGCCATTCTCGCCCGAGACGCGCATGAGCGGCGTTGGTGATACGGGGCTGTACAAGGCCGTCTGGTATCGGCGGCGGCTGCGGGTGCCGCGCCTGGGGGCGGGCGAGCGCCTGTTGCTGCATTTCCAGGCCGTCGACTCGCACGCCATGGTCTGGCTGGATGACACCCTGGTGGCGGAGCACGAGGGCGGCTACACGCCCTTCGCCGCCGATATCACGGAGCAGCTGAAGGACGGCGTCGAGGAACACACGCTCGTGGTGCGAGCCTACGACGACCCCGCCGATCTCGAGAAGCCCCGCGGCAAGCAGGACTGGCAGCTCCACCCGCACGCGATCTGGTACCCGCGCACGACGGGCATCTGGCAGACGGTCTGGCTCGAGCGGGTGCCGGCGACCCGCATCGATCGGGTTCAATGGGCCGCCAACCTCGAGCGCTGGGAGATCGGCATCGACGCCGTCATCCTCGGCTCTCGGTCGAGAAAGCTGCGGCTCGGCGTCAAGCTGTGGGCCGACGATCTCGTGCTGGCTCACGATCACTACACGGTGGTCGCGGGGGAGGTGCATCGCCGCATCGCCCTCTCCGACCCCGGCATCGACGACTTTCGGAACGAGCTCTCGTGGAGCCCGGTCTCTCCCAAGCTGATCGAAGTGGAGCTCGAGCTGCTCGACGAGCAGGGCAACTGCATCGACCGCGTGGAGAGCTACACGGCCTTGCGGGCCTTCGCCGTGCAGGATGACCGCTTCTTCGTGAATGGCCGCCCCTACCCCCTGCGGCTGGTGCTCGACCAGGGCTACTGGCCCGAGAGCGGCATGACACCGCCGCGGGACGCGGACCTGCGTCGCGACGTCGAGCTCGCCAAGGCGATGGGCTTCAACGGAGTGAGAAAGCACCAGAAGATCGAGTCTCCCCGCTACCTGTACTGGGCCGATCGCCTCGGCCTCCTGGTCTGGGAAGAGATGCCGAGCGCCTATCGATTCACGGATCGCTCGGTGGAGCTGCTGACGCGCCAGTGGCTCGAGGTGATGCGGCGTGACACGAGCCATCCATCCATCATGGCGTGGGTGCCCTTCAACGAATCCTGGGGGGTTCCCAACCTGCCGAGCAGCGTGCCAGAGCGCAACTGCGTTCGCGCCTTGTACTACCTGACCAAGACTCGAGACCCATCGCGGCCGGTGATCGGCAACGACGGCTGGGAGAGCGTGGCCACCGACATCATCGGCATTCACGACTATGACGAGCAACCGGAGCGGATGGCTCGCCGCTACTTCACCAACGAAGCGCCGACCCTGTTAAAGCGCGAACGCCCCGGCGGCCGCGCGCTCGTGCTGGATGGGCACCCACTCGGCGAGCACCCGCTCGTCCTGTCGGAGTTCGGCGGGATCGCCGTCATCGTCGACCAGGAACGCTCCTGGGCGTATTCGAACTGTGCGACGGTCGAGGAGTTCGCGGCGCGATTTCACGACCTTCTGCAGGTGGTGCGCTCACTCGAGGTCTTCGCGGGCTTCTGTTATACCCAGTTCGCGGACACGTATCAGGAGGCGAACGGCCTGCTGGAGGCCGACCGGACGCCGAAGATACCGCTCGAGGTCATCGCGCGAGCGGTGATGGGCTCGGGCTCTCGCGCAGACTCTCCACCCGAAGCGAAGAGCCACCCCTTCCTCGATCGCCAGCAGCTCGCGCCTCACGACGTGGATGCCACGCTGATCCTGCGCCCGAAGAGCGAGTGACAGGACCTTCGCGAGCGCGCTCTCGCTCGCCAGGCTCTGCGGCACGACGATTGCACCAATCGCGGTCCTGAATCGTCAGACTTTCGACGGCGTCGCGCAGCGACGACTGCAGGAGCCCGTCCGTCGAACGCTGACCCACCTGCGAGAGCAGAAGACAGGACATAAAATGAATGACCCAAATGTGGGATCGGGGCCGACTTCGCCCCGGAACGACAAGCCCCCGAGCACGGAGCCGCGGAGCACTGAGCCACGGAGCACGGAGCCGCGGAGCACACCTCCGGGCGACGAAGCGACGGGCATGGTCGCCAAATCACACGAAGTGGCCGAGCAGTTGAAGGATGCCGTCGTGGACCAGGCCAACCAGATGCGCGATCGCGCTCAGTCTGCGAGGGAGCACACCGCCGATCGTATTCGTGGTGTAGCCACACAGTTCCGGAGCATGGGCGACACCTTGCGCGAAGGCGATCTCTTCGTCGCGACGGCCGCCGCCCGCGCGAGCGATGGCATCGAGCGCGTGGCGAACTACGTCGGCGCCGCGAACACCCAGAGCGTGATTCGAGACGCGGAAGATCTCGCGCGCAGGCAGCCGCTCTGGTTCTTCGGCGGTGCTTTCATGGCGGGGCTCGTCGCCGGCCGCTTTCTGAAGAGCTCGCGCCCGGAGGCGACCTTTCAAGGCGGCTCTCGCGCGCAGGATGACCACCGCCAGGGCGCGGCGCCTCGGCTGGAAGAGCGACCGTCGAGCTTCGTTCCGCCCACCGACGCCAAGCTCCCCGGCACCGAGAGCGCGACCACGAGGTACGACGCGGCGTTCGGGCGCGACCTGCCCGACCTCGCGCACGCCGGCGAGGCCGACGCCCCGATGCGGAGCCCTGGCGCCGGCTCGATGGGCAACCAATCGATGGGCAGCCACCCGGCGCGCACCGTGCCGATGCCCACCGTCTCGGTGCCTGGCTCTCCGCCGCGCAGGAAGCGCGATGAGAACGGAGGTGGAGCGGGCAAGGGCACGCTGCCATGACGGCGCCGCGACCGAGCGGCACGCCCGCCCCCGCTCGAGCCGGAAGCGCGGTGACCCCGAGCTCGGAGGCACCGCTCCAGGAGGTCATGGTCGAGCTCTGGCATAACATCCAGAAGCTCGTGCGCCAGGAAATGGCCCTGGCTGGCGCCGAGCTCGACCAGCGGGCGCAGCGGTTCAAGGCCGAGCTACGGCGCGTGGCCGTGGGCGCTGCGTTGACGCTGGCGGGCGCGCTAGCGCTCGTGGCGGCCGTGGTCCTGCTCCTCGCGCTCGTCCTGCCCGCCTGGGCGGCGGCGCTCATCACCGGTGGTGTAACGGCGGCAGCCGGCTTCGCCCTCGTCAAGACACGCCCGGCGCTCGGCGACCTGAAGCCGGAACGCAGCCTGTCCAGCCTAGAGAAAGATCTTCAAACCTTCACGGAGCCCAGCAAATGACTCAATTCGAACGCCCTCTCGGCCCACTCCCGGTGGGTGCAAACGAGAAAGACCCAGCCCAGCTCGCGCAGATGGAGGCCGAAATCGGCCACACGCGTGACGCCATCAGCGGCGACTTGCGCGCCCTCGGTGAGCGCCTGAGCCCCGAACACCTCAAGGAAGATGCCCGAGAGGTCATGACGGACGCAAAGAACGCGGCCAGGGAGACCATTCGAGAAGCCAAGGACGCCGCCACGGCCACGTTTCGCGAGGTGAAAGATAGCGCGATGGACACGGTATCTGCCAAGGTCGACCAGTTCAAAGGCAACGTGCGGAACGCCGAGCGAGAAGCGTTGAGTTTCATGCGAGTCAACGCGCTGCCCCTGGCTCTGATCGGCATCGGCACCGCCTGGTTCATGTCCAATCGTCGCAAGAAGGCGGCGAGCTGGGATGAGCGTTACGCTTCTCGCCCGGGCTATGGGCGCTACCCCAGTGACTACGGTCCGCGTCGGGTGGAAACGGAGCGCGCCTCCCGAACCTCCACGCACGAGCGCGACCTGGCGCATCGAGCCAAAGACCAGGCGAAGAGCTGGGCCGAGAACGCGGAGCACCAGGTCAGCGACGTGGCGGGCCAGGTGAAAGGCTTCGCGGAGCGTGAAGTCGAACATGTGCGCGGGCTGGCGCGAGACGCCGGGCACAAATTGAGCGACGTCGCGGGCAACGCGCGCGACCTCGCCGGGCGCGAGCTCGAGCACGTGCGCGATTTTTCGCGTCGTTCGACCGAGTCGTACCCCTTGGCAGTGGGCGCAGCGGCCCTGGCGACGGGGCTGTGTGTCGGCCTGCTGATCCCGGAGACTCGCAAGGAGAGCGAGCTGTTCGGCGCCGAGCGCGATCGCCTGCTGGGCGAGGCCAAAGGGGCGGCGCGCGACTGGAAGGACATGGTCAAGGACACGGCCCGAGACGTGAAGGTCACCCTGAGCGACAGCCCAGCCTGAGCTGAGCGGCTCTCGCTCGTCACCCGTCCGTGCCGGGGCTCCACCGCGAGCCGGCACGGACGTCGAGAGCCTACCGGGGCGGCGCTTCGGGCGGGTCGCTCGGCGGCTCCGCCGCAGGCTGATCCGCGCCGTTCGCCGCGGCGGGGCGCGCGGGCGGCGGCCCCGCGCGCAGGGTTCGAGCGATCGAATCGGCGAGCTCGGCGAGCAGCCCGCTCATCTCGGCCACCAGCCGCGTGGTGCTGCGGTCGTTGGGGGTGCGGCTGAGCGTGAAGCGCTGGAGCCCGGGGGCGGCCTCGACGTCGACCCAGCGCACGGCCACCTGAGCCACGAGCTCGACGGCGCCGCGCTCGGTGAGCTCGAAGCGCTGGATGTCGACCTCGACCAGCGCGTCGGGCGACGCGGAGATGGCGCCGGTTTCGCCATACACGCTCGCGCTGGGCAGTCGCTGGGCCAGGTCTTGCACCAGGACGTTGGCGACCATGCCATCGAGCGGAGCGCCCCAGCGGTCCGCGCCGGAGAACTCGAGCTTGCCGGGCTGTTCGTGCCGCACGATCTGCGGTCGATCGAGGTAGCCGGGCAGCCCGGGCCGTCGAACCTCGACCTCGAGGGGTTCGCCCGCCCGCACCGGGCCCTGGCCGGGAAACAGCGTGTAGAACTGCGGCTCGGGGGAGCTCGCGCAGCTGACGCCGGCGAGCGAACTCGCCACGAGGTACGCCGCGAGCGCGCTCCGGGGCTTCATTGTGAGTCTGTCTTTCGTCCGCTGATCACGGCTTCGGGGTGGCGGTTCAGGAAGTCGGCGAGCAGTCGAATGCTGCGCGCGGCCTCGCCGATCTGGTCCATCATGCGTTCGAGGTTGCGCTGCGTGGTGGAGTTCGACCCGTAGCCGCTGCGACCGAAGAGGGCGTCGGCTTGCTCGACGGCGTGCTCGAGCCGCTCGGAGATGGCGGGCAGCCGCAGCAGGGCAGGCCCGAGGCCGGCCTCCGCGCGCCGCACGAGGCTGCTGACCTCCTTGAACGTGGTATCGAGCGACACGATGGCTGCCTCCAGCTCGGGGCCGTCCACCGCTCGCTCGACGGAGGCGAGGGTGCGGTTCAGGCTGGCGCCGATCTCGCCGAACGGGATGCTCCCGAGCGAGCTCGCGATCTCGCTCGCCGCCGTGGACAGCTCGTCGAGGCCCTGCGTCGCGCTCGGCAACACCAGCGCCTCGCCCTCGCTCGTGACGGCCTCGGGGGCCGCTCCCGGCACGTACTGCAGCGAGAGCACCTTCTGGCCCGTCAGGAAGTTGCTGCTCTCGAGCACGATTCGCATGCGGTCGGCCACGAGCGCCTGCATGCCGGGCCCGCCGAGCACCCGCCAGTCGCGCTCGCGCAGCCCGCGCTCCGGCTGGAGCACGTAGGCGACGCGGGCCGCCATCTCTCCCGCGTGAGCGGGGCGCGGATCGCTCGCGAGCTCGACGCTGGTGACGGCGCCGAGCCTCCTGCCGAACATGTGCACCTCGGAGCCCGCCGTCAGGCCGCGGATCGAGCTCTGGAAGTAGCTGACGTAGGGGATGCTCTGGCCGTACATGCCGACGTCGGCCATGGCTCGGCTCGGGTAGAGCTGGAACGTGCTCTCGGGCGCGCTCGCGGGGTTGCTCTCGCTGTCGAGCCGGGTCTGAAACTGGATGCTGCCGGAGAACAGCGACTGCGCCGACTGCAGCCCGATCTCCAGGCCGTCGGAGCCGGTGCCCACGTGCAGCCCGGAGGCGTTCCAGAAGCGCGTCTCCGGCACCACCCAGTCGTCGTAGGGCTCGCGCACGAAGATGCGGATGCGCACCTCCTTGCGGCTCTTCTCGAGCTCGTAGCCCAGCACCCGGCCCACCTCCACGTCGCGGCAGAAGATCGGCGCCCCCGCGTCTATTCCGCCGAGCGACTCCGCGTGCAGAAAGTATACCGTGCCGGGCTCGTCGGAGCGCACGCTGGGCGGCTCTTCGAGGCCCTCGAAGGCCTTCTTGGGCGCGCCCTGACGCGAGCCGGGGTCGATCGCGATGTAGGCGCCGGAGACGAGCGTCTCGAGGCCCGCCTGAAAGCCGCGAAGGCCCCCGCCGAGCCGCGGACGCACGACCCAGAAGCGCGTCTCGTCGGTCAGGAAGGCCTCGGCGCGACCCGACATGCGAACCTTCACGATGACGTGTGACAGGTCGTCACTCAGCTCGATGCTGTCGACGTTGCCGAGCGTCACCGCCTTGTAGCGGACCTGAGTCTGCTCTTCCGTCAGGCCGTCGGCGTTCTCGAACGTGATCGAGATGGTCGGGCCGTGCTCGGTGACCAGCGAGAAGACGAGATAGCCGACCAGCGCGAGCGCCGCGAGCGGCGTCAGCCAGATCCAGGCGTAGCCGAGCCGGTGGTGGACGGCCGCCCTGGGCAGGGCCCCTGCGCCGGGGCCCGGCGGTTCGCGCGAGCTCGAGGGGTGGTTCAGGCGAGCCTCCAGTCGTGTCGTCGTTCGAGCGCGCGCCCTTCGTTCTGGCCGGCGGCGTCCCACATCAGGCGCGGGTCGAACGCCTCCGAGGCGAGCATGGTGAGCACCACGACGGCGCAGAAGGCGGTCGCCCCCGCGCCGGGTCGCACGCTCCCGAGCCAGCCGAAGCGCGCGAGCTCCACGAGCGTCATGGTCGCGAAGATGTCGAGCATCGACCAGCGCCCGATGAAGGTCACCACGCGGAACACCTTCGTGCGCAGCCGCAGGCGCCCCGTCAGCCCGCGCGACGTGCAGATCAAGAGCGTGCACAGCGCCGCCAGCTTGAACACCGGCACCACGATGCTGGCGACGAAGACGAGCAGCGCCAGCAGCCAGAAGCCGTGCTCTACCAGCTCGACGGTGCCGCCCATGATGGTGCTCGGGCCGCCCACGCCCGCCTTGACGATCGTCATGACGGGCAGGACGTTGGCGGGGATGGCGAGCAGCGCGGCCGCCGCCAGCAGCGCCCACGTGCGGTGGACGCTCTGGGGCTTGCGCCCGTGCAGCGTGCGGCTGCAGCGCGGGCACGGCGCGCCGTCGTCGGCCGCGCCGACGAGCTCGCAGCCCGCGCAGCTGATGACGCGAGCGCTCGCCGAGCTCTGCGGAGCACTCGGCCCGAGCGGCACGCGCGCCCACAGGGCTCGGCGGTCGAGCGCGGCGCCGATCCCGAGCGAGCACAGGGCGACGCCGGCGAGCGCGAACGAGGCTAGGCCAAACTCGACGTGCATCCACGCGCGCAGGCGCACGAGCGAGATCGTCGCGCCCAGCAGAAACACCTCCACCATGGCCCAGCTGGAGAGCGTGGGCAGGGCGGCGAACGCACGCCTGACCCAGCGCGGGACGGTCCCGAGCCAGACGCCCACGCTCATGGCCAGGGTCGCGCCCAGATCGAAGCCCGGCAACACCAGCAGGGTCAACACGACCACGCCGGCGAGCTCCCAGGCCCCCGCCCGGCGCAGCAGCTCGGTGCCCGTCAACAGATCGCTGGTCGCGGCGCGACCGCCGGGCATGGCCACGCTGGCCATCGGCAACCAGAACGCCAGCACGAACAGAACGAGGCCGATCGCGGAGCACGCGAACGATAGCGGCAACGTGTATCGACGCTGCTGGTGCAGCATCGCGTCGCAGCGGCTGCACGCGGCGAGGGCGCCGTCCGGCACGTCCGGCAGCTGCTGGAGCAGGCCGCAGTCACGACACTCGGTGAGTGCGTCGAAGCGTTCATTCATGAGCGAGGATGTTCGCTCGGCACGACACGCGCCGGCTCGAGGCTCAACCGATACGTACAACGAACGAGGCCGCGCCGAGGCGTCGATGAAGCCGATCGAGCGAACAAACGAGAGCGCGGGCGCGCGGCTTCGAGGCAACTTGCCTCGCGGCGCCGCCTGCTTACATCGCTCACGGGCGCGTACGGGTCAACGTTCCCGCCGGGGCCGCGCCAACCGATCGCGCGCGCGCCCGAGTCAGGACCGGGGAACCGCCGAGTCTCGCCCGAGCGGAACGGCACGCCGACGCTCCCCCGCGAACCCCTTCGAGCCAGCACCCGCCGCGATCCGGCCCGTACAGGCCCCCCGGGTCCGGCCCCCAACGCCAGCTGACACTGGAGCGAAACCGGGGCGCAAAGTCCCTCGGGCCAGCGTGGGCCGGTCTGATGACCCCAGCCGATTCGGAGGGCGCGCCACGCGCTGTACGTCGTGTCCGCCCCGCCGGCAGCGAGACCCGCATGAGCGCGGTCGATGAGGTGAGCCAGGCGCTCGACCACTCCGGTGGTCTCCGCCAGCGGCTCGAGCAAGCGCTCGAGGTGCTCGAGCTGCGCCTGGGTGTCGCGCGCGCCGTCGTCTACGCCGTGGACGCGGGGGCGCGCCAGCTCGAGGTCCTCGCCTGGCGCGGGCTCGGCTCGGCTCACTACCGGCCGCGCTTCGGGGCAGGGGTGGTCGGGCGCGCTGCGCACAGCCGCCAGCGCATCGTCGTGCCCGAGGTGCGACTCGAGCCCATGGCGCTGAGCGAGGTCGTCAGCGCCGAAGAGTGGTCGCAGGAAGGCTGGAGCCAGGCCGCCGTGCCCCTGCTCGCCGGCAAGACGCTCGCCGGCGTGCTCTCGTGTTATGCGCACGGCAGCGCCGGCGCCACCCTCGCCGCCTCCCCCGATTTTTCAGCCGTCGCCGCCCTCATCGCCGGTGCCCTCGAGCGGGCGCGCGGCGCCGATCCGAGCGCCACGGCCTCGGAGGGCGAAGCGCCCGAGTCTGCCCCGAGGCCCCGCCCGCGCGACGCCGTCTTCGAGTACGCCAACCTGGTCGGCGCGAGCCCCGCCATGCGCCTGATCTACGAGGAGATAGGGCAGGTGGCCCGCACCAACGCCACCACGCTCATCCGCGGCGAGAACGGCACCGGCAAAGAGCTCGTCGCTTGCGCCATCCACAACAACTCGGACCGCGCCAACGCTCCGCTGATCAAGGTCAACTGCGCCGCCCTGCCCGAGCCCCTGTTCGAGTCCGAGCTCTTCGGCCACGAGCGCGGCGCTTACACCGGCGCGCACGCCCGCCGCCGCGGCCGCTTCGAGCTGGCCGAGAACGGCACCCTGTTTCTCGATGAGATTGGCGAGCTCTCGCCGGCCATGCAGGCCAAGCTGCTGCGCGTGCTGCAGGCGCGCGAGTTCGAGCGCGTCGGCGGCACCGAGACGCTGCGCACCAACGTCCGCATCATCGCGGCCACCAATCGCAACCTCGAAGAGCGGGTCCAGAGCGGCGCCTTCCGGCAAGACCTCTACTACCGCCTCAACGTCTTCAGCATCACCGTGCCCCCGCTGCGCGGGCGCCGCGCCGACATCTGGGCTCTCGCCGAGTACTTCGTCACCAAGTACGTCGCGGAGCACAGGAAGAGCGTCACTGGCCTCTCCAACGGCGCTCTCGACATCCTCTCCGAGCACACCTGGCCCGGCAACGTGCGCGAGCTCGAGAACGCCATCGAACGCGCCGTCGTCGTCTGCGATGGCTTCGTCATCCAGCCCCACCACCTGCCCGCTGCCTTGCGCGCGCCGAGCAACCCGCCCGCGCCAGCGACCGGCGACAGCGCCAAGCTCACCTTGCGCGAAGCGGTCGCGGCGCTCGAGACGCGCATGCTCGCCGACGCGCTGACCCGCGCGCGCGGCAACTGCGCGCGTGCCGCGCGCGAGCTCGGGATTACCGAGCGGGTCGTGCGCTACAAAGCGGCGCAGTACAACATCGACGTCGACGGGATGCGCAACGCCTGACGCCGCGCTGAAGCCGTCCGGAAACTCGCTCGAGCGACGGTGCGACCGGTCGTGCCGACCACTGACAAGGATTGAATCATGATCAAGAGACTGTTCGCGTCCCTCGCCGTCGCCTCCGCGCTCGGCCTCGTCTTGTCGTCGATGGACGACGCCTCCGCCGCCGAAGAGTGCAAGAGCGACAGCGACTGCAAGTCGGGAACTTACTGTATCCTCGCGCTCACCCCGCACGTCTGCAAGGCGCCGCAAGAGGCGGGCGCGCCCTGCAAGCGCGACGTCGTGTGCGCTTCGAAGAAGTGTGACATCCCGGCGGGGAAGGAAGGCGGCGTCTGCAAGTGACCCGGGGTGGGCACCGCCACCCCTGAAGGGCAACGGGATCCCATTCCGGTCTCGGGGGCATCCGGTCGGCGGCCGCGCGGCAGGGGCCAGCGGCTCGAAGCCCGCGCGCTCGGGCGCCCCCGATGTTATGCCGTGTACGAGGAGCCCCCATGCCCCATCGACTCCCGACCCGTCCCCTCGCCGCCGCGCCCACCCGGGCCGCGAATGATCTGACAGCCATCGATCTGACAGGCATCGAGCCCGCGG
>Ga0247763_1000352_pt1 | contig 26862 bp, 19 predicted proteins | sample UWRJL141409B4_FD_179926 | JGI IMG/M metagenome (GOLD analysis project Ga0247763, IMG submission 179926) | Plant litter microbial communities from Arlington Agricultural Research Station in Wisconsin, United States - UWRJ-L141-409B-4 | ecosystem: Environmental > Terrestrial > Plant litter >... | reverse complement strand
AGCGAGCGACATGACGCCGGCGTTGTTGACCAGCACGTCCACGCCGCCGAGCTCCTGCTCGGCCGCATCGAACAGCCGCTTCACGTCTTCGGGCCGGCTCACGTCTGCCGCGAGCGCGATGGCGCGGCCCCCGCCCTCGCGGATCTCCTGCACGAGCGCGTCGGCCGGCTCGGCCTTGCCGGCGTAGTTGACCACCACGGCGAAGCCGTCGCTCGCGAGGCGGCGAGCGATCGCCGCCCCGATGCCGCGCGAAGAGCCCGTGACCAGCGCTACCTTTGAATCTGGATGGTTCATGATCGTGTTCCTTTCTGCGTCGAGGCGTGAGTGCGCGCTGGCCGGAACCTGACCGGCCTCTCCGCGGCGCCGCGTCGACAGGAAGAGAATGCGCTCCGCGAGCACTTTTTGGTACCGAGGGGGGGCGCGTGACGGCTATTCATAAAATGAATGACCCCGTTCGACGACCTCGCCCTGCTGCGCGTGCTCATCCGCATCGTCGAGAGCGGCAGCATTTCCGCGGCTGCGCGCAGCCTGAAGATCCCGCAGCCCTCCCTCAGCCGGCATCTGCGGACGCTGGAAGAGCGCGCGGGCACGCGGCTCGTGCATCGCGACACGCACCACCTGCACGCGACGGAGGCGGGCCAGCGCCTGATCGGCAGCGCCCGGGTATTGCTCGAGCTGGCCGATGAAGCGAGCGATCGGCTGCGCGAGGGGCAGGCGGCGATCGTGGGCCACCTGCGGCTGTTCGCCACCATCGACCTGGGGCAGACCGCGGTCACGCGCTTGCTCGCGCGCTTCCTGCGCGATAACCCCAAGGTGACGGCGGAGCTCGGTTACACGAACCGCCCCGTGCAGATGATCGAGGAGGGCTACGACGTCGGCATCGTCGCCGGGCACCTCACGGACGAGCGGCTCGTGGCGCGCCCCGTCGGCACCATCACCCGCCGGGTCGTCGCCGCTCCGGGGCTCGCGAGTCGCTTCCGCTCCCCGAAGGATCCGGGCGACCTCAAGTCGTGGCCGTGGGCGGCGCTCTCGGGGCGGCAGTTCGGAGGCCACGCGAACACCGTCACGTTCGTCGCGCCCGGCGGAGCCGCGCGCACCCTGCGCATCGAGCCGCTGTTCACCAGCGAGGGTGTCACCAGCTTGCGCGAAGCCGTCCTCTCCGGGCTCGCCATCTCGGTGCTCCCCGACTGGCAGGTGCGCGAGGATCTCGCGGCGAAGCGCCTTCTCCCCGTGCTGCCGCGCTGGTCGTGCCGCTCGATCCCGCTCAGCGTGATCTACCAGGGCGATCGCCAGCGGCCCTCGCGCGTGCAGGCGTTCATCGCGTTCGTGGAGGCGAACCTGCCGGCGCTGATCGAGAGCTAGCAGACAGAGCTCGACTGCCTGCCGCAGCGCGAGGTGGGTGAAGGGCGACTACCAGCGAACGAGCATGTCGACGTCGCGTGCCGAGTGGACGCGCGTACGGATGCGCGGCTCGGCGTCGAACGCACGGCAGACGCCCTCGATCACCCCGACGTGGTAACAGTCGGGAAAGTTCGGCACGTCGCGAAACTCGAGGACGACCTGGCGCGTCCCTTCCAGCCACACGTTGACCTGTGAGTGGCTCAGGTTGTGCTTGTACGCCTCCGGCGTGAGGCGCAGGGCAGCGGCGAGGTCGGCGCGAGCGAGCGTGAACAGCATCCGTCCTGGAATGGAGTGCTTCAGCGCGAGGAAGGCCTCGCTCCCCATCCGCCGCTGGGCCTCCCGCGCGGGCACACCCGGGTACCGGATGGGTGCATAGTCGGCCTGAAGGCGCATGAAGTCGCGCAGCGGGTAATCTCTGAACATCACGTAACGCGGCTCGCACACGACCCCGGCGTCGCGCGCGTCACGCGCCAGCTGCTCGAAGAATATTCCCTTCGTCACCCTCTCGGGCGGGACTTCCCGGATGCGGGCCTCGACGTCGAGAGCGGACTCGGTATCGACCGGGAGAAAATCGGTCGCGCTCAGCTCGTGTGCAGCGAGCTCGGCATCGAGTTGCTCGTCGGGCGGCGGAAGGGCTCGGGCACCAGAGGGCATGTCAACTCCGGGACAGCCACAGGAACGACGCCCGCGTGACGAGCGATAGCCGCGCGTAGGTTAGGAACGGCAGGCGAGAGGCGGGCGTCGCATAATGCGCCCACCTTCTCATCCCACTCTCTATCCCACCTTGGCGGCGCGCATGAGCGGGGTGTCGGCACGCATGAGCGGGGTGTCACGGCGCGTTCGCTCAGCGCACGGCGTTGCGCCCGCTCTCCTTGGCCTCGTAGAGGCGGGCGTCGGCCCGCTCGACCACGGCTTCGAGCGATGACTCGGCGGCGCCTCGCTCCGCCACGCCGCAGGAGATCGTCACGGCCGGCAAGCTCGGCAGGCTGAGCGCCTGTACGGCGGCCCGCATGCGCTCGGCGAGGCGGTGGGCGCCTTCGAACGAGGTGTTGGGCATCAGCACGAGCAGCTCTTCTCCGCCCCAGCGGATCGCGACGTCGCTGGCCCGGCAGCAATCGGCGAGCGTTCGACTGACGGCGCGCAGCACCTCGTCGCCGGTGTTGTGCCCGTAGCTGTCGTTGACGCGCTTGAAGCGATCGATGTCGGCGAGCACCAGCGACAGCGGGCGCTCGTCGCGCTGAGCCCGCGAGAGCTCGCGCTGGAACATCTCCTCGGCGGCGTGGCGATTGAGCAGGCCCGTGAGGTGATCGACTCGCGCGAGCTTGGCTTGCTCGCGATCGCGCTCGATCTCCGCGGTGACGTCGCGCAAAATGTCGAGCTCACCCTGGCCGCCCGGCAGCTCCACCTTCTTCGCCGTCCAGCGCAGCATGCGGCGTTCGGGACGATTGACTTCGACGTCGACCTCGACGTCGAGCGGCAGCGTTCCCCCCATCGCCATCCGTTCGATCAGGGCGTCTGGCTCGCTGCGGTGCTCGTCGTCTCCGCTGATGAAATCTCGTCGGGTCAGCTGGAGCGCGGCGTCGAGCGGCATGCCGCTCAAGTTCGAGAGCGCCTGGTTGCCGTACACGACGTTGCCGCTCGGATCGATGAGGAGGACCGCGCAATCGAGGTTCGACACGACGGCCTCCAGGTTGACGCGCGCGCGCTCTTTCTCGGCCTGGAGCTCGACGATGCGCTGCCCCGCGCGGACTCGGGCGCGCAGCTCCTCCAGCTCGAACGGCTTGGTGATGAAGTCGTCGGCCCCCGCCTCGAGCCCCTCCGCGGCGAGGTGTGGCGAGCCGTTCGACGTGACGAGGATGACGTAGGTGTATGGCGCCGAGCGCAGGGCCCGCAGCTTGCGGCAGATCTCGGGCCCGTCGAGCCCCGGCATCTGCCAGTCGATGATCGCGAGCTCGGGCGGTGCGGCATCGGAGAGCCGAGCCCACGCCGAGGTGCCGTCGCTCGCGACGGTGACGGTATGCCCGAAGCGCGCGAGGCTCGCGCTCAAGATTTTGCGCGAGATGACGTCGTCGTCGGCGACCAGCACGTTCATGGCGACCCTCCGCAAAAGCTCGCCAGCGCTTCCGAGAGCCGATCGAGCTCGGCAAGCAGCGCCGCGACCTGTTCGGGTGGGGGCACGCAGCCTCGCCTCCCGCCCTCCTCCAGGCTGAGCGCGGCCTTTGCTGCAGGGCCTGCGGCGAGGTTCAAGAGCGCGCTGCGCAGGCGGTGGGCGCCGCGCTCGACGGCTCTCGCGTCGCCCGCTTCGACGGCGCGCCGAATGTCGGCGCCGAGGGCGCCGCGCTCGCGCTGGAACAACCCCGCGAGCTCGATGAGCAGGCCGTTGTCTCCGTTGAGCCTGCGCAGGGCGTCGCTGGGTGTAAAGCAAGGCGCGGGCACCGAGCGCACGTCGAGCCGCTCGCGCTGCGCCGCGCTGGGCGGCGCGCCGTCCGCCTTTCGCGTGGGATCGGGGGCCGTCAGCTCGCGGGGCAGCACCACGCAGCCCTCCAGCGTCCCCAGGGCTCCTCGCAGAGCCCGCCAGGCGACGCTCACCGCCACTCGACGGCCGTCTTTGCGCACCAGCGTCCACTGTCGATCCGACCCATTCTGCGTGCCCGCCGCGAGCAGCGTGTCGAAGCCGGGCTCGAGCCGCTCACCTCGCTCGAGCGACAAGGCACGGGCACGAGCGGCGATCTGACGGCTGTCGTAGAGCGCTGCGAGCGGCAGACGCTCGACGACCTCGCCCGCGGGATAGCCCGTGAGCTGCTCCGCCGCCGCGTTGAACTCGGCGATGACGCCGTCTGTGCCTGCGACGATGATCGGCTGATCGACGGCGTCGATGATCGCTCGCCAGTGCTGGCGATCACCCGCTGGGAAGCCGTTCACCGCATCGACCTTTCGCGCGCGACGTGTCAGCGCCGCCCCATCATGCCGCGCCGGGCGCCGCCTTCATCCCCGCCACGAGCCGAGCGAAGTCGCTCTCCGTCAAGATGCCCACGAGGCGATCGCCTTCCAGCACGGGCAGGCACCCGAGCTTTCGCTCTACCATGACGCGGGCGGCGTCGCGCAGCTCTGTGCCCGGGGAGGTGACGACGGGCTCTGCCGTCATGGCTTCCTTCACGACCAGGCTCTCGAGCGCCTGCTCCTTGGCGCGCGTGCCATAGCCGAGCGCCTTCAGCAGGCCACCATGATAGATGTCGCGCTGGCTGAGCACGCCCGTCAACGTGCCCTCCTCATCCACTACCAGCATGTGGCGCACCCGGCGCGCACGCATCAACTCATCCGCCTTCGAGAGCTTGTCGTTCTGCTCGATGGTCAGCAGCTCGGTGGTCATGATGGCGCCCACATGCGTATCTGTTACGGTCACGACGTTCCCTCCTGCCCTCTCTGCGTCTACTGCCCGTACGGCAGCGCCGCGAGAAAGCTCAACCAATGCGGCTGGTCAAAGCAACATCTGGACCAGCAGCGTCATCACTCGCGTAAAGCTGACTCGCGAACGCCGGTCGCCGCGAGTTTTGCATCGCCACGCCGGCGCCGCGCAACGCTTGCGCCCAACGCCTCTGTTCCGACGTGAGACGATGGCCCCACCGCAACGTCGGCCGCGGCGGCGGAGCCTACGGCACGATCTCGGGCCCGAGGGGAGCCTCGGCTGGCACCGTCCCATCCGGGGCTTCGACGCTGAAGGTGCCGCTCTGCCGGATGTCGACGGATGAGGCTCCGACCAGCACCGTGAAACGGCCGGGCTCGACCGTCCAGCGGCGGCTGGCGTCGTAGAGGGCCAGCGCTTCCGGGCCCAGCGTGAACTCGACCCGGCGCTTCTGCCCGGGCCCGAGCCGGACGCGCTCGAACCCACGCAGGCTCCTCTCGAACGAGGTGACGCTACCGTAGTCGTCACGCACGTAGAGCTGGACGACCTCGTCGCCCGCGACCTGGCCCGCGTTGCGGACGTCGACCGCCACGGACACCTTGGCGCCGGGTTTGAGGCGCGCCGGCGACACCGTGAGCCCGGAGTATTCGAAGCGCGTGTAGCTCAGCCCGTGCCCGAAGGCATACAGGGGGCCGCTCACCTGGCCTTCGTCTCGACCGTGAGAGCCGGGCTTGAAGGGGAAGTTGTACGGGAGCTGCCCCACGGAGCGGGGCACCGTGATCGGAAGGCGCCCGGCCGGGTTGTAGTCTCCGAACAGCACGTCTGCGAGCGCGCTCCCGCCGTTCTCGCCGAGGTACCAGACGTTCACGATGGCGCGCGCGTGCTTTGCCGCGAAGTTGATGCTCTGAGGCCGCCCGCTCGAGACGATGACCACCAGCGGAACACCGGTGGCGTGCAGGGCGCGCAGCAGGTCTTCCTGGTAACCGGGTAGATCGAGGCTGATGCGGCTGCGCGACTCACGGCTCAGCTCCTCCGGCTCGCCGACGACGAGCAGGATGACGTCGACGCCCGCCGCGGCCTTCACCGCTGCGTCGATGCCCGCGCGCACGTCTGTCGGCATGCCTTCCCGGTAGATGTCGCTCTCCGGCCAGTTCGCGTCCCGCGCCTCGACGCCCTTGACGTAGCGCACCTCTGCGCTCGCGCCGAGCTTCGCGCGAATGCCGGCGAGCGGCGTCACGAAGTCTAGCCGCTGAGGGCCATAGCGGCACCACCAGGCGCGCAGATCGTCGGCGAGGGGACCTGCCACGAGCACCTTGTCGAGCCGGCGTGACAAGGGCAGCAGCGCGGCCTCGTTCTCGAGCAGGATGATGGACTCGCGCCCGGCGCGCTCGGCCACCTGCAGGCTCTGCGGCGCGCGCACGACGGCGTTCGTAGCCTCGGGGTTCAGCCCGTACGGGTTGTCGAACAGGCCGAGCCAGTATTTCACGCGCAGGATGTCGCGCACGCGGGCGTCGACGGTCGCCATGGGCAAGCGGCCGCTCTTGACCAGCTCGCGCAGCGGCTCGACATAGGCTTCGGGCCGCGTGAAGTTCGTGCGCACGTTCAGCCCCGCCTGCACGGACTTCAGGATGCCATCGCTCGGGGTGGCGGCCACGCGATGCTTCTGGTGCACGAACTCGACGGCGCCGCTGTCGGAGACGACGTAGCCCTTGAAGCCGTATTCCTTGCGCAGGATGTCGATCAAGAATTGGCTGCTCGCGATCACGGGGACGCCGTCGTAGTCGTTGTACGAGGCCATCACGCCGAGGGCGTGCCCATCGCGCACCGCGCGGCGGAAGGGCGCGAGCAGGACGGTCTGTACCTCGCTCCACGTGGCGTGCGGATCGGTGCGCGCGTCTCCGTCGCGCCCGCCCTGGGGCACGCTGTAGACGCCGAAATGCTTCAGCGTCGAGACCACGCGCGCCTCTTGAATGCCGAGCACCTGCTGGAGGCCGAGCTCGCTCACGAGGAAGGGATCTTCGCCGTACGTCTCGATGGTGCGGCCCCAGCGTGGGTCGCGCGCCAGGTCGAGCACCGGGGAGTAGACATTGGTGTAGCCGAGCGCGCGGGCCTCGCGGCCCGTGATGCGACCGATCTCGCGCACGAGGGGCTTGTCCCAGGTGCTCGCCACGGCAAGCTGGGCCGGGAAGCTCGTGGCCTTGGTGTGCAACAGGCCGCGGATGCCCTCGTTCGTGAAGTCGACCGGGATGCCGAGGCGAGTGCGTTCGATGAACCAGCGCTGGATCTCGTTCAGGGCTCGCACGTGCTCGGGCCAGGGTGCATCGTACTTCGGGTCGGGGAGGTTCTTGTCGGTCCCGGTGTTGCCGTTGAGCTGCTCGTCGATGTTGCCGATGCCGTCTTTCCACAACGAGGTGTCCCAGGCAGGGGTCGGCAGCTCGTCGGTGAGGACGCGGCCGAAGCCGTAGAGCGTCGCCATCTGCGCCGTCTTCTCGTCGAGCGTCATGCGCTGGATCAGATCGGTGATGCGCGCCTCGACGTCGCGCGCCGGGTCTTCGTACGGATCTTTGCGGCCGTTCTCGTTCAGGTCGATCCAGCCGTCGTGGTAGATCGCCGACACCGGGCGCTGGTCGACAAACACGCTGGCGGGCGGGGCAGCCCCGAGCGACAGCAGGGCGAGAGCCGACGCGAGGGCTCGAGCGGGATGACGGCGGAAGATCGCGAAAGCGAGGGGCGACACCCCGCGGACGCTACACGATCGGCCGCGGGCGAAGAACTATCTTCACGCCGCCACACGCTCGCGGCCGTGCACCACGAGGCAGGGGCAGCCGGCAGCACCGAGCTCCCAGTGAATGCACTCGGCCGTGCCCACCGCACGAATACGACCACCGTGCACGCCGAACAGGTGGCACCAGGTGCACACCGCCGCCACGTTCTCGTCGTCGTCGCTGCCTCCCGCCGAGCGGAACTGGAGGTGATGGGGCGTGACGTCTCTCCGGTTGCACACGGGGCTGCTGCACCGGTAGCGATCTCGGATGTAGATGCGACCGTACGCGACGCTCGCGCCCAGGAGATGGCGCCAGGCTTCCCAGAGCGAGAGGCACAGGAACCGCAGCCAGCTCATTCCGCTCGGTAGCCAGCGCTGCGCCTGCGCCTCGAGCCCGCGCCACCAGGCGTGGTTGGCCCGCGACACTCGCCAGCGGAGCTGGATGCGACCCTTCGACGCGACGCTCGATGCGCCCTTCGACGCGGATGACTGGGGGCGGGCCGCAGACGTCTGGAGGCCACCCTCGAGCCACTCGGCGAGGTGGCCCAGCATCACCCACCAGGCGCGGCGCGACTCTGATTCGGGTTCCGCCGGACGGACGGGCCCTGCACGGCGGAAAGAGGCATCGTTTGCGGGCCGTGGTTGGCAGACCCGACCGCTCACCACGGCCTGCTCTAGCTCGTGAAAGGCGGCCATCTCCGTGTCCAGCGGCGGCGGACAGTCTGCCTGGCCTGAGCTGCGCGCCGCGACGAGACCCGCCCCAACCTCTTCGCGCAGGTGTTTGATCGTTCGTTGCTGCGCCCGCTCGACCCATGCGGCCTCGGTGCTCGGCGTCGCCACACGCACGATCTGCGCGGCCGCCTCGACCCCGATCTGCCCTGCCCCCAGTGCATCGGCCACGCGAGGCAGCTTCTCGAGCCGCAGCGCCAGCGACCGCCGCGCCACGAAGGACGAACGCGATATGCCGAGCCGTTCGCTCGCATACTGCGCTTCGCTCGCGTAGCCCAGCCGACGCCAGCCGTTCGCGCGATGAAACTGCAAGACGAGCTGCGACAGCTCGAGCTCATGCCGCGCGAGCGAGCGAGCCAGCCCGCGCACCACCCGGTCGAGTTCGTGGCTGTTCATGCCCTCGAGAGAAGCGAGGCCGAGCGCCGCTGCACGCGCGACGCTGTCTGGAGCGGACTCGGGCGGCGCCGGGTCGAGGCCGGCGCGACCCGCCACGTGCGTCTGCCTGAGGTGTTCCTCGCACACCGGTTCGACCTGCGCGCGGCAGTGGTTCAGCTCGCGCACCCAGCTCCGATGCTCGGTGTAAATGCGCTCCAGCTGCTCGAGCTCGAGCGACCCCGCCGGCAGCGCCGCCAGCAAGGTCTCCTGCCCTTCGGCGAGGAGCGCCTCGACCTGCGCGTCAGCGCCGTGCACGCCGAGCTGCACGAGCAAGGTTCGCGTCGCCTCGAAGAGCCAGGCTTCTTCCTGGTCGACGGTGCAGGTCAGCGTGCACACGTCGTCGCCGTCCGGGGTCTCGTCGTCTTCCAGCGCGGCGCCAAGGTTTGGATTCGCCACGTGGCTCGTCCCGCGTTCGGCCGCCGCGATGGCGTCGACCACCCGCGCGCGCATCTGCCGCACCGTTCGGCTCTTCGCTGCTTCTAACCAGCGGGCCTCGTCTTCGGGCTGAGCCACGCGCGCCAGCAGCTCTCCCATGCTCCAGGAGATGGTGCCGTAGGCGATCGCCCGGCGTAGCTCGGGCAGCGGCTCGAGCCTTCGTGCGAGGCTGCGCGCGGCCTCTACCCAGCGCACGCTTCGATCACAACGCTCCAGCGCGTACGCCGCCAGTGACGAAAACCCGAGCTCGAAGTGCGCGCCGCGACCGAGCACCTCCAGCACCTGGCCGAGCCTCGAGCGCAACCCGCCCTCCGCCCGCGCCAGCGTGGCGAGCACCGAATCCAGCTGTTCCACCGTCCCGTGGCAGCGCATGCCGATAAGATAGCGCATACTGATCGCATGTCCAGTCGGATGCCTCGAGTGCGGTAGTTTGCCCGGCGTGACGGCGTGATCGTTCGCCAACACGCAGCGCGCCGAGCCTGGCGATCTGTCCATGTTCGACGGCTCGGAGTGTGAGACGACCGAGCTCGCTGCCCGGCTCGCCCTCCAAGATCCGCGAGTGAAGACCGACGCCTATCCCGCAGCAGCCGGACTGGCGGCGGCCGGCAGCGCCTGGCGCTCGAAGCCTACGGGGGGGTATGACGGCTTCCGCGCGCGCTCGGAACGGTGGCCCCCCGCTCCGACCCGCCTACTCCTCGGCGGCGGCCAGGCGATCCAGCCACTCGTCGAGCAGCTGTCGCTCGCCTGCCGAGAGCGTGCGGGACGTCTCGGGTAGCACGGCGCGCAAGGCGATCGCGCGCGGGGCGACGCGCCGAGTGCTGCGCGTGGGCTTTGGCGCCGCCTCGGTGATGGCCGCGAGCAAGGCCTCGCGCATCGACTCCGAGAGGAGCGGATCGGGGGTCGCGATCAGCGAGAAGACGACACCATGGCCCCCGGCGTGCATGAGGCGGGCCGCCTGGGGTACGCTCATCCGCAGCCGCCCGGCCTCGGCGACGCGGGTCAGCAACGACTCGAGCACGGCGAGCCCGTCGCGCCCGGGCGCAGACTCCTCCGCGCCGCTGTAGAGGATCGCGTACGCGTCGGGGTTCGCGAGCCCGAATGCGATGTGCTCGTCCCAGCCGCGTCGGAGGTCATCGAGGGGATCGCCGGAGGGCCGGCGCTTCGCTTTTTCGCGCACGTAGTCTGCGAGGATCTCGCGCGCGGCCGCGTCGAGGAGGCCCTGCATGTCTCCAAACTGACGATAGATCGCCGGAGCCTGCACCGCCGCGGCCGCGCTCACGGCCCGCGTCGATACCGCCTCGCGGCCGCCTTTCGCGAGCAAGTCTGCCGCTGAACGCACGATACGGTCACGCACCGAGGGCTTCGCCATCGCCCGACGATATCACCTGCGCGAGAGCGCTGTTTGCGTTCATTGGTATCGGTGATACCATATTTGTGTTATCAACGATAACAGAAGGAGTTCGCATGATCATCGTCACCGGAGCCACGGGCCAGCTCGGCCGGGCCATCGTCGAGAGTCTGGTTCGCCGCGTCTCCGCGGCGCAGGTGGGGGCCAGCTGCCGCGAGCCGGAGAAAGCGGCTGCCCTCAGCGCCCTGGGCGTGCGCGTCCGCCGAGGCGACTTCGACGACGGCGCGAGCCTGGCAGACGCCTTCGAAGGCGCGACGCAGGTGCTCCTGGTCTCGTCGAACGCGCGCGCCTACGGCGGCGACGCCGTCGCGCAGCACCGTACGGCCATCGACGCCGCGAGGCGAGCGGGCGCACGACGGCTGATTTACACGAGCCACATGGGGGCGAGAGCGTCGTCGTTATTTGCGCCGATGCTCGACCACAGCGCGACGGAGGCGATGCTGGCGGAGTCTGGCCTGGCGTGGACGGCGCTCCGCAATGGCTTCTATGCCTCGAGCGGAGTCGCGCTGCTGGGCGACGCGAAGAACACGGGCTCAATCGACGCCCCGGCAGACGGCAAGGTGTCCTGGACGGCGCACGCCGACCTCGCCGAGGCTGCCGCCGCCATCCTCGCGAAGGAGGGCAGCTTTGACGGTCCCACGCCGCCGCTCACGGGCGCCGAAGCCCTCGACCTCGCCGACCTCGCCGACGCGGCGTCGAGGGTGTGGGGGCGCCCCGTTCGCCGCACGCAGATCAGCGAGGACGCTCTCCGCGCACGGATGGCCCAGCGCGGGCTGCCGCCCTTCGTCGGCGAGATCGCGATCGGTCTCTATCGCGCGAGCCGCGCCGGCGAGTTCGCAGCCGTGGACCCGACACTGGAGCGACTCATCGGCCATCCCCCCACTCCGATCGCGAGCCTCATTCGCTGAGCTGGGTTCGACGCGCAGGCGCGCTGAAGGCGCTCTGGCGATGATGTGGTCTGCCGTGCGGTGTTCCAGGTCGCGCGGGTGTTCCAGGTCGCGCGGCTCTGCCCCGCGACTGCATGCCCCGAAAGAGGCACTGCGCGCAATGCGTGCGTGACGCGCCGGGAAGCGCAAGCCTTGCGGCAGATCGCCACCGAGGCGAGCGGCACGCCGCGAAGGCGCGTGGGCGCGGACGCTGGTCCAGATGTTGCAGATCTGAAATGCAAAGCAGAAGGATGCGCAGCAGACCAATGACTGAGTTTTTTGAATGGGAACGCGAAAGGCACTCCACTTGGATCGATGAAATGGAGAGCCAGCATCACGCCATCCTGGCGCTGATGAACGAGCTGTCGCGCCGAAACGCAGAGCACGCGCCCAAGGCCGAGATGGAAGCGCTGTTGAGCACCCTGAGCGACCTCACCGCTCGACACTTCAAGGAAGAAGAAGCGTACATGGCGGCGACCGGCTATCCAAAGCTCGACGTCCACCAGATCATTCACCGTGAGCTCTCGTTGAAGCTGCAGGAGCATGTCCGCCGTTTCGCGACGGGGAGTGGACGGCTCGGCGCCGACCTGCTCAGCTTTCTGAACTTCTGGTTGTTGGCGCACGTCAACGGCTCCGACCGGCACGCTGGAAGGGACAGCCTCGGACACTCCAAGGAACGACGCTTGACGCCCGAGAAGGCGCCGCGTGCGATCGCCTCACGGCCTGAAGGGCTGCGCCCCGTGGCCCGGCGGCGGTGATGGCGCCCGAGCGAAAAGACTGGCCTTCGACGCCACGTTCACGACCGGCGCCGAGCTCGCCGTCGACGGCGGGGCCAGCCAGCTCTGACGGGCCGTGGCCTGGCGTGGCGCCCTGCGACTGGAGCGCGGGCGGCACCGCCCTGCCCGTTCACGCATCGGTCGCCGCATGATATGTCTCGACCCGCGGGGGGGACGCGGGGCTGCGTCGAACTCGCAGGAGGGACTCGAGATGTGTCAGAAGTTTTGTGAGAACGACGTGCTGCATGCGCGACGGCCGGCGCTGTCCGGCTCCTCTCGTCGTCAGTTTCTGGCGCTGGGCGCTTCGGCTCTGGGCGCGGCCGCGGCCACGCTGGCTCCCGCGTCCGCGCTCGGCGCGCTGGAGCAGGCGGGCCTTCCGCAGGCGACGGGGACGTCGCATCGGCGTTACCTGCTGAAAGGCGGCGCCGTGCTCAGCATGGATCCGAACGTGGGCGACTTCGCCCGGGGCGACGTGCTCATCGAGGGGAAAAAGATCGTCGCCGTCGGGGCGGACCTGCAGGCCTCGGGTGCGACGGTCGTCGACGCCGCGGGGACGGTGGTGATGCCGGGGTTCATCGACACGCACCACCACCAGTACGAGACGGCGCTGCGGAGCTTCCTGGCCGATGGCCTGCTCGCTCCCGACGGGCTGCCGCACGGCGAGAAGAACTACCTCGACTATATCCTCGGCCTGCTCACGCCGGTGTTCAGACCCGAGGACGCATTTGTGGCCGTGCTGGCCTCGTCGCTCAGCCAGCTCGACGCGGGGGTGACCACGGTCGTCGACACCTCACAGGTGGGTCACACGCCAGAGCACACCGACGCGGTGATCCACGCGCTGCAAGAGTCGGGGCGCCGCGCGCTGTTCGTGTATTCGCCGGGCACGGGCTCCGGCAACGTCTTCCCGACAGACGTCGCGCGCCTGCGCAGCCAGTACTTCTCCTCGACGGACCAGCTGCTGACGCTGGGCATGGGCGGCGAGGTGTTCGACCCCGCCTTCCGAGACTACTGGGCCATCGGGCGCCAGAATGGGTTGCCGATCGTGAGCCACCTCGTCGGCGGCCTCGGTCAGCAGACGATCGTCGAGCAGCTCGCGGCCGAGGGCCTGCTCGGACCCGATCTGGAGTTCATCCATGCCACCGGCATCTCGCCGGCGTCCTGGCAGGCGCTGGCCGACTCGGGGGCGGGCGTCTCGATCGCCGCTCCGATCGAGATGACGATGCGGCACGGGATGCCGCCGATCCAGGCCGCGCTCGACCTGGGCATCCAGCCCGCGCTCAGCACGGACGTGGAGTGCACGATGACCGCTGACTTTTTCACCCAGCTGCGGTCGGTGTTCACGCTGCAGCGGGCGCCCATCAACGAGCGCGCGCTGGCGGGAGAGGCCAACTTGCCCGAGCTCTTGACGTCGCGGGACGTGATCCGCTTCGCGACGGTCGAGGGGGCGCGGGTGGCCCAGCTGTCGTCGAAGGTCGGGTCGCTCACGCCGGGCAAGGAGGCCGACATCATCCTGCTGCGGACGGACGCGCTGAACGTGGCTCCGCTCAACAACGTGCCGGGCGCCGTCGTGACGTTGATGGACCGCAGCAACGTGGACACGGTCATCGTCGCGGGCCGCATCCGCAAGTGGCGGGGGCGCGTGGTCGATCTCGACCTGCGCCGGCTGCGCTCGAGCCTGGAGGCTTCGAGAGACTATCTGTTCGAGGCGGCGGGGGTCGAGCGCGTGCTGTTCTGATCCGAGAGCCGGACGCCCCCTGCCGCGAAGGGTTTGCTTCGACCGCGAAGCAGGGGGCGACGGAGGGTTACACCCGTTCCTCGCGGAGTTACGCCGGAGCGGGTGACCATGACAGCCCGGGTGAGCCAGGGTGTGGGCCCGACCCCCCACGTTTCGCTGCGCGAGCGCCTCTCGTATGGGCTGGGCGACTTCGCGTCCGGGCTGTACTGGCAGACGGTCACCGTCTACCTGGCCTTCTTCTACACGGACGTGTTCGGGCTGAGCGCCCTCGCAGCCGGAACGCTGCTGGGGATGAGTCGCAGCCTGGACGCGCTGTTCGATCCCGTCCTGGGCGCCATCGCCGACCGGACGCGGACGCGCTGGGGCTCGTTTCGCCCTTACCTGCTGTGGATGAGCGCGCCGCTGGCGCTGGCCGGCGTGCTGACGTTCACGGTTCCCGACGTGGCTCCGGGCGCTCGGGTGGTGTGGGCGTGGGTGACCTTCAACCTGCTGATGCTGCTCTACACGGCCGTCAGCATTCCCTACACGGCGCTGCTCGGGGTGCTGAGCCCAGACCCCGCCGAGCGAACGACGCTCGCGTCGGTCAAGTTCGTGTTCGCGTTCGCGGCCAGCATGCTCGTCAGCGCCGCGGTGCTGCCGCTCTGCCAGGTGCTCGGCGCGGGTGATGCCGCGCGCGGCTGGCAGCGTTGCTTCATGCTGTTCGGTGGGCTCGCGACCGGCGCGTTCCTGATCAGCTTCTTCAACACGCGCGAGCGGGTTCGACCGCCGCCGCGCCAGAAAGCCAACGTGCTCGGCGATCTGCGCAGCATGTTCGGCAATGGGCCCTGGCTCGTGCTGGTCGGCTGCACGCTGCTCTCCAACGTCACGCTGGCGGTGCGTATGAGCGTGATCGTCCACTACTTCAAGTACTACGTCGGCAGCCCGGCGCTGGATGCGCCTGCGCTGCCGGCCGAACCGGGCGGAAGCGGCGGCTCGATGGAAGAGCTGGTCGCGGCGTTCAACACGAGCGGCGCGCTCGCCAGCTTGTGCGGCGTCGTGCTCATGCCGGCGTTCGTGCGTGCGGTGGGGCGCAAGCCGGCCTTCACGTGGCTGTATGGTGCCGTGCTGGCGAGCACGCTCGCCGTCTACTGGGCACGACCCGATCAGGTCTGGCTGATCTTCTGCCTCGGGCTGATCAGCGCCTTCGCGGGCGGTCCGCTCAGCCCTCTGCTCTGGGCGATGTACGCAGACACGGTGGACTACGCCGAGTGGAAGACGAGGCGGCGCTCGACGGGCCTCGTCTTCGCCACGGTCATCCTCGCCAGCAAGCAGGGCTGGGCCATCGGCGCGGTGGTGTCGCTCGGGCTATTGTCCCGGTTCGGCTTCGTCGCCAACGCGGCGCAGACGCCCGAGTCGCTGCACGGCCTGCGCGTGCTCGTGAGCGTGGTGCCCGCCGCGATCGGCGTTCTCGCGCTCGTGCTCATGCTGCTCTACCCGCTGGACGACGCGCGGGTGGCGAAGATTGGCGCGGAGCTCGGCGCGCGACGTGCCGTGGAGAGTGGCGGCGAAACGGCCTGAAAGGGCCCGAATCGGCCCTCGGGGCCGACGACGATTGGAGTGACGATGAAGACCATCGAACTGGGAACGACGGGCGAGCAGGTCAGCCAGCTCGCGCTGGGCTGCATGCTGATGGGTACGATGACGAGCGAGGAAGACTCGCGGAAGATCCTCCAGCGCTATCTCGACTCCGGCGGGAACTTCCTCGACACGGCCAACTGCTACACGTGGTGGAGCGGCCCCGGGAGCATGGGGGGAGAGAGCGAGCGCGTGCTCGGGCGCTGGCTCGCGGAGGGCGGCCGGCGCCAGCGAGTGTTCCTGGCGACCAAGGGCGGCGCGATGCTGCGAAACCCGGCGATGCACTGGAACGGCGCGGGCGAGCCCGACTGGGAGAGCGCTCGCCGAGACTTCGAGGGGGCGGGCGCCGCCACGCTGCAGCGAAGCCTCGACGCGAGCCTGCGTCGCCTCGGGACCGACCACGTCGATCTGTACTACGTGCACGTGGACGACTGGGTCACCCCGCTCGAGGAGACGCTCGAGGCGCTGGGGGCCATGGTGCGGGCCGGCAAGGTGCGTCACGTCGGCTGGTCCAACGTGCGCACGCCGCGACTCGAGAAGATCCTGGGGCTCTGTCGCGAGAACGGGTGGCCCGCGCCGGTCGCGGTGCAACAGCAGCACACCTATCTTCGACCGCGCCCGGGAGGCGACCACACCTCGATCGTCGACGACGCGCAGCTCGATTTCCTGCGGGCCCATCCCGAGCTCCGGCTCGTCGCGTATTCGCCTATCCTGAAAGGGCTCTACGACGACGCGGCCAAGCGCCAGGGTCACTGGCTCATGGCGCCGTACGCGGGGCCCGACAGCGAGGCCCGGCTCGAGGTGCTGGCGGAGGCGGCGCGCGCGCTCGGGACCCGCCCCACCCCGCTCGTGCTCGCGTGGCTGTTGCATGCGAGCTCGCCGAGCGTGGTCCCGCTCATCGGGCCACGCACCCCGGAGCAGCTCGAACAGAGCCTCGCCGCGCTGGCCATCGAGCTTCCCACCGGGCTCCTGGCGCGGCTGGACGGCGCCGGCGCCCGCGAGCGGCTCGCCACGTCGAAAGCCGCGGAAGCGGCTCTATGAGGGGGCGTGCAGGCGGGGGCTGTAGACGCAGTAGACTCCGGTTCGCACGCTGGCGTCGAGGTGCTCCCCGAGCTCCGGGCTCGCGGCTCGTATGCGGCGCAGCGCCAGAGTGATGCGGCGGCGAACGTTGATGCGCGCCCGTTCGACGGCGGAGCCGCTGCGCCGTGCGCGCCCTCCGAGGCCGAACCCGCGCGAGAGCTCGCTCATCAGGGCTTCCTCCTCCTCCGCGAGGCGCTGCTGGCGGCCGAGGTCGTTGCAGGCCGTGGCATCGTTCATCTCGCTGCGCAGCTCGCGCAGGCGCTCCTGGTATTCGGCGCGGGCCCGAGCGTCGAGCACCTCGCCCGCGTCGGAGCCGTCGACGCCGCTCGGGCTGCCGGAGAGCGCGAGCACGTGGATCTCTCGCCCCGGGCGCTCGAGCAGCTGGGCGAGCATGCGGACGCCCCGGCTGTCTTGCACGCGGCACAAGGCATTGCCGTCGCTCAGCGTCCAGTACTCGCCCTCCTGCGTCAACCGGACCTCGGCGCCGGCTCGCTCCGGGGCTTCGCGAGTCGGGCCCGCGACGCTCTCGCCCGTGAGGCGGGGGCGCGCCACGCGGCTGGCTCGCGACAGCGCCTCGCAGCGCTCGATCAGGTGTTGCCCGCCGGGCTCGCGAGCGACAGCCTCGGCCCGCTGCCGGTGGTCGCTCGCGAGGGCGTGCAGCCGGGCGCGCACTTCGTCGCTTCCCGCGTGCTCTCGCTCGGCGAGGGCCAGGCGGGCCGCGTCGAGGTGGACGCGGACCAGCAGCGGTCGAGCCCCGAGCCGCGCGCACAGCGCGATGGCCGCCGCGGCGTGGCGGCGGGCGGTGTCCCACTGCGAGAGGACGCCGCTCAGCCGCATGAGCGCATGGTCGACCGCGCCGTGCAGCGTGAAGCCGACCGTGGTGAGCAAGAAGGGCTTGCCCGCTGACGCCGAGAGCTCGGAATACAGCGCCCGAGCCCAGGCCTCGTCGCCCAGCGAGCAGGCGATCTCGACGGCGATCTCGGGCATGTGCAAGTAGCCGAGGCCGACGGCGTGGCGGCCATCCAGGCTCCGGAGGCTCGAGGCGTCGCCGGGCTGGGGCTCGTTCGGGCCCGCCCGCCCCACGAAGCGCGACAGACCGCGCGCGGCGAGCACGTCGAGGGCGCGGCGGCTCGGGTCGGGGTGCCCGCGCCAGGCGTCGAGCAGCGCCGACAGCCACAGGGCGCCCGCGCTCTCGGGCGCGCGCTGGACGAGCCCGTCCACGAAGCGCGCGAGCAGCTCGACGTCGGCGTGCAACAGAGCTCGCGCGAGCGCGCGCGCCGGCACGAGCGCCGCCCCCTCGCCGTTGCCCTGATCGGCCATGGCCCGCGCCTCGCTCTCCCAGGCTTCGGCGCGCTCGCGCTCACCGATCCAGTCCGCCCGCATCGCGCGGAACATGGCAGGAACCCAGGCGTAGCGGGCTCGAGCGACCTCCGCGGCGAGCGCCTCGTAGCGCCCGAGCGCTCGCTCGAAGCCCGAGAGGTCGCCGAGCTCGATGCAGTCGAAGGCGAGCCGCTGCGCCGCCTGGAGCGCCCGAGCCGCATCGCCCAGCCCGGTGGCGAGCTCGAGCGCCTCGAGGTTCAACGCGGCGCGCTCCTCGGCGGCGGCGAAATCCATGAGCGCGCCGAGGCCGGCGTGGATCACCCGCAGCGACAGCTCCGGCGCTCCGAGGCGGCGGGCCATGGCGATGGCGTCGCGGGCGAGCGCCATGGGCGGCTCGGGGTCGAGCTCCGGCTGGCGCGCGCTGGCGAGCCGTGCGCTGACGAGCGCACGGAGTTCGCCGTCACCCGGCGGCAGCGCGGCGAGCGCGCGCTCGAGCAGGCGCGCCACCATCCGATCGGCGGTGCCGAGGTGGTTCTCGGACCCGAGCGCGAGCGCCGCGCGCGCCAGCAGCGCTCCGTCACCCCGCGCGCGGGCGTCGTCCACGGCTCGCGCGCAGACCGCCTCGGCCCGCTCGCGACGCCCACCTCGCGACAGGGCTTCGATCTGGGCCACGGAGAGGTCGCCCTGGCGCGCGCTGTCGAGAGGCGTGCACAGCGCGAGCGCCTCGAGCGCCTGCTCGTACAGCAGCGCGGCATCGATGAAGGCGAAGCGCCGCGTGGCGTGCAGGGCGGCGCGTTCGGCGGCGGCTACCGCGAGCGGCGCGGCGTCGGCGCCGGCCCCGAACCAGTGGCGCGCGATCTCGGCGAACGGTGCGAGGGGGTCGCCCGCGTGCCGTCGCTCGAGCGCCTCGGCGGCGCGCCGGTGCAGCTGGCGCCGCTGGTCTGGCGACAGATCGAGCGCCAGCGTCTCGGCGACGAGGGCGTGCGAGAACCGGTAGTGACTCGGGGCGATCAGGCTCGAGAGGCCGACGCGAGCCGCCTCGTGAGCCGCGAGCTCGAGCTCGGACGGCGCCCCCTCGGCCACCTCGACGAGCAGCGGCAAGGTGAACTGTCGTCCGATCAGCGCCGCCGCCCGGAGCGCAGGCAGATGCTCGGGCGCGATCGCCTTCAGGCGCTCGCGGACCGACGCGCGCAAGGTGGGCGGGAGCGCGACGCTGGCGCGCGATTCGAGCGCAGACCAGCTCAGGAGCTCGCTCACGAACAGGGGGTTACCGTCGCTGGCTTCGTGAATGCGCTGCGCCGCGGCGATGTCTGCGCCGGCGCCGGCGCGCTGCATCCAGGCCCGCACCTCTTCACAGCTGAGCGGCGCGAGCGAAAGCGCCTCGGCGGCGCGCGCCAGGCGGCTCGCGTGCCGCTCGAGCTCGGAATTCTGCCCCGTGAGCGGGCGCTGGCTGCCGAACAGGGCCAACCGCCCGCGAGACGCGCCGCGCGCCACGAACTCGGCGAGCACCAGCGACGAGTCGTCGACGACGTGAAGGTCGTCGAGGAACAGCGCGAGCGGCTCGGCCTGCGCGTGGGCGTGCAGGTAGCTCCGCACGGCGTCGTACAGCTGGAAGACGTCCGCGCTCGCGACGGCCACGGCGGGCTCGAGCTCCGGCAGCAGCGACCGGAGCCGCTGGGCGAACGCCGGCGGCGCGAGCGGGCGCTCGAGCAGGGCGCGCAGGATCTCGAGCCAGGGCCAGAGGCTCGGGGCTCGACCCAGCTCCCAACCGCGGCCCCACGCCGTGACGAGGCCGCGCGCCCGCGCCCGCTCGGCGAGCTCTTCCAGCAAGCGCGTCTTGCCGATGCCCGCTTCGCCCAGCACCAGCGCGCAGGCGCCCCTGCCCCCCAGCGCCTGAACCAGGACGTCATCGAGCCGCTCGAGCTCGCGCTCGCGACCCACCCAGACGCCACGACGCGCGCTCACGACTCGAGCTTATCGCACGCGCCCGCACGGAGCCGTCAACGACGGGCGTCATCCCTTGCCGCGCCGCTCCGGGACGATCGGCCGAGGATGTGCCCGAGATGGCTTCGAGGCCCTGGCCCAGAAGAGCGTCGAGGAACGGCCGTTCCCCGGCGGGTTACGCCGATAGCTCGGGCGCCTCTGATAGCTCGGACAGGGCCGTTCGAGACGTTGCCGGCGCTCCCACCGAAATTACCATGAAGATTGGAATACTGGGCTCCGGCTACGCGGGGCAGACGCTCGGACGTGGGTTCGCGACGCGAGGCCACGAAGTTCGCATCGGCACACGCGACCCCGGCAAACTGGAGGCGTGGCTCGCCGACGTCGGGTCGCTCGCGTCGGTGACGAGCGGGGCCGAGTGTGCCCGCTGGGCAGACCTGATCGTCATCAGCATCCGCGGGACGGCCGTCGAAGACGTGCTGCGCGCGGCAGGCGCCGAGCACTTCGCCGGCAAGCTGGTCATCGACGCGAGCGACCCGCTGGTGTTCGACGCGGGGCGGCCGGGCCTCTTCGTCGGCACGACCGATTCGCTGGGCGAGCGGGTGCAACGCTGGCTGCCCGGGGCCCGGGTGGTGAAGGCCCTGAACACGGTGTTCGCCGCCGTCATGGTGGAGCCCACCCTCAGCGGCGGCGACCCGGACATGTTCATCGCCGGTAACGACCCGGGCGCCAAGCAGCAGGTTCGGGAGCTGCTCGGCGCGTTCGGCTGGTCTGTCATCGATCTCGGAGACATCGAGAACGCGCGCTGGCTCGAGGCCTTGAGCTTGCTCTGGGTCGTGTATCATCACCAGACGGGCAAGCTGAACCACGCCTTCAAGCTGCTCGGCAAATGAGGGCGTCGCACACGCCTGCCGCAGCTCCGGCTCGGCGCGGTCGTAACATGAGGTTCACAACAGGAGGTTGACGGCCTGGCGCAGCTCGAGCGGGTCGACGGGCTTGTCGAGGCATGAGACGCCGGCGAGGAACTCGCGCGCCTTGCCGGTGAACGCCCCGCCCGTGAGGAACACGACGCGCTGCACGTACTCGGGCGCCCGCGCGTGCAGCTCGGCGAGGAACTCGACCCCCGTCATGATCGGCATCATGACGTCGCACAGGATGACGTCATAGCGCTCGCCGCGCTTGAGCCTCGCGAGGGCGCCTTCGGCGTCGCTCTCCATCGTGATGTCGTGCTCGTTGGCGAGCAGGCGCGCGAGCGCTCGGGCGCTCATGTCGTCGTCATCCACGATGAGCAATCGCCCGCGCCTCGGCGCGCGCATCGCCTCCGGCGGGGTGCTCGGGGGGCTGAGCGCCGCGCTCGACGCCCGCAGCGCGACGCGGAACCGAGTGCCGCGTCCGACGACGCTGTCGACCGTGATCTCGCCGCCGTGGTCTGTCACGATGCGCCGGCAGATCGACAGGCCGATACCGGTGCCCTCACCCCGTGGCTTGGTGGTGAAGAAGGGGGTGAACAGCCGCCGCAGCACCTCGGGGGGGATGCCGGGCCCGGTGTCTTCCACGTCCACGACCACCCGGCCACGGCCGTCCATGGAGGTGCGCACGGTGATCTGGTTTTCATGGGCAAAGCCGTCTGGCAGGGCCTGCGCCGCGTTCACGATCAGGTTCAAGAAGACCTGGCCGAGCCGCGACTCGCTGCCGTCGACCCGCGGGACCGGTGAATACTCTCGCACCAGGCGCGCGCGGTGGCGGATCTCGTTCCAGGCCATCCGCAACGATGACTCGACCACCTGCTCGATATCGACCGGTTCCCGGCTGTCTTCTTCGGCCCGGGAGAAGATCTTCAGGTCACGGACGATGTGGCGCACGCGGTTTGCCCCGTTGCGCGCGTCGTTCAGGATGTCGTCGAGCTCGCGCAGCTCGGGGCTCTGCCCCTCCTCCAGCAGCGATTCGAGCAGCTCGATGCCCATGTCGAGATTGGCCGTCGTGGCCATCAGCGGATTGTTGATCTCGTGCGCGACGCCGGCGGCGAGCGTCCCGATCGACGCCATGCGATCGGACATCATCAGGTGCGCCTGGGTCTCCAGGCGCTCGGTGACGTCGCGCCCGACGCTGACGAACAGCGTATCGCCACCGACCTCGATGCCGCGACCCGTGAACTCCACGTGGATGACGGAGCCGCTGCTCGTTTGCAGGCCGAGAATCGGGTGGTCGAGCTCGGTCGAGGGGAGCGGGACGTCCTCGTTTCCGCCGGCGTCGACGCTAGCGACCGCCAGATCCTTCAGGCGCCGGCCGATGATGCTCCCGCGCGGCACGCCGAGCATGACTTCGAAGCTGGAGTTGACCTCACGGATCGCGCCGTCGGGCGCCAGGATCAAGATCGCGTCACGCGCCGCCTCCGTCACGGCTCGGTAGCGGCGCTCGGACGCCGTCAACCGGGCAAAGGATCGTGCGAGCTCGAGCGACTGGGCCACTTGATTACCCATCGCCCGCGCGAACCCGATGGAATCTCCGCTTCCCATGTCGTAGTTGGAAGCGCAGAGCAACATCGCGCCGATGTCACGACCGTCCGAGACCAGGGGGACGACCTGCGCCGACGCGGCGTTTGTTCTCGCGAGCAAGGCCTGCGCGACCTCCTGCGAACAGAAGCCCGATGGAACGACCAGGGTCACCTGCCGGCGTATGGCCTCGCCCAGCTCATCGAAATCCGCAAATAGCGCCTCGAGGCTATCGACCTCCGGATCGGTGAACCCCAGGGCGTGCACCAGGGCCAGCGCGCCCGAGTCGGAGCGCAGGAACAGCGCGCCCTTGGAGATGCCCGCGGCGTCGAGCGTCGCGGCCAGCACGTCGCGCAGCGCTTGGTTGGGGTCGTGATCGGTCGTCAGGGCCCCCGCCACGCCGCTGAGCAGCGAGATCTGCGCGGCCTGCAGGGTGCAGCGGCGCGCGAGGTCGTTGCTGGCCGCCAGCTGCTGCTGGAGCTGGCGGACCGTGGCGCGGGCGTGCGCGAGCCGCACCTCGAGCGTCGGGACCTCATGAGCGAGGGGCGCGCGCCGCTCGGCCGCGTCGAGCAGCACGATCGGCAAGTCGCTCATGTCGGCGTTCCTCGACACGAGCCCCGCCGCCCCGGCCAGCTCGGCCAGGGCCCGGTCTCCCGCCGTCGGGGACCACGAAGACACCAGCACGATCGGCACGCGCGCGAGGTCTGCGTCGCGACGGAAGTCGACGCAGAGCTGGTGGCCGTCGACGGCAGCCCCGAGCACGGTCGACAGCACGACGTCAGGGGCGTGCTCTCGCGCTCGCGCCATGGCCTCGTCGTTGGACACGGCCGCCTCGACGAGGAAGTCGTGCTGTGCCAGGCGATCGCGCGTGAGTCCGAGATGGACCGCCTCGTCGTCCACGAGCAGCACGCGCCGCCCTCCGCCACGGCGGGTCGAGGGCGCGGCGACGGGCAGGTACGGGCGCAGGGCCTCGAGCAGCCGCTCGGGCTCGACGGGCTTGAGGAGCGTCGCCGTGAAGCCCACCTCGAGGCTGCAGGCGTCTTCCACCCGGTTCAAGAAGCCGGACAGCGCGATGATCGGCAACGTCGGCCCGAGCTTCTCGCGCAGCCGTAAGACCAGCTCGACGCCGTTCATGTCGGGCAAGATCAGGTCTTGAAGGACGAGCGCCGGCGCGGCGTTCGCGACCGCCTCGAGCGCCGATCGCCCGTCCGCGGCCTCGATGACGCCGTAGCCGTCGCTCTCGAGCGTGAGCCGCAGCATCTTGCGCGTGAGGGGGTTATCCTCGACGACGAGCACCTGGCGTCTCATTCTGCGACCGCTCCATCCTCCGTCGCGGAGCTCGCGCGGAGCGCCAGGTGCGCTCGTATCGTCTTGGGCAGCTCGTCGATATCCAGCGGTTTGGTGACGTAGCCGTCGCACCCGGCAGCGAAGGCGCGCGCGTCGTCGCCCTTCATGGCGTACGCGGTGACGGCGATGATCGCGATGCTCGAGCGGTCGGGGTCGGCCTTCAAGCGCCGCGTCAGCTCGAGCCCGTCCATGCCGGGCAGCTGCAGATCCATCAGGATCACCTCGGGGCGGAACTCCTCGAGCACGCGCAAGGCTTCCTCGGCGGAGCCAGCGGCGCGAACCTCGTAGCCTTCACTAGCGAGCAGCACGCGCGCGAGCTTCTGGTTCTGAGGGTTATCGTCGACGATCAGGATGTGCTCGGCGGGCACCGCGCCTCCTCGACTGGAGCCTCCGACCGCCCCAGCTCGCTGCGCGGGAGGATGGCGGAGAACGTGCTGCCCTCGTTGATGGCGCTGGTCACCTCGACGCGCCCTCCTTGGGCTTCGATGATGCGTCGGGTCAAGGCGAGACCGAGCCCGGTACCCGGGTAACGCTTGGACGCGCCCGAGTCGAGCTGCTGGAAGGCGACGAACAGCTTCTGGATGTTCTCGGGCGCGATCCCGATGCCGGTGTCCTGCACGTCGATGCGAAAAAGGTCGGGGCCAGCGGCGGAGCACCGGATGGTCACCTCACCTTCTTCGGGAGTGAACTTGATGGCGTTGGAGACGAAGTTGTAGAGCACCTGCCGGAGGCGCGCCGGGTCGATGGTGATCGGGCCGATAGTCGGGTCTACGTAGCTCTGGACGCGAATGCGCTTGCTGCCCGACAGCCCGCGCATGATGTCTCGCACCTCGACGATGACAGCGCCCAGGTCGACCGACTCGGGGCGGAACTCCGTCTTGCCCGACTCGATCTTCGACAGGTCGAGCACGTCGTTGATCAATTGCAACAGGTGTCGGGAGCTCGTCAGGATGTCGCCGAGGTACTCCTGGTGAGCCGGTGAAACAGGCCCCACCCTGCCGCGGTGCATGAGCTCTGCGAACCCGATGATCGCGTTCAGGGGCGTCCTGAGCTCGTGAGACATGTTGGCGAGGAACTCGCTCTTCAGGCGGCTCGCCTCCAGCGTACGCTCCTCGAGGCGCTTGCGCTCCGTGATGTCGCGGATGCTGCTGGAGACCAGCAGCCCGTCTTCGGTCGCGAGCGGGCTCAAGCTGATCTCGACCGGAAACTCCGAGCCGTCCTTCCTGAGCCCGAACAGGTCCACGCCAGAGCCCATCGCCCGCACGCGCGGCTCGCCGAAGTAACCCGCCCGGTACGAGGCATGGCCGCCGCGGAAGCGCGCCGGGATCAGCAGCTCGATCGGGTTGCCGATCAGCTCCACGCGAGAGTATCCGAAGAGCTTCTCGGTCTGCGCATTCACGAGCTGCATGCGCCCGTCGCGCCCCACGATCACGACGGCGTCGGGAGCCGACTCGAGCAGATCGCGGAACTTCTTCTCCGCCCGCTTGCGGTCGGTGACGTCGCGGATCGCCGCCGTCACCAGCACGCCCGACGCCGTCTCCAGCGGTGCGAGGCTGATCTCGGCGGGAAACTCCGTGCCGTCCTTGCGCAGCGCCTCCAGGTTGAGCCCGGCGCCCATCGGGCGCGTGCGCTGGTCGAGGGAGAAGTAGCGGGAGCGGTGGCCCGGATGTTGCTGCCGGTAGCGATGCGGAACCAGCTTCTCTATGGGCTCCCCGAGCAGCTCGCTGCGCGAATAGCCGAACAGCTTCTCGGCCTGGCCGTTGACGAGCTGGATGGCGCCGTCCCGGCCGACGATGACCATCGCATCGGGGGCGGCCTCGAGCAGCCCGTAGAAGGGCCCTTCCACTACCTGATTGTCGCGCAGCGTACTGCGGCTCTCGTCGCTCAGCCGCCCGACGACCTCTGACTTCGCTCCCCCATCCGACATGGCCCCCGCCCTGGCGCCGCGGCGCCCCTCGAGCTCAGACGAGAGCCTACCGGGCCTCATCGCCCTTCTGCTCCCCCCGGATCAGGATCTAGCCTCGCTCGCGCCCCGTATCAAATCGTTGTTGGCCGTTCGCAGCGAAATCGGCGGCCGCCTGTCGCGCTGCACCACGACCCTCCCCCGGTTCAGTGCGTGGTGTCGTGCAGCAGCCTCGACCGGAGAGCGCCTGCCGAGCTCGAATGGAGCCCGCGCCGCTCGAATCGGGGCTACGCAGGCCAGAACTGATGTTTTTTGCCCTATGCGCGTCCCCTCAAGGGTGTAGCCCGAACGTCGTTGTCTGGATCGGTAAAGGGGGGGAGTGGGGATGATTGGACCAGAGAGCACTGCCTGGATGGCGGACGAGTGTGCCGCGCCGGGCCAAGCAGCGCGCGCCCGGCCGCTCGACGAGGCGAGGCGCCGAATCTTGATCGTCGAGGACGAGGGGCTGGTCGCCCGCGACCTGCGACGGTCGCTGGCGCAGTTCGGCTATGACGTGGTGGGCCGCGCCGCGACGGGGGAAGAAGCGGTGCGCCAGGCGCTGCGCTTGCGCCCCGACTTGATCCTGATGGATGTGAGCCTCCGAGGCGTCATCGATGGGATCGACGCGGCGGCCTCGATCCACGAGGAGCTGCAGGTGCCGATCGTCTATTTGACCGCCTTCTCCGACGATCACACGCTGGAGCGCGCGATGCAAACGCAACCCTACGGGTATATCGTCAAGCCCTTCCAACCGATCGAGCTGCGCTGCGCGATCGAGGTCGCGCTCGAACGGCGCCGCACGGAGTCCGCGATGCGGAGCAGCGAGGCCGAGTTTCGGCGGCTGTCGACGGTGGACGAGCTCACGGGTTTGCCGAACCGCCGAGGATTCGCCGAGATCGCCGAGCATCAGATGAGAGTGGCTCGGCGCTACAAGCAACCGCTGGCTCTCTGCTTCGCAGATCTCGATGGCTTGAAGGCCATCAATGACAACCTGGGGCACGCCGTCGGCGATGATGCCATCCGCGCGGCCGCGTCTGTCTTGAGGGAGACGTTTCGTGGCGCCGATATCGTCGCGCGCCTCGCGGGGGACGAGTTCGTGGTCCTGGTGGTCATT
>Ga0247763_1000351_pt1 | contig 26899 bp, 20 predicted proteins | sample UWRJL141409B4_FD_179926 | JGI IMG/M metagenome (GOLD analysis project Ga0247763, IMG submission 179926) | Plant litter microbial communities from Arlington Agricultural Research Station in Wisconsin, United States - UWRJ-L141-409B-4 | ecosystem: Environmental > Terrestrial > Plant litter >... | reverse complement strand
CGCATGGCGTCGAAGTCCACCCACTTCAGGGGCCATTGCACTCGGCCTGCTGACAGCACACTAGGGTTCGCGCTGGCCGCGATCCCATCGCGTACGAGCTCTGGCGGCATCGGGATCTCGCGTTCCACCTCCATCGTGCTCGGGTTCCACACGACGATCGTCTGGGCGTCCATCAAGTACGAGAGAGCGCGGCTCGCCGAGACGACCCGCGAATACGCCTCGGAGGTGCCTGTCAATCCGAAGGCCGCGAAGCTCAGCTCGCCCGCCGGTTCGAGCAGGAAGTCGCCCGTGATGACGAACTTCTTCAGCGTCAGAGCTTCCTGGTCGTAGCTGTACACGCGACCATCGAACACGTTGACGTAGATGAGCCCGCCGAACTCGATCATCCGCGCGCGGTCGGGCTCACCACTGGGCACCTCGGGGAACGCTCCGAGGTACATCGAGCATTCGTCCGCGGTGCAGACACGATTGGCGATGACCACCGCCGGCTGAGAGCCCTCGGCCCCGTCGGCCTCGCCTGCCCCATCCGCATCGGCGCAGCCACTCGCCGCCAGCGAGGTGAGTGCCACGCACAGCGCGAGCGGACCGAGCCAATGGTCAACGGGGATGGCGCGCGGCCTTCCCGCACGCTCGACCCGTGAAGTGTTTCGCCTGTTGTTCTTGGTCACGGAACTCTCCCAGGCCCGCGCCCACGTCCCCAAAACGCGAGCCGAGCCCACACCCCCGCGACAACTGGGTGGCCCGCTTTACCACGCCCTGGGAGACGCGGTGGGGGCTCGCCGGCACTTGGTCCGGCTCCGGCGAGGAGCCGTGATGCCATCGCGCGCGTACGACGGACAGACTGAGCCTGCAAGTCAATTCTCGCGGAGTCTCGATGCCGAGGCGAGCTCATCGCGTCGAGCGCGACACACCGACATGCCCGACGCCTACGGGCGGCTCGGGTGCATGGAGAAGGCAGAGCGGGCTTCCTTGCTGAGTCGTTATCCTGGCTGCATGAACGAGAAATCGAGCGTGCGCCTGGGTGCCGTCGGGCGACGCCTTCAGCTTCTCTCCGTACTCGCGCTCGGGGGGTGCGCCGCCCCGAGCAACCGACCACCATCCACGGAAGCCCGACCCCATATCCCAGTCGGGCCCGCCGACGCCGCAAGACCGCCGGCGGCCGCCTCGGCTTCTCCTGCCGTTGCAGAAGCGCCCGGGAAGGCGGAAGGAGCCGCATCGGGCAGCCTCGTGAGAATCGAGCCCGAGCCCAGCTGTGGTCCGAGCGTAGGAGCATCGGGCCCGGCAACGGGGGAAGGTGCCCAGAGCCGCACGTGGTTAGACAAGCCGGGGGTGCGGGAGCGAGGGGCCGCGCTGCAGCAGGAGCTCACTCCGTACGCGAGCGAGACGCTCGGATGGTATCCGGATCACGTTCGGCAGGCGGTCGTGGTGGTGTTCCACACCACCTTCACGGCGTACGAAGAAGTCCGGCGGAAGCTGGAACGAGTCGTGTCACCGCTTGCTGTGGTGCTGCGACCTGCCTGTTACCCACCCGAGCGGATCGCTGCCGCACGTGAGGTGCTGGAAAGAGCGGATTGGCATCCTCGGGCCAAGTCGTTCCGTGTGGCCTCCCATCTGGATCCGTCATTCTCTGGCTTCGTCGTGACAATAGACGAGTCGGCTCCAGATGTTGCTGCTGCACTCGAGCAACGCCTGGGTCCCCTGGTCGAGGTCCGCCTGGGCAAACCGCACGGATGAGCCCTCAACCTCCTTCACCGTCGTGCCGTCGCCAGATTGCCGAGCGCGGTAAGGTTCCCCGCCTCCAGATCGCCTGGCAAGCGCACGGGCACGTCGACGAGCCAGCGCGCGGCTGCCATAACCGGGAGGTGCGACTCGCATGGATGACCCGCCCCGCCGTGTTCGTTCTGGCACAGCTGACCCTGGTCGGACTGAGCTGTGGCGACCCTACGTCGGACCCGGATGCGCTCGACACTCGGGGCGTGGCGACGCTCCCCGGTTTGAGGTGTATCGAGGATCTGGACTGCTTCGGTGGCGCGCCAGAGCAGACGATGGGTTCCGTCGTGACTATCGAGCCCGTTGCCGCCGCGTGCGTGCACCTGACGTCGTCCGCCCTGCCCGTGTGCGAGTGCCGGGGCCTGCTCACGCGCGCCGCGCCACCCCCTGGCGAGCGCCCCTCGTTCGAGGTGCAGCTGTACCCCGGCAACCGCCCCGGCGGCTGTTCGGAGTTGACGATCCCGGGCTGCCTGTATTGCGCGAGCGAGTTCCCGGGATGCAGCGTCGACGATCCCACGAGCTGTGACGCCGTGTGCGCCGACGTGATCGCGCGCGCCGCCCGTGCGAACCAGAGAACGTACGTGGCGCGGGCTCGCCTCTCGCGCTGCGAGACGAACACCTGCTACGTCGTGACCGAGATCGACGGACGCTGCTACCTCGGTCAGCCCGGGCGAGGAGACCCGCCCGAGGTCGACTGCAACCTCTCCGACGACGAGCTCATGGCGCGCGTCGAAGCCGACTTCCGTTCTCCGACACCATCATACTCCTGCCCGTACGTGCCCGGCCCCCGCTGCACGACCGCGCTCGATTGCCCGCACGGCTTGGGATGCAACGAAAACGGGTCGTGCGTCGGATGCGACGTCAATTGCCCCCCCGCTGGAGCCGAGGCCGGCGTATGCGAGGGCCCCTATGGTGCGTGCGCGAGCGGCGAGGCGTGCACGCACGGCCGCTGCGTGCCGAGCGCCAACGTGGCCTGCCGATCCTTTACCGACTGCGCCGAGGGCGAGTCGTGCGTGTTCTCCGGCACCAGCAACGAAGGGCGCGGCAACGCCCAGACGCGCAGCTTCTGCACGCCTGACCGGCGCTGACCTGCAGCTCCGGCGCAGCCTCGGTCATCGTCAAAAGTCAACGCGAGCTCGCCCCGCGACCGGGTGCGCTCGCAAAGACGACAACGCGTGACCGACTGGGCGCTCGCACGAGGCGCGATGACACCAACAGGATCCGGACCAAGCACGAGGCGCTGAGCGAAGCACAACTGACAGCCCTCTTGCCCAGGGTGCAGCCGAATGCGCTCACGGGTGAAGGCCTACCCGGGGTCTCCACCGGTCACGACCCATCCGTCCGTGAGCTAGGAGGTGGTGACGTTGATCGGCGGCCTGGTGCTGCTGGTGAACGGCAGCAAGGTCCCGGCTCGAGGCGAGTGGTGGACAACATCTATCGGCACTGCGGGAGCCCGGTATCGCGCGGGCCCGCGGCGAACTGAGCGGGCACGGCGCGGCCGCGAGCTCGCCGCCGCCCACGCCGGAAAACGATATCGAGATTGGCCCAGATCGGGCCAGCGAGCGCTAATCCGACGATCATCAACAGCAGGAGGGCGATGGAAACGATGGTGGTCGGGCGCGGGAGCGCTATGCCGAGATTCCGAATGAAAATCCTTACACCCAGCGTCGCGCTCATCCTCGTCGGCCTCGGCTGTTCATCGGATGAAGTCTCGGAGACCGAGTGCCGACAACTCGGAACTCGAGCCAACAGCGAACGCAGCGGCGCTCAGGCCAGTGCCGACAAGACCTGCTCCGTCGACGATGATTGCGTCCTCTTCGGGCAGCAACTCAGCTGCTATTCCGATTGCAGCAATGGCACCGCGGTGGCGCGGTCGGCTGAAAGCGGTCTGGCCGCGGCCGTGAGGCAAATCGAAGGTCGGACGTGCGGCGAGTTCGAGGGGCGTGGCTGTGACCCGCCGCCCTCGAATCCCTGTCTGCCCCCGCAGACCGTTTCGGTCGCACGTTGCCGCGCTGGGCAGTGCAGTCTCGAATGACCGCCATCGCTCCACTTTTCCGCTTCAGGCTGGCCGCTCACGCGTCGCGCGCCTCTTCTTTTTCGTCCGAGCGGGGGCGCGGGCGCGGGCTCGCGGCGAACGCGCCGTCGGCGTCTGCGCGGCAACGATGGCCCGTCGCGCCCAGGTGATGAGCTCGTCATCATCGTCGGCCACGTCGGCGGGCACCTCGTAATAGCGCCCGAGCGTTTGGCCCGGGCGCGGACAGAAGGGCTCGGCGCCCCTCGCGAGGAAGTCGACGGCACTGGCCGCATCTACCTTGAAGTAGATGCGACCGCGAAAGTGGATGCCAAAGATGACGTCTTCGCTGTAGAGGCCGAAGCCGCTGAACAGGCGCCGCACGTCGAGCTCTGGCAGCGTCGCGAATCGCTCTTCGAGCCACTCGCGCGAAGCATCGCGTCGCTTGACCTCGAACGGCTCTTTGCTTCGCGCTCGGCGTTTCATGCGGTGTGCGCGCTACCCGGTGGCACGCGCGGCGGCCATGCTACCACACGATTCAGTCGCCGGCATCGACCACGGGGCAGTTGACGTTGGCGACGTCGCGCGCGAGCACGTTCGCCTCGCGCACGCTGGTCAGATCCATGACGCTGGCGAAATCTGCGTTGTCGTAGGGAGACACCGACCAGAGCGGCGAGTAGCCGTCGTCTCCCGGCAACGCGGTGAGCACGTTGTGCGTCTGATCGCTGCCGGGCTCCTTGGCGAACCCCGAGGGCGGTCCACCTCCTGCCACGTCCGGGTTCAGGTTGAAGGTGACGAAGATGGGCGCCGTGGGCACCTCGTCTCCCGCGAGGGCTGCCTCCTCGAAGCTGAAGTAGTGGACCACCTGGCCCTGATACCAGCCGCGCTCCAGCTCTGCCGAGGCGCCTCCCCAGCGCTGCCGGGCCGTCGAACCCTCGGGAACGACCGGGTAATTGACGAGCTCGTCCGTCATCTCCACGGGAAAACCCATCGCTTCGATCTCGTCACGGCTGGTCACGCTGTTCGCGACATAGCTCGAGGGCACGCTGACGCGCATGACGCGCCAGAAGTCGCTATAACCCGCCAGCCCCGGCACCACGTCCACGATGTCGAGCTGGCCGTTGACCGGTGTGCTCTCGCCCTCGCGAATCAAGACGAAGATGGAAGCCGGTTGGGTGGGCTGCACGTCGAAGTTGTAGTACGTGACGCTCACCCCCTCGGGGCTCAAGCCGCGGGTGATGAACGGCTCACGGTCGAAATCGACGGGCTCGCCCGGCCCCGGCAGCTCCGGGTTGTTCGCCCGACTCTGCAACATGGCGCCCGCCCCGAAGCGATCGACCGCGACCCGCGGCGCCGTGTCGGGGTCTACCGCGCTCGCGCCGTCGTCATCCGTGCTGCCGCACGCCGCGAGCCAGCTGCCCGAAGCCACTACCAATCCGAGACAGAATCGATTCATCGTTACCTCCGCTCAGGGCTACGCCGCGGGGGTGTGGCGGTTACTTCTTTCGGGTGCTTTTTATCGGGTGTCGAAAGCGAACGGCGAGCGGCGCCGGCTTCTCCACCAGCGACGAGGAGACCACGTATTCGTGCACGCTCGAATACGCGTTCGATTAAGCCGCCGAGGCCGCCGCCGACCTGCTCGTGCTGCATTATCTGAAGCCGTATCGCTTGTAGGAGCGCGGGCGGGCCGGGCGTCAACGGCACGGGCACGTCTCGTGCGCGCCGCGGCCACGCCACCCCGCGGCGCCCCTCTCCGTGCTTGACAAAGTAGCTTCCAGAAGCCACCTTCCCAAGGTGCGCTCCGTCGGCCTGAAAGTCCTGAAAAACAAGCTGGCCGAATATGTTCGCCTCGCGGCGAGCGGCGAAACGGTGCTGGTCACCGATCGCGATCGCGTCGTCGCAGAGCTCTCGCCCCCGCGCGTCGGAAGGGCCGACAATTTGATGGATGCGCACCTCGCCGAGCTGGTGCGCGGTGGGCTGATCTCGCCTCCCACACGCCCCCGCGGGGTGCCGCCGGGTCGTCGCCCCGTTGCGCCCACAGAGCAACTGCTCGCCGAGTTGCGAGCCGATCGTGACGGGCGGTGATCTATCTCGACACCTCCGTAGCGCTGGCTCACCTGCTGGGCGAAACCCGCCGTCCATCAGATAACCTCTGGCAAAGCTCCCTGATCGCGAGTCGGCTGCTGCAATACGAGCTCTGGACGAGGTTGAACACACGTGGATTGGGCACGTCGCATGGCGAGGAGGCTCGTGAGCTGCTCTCCACCGTCGCGCTGGTCGAGCTCGCCCCCCCTGTGCTCGCTCGGGCCCTCGAGCCCTTCCCCACCGCGGTGCGCACTCTCGACGCTCTTCACCTCGCAACGTTGCTCTTCGTACGCGGCGAGAGCTCGGCGGTGCGACTGGCCACGTACGACGACCGCCTCGCGGAGGCCGCGGTGAAGCTCGGTGTATCACTCTGGGATGGCTGAACTGCGCAGTGCCCAACCCGAAGCCGCTCTCGAGATTGCGCCCGCTCGCCGTGCCGCTCACGGCCGCCAGCCTCGGCGTGCTGCTCGGCGTATTCGGCACGACCTCGCCCGCGCGGGCCAACGGTCGCTTCCCGCGCGCCGATCAACTCGTGGCAACCCCCGGACAGCCCGACCAGCTCGTGCTGCGCGCAACGTTCGGCTTGCTGGTGTCACGCGACGCGGGAACCTCCTGGGACTGGATCTGCGAAGAGGCCATCGGTTTCACCGGCGAGGAAGACCCCGCGGTCGCCATCCTCTCCGGGGGTCGCCTGCTCGCGGGCCTCTCTGCTGGCCTCGCCCACACCTCGGGCAACTACTGCTCCTGGCAGTTCGCAGAGCTGTCCGGCACGCCGCTGTCCAGCACCCCGCCGCCCGACGCGCCGCCGCCCGGCAAGCAGCCCGACTCGCCCATCGAGCTCGTCGATCTGACGGTTCGCCCCCTCCAGCCCGAGTCTGCAATCGCCCTCGCCTGGGAGCGCACCGACGCGAACGCCTTCGGTTATCGCTCGCTGTTCTTCAGCACGAACGACGCCGGCAACACCTGGGCGAGCTACGGAACGGGCATCGATCCCAGCGTGCTCGTGCTGACGGTCGACGTCGCCCCCTCCGATCCGCGCCGCCTCTATGCGTCGGGCATTCGCCCCGCGGCCCGCACGGCCGCGCTGTTCGTGTCGACCGACGACGCGCAAACGTGGACTGAACGTGCGGCTCCGTTCGACAGCCCGCGCGAGCAAGGGCTCTACATCGCGGCGGTCGACCCGATCTCACCGGAGCGGGTGTACCTGCGATCCAGCGGTGCCAGCTCGAGCCGCCTGGTCGTCACGAGCGATGCGGGGCTCAGCTTTGAAGTCCTCTTTTCCGGACGGTCTCTGACCGGATTCGCACTCTCACCGGACGGCTCGGAAATCTTCGTGGGCGGCGCTGAAGATGGGCTGTGGTGGGCGGGCCGCGACGAGCGCGTGTTCGAGCAGCGCTCGTCGATACCCATCCTGTGCTTGTTGAGCCTCCCAGACCTGCTCTACGCATGCTCGAACGAGCAGCGCGGATTTGCGCTCGGGGTCTCGTCGGATGGCGGCCGACAATTCACCGCCAAGCTTCACCTGTCGGAAGTGCGCGGGCCCCTCGCGTGCGCGGCAGAGACGTCCGGAGGGGTGTGCGCTCGGGCCTGGCCTGCGATCGCCGAGCGCCTCGGTGTTCCGGCGGAGCAAAGCCCGCCGAGCGGCGCAGCCGGCGCGCCCGGGACAGGCACGCCGGCTCCGAGCGCGCCCACGGCGAACACGGGTGGGGGCTGTTCTGTCGGATCTGCCCCGATCGCGGGCAGGTCGTTCCCTGACTGTGCTTTCCTGTTCGGCATCGGCATGGCATTTGTGTTTCGCGCTGCGCGGCGCGCGAGCCTGTCGCCCTGATCGGGCCACACCCCGCGGGGTCGATGGATTCGTATGGGTCGATGTTGCTATGGTGGAGGGGTTAGACCACCCATCGGTAGAACGTGATGAAACATCCCCCGCTCGCGCCCCCCGCTTCTTCCTCCGAAGTCCGCGCCCCCGAAGCCCGCGTCCTCCGGCCCCGCGCCACCTCGAGAGGGCTCGCGAGAGCCGGTTCGCGAGGAGGCCTCGCCATCCTGGGCCTCCTCGGCGCCGTGCAACTCGGCGCCTGTGACGACGACCCGAACACGGTGGTCCAGTCGGTGCTGCCCAGCGATCCTCCCGACACCGTGGTCGAGCCCAACCTGCCGGTGGTGCCCCCCGTCGAAGACGCAGGCGCACTGATCGAGGTGTCCACGGCGAGCCAGGTCGGCGTCGTGCTCGACGAGATCCCGGAGGGCTTGCGCGCCGAGCTGGCCGATTTCTATCTGTCGCAGCCCCCCGAGTTCTGGACGGAGCGCGCCATCCGCCAGCTGCAGCACACGACCTACCGCCTCACGTATCGAACGTTCTACTACGACGAGAGCGAGGGCAAGCAGATGCTGGCGCTGCCGCCGCGAGAGCTCTGGGCCGTCGAGCTCGCCGCCGACGGCCCGCGCCGTGAGACGACCGCCGAAGGCCATGACGTCGTGCTGATCGACTACACGCTCGCCACCACGCTGCTCAGCGACGCGGTCACTCCCGGCGAGTCGGAGCCCGCGCTCAACCCGATCGGCGGCACCTGGGCGGAGGCGTTCAGCCTCCCGCTCGATCCGGAGTTCGTGTTCCAGCGCACCGGCTTCGCCTGCATCGACGAGGATGGCTATCCGCTCAACACGGCAGACTCCGAGAACGTGCCCCAGGTCTTCGACGACTACTGCGAGGTGGAGACGCCCGACGAGCCGTCATGCCATCTGACGCAGTTTCCCACCGAGTCTTGCATCGAGGCTCTCGATCGCGCCGTCGGGCGCGTCGACATCGAGCTCCTGTTCGAGCGCGTGCCCTACACGGCTGAGGCCGCCGACGCCGTCCGCGTCGTAAACTATACGCAGAACGAAGCGCCCGACCTGCGCGTCATCCCCGAGGGCCTCGACAACAACCGCATCACCTATCGCTACATCGAGGCCGACTCATGCGCCATCGCCGAGGGTTGCGTCACCGGCAGCGGCTGGCGCCGCCTCTTGCTCTACGATGCGAGCATCGAGAACGCGAGCCCCGTCAATCTCACCGTCGGCCCCGTCACCGACGAGTCACAGTTCGTGCAGCGCAACGTGTTCGAGTTCAGCGCCTGCCACCAGCACTACCACTACAGCCACTACGGCAACTTCACCTACGGCGACCTGCCGGGCGACAAGCGCGCCTTCTGCATCGAGTCGACCGATCGCTACTTCAACAGCGAGCAGACGCCGCTCGCACACCCGTTCGGCTGCGACAACCAGGGCATCGCCAGCGGCTGGGGTGACACGTACATCGCCGGCATCGAGTGCAACTGGATCGACATCACCGACCTGCAGGTCCCCGACGCGGGCACGGGGCAAGACCTCCAGTTCGCCCTCAACCCCGACGGCTTCATCTGCGAAGGCACCCCTGTCGTCGACGAAGCGGGCGAGCAGGTCTTCACGCCCACCGACGAGGTCGGCGAGAACGGCGGCGTGGTCGAGAGGCCCTCGTGCGACTACATCGACGGCTACGACACCAACAACCTCGCCGTGACGAGCGTGAGCATCCCGAGCGACGGTGGCTTCATCACCGCCGCCTGCACCCGCAACCAGGCCGGACCCCTGCGCGACTGCGGCTTCACCGAACAGGCCGAGAACCTCCCCTGCGAGCCCGGCAGCCCCGTCACCCTCACCTGCAGCATCCCCGAGGGCGCCCCCGCGCAGGCCCTGCGCATCTGCGAAAACAGCGTCGCGCTCGGCGGCGTCACCGCCTGCATGTTCATCGACGCGCTGGCCTCCGCGGTGGTCGAGGGCGAAGGCACCGTCGCGACCTTCACCTGCCCCGCCGCCCGCTCCGACATCGAGACCGGCGGCTACGGCTACTTCGCGGCGCCGCTCTTGCCCAACGCCGCGGCCGCGCCCATCACCTGCGTCACCGGAGGCTGAGCGCCGTGAACGAGGCGCGCCGGTCGGGCGCGCCTCTCGCCTCGCAGCTCTGAAAGATGCCCCCACCGGCCGCGCTCGGCCGCCGCCCCGTTTCACGATGAAAAATCCGGGCGGCCGCGCTCGGCCCGCCTCCCCCAAGCGTCGGGCTCGGCGCCGTGCTCGCTCGTGCTCGGCCGCCGAACACCCACCCCCAACGCAAGCTCCAGGCGTGGCCTGCGCGCGAGACTGCGCGCGGCCGCCTGCGCGCGCCGCGGGCGAGGCCCCCCTGGCGCCCCTTGCCGGCGCGAGCCTCGAGGCAACCCCGCCGGCTCGGGTCACGGCAAGCCCCACGCCGCGCGCAGCGCGAGATATTCCGCCTTCGGCAGCGCCACCCACGCCGCGCTGCCTGGCTTCAACCACTCGAGCAGGCCTCTCAAGTCGGGCTTGGAGAACGCCGTGCAGCCGGTGACCGGCACCTCGGGCCCCGCCCACACGTGCGCGAAGATGCAGCTGCCCTTGCCGGCGCTGACGGGCGAGCGGTTGTGCTCGATGTCGAGCGCCAGCTCGTACAGATCGTCGTGGCGCCGCATGACCTCGGCGCTGCTCCAGCGCTCGCCCGTCTCCGCGATCGACACGACCTGGTTGTAGAACGGTGAACCCGGGTCATCCACGCAGCGCGAGTCGGCGCTGGCTTGCCGATAGGGCAAGCGCAGGCGAGGCGCGCTCGGCGCATAACCGTGCACCGTGCCCAGGCTGAACACGCCCGCGGGAGATCGCCGGTCGCCCTCGCGTTTGACCGGCCCCGTCCGCCCCGCTGGAGCTCCGCGCCCGTGGAGGCCGTCACCCCAGCCGTAGCCCGCGCCACCGAGCACGGCTGCCAGCGGCGTGCCCACCCGACGAAACGGCCCGCCCGGCTCCCGTTCGTAGCGCTGGGCCCGCGCCACCCACTCGTCGAAGCCCAGCGACAGAACCATCACGAGCTGGGTCACGCTCGCGGGGATGGGCCCCGTGACGCCCTCGCTCGCCGCACCCTGTCCCGCCGAGGCCCCCGGAGCGCGCGGCAGCACGCGGAACCGATGCGTCACCGGCACCGAGGAGAGCAAGTCCATGTCGGTCGTGACCGTGCCGTCGGTCCAGTTGTTGATGACCAGCGGCACCCCTTCCGTGTTTTGCTGGTCAGAGACGATGCCGACGTGCTCCACCCCGCTGCGATCGCGGAACGTGTCCATGAACACGACATCCCCCGCGCGATAGGGGTCGCCCGCCGTCGGAGCGGCCGAGTGGGCCTCGAAGTGGCGTTCGAAGTACGGCAGCAGCGACCTCACGCGGCGATGATCGATATTCGCGTTCGCGCGCGAGACGCTCGGGTAGGCCTTCGGCGCACGCCCGATGTCTTCATGCACCTCCCGCTGCAGATCGATGCCCGCGTTGCGCACGGCGCGGATCACCACGTCAGTGCACACGCCAATATTGCGCGGCACGTCACCGAGCGGATAGTCGATGCGCTCGTATCGGCCGTCATAGCTGTCGGCGTTCAGCGCCGTCTTGCGCGCGCCGATCAACACGTCGAGCGGATCCGGAATGCCGTCCCCGTCGGTGTCGGGGGGTAGCGGAGAAGCGGTCGCCGCCCGAATATCGGACTCGAGCAGCCGCACGCGGCTCTCATCGAGCAGCGGCCCGAGCTCTGCGAAGTCACCAGCGCGAAGGCCCAGGCGGTGCGCTCCGAGCGCCAGCACGCTCGCCGAGCCCTCACGCACGGGATAGACCTTGATGGGATGGTCCCCGTCGTACAAGACCAGCAGCTGGCGCGCGCGATCGTGCAGCGCGTGCACGCGGCTCGCGTCCAGATCCGCCGGCAGCGACAGCTGCACCCGCGCATCGAGATCCGAGAAGATGCCCCGGTCTTCCACCCCGAGCGCCGCCTCGGGGGCGGCCGGCGCTAACGGCGGTTCGGGCGCAGGGCGCGCGACCGCCGACTCGGGCCCGGCTCCCCGTGCCGCCGGCTCGACCGCACCACCCGCCGCGGAACCTCGAGCGTCGGGGGCAGCGGCAGCAGGCTCGACGTGTGCTTCGCAGGCGCCGAGCGACAGGCAAAGGATCCAGCCTACAAGGCCGCTGACGGAGACACGCATAGGGTCGCATCTTACCCCCGCCCGTCGAATCTGGCTCCCCTGACCGGGAGGTGCCCGCTCTGCTTCCTGCGCCGCCGCGAGAGCCCGCGCGAAGCAGCTCTTCCAGCCCGAAGTTCAGCGCGACATCGTACGCCCGTCGGCGTCTACAGTCGGACGCCCCTCAGGCGCTATCGTCCGCTGCCCCCGGCGTGCGAGCCCAGCGCGCGATGGATCGACGGGATGGCGCAGAGGGCCCTCGTCGTCGCCGACCGAGGTTGGAGCGTAAGGTCCGCCACTGGCGGCGTCCCCGGTGCATACTCGAGGCCAGAACATGAGCGAACTCTGGATTCGACTCGGGCATGGCGCGCGCTCGCGCGCAGCGGTTGCCTGCAGCGTGCTCCTCGTGGCGTGTCTCGGCGCCTGTTCGAGCTCGACCGTGTCAGCCGACGCAGTGATCGGGCGCCCCGTGCGACAGTCACTCTACGTGCCCATGCGCGACGGTAGCCGCATCGCCCTCGACGTGCGCTTGCCCACGGGGCGAACACCCGGAGAGCCGTTGCCCACCGTGCTGCGCATCACCCGCTACTGGCGTACCATCGAGCTGACGAACGGGCGGCATGCTCCCGACGACTACGCATCCGCCATCGCGCGGCAAGGCTTTGCCTACGTCACGATGGATGTGCGCGGCTCCGGTGCGTCCTTCGGCGTGAGCACGGCGCCGTGGTCCAGGGAGGAGGTGCTCGACTACCGAGAGGTGGTCGACTGGATCGTCGCGCAGCCCTGGTCGAACGGGCGGGTCGGTGCGCTGGGCAATAGCTACGAGGCGAACACGGCGGCGCTGCTCTCGGCGCTGGAGCATCCTGCCGTGCGCGCCGTGGTGCCGCGCTTCTTCGACTTCGATCCCTATCGCTCCCCGGTCTTTCCGGGTGGGCTCTTCGATGAAGATTTCATCGGCAGCTGGAGCACCCTGACCAGCGGCCTCGACGACGGCGACGCCTGCGCTGCGCTGGGTGCCGCACCCGGTGCGGAGTGCCAGGAGCTCGGGATTCGCGGCCCCGCGCGTGTGGCGGAGGACGTGAACGGCGAGCTGCTGGCCCAGGCCATCGCGGAGCACCAGGCCAACGTCGAGGTGTACGGGGCCGCCAGCGCGATCACCTACCGCGACGACCCCTATGGAACTCAGGGGCCGTCGCTCTCGGAGCTCTCGCTGTTCGAGCACGCGCAGGCCATCGATCGCGGCGGCGTGCCCTGGCTCAGCTGGGGCAGCTGGTACGACAGTGGCACTGCGGACTCTGCGCTGAGCGCGTTCACCTCGCTTCACAACCCGCAGCGCGTGATGATTGGGGCCTGGAGCCACGGCGCCCTGTACGATGCCGATCCGTATCAACCGCCCGATGCGCCGGTAGAGCCCACGCCCGCCGCGCAGCTCGAGCAGTCGCTCAGCTTCTTGAACGACTACCTGCGACTCGACGCGCCAGCGCCCGAGCGCAGCATCAGCTACTACACCGCCGGTGAAGGTGAGTGGCGGACCACGACGGCGTGGCCCCCGCCCGGTTCCGAAGAGCGGACCCTGTATCTCGGCGGCGAGGCACGGCTCGCGAGCGAGCCTCCCGCCGTGGCGGGGCAGGATCTGTACGTGGTCGATTTCACGGCGACGACAGGGCAGGCCAATCGCTGGGCCACGCAGAAGAGTGGCGACGACGTGGTCTACGGCGATCGCGCCGTAGAGTCTGCCAGGCTGTTGAGCTACACCAGCGAGCCACTGTCCGAGCCGCTGAGGGTGGTGGGTCACCCCGTCCTTCGTCTCTATGTGTCGTGCAGCCGAGACGATGGTGGCCTGTTCGCCTATCTGGAAGACGTCGGACCCGACGACAGAGTGACGTATGTAACGGAGGGAGTGCTGCGGCTATTGCACCGGCGCACAGGCGCTGCGCCGTACGTCAGCTTCGGCGCACCACACTCGTTTCTACGAGCGGACGGCGCCCCGCTCGTGCCAGGCGAGCCAGAGCTGGTGGAGCTCACCCTGCTGCCGGTAGCGGCCTTGATCCGCGAGGGTCATCGCTTGCGGGTGTCCATCGCAGGGCACGACGCCGGCACCTTTCGCCGCTACCCAGCGGACGGCCCAGTGGAGCTCCGGATAGAGCGCTCGCCGCAGCAGCTCTCCGCCCTGACGCTCCCCTATTTGCCGGCTGATCTGCCCTGAGACTGCCCGATGGCATGCACGCCGTCGACTCGCCGCAGAATGGCACGCTCCGGGAGTTCGCGGACTGCGCGAAAGCGACGCCCCCCAATGTCGCCTGAACCCCGGATGGTGCCGACCCGCCACAGCCGATCAGTCGCCCCGAACGGCCCGGCGTTTTTCGAGTCCACGCGCTTTCGGCGATGAGCTCGGCGAGCGCGGCGAGTCTCTCTCCTAAACGGCGCGTTACCCGTCGCGCTGCGGAACAGGAGGTACAATATGCTGCTCGAGAACAAGACGGCGGTGATCTACGGCGCCGCGGGCGCCGTCGGCGGCGCCATCGCACAAGCCTTCGCTCGGAATGGGGCGAACGTGTACCTGGCCGGGCGCACGCGCGCGACGCTCGAGCGCGTCGCGGCCTCGATCGGTGCCCGCGACGGCAAGGTTCAGGTGGCTCCCGTCGATGCCTCCGACGCCGCAGCGGTCGACGACCACGTCGAACGCATCGTGCAACAGGCGGGGCGGCTCGACATTTCGTGCAACGTCGTGGGCATCGACGATGTGCAAGGCACCGCGCTCACCGACATCGAACCGCTGCTCTTCCTGCAACCGATCAGCGTCGCCATGCGCACGCACCTGCTCACCACGACGGCCGCCGCCCGCCGCATGTCGCCCCGCGGCTGCGGCGTGCTCTTGACCGTCACGGCGCAAGCCGGCCGCAAGCCATACGCCAACACGGGCGGCTTCGGTGTGGCGTGCGCTGCGCTCGAAGCCCTGTATCGGCAGCTCGCCGCCGAGCTGGGCCCAGCCGGCGTGCGCGTCGGCTGCGTGCGCTCCGCCGGATCCCCCGATGCGCCCGGTGTCGACGAGGTGTTCCGCCGGCATGCCGCCAACGCCGGCATCAGCCGCGAGGCCTTCGAGGCGAGCATCGCCGAGCGCACGCTGCTCGGACGCCTGCCGCGCCTAGCCGACGTCGCAGGCGCGGCCAGCGTGTTCGCCTCGGATCACGCCCGGGCGATGACGGCCACGATCCTCAACGCCACCTGCGGTGAGCTCGCCGATTGAGCTGCCACGAGAGCAACCCTTTTCCCGGAGGCATGTCATGAGCTTCACGAATCTTTCCGTGCCGCAGCGGCAGCGGCGCGCGCGTCCAGCCCGCGGCCACTCGCGCGTCTGCGCCGTTCTGATCGCGGTAGGCGCGCTCGCGTGCGGCGCCGCGCCGCCCGGCACCAGCGGCGAGCCGCCCGGTACCGGCACCGCGCCCGCCGCCGAAGCCGGCCCCCCCGTGTCGACGAGCGACGTGACCGTCAACGGGACCAGCCTGCACGTGCAACGCGCCGGGCAGGGCCCTGCCGTGATCCTGCTGCATGGCTTCCCGCAAGACTCGACGGCCTATGGCCGCATCGCGCCGCGCCTCGCCCGAAGCTTCAGCGTCGTCGTGCCCGATCTGCGCGGCATCGGCTCGTCCGCGCCGGCGTCGACGGGCTTCGACGCGCCGAATCTGGCCGAAGACATCCGCCAGCTCGCCGAGCAGCTGGGGCTCGAGCGACCCTTCGTCGTAGGGCACGACATCGGAGGCATCGTGGCCTACAGCCTGGCGCGCGCGCACCCCGACGCCGTGCGTGGTGTCATGCTCGTCGACGCGCCGGTGCCGGGGCTGGACCCCTGGGATGCCTTGAAGTGCGAGCTCTGGCACATGGGCTTCTTCATGACTCCGCGCTTGCCCGAACAGCTGCTCACCGGGCGCGAGCTCGACTTCGTCCGAGAGTTCACGCGCGGCGCGCTGCACCGCCCCGAGGCCATCGACGAGGACGCCGCCGCACGTTATGCCGCCGCCTACACGGGCGCCGAGCGCCTGAGCGCAGGCCTCGGCTACTATCGCGCCTTCCCCCTCGCCGAGGCCGACAACGGCGCCCAGCGCGACGCCACCGACCTCCCGCTCGTGCTGGTAGGCAGCGACCAAGGCTTCGCCCCACAGTTGCCCGCTCTGTCGGCCTCGCTCGCCGCGCACGGCTGGAAAAACGTGACCGAGCGCGTGATCGAGCAGGCGGGCCACTATGTGCTCGACGACCAGCCCGATGCCGTGAGCGCCCTGATCGAAGAGCTCGCCGGAGGCTGAGAGACGGTTGCTGCGACCCCGGTGGGCATCCCGTACGGCGGGCGCCCGCGCGCCTGCCCGGTGCTCGCCGTGCGGAAGTTCGGATCTTCCAGCCCTTCGCCGCAGCCGAGGAACAGAAGCCCTTTGTGCAAACCAAGGGTCTGGAGCATGGCCTGGGCATGGGCGTCACCCACCAATCCTCACCGAAGGGCCCGTGTTCCGCCCGATCAAATCGTTTCGGAAACATCCAGCCCTCTCGCCTGACCGGGGCAGAGCGTGGCGCTCATCGTGAAGCGCTCCCCTCGAAGCGGGCCTCGACCCGGCGCTGTTTGCCGGCACTCGCTGCGTGCTGGGCTTGCCACGGCGGCCGCGAAAGCCGGCAAGAGCGAGCGCTCCATCATGAAGCATGCTGACCGCCACAGCCGATGGGCTCAACCACCTCATCTGGCTGCGCGTCCGAGGCGTCGCTCGTGACCGCGCAAGTAGCTTCGCACGGCTCATACTGTGGCTCCACCGGACCGGATCGACCGACAACCGGTGGTACGGGTAAATCCAGAAGTCGACGGTCGACCCGCTATCGGGTATGATAAAAGTATGAACTCGGCGAAGGTCGCATTGAGTATCCCCGCAGAGCTGCTCGAGCAGGCGAAGGCGGAGGTTGCCACTGGAAGGGCAAAGAATCTGAGCGTGTTCGTCAGTGAAGCACTCGACCAGAGGCTGCGCCGCGACGAACTGGCTACCATTCTGGACACCATGGACGCCGAGCACGGTCCTCCGAACAAGGCGGCAAAGGCGTGGGCCAAGCGCGTCCTAAGGTCGTAGCCAAGGGAAAGGCGCGTCCGACATCGCTCGTGTTGGACTCGGGCGCGCTCATCGCATTCGAGCGCGCTGACGCACGGATGCGTGCGTTACTTCGAGAAGCCCTCGATACGAATGCTCGAGTCGTCATCCCGGCGGCTGTCTTGGCTCAGGTATGGCGGGATCCCGCAAGGCATGTGGCGCTTGGTGCTCTCTCGAGAGCAAGCATGACCGCAGTGGTGCCGCTCGATCAGGTGCTCGCCGAAGCGGTTGGCGTTCTCTGCGGCAAGCGCAAGACCGCGGACGTGGTCGATGCCTCTGTGGTTCTCACGGCACGTCGAGAAGGCGCGCCCATCATTACGAGCGATGTCGACGACCTCCGCCACCTCGACAAGGCAGTCGTGTTGCATCGCATCTGATGATCCCTGACTTGAAGCGCATCGAGCCTGGTCAAGCGCTGGTGCTTGGTCGCTGAGGGCCCGCAGTCCCCTCCACTACTGGCGGACGGAAGTGGCTGATGCAAGGGGGTGCCAAGTGAAGACACAGGAGCGAGGACCGCCGATGAAGTTGAGCACCTATACGGCAAAGGCTATCTCGACCAAGCAGTTTTTGTGTCAATGCTGATGCGCGACATCAAGCTCGAGGTGTTCCGATCGCGCGGTAGGGCACGGAGTAGAAATTCTTGTCGACCTGTACGTGGCAATCCGGCTGCACCTTCGCGGAGCGCCAATCGAACAGCGAGCCGCGGGCAACGGCCTGAGCAGCGGCCGCTCGTTTGCGAACCGCTACGCGCGGCTCTGGCCGTGGTCCTTCATGATGCCGGCGTTGAATCGCTCCAGATACTGTCGGAACGCCGCGTTGCGATCCGTCAGGGCGTAGAAGGTCTGATTGCGCACCTCTTGAAAGAAGCCACGCTGAATGGCGCCGATCGTCTCCTCGACGCAGGCCTTATCGCGTGGCTTGTAAGGCCGAACCCGTTCATCGCCGTCTTTGATAAGACCGCTGCACGCAACTCCATGCCGGCCTGGGTCGGCAGCGCCACCGACGACCTGAACGACGTGAGCCGGATACAGGCCGTCCTGCGCGGAGACGCGCTCCAGTTCCTGTTCAGCCGTGTCGCACCGAGTTCACCGGGTTGCTCTCGCGACGCGCGACCCTGCCCTCCCGCTCACGTCGAGCAGGGAGGAAGGCGGTGACATGCGGACCATTTGGGTACTCGCCCTCGGGCTGAGCGCGTGCGGAGGACCAGGCTCGAACGAGGCAACGCCGAGTGAAGCCGCCAACACGGAGGCTGACCGCTTGGAGGCCGAGTTCGGTGGCCCTGGCGGGCTCATGGCCTTCTTCGACGACGCGCCAGACGCGACAATCGCGGATGCTCTGGACGTGCATGACATCGGGCTTCGCACGGAGTGCTCTCTTGACCGACTGCAGCCGGACGTTTCCCGCTGCCGACCGCAACACGTGGCACGCCTTCGACGGTGAGTTCTACTTCATCGAAGCCAACGGACGGCCCAATCGCGCGTACAAGTATCTGCCGCCCGTTGCCGAAGCGTCGCGGATCACCAGCTGTCAGACGAGCGTTGGGCAATGGGGCGACGCCGAGAACATGAACAACGACTACGACGGCGGCCACATGATCGGCTCTCAACTGGGCGGCTATGGCGGTCGCATCAACCTGGTTCCGCAGGACCTGAACTTTAACCGCGGCAACTGGGCGCAGATAGAGAACAAGGCTGCCGATTGCGGCTCGCTCCCGAACCAGCGCATCTTCTACTACGTTCGGGCAGACTACGCCGACACCACCAGCCTCGTGCCCGCCACGATGAACCTTACCCTCGAGAATCGCGAGACGGATGAAGCCGTGAGCTTCACGATCGAGAATGTCGACGCGGGTGGACCTGACGGTGCGAACCAGCGCGTCCAGGCGGTCGGGTTCCTCGAAGACCAGGGCTGCCACCAAGAGTATCGCTGGCAAAGATGCCTCGCCCGGCGTGCATGTTGCACCACATATTCGTGGGCGTTCAACCGACAGCGTCGTTGACCCGTACTCTCACGATCAAAGGGGGCTGAGCGATGCAACGTACATGGGCGATGCGCGGATGGCTTCTGCTGTCGATCGCGCTCGGGGCTTGCCGGGTAGAAGGCGACAGCGCCAAGCAGAGCAGCGAGTCGACACCTGGAGATGAACTGGCGACTTCACCAAACGGTGAAGGTGGAGCGGTGACTTCTCCGAACGATGGAGGTCGACCGACGACATCAGGTGCGCCCTGCGGAGCGCTGCCGGCGGGCAAAGTGTGCGTCATCGGAGCGGTCGGGACGGTCGGGGCCGTGAGCGGTATCGAGCAGGTGTCGGCTACCGTGCTCGGGCAGCCCGACGGCGCGGTGAAAGCCAGAGAGGACGGAACGTTTGCGATCGCCCTGGACAAGGGGCTAAGTCCGGTCGTTTCCTCGGATTACAGAGCAACGGCTCGCGAGAATACGGAAGCCAGCAACGAATACACGCTCATCCTGCACGAGCCGGAGGGAAAAGTCGGGCGCGTGATGAAGGTCGGGTTCTCTGACGAGCAGAATTCGAGAAAGCTCATCGACCTGGGCGCCGTGGAGTTGATCCGTACCGGCAAGGTCGCAGGTAGTGTAACCCTCGCCGGTGAGTCGGACCATACGGGGATTCAGGTCTACTTCCCGGGCACATCCTACCTAGGGACCACGGCGGCGAACGGCCAGTTCCTGATATCGAACGTGCCTGCTGGACTGCTGCCTTTGATACGTGCGGAGCGAGACGGCTACGATGTCGCCAGCGTCGCCGAGATCGAGGTGCCCTCGGATTCGACGGTAACGGTGCCGCCGCTGCGTCTGGGCGTCGCCACGGGCGTGACGGGAACGATTCGCTTCGCCGCAGTGGTCACCGACGCACAGGGCTCGTACTCGACCGACGCAACGGTCTTCGTGGAGTTGGTCGCAACGGGGGACGCCGTGCTGGTCATGCTGTCCGAGGATGGTCGCTTCAAGGGCAGCAGCTGGAGGGCCATCCAGGCACGCCTCCCGTACACGTTTGTGGGCGATGGCGAGCACAGGCTGTACGTGAAGTTCGCAAATGCCAATGGACTCGAGTCGTCGCCATCGAGCGCGTCGATCACGATCGACACAGATCCCAAGGTCGAGCTGACGAGTCCTGCCTCGAGCACGACCAACTCGCGTCCGACGGTCGACTGGACCGACACGCGTATCACGGGGGCGACGTACACCCTGCAGGTCGCTGAAGACGCCAGTTTCGAGAGCCTCGTCGTGGACGCTCACGACTTGCCCGCGTCTGTTCACGAACTCACGAGCATCACTCTTGCAACCGGCACGCCCTATTTCGCGCGAGTGCGAATTGACGATGGGACACCACGCAACTGGTCGGAGGTAAAGAGCTTTGATGTCGACTTTGGCGGTGTGACGCTGCTTTCGCCTCAAGGAGCCCAGCCCTCGTCTCGGCCCGTCTTGGATTGGACCGACCCAAGGCTCACGGCCCCACTTTTCCACGTGCAGGTCTCCGAAGGCACGAGCTTTAGCGCGCCGCTCATCGATGCCACCGACCTGAGCACCTCTGCGTTCGTTGTAAATCAGACGTTGGAATCGAGCAAGCAGTACGCCTTCCGCGTGGCGGTCAAAGACGAGAACGGCGTGGAGAGCGAGTTCTCCAGCGCCCAGGCGTTTTCCGTCGACCTCGGCACGGTCATGCTCGACGCGCCTGGCAGCCCCCAACCGGACTCGACGCCTACCATCAGGTGGAGCGCATCGCCGCTTCCGTCCGCAACGTATCGCGTACAGATCGGCACGGACCCGTCTTTCACCCGTCTCGTGGACCAAGCGACTGCCTTGACCCAGAACGCCTATACGACCCCCGTGCTCGAGCAGGGCCAAAGCTATTGTGTGCGGGTGTCCGTTTTGGATGAACACGGGGCTCAGGGCGGCTGGGCTGGTCCCGTCGGCTTCGGTGTGGATCTAGGCAGCGTCACGCTTTCGTCGCCAGCCGAAGATGCCCTCACCAACGACAGCAGTCCGACCTTCGACTGGACGAGTAACCCCATCGCCGCGAGCTATACGTTGAGCTACAGCCTGGATCCCACGCTTGCCAACGCCACGCAGATCGCTGGCGTCTCGACGACCCAGCACACGTTGGCAAGCGCCCTGCCCGACACGCCGCTCACAGCTTACTACTGGGCCGTGACCCCTGTGGATGAAAACGGCGTATCGGGCACGCGTTCGGCCATCGCGCGTTTCCGGCTCGATACGCAGCCTCCGACGGGCATGTTCGCACTCAACGACGGCGATGCCACGACCTACAGCGAGCAGGTCCGGGTCACGCTCCGTGGCTACGAAGGAAGCGGAGTGGTCGAGGTCATGGCCACGAAAACAGACCCCGATCCCAATGCCGAGTGGGTCAGCTCGTCGGAGGCGATCGTACTCGATTACAGCACCCTTGCGACCACTGACTCAGCCACCATCACGGCGTATGGCTACCTCCGAGATGCGGCCGGGAACGTGAGCGCTAGACACACCGCTGCCATCGCGTTGGACCGCACCGTCGTGCAGGCCAGCACGTTGTCGTCGGACACGACCTGGAGCGCCAGCCAAGGCCCCTACTATGTCATCGGTGACGTGACGGTGCTGCACCCGGCGACCCTCACGCTCGAACCGGGTGTAACGGGCTACTTCAAGGCCGGCAAAAAGATCGAGGTGCGAAGCGGAGGGCATTCTGGCGAGGCTGGCATCTTCGCGGTAGGCAGCGCCACCTCGCCGATCACGCTCAGCGGAGCTCGCATCGAACTGAACTACGCTGACGATGGGGCAAACGAGATAGATTACGACGGCAACTACGTGAGTGGTCCACGCTTCGACTATGTGCAGATGACGGACGGGGAGATTCATCTGCATAGCGCGCAAGCGAGCCGCAACACCACCCACGCAGGCGTCACACTCCCCGGCTTCTACATGCAGAATTCTTCCGCGAGGAGCGTGAGTGCCGATGCCCACGCTCGCATCAACGCTTTACACATCGAACGTAGCGCTGTCAGCAGTATGGTGGGCCCAAGCCCGCCCACGGCATACGCTAACGACAATGAACGCCTGCTTCTCAACTACAGCCAGATCTCGAACTCTCGCGTCACCACGATGAGCGTGGAGAACATGGGAGCCTTGAAGATCGAGCATTGCGAGCTTTCGTCGCTCACCCTTTATGGCTGGAGCTCGTACATGAGTGTTCTCGCTCACAATCGCATCCATGCACCGATGCTCTGGCACCAGGCTAGCACGGGCGCAGATGTTCGAGATTTTCACGACAATAGCTTCATCGGCGAAGGCACCGTGTTGAGCGTCCGGGGTACCTTTGGAATCGTGTTTGCGCCTGGTACTTACTGGGGAGTTACAGGAACGGCCGAGATGCTGGCCGATCAGACGAATATCAGCGTCATCGACGATCGCTTTGACACTGAGTACTACTATTGGCCCCGTATCGACTTCGCCGGCTATGTGACGAGTTCCGTGGTTGGTGCGGGGCCCGACTGGTAAGTACGACCATCGCCGGCGCGCTGCGCGACGCTCGAGCGCAGGCGAACGCGAGCGGTCGCTTGCGCCCCGTCGCGACTTGCCGAATAGTTGCCGCATGCCGCGCTGCGGTCGAGCCAGGAATGTCGCGTGCGCGAGCTTGCTGTTGGTGGGGTCCGCCTGTCGGCGACTCCTCACGCCGTGACCGACTCTTGCTCTTGGGCGCCATGGCCCACGCTCTGCTGACTCTGCTCGGTGATGCCGGCGAGCGCGCCGGGATGGACCGCATGCTCAAGGTCAATACCTCCAAGGCTCGCCAGCACTCGCTCTACAACCAGGGTAGCTTCTGGTACGACGCGCTCCCCAATATGCCCGTCGAGCGCCTCGCCACTCTCCTGGCTGCGTATGACGCGACCATCCGCGAACACGAGTTCTTCCGCGAGACGTTCGGCATCATCTGAGGGGATGGGTCAGGGATTAGCCCCCTCGTCAGACCGCCGATGTATGGTTCCGATCGGCTCTCGTCATGTCTACGGTCAACGCTGGCTTTGCCCATAATCCCCGCATCCAATTAACGCGGCGTGCTGCCACGCGCTTACAAGGCACTTGGCTGAATGACTATCGATAAGTACTCCTTTTCGTTACCCCACGCTGACCCCCGCCAAGAACACCGCCGCCCTCGCCCCCGGGTCCTCCGCCAAAACCCGCACGCCGGTGAGGGTCGCGCCCGAGCGTCGCGAGCTCGCCGATGCCGCCGCAGCCCCCGCCGGCGCCTCGCGTGCCGAGAACACCAAGCGGGCCGCCACAGCGCCTTGTCGCCAGCGTACTCGAGCGCGGCGCCCCAGCCACGGCCGCTTGGGTGCAACCGCAGGACCCCTGCACGCGACGGAGACGCCGGAGCGACTCGATGCGAACAGAGACTGCACGAACTCGAACAGCTTGGGACCGCTCCGGTCGGCCTCGGGACGGCAGCCAACACTCTACTCCGGGGCGGGAGGCTCCTCTTCACCCGGCTCCCCTTCACCCGGCGGCGGAACCGTGGGCAGCGGCGGGAAGAAGCTCTTCACCGTGCTCACGCAGCCAAAATAGATGATCTGCCCCGTGAAGCTCCCCGTTACCCTGCCGCCGGGCTCGAGGCTCGCCTCGTCGAGTTGCACGCCGCCATCTCCCACGAGCGCGACCGTGATGAATGCGTCAAAATCCGGCTGGTACACGCTGAACTGGCCGTAAGACTCGAACGAGTGCAGCGGGTGGTAGCCGCGCTCGAACAGTTCGATCGGCATCGCGAGGTCGACCACGACGTAGAAGCCGTCGCCCGTCGACGCGCCGAGGCGCAGGCTGGCGTTGCCGGGCATGAAGCCATCCTCTCCGGCGCGCGCGCGGAAGTCGCCCTGGAAGCTCACGCCGTCGATCACGGCGCTGCCGGGAAGCGCTTCGGAGCCGTTCTGAACGACGTCGGCCGTGTCTGTCAGCGCACCCCATACGGTGTCGAATGAACCCGAGACGGCGCCGAACGTGCCCAAGCAGGCATCGGCGGGCTGCGCAGGCGGTGCCGCCGTGGGCCAGTCCGGCGCGGGCTCGGCCAGCGCCGCTCGCAGCATGGTGCCATGGTTTCGAATGTAGCTGCGCACGCGCGCCACCCCTGCGCGCTCCGAGCCGGGCGCGAGGTGGCTCAGCTCATCCACCTCGGCGAGCAGCGTGTCCACGTCCCACAGCGTGTCGTTCAGCTCGGCGAGCCGCCGGCGGAAGCGCTCTCGTTGCTCGGGCAAGGCATACAGGCGGTTGGCGATCGATCCGGCAGCGAACACCGTGATTTCGTAGTCCAGATTGTCGAGGGGGTTATCTCCGACGAAGGTCTGGTCTGCGCCCCAGGGGATGAAGCTGAACTTGTCGCTCACCGGATCGTGATAGGCGAAGTAGTTGTTTGAATTGCCAGCGTAGCCGTCCCAGTGCCCGAGCAGCGTCTCGAGCGCCCAGAAGTCGAAGAAGTTGTCGAGGTCGACGCGCGCGTCGAGAGCGGCCAGCACCTCTGCGTCAGGCAGCGCGAGCGCGGCAATGACGGCTCGAACGTCGCTCCTGTCGTTCTCCTCCTCGTTGGTCTCGAGCTCCAGCTGAGCCTCGGTGGCGGGGTTGAAGTCGGAGAGCTGGCCCTCGTACAGGTTACCGTCGGCGTTCTCGAAATATCGGCGCAGCATCGGCTTCGCCACGGGCTCGACGTGGGTGTACGTGCCGAGGTCCACCCCGTTGACGACGACGTGCGCGTAGTTGCATTGTGAGGCGGGCACGCCCACCTGTCGAAACAGATCGTAGGCGAGGCACTGCCGCACGTGCGACGGGTCTTGCAGGTCGTTGTTCAAGGTCATGCGGCGGTTGCCCGCCACCAGCTCTTGCCCGCCGAGCCCTCGCTCGAAATCCAGCTTGAGGGAAGGGCGAATCACAGACAGCGACCCGATGTACCCCTTCTTTCGGATGTCGACGTTCTCATACGTCACCCCGTCCACGGTCACCTGCGCGGTGAAGTGCGTGTAGGGCGGCACCTGCCGAAACCCGGTCGCTGGAAACAGCACCTCTCCGAGGCCGATGCCTTCGGCGCTGAGCTTCTCCCAGTCGGCAGGGTCGATCTCCACCTCGACCTCCACGAGGTGCGCTCGATCGTAAATCGTGTCGGGTGGCCCCACGGGCCCCTCTGGCGTCACGGGCCCCGAGGGCTCTGCCGCGGCCGTGTCGTCGGGCCCTGACTCGGGCCCTGTGATGTCGACCGTGGCGTCGCCCGACATGCCGTCATCGGCGGAGGGGGTCGCCGTCTGCGCGGGCACCGGCCCCACCTCGTTGGCGTCGTCGAGCAGCCGAGTTTGGTCTTCGCCGGAACAGGCCACGAACAACACCCCGACGAGCAGGCCACGAGCGAGCCCCGCGCTGGCTCGACGCTGCGCTCGCTTTCTCTCCAAGGCCGTCATCTCGTGGCGTGCCTCACCCGACGATCGTTGCTTCCCCACATCTCCTCCTCTCGAGTTCCCGCTCGGCGCAAACGTAGCTGGTGCGCGCCCAGAGAGCAGTTGGAAAGGTGTCCGGAACTCGGGAAGGGCGCCTTGGCATCCCGGCCGTCGACGACGCTCGTCAAGGGTGCCAGTCGCAAGGCAGCGTCTCGAAATCTGAGGTCCAGCCGCGAGACCGAGCTTGATCGAATGCGCCGGAACGCTGATTTGAACGGCCTAGCTCGCCGGCAACACCGAGCGGTGAAAGTGCACAATCTTCCAGCCGCTGCCGCGCTTCTCCAGCACGAAGCTCACGCGCCCGTCGGCTTGGTAGGTCTTGCCGTCTCTCACGCCCGTGACGCGATCGAGCCCGGTGACGAGCACGACCTCGTCCGAGATGACCTTGACCGAGTGCGAGAGCAGCTCCGCGCCGCGCGGCTTGTCGCGGTGCAGGCCCTGGAAGTAGTCGCGAATGCCGTCGGGCGTGGAGATGAGCGCCTTGCTGCCGGTGCCGAAGAACAGGGCGTCGGGCGCGTAGAGGGCGACGATGGCGTCGACATCCGACTCGTGGAACGCCGTCGCCCACTCCTTCACCACGGCCATCGCCTCCTGCTCCGCGCCCGAGCTCTCGCCGCGGCAGGCGGCCAGGCTGGAGGCGAGCGCGAGCACGACGGGGAGCGGCTGCCAGTTCATTCGGCGCTCCGCGGCTGAGCCATCGACTGGAGCAGTGTCCTCGACTGGAGCAGTGTCCTCGACTGAAGCCGTATCCTCGACTGAAGCGGTCGGGCGTTCACGGCTCCGCTTCTACCACACGCGCGGCCGAGCGCGCGCCCCCGAAGCAACGCCCGACGACGGCCCCTCAGATCAGCTCAGATCTCGCAGCTCGAGCTTCCCACCGCCACCGAAACACAGACGTCTTCACCCTCGCCTCCGTCGGTCGCTGCGGTCTGATCCGGCCCCCCATCGAGGGTGTCGCCGCCGGGGCCGCCCGCGAGGCGATCGTCGCCCGCTTCGCCATAGAGGCGGTCGTTGCCGGCGCCGCCGTTGATGCTGTCATCACCGCCGCCGCCCTCGATGAGGTCGTCCATGTCGGAGCCGACGATGGTGTCAGCGCCGTCGTCGAGCAGGATCGAGCCGCAGTTCGTCAGGTCGTCGCCCTCGGGTCCGTCGTTGCCCGCTGCGGGGCAGTTCGCGGCCGTCGAGCTGTAGCAGAGCGTGAAGCTCGCACCCGTGCTCGTTCCTCGACGGTAGTCGCAGACGTTGAGGCCGGCGCCGCCGTGGATCACGTCGGCGCCGCCGAAGGCGCTGAAGGCCCGGTCGTAGGCGGGGTCGCTCGCGCTGGCTTCGTCGATGTGGTCGTCGCCGACCTCACCGTACAGGTTGTCGATGCCGGTGCCGCCCACGAGCGTGTCGTTGCCCACGCCGCCGCGGATG
>Ga0247763_1000348_pt1 | contig 26948 bp, 23 predicted proteins | sample UWRJL141409B4_FD_179926 | JGI IMG/M metagenome (GOLD analysis project Ga0247763, IMG submission 179926) | Plant litter microbial communities from Arlington Agricultural Research Station in Wisconsin, United States - UWRJ-L141-409B-4 | ecosystem: Environmental > Terrestrial > Plant litter >... | reverse complement strand
AAAGAATAAAGTTAAAAAAAAAAAAAAAAAAACCTCAAGTAGGAATCAAACCTATAACTTTCTATTAGCAAAACTACTCCTCCGCCCGAAAGCAGATAAGTAATTATATGTAACTCTGAAACATATTACCACTATACTATAAAGGTTTCTAGAATTATTAGAAATACAATAGCTAAATATCAACTATAAGGTTCACATTCAACCCCCTTTAAAAAAATAAAAACTTAAATCTAAGGGGGTATATCAAAAGAAAAGGGGTCCCAACTACATTATCAACAAAATAGAGATTCAACCCCTAGGTCGAACCCAGGCACAATAATCAGCTTACGTAAGGATGCCTGGCACAGCCAGCAATTCAACCACCAAGCCACCAAGGAAGTATAAGCTAGTAGCCAGGTGGATCATACAAAGAGGTCTATAAAAGGAGGGCTTCTGGCACTGCCAGAAAGCCCACCAATAATAAGACAACAGAACCAATACATAAAAACACTGGATTCAAGGTGCCGTGCTTCTGACAGGGATTTGTTGTTCCAGCACGCTCACCAAACTAAACCAGGCAAACGGCGGCCTATATTTGCCTGGATTTGTAGAATAAAAAGTTGCGTGTTTGAGTTAATCCAGTAGAGAAAAAAGGTTTGTTTGCCGGGTTTGCGCCAAATATCAACTCAACTATTAGTAATAATTGTTAACAAGTATAGGAGTTTCTTAGGCCTCCTTTTGCACAAGCCATTTTATCGATAAGCCTTTATCGATAAGAAGCTCTGACCACCTTTGGTCAGCTGATGGCCAGAGATGGTGTTAACTCAGCACGGACCGGCCTTATCGATAAGAAGCTCTGACTACCCTTAGGTCAGGTGATAACCAGAGATAATACTGCCTAAGGTCAAGACCAATACCCTATATAGGACCTACCCTTACCATATTAGTCAAATATTGCAAAATCAAGGCAAACAAACGCAAATAAAAAAAAGATGGATTTGCCTAGAGTTTGACTCTTTTTTTGCGAATTTGCCTGACCGTTTGCTGGGTTTTCCGGGTTTATCGTGGCGTTCGTTTGGTTTGGTGAGCGCGCTGTGTTGTTCTCATGGGGCAACGAAAATCATCTTGAGCAGCCTCCATCGCACATCCTAACTTGCTCCCCCGCCGGCTTTACAGCCCCTCCCCATCAGGACCACAAAACCATCCACTCTTCATCAAGCCCTTCAACGCCGGGGATTTGACCTTTTAATCTAATACTATGTCCACCTCGGACACACCTTCGAGTTCCAGGGCCTGGCCAGACATGATGCCATGAACATAGGCATCGCCTATTAACAAACAGCCATGCGCCCCTCCTTCACCCCTGAGAAGAAACGGGACGCTTTGTCCTCTAAAGACGCAGATCCTGTCATCTGCTTTCGCGGCGACAGGCACAAGAGCCATGAACCCCCGCTTCGTAATGGAAAACTTGAGTCCGTCACAGTCCCGAACGGTCTGGATATAGCGCCACATCTTATTGGTCTCGCGCTCAAGATCAACCTTACGAAGCTCCCCGAACGACATGCTCATGAATTCCTGGTACGCCTCCAACGGATCGCTGATCAGAGAGTTATCCGTGTCCCTTGGATCGGTGTGGACCAGAAGGCTGGCGAATGCTTGGTCCACGTCGGGATATACCGCTGCGCATGATGCGCGGTACCATTCCGATGCCCACCACTGAGCCCGCTTGAAGCCTTGCCGGTCATAATAACTCGCCACCCGGACGGGATCTAAGGTTATAATGGCAGCGTCCTGCACCACCATCAACTCGTCGACCAGAAAACCCCCAAGCACCAGACATCCGTCGCGAAGGAGACAAGGGCGAGGGTCGAGGCGTCCAGACGCACGATACGGTTTCTTCTGGCGCATAGAGAACTGTTTCGGCCCGTTTCGCCATTCCTTGAACGTCCAGTCCGGAACCCAGGACGGAAGATCTCCGCGGCTTCCGCGCCGCCTCTGTAGCCCAGCCTGGTCTATCAGTTCTAGAGCCCTGCCCTTCTCGACCTGTGCGACGGCATATTGAATGAAGACCTTGTGGGCCGGCAAGGAGTAGTCGTTGAAGTTTTTCTTCTCGTCCTCCGGAAAGAGCGACAAAAGCGCAAAGATCTTGTCCTTGGCCTTGGTGGCGTGGAGATTCCTCGTTAATTCCATGAAGAGCAGAGAGTCGAGGCTGCCGCTCTCGAACTTGAACCGTATCCGCTCGAGGCACTCAAAGTTGTAGGCTCCCTGTCTCAGCTGCTTCTGCGTTGACAGGGAAATTCCATAGCGAATAAACGGGACGGCACGGAGCCTGGGAACGAGGAGGCAAAAGGACAACTCCAGCTCGGTCCACAAAAAGACGCAAGGTCCCAGCATTCCCATTACCCGCCGCCCAAGAATGAACTCCTGCGCAATCCATGTGCGAGTAAACCAGGGCCTGAGAAATGTCGTCCAATAATGCACGTATGAAATGTCGTCCACCGAAGGGAGACTGGGGTGGGCTTCTGGTCCTTGTTCCGCGGCGACCGCGGCCATGGTCATGAGGCTGTACGCGGAGTACCATTCGGGATGCGCGTCCCCGAGGTCGACGTAAACGGCTTCGGCTCCGCTGTAGATCTCATGCATCATGAGCAACTGCTCGGTCTTCTCGTCTATGTCGTCCTGGTTGATGCAAATGGCGTCGGCCCAGATGTACTCTTCCCTGCCGTGGAGGGGACTGCTGTCGGACGCGGCCCGAAATCTCTTCAGTGCGGCATGTAGAGACCTCCGAGCCATAAACACCTTGCCATCTGGAATCAGGAGGATCTTGTGGTCATTGCTCCCGTTTCCCCAGCAGTAGGACAAGGCTGCGTATTTGGGCGCGTGGTCTATCGGGCAGACGATAACCTCGCATACCACTGGGTCCGCCCGAAACACGGCGCTTGCAACCTTTAACAGCCGAATCGTTCTCGGCTCGAGTCTTGTATAGCGATAGATTCCAAGAGTGTCCCCGAGCGTGTTCGGCCGCGTGCGACCATTCGTCACTGCGGGGTGCGGCTCCCCCTTTTCGACTATGCTGTCGGATGGTCCGGAGAGAACGGGCCGCGCAAAGGTGTCCGGACACTCAGGCAAGCTTCCATCGCAACCCTCGTGTGTCGGGCACATGTTAGCCACGGCGGCTCGGGATTGTGAGTGCATATTTAAAACACTTCCCTTCGGATTGTCTCGTGAGTCCTGCTTTGTTGTGGTGTTACCGGATGGCCGAACGATGATCCGTTGTGGTCCCAAAATTATGTTGCGGACCGCCATCGCGCCAATACCCAACCGCTTGACTTCTTGCGGTTGCTGACTTGACAGAATGGTTTGATGATCTGCCGAAATGCTGTGATGCGAGGATGCGTTGTGGGGCTGGGAAGCGCCGTCCTCGTTGTCGAGGGAATCTGCAGTCTGCGGCTGTTTTGAGTTGCTGCATACTATGTCGAGAGTCTCTTTAACCTCTACTGAGGGGCACACGTCTGAACTTGCTGCGCTTGGTGACCGCTGGGCTGCTGAATCGGTGCGTCGCAGTAGCGGGACGCGTGCCGAGATTGATACGTTGTCAAGCGCGGCTTCCATGTCCTCGATAATAGAGGCGTCTCCGTTTGAGTCTGCCATGCTGGTTGGCGGCCGAGTTACTGCGTGCGGGGTGTGTTCAGACCGAGGGCCCTTGCCATTCGTAACTACCATTTTTACGGTGGTTGCGGTAGCTGAAGGTACTTCTTACAACGAGGAGTTTTCGAAAGAAGGGATCCAAGGAAGGGGTGATTGCCTACCTTTGTGAAATGCCGCACACCTTAGAGGTAAATAGCGGGACCTCACTCATCATGTCTCAACTGAGCGATCGACTTCACTGGTAGGATCTACCTTACCGAGTTTGGAATGACCTTTTTGGACCTAGACCTTATCAGGTTAGCATGTGAAGCTAGCTGCAGGTAAGTGGGCGCCTAGAGTCTGCTGCTGCCGAGTGAGCACGCAGCCTTCTCTCGACTCCTGCGGAGAGTGGCGAAGCTTTTGTTCTTCTTGAGCGAATGGGGAGGCGCAACCGCTCAAAAAATGCAAGCCGCTTTATGCAAGCGAAGGAAGAACCGCCAGTGCCGGTCGCTCAAAATGCGAAGTTTGAGCTCACAATTGTGATGTCAAACGCCGGCGGTCGATGCGAAGTTGGATGGGTACTACAAGTTGACGGGGAAAATGCCGCAACTGCGAATATTGCAGTTGAAACTCCCAATGAGAGTTCCTGCGTCTAATAATGGCTCTCGGGCCTGGCTAGCTGCAGCGCTACTTCCACGGCAGACCCCCAAGTCCTGAGGTCACCTGAGCCTTCCCCAACATGGCAACCTCTCGGCTTTTTCGTCCGGCGGGCTACGATCAGGCAGCTCAGCTCATCATATTTATTATGATTAACATCATTAATAGGTTGGAAATATTTTACAACTCTCAGCAGTACAGCCAGATTGATTATATCATTAGAAAAAACCAAACCTTAATACAGTATCCAGACTACCAGGCATTCTTGTTGGCTAGAAGCCAGTGTGTGGTGCCAAGCCACTAATTTACTAGTGTGACAGCTATGTGGAGCCTGATAACGTGTGTGTGTTCTAGTAGACGGTAGTGGCGCAGAGGACGTGGCATAGCTTTGCGCCGCAGTTTAAGGTAGGGAGCGAGGCTGAGTTTACCGTCATTGGGGAGATGGTGATGCCGGGGAGATGGTGATGTCGCGGAGATAGGTGGGCACGGCTGTGGTGCTACCGCTTGTGGTTTTGCATAAGTTGACTGTGGTAGAGTGGTGCTGGTAGGTTTTTGATAGGAGGGAGGAATGTGGTGATGGTGGGCTATCTGTGGGAGCGCTTTGGCCACGGGAGGGGATCTGACGGGCTTTGCCAGAGGGGTGTCAGGGGCGCTACATAAACAGGTTGTGGGGTATTTAAAGATGGGAAATAAGGCGGAGGGGAGGATTAAGTTGGTAAAAGGGGTGGATAGGGGCTGTCGCTTGAGGAGGAAGCTTGTAGGTAACGAATGAATGATTGGCTATGAATTAGCTGCTAAGAATAATTCGCCTCTCATTTTGAATTCTTAGGCATCTTTGGGCCATTGCAGGGTATAAACTTTGGTACCATTCGTACTAGACCCAAGCATCGTGACGACATCCGTCAGCCCTCACCGTTTGCGAGCAAGAGGGGGACACCAGACGTTGCTTTGCTGGGCGGTGGCCTACCTACAGACTCGATACTGGCAGGCTCTTGATTCGTATGAACACACAAAGCCAGTAAATAGCCAAAACAAAAATTGGTGCAAATATGATAAGGTAGGAAGGTATGCTATATATCGTGTAAGATACCTGGCCTGCGCCCATAAGAGGGAGGAGGGCAAAGCCAATCACCCAAGAAACCGTCTCCCATCTTTCTCTTGAAATAGCGGGAAAAACCAAGCGGTTGTGTGGCATTGCTGGAGTAAGGCTGACGTAGACAACTGTGAGACAGTTGAAGGGGTGATTAAGAAAAATTGAAGTTGAGGTAATCGATATGAAGGTGCTGAGTTTGAGCCCATCGTTGCTTATTGATCTGAGGAAGAAGAAGAGGAATGTGATGGAAAAAATTTGAGCAAAAGCGAGTAAAAATGCTGGGGACATGTATCTTCTATCCTGGAACATTGCTCCAAGGGCGGCTTCAAGATTTGACGAGTCGTACTTTGCTGTTGGCTTTGGCGGGCTAAGTGGTGCCTCTAGCAGTATCTGATCTCTGTTTCGAATACCCAAAAAGGGCTCTTGGCTCAGGATAATGGCTTGAACTGATCTGTTGCTGTGCTCGTGTAGAAGCTCGCTGCTCCTCACGTGGCAGCTGGGCGGATATGACAACCGCTCCAGCGCGATCTCCGGGGTCTGCTGTGAGGAGCTAGAGACGAGCCCTTCTTGGGCACGGGGAGTCAATACTTTGTCATGGGTCAGAACTTTACATCTACTCTTGGAGCTGAATTGTTGGTGTAGGACTAAAAACTTTACCTTGCGTACCACCCTGATCTCCAGGCATACCGTGTGGGTGGCGGGTGACCTCATGGGAATTTGTTGACTTCTTACACTTCTTCGAAGACAATAAAGCCTGTGCCATCATGGTGATCGGTCCGAGCAGAAGGAATACCGGGAGTATCTGACCGAACCCCCACTTGTAATCTTCGACATTGGCTGATATCACCAGCCAATAGACCTGCAGATGGTTAATTTGTTAGGAAGACATATCTCCCTGTATAGTAGGAGCGGAACGTACATCAGAAATCTCAGATGTGAGAAGGTCTGTATACAGTGCGCTGACGAGCCAGACTGACACCAAAAACTGTATTTTCAACCACTCCCCGAAGAGTCTTTTTTTCGGTTCAATCCCTTCAGCCTCGTAAGCTTTTGCCTTTTTGGTCAGTCATGTCGTGAACTTTCGGCTAATGCCCCGGCGAAAACATTCCCGGAACGTTTCGGACCAAATCTTCACCAGCTTGATTGATCGAGTAATATATCCAAAGAATAATAAACAACTGGATATGATTGCCGATTCCAGCGCCGCTGAATGTTCAAATGCTGTAGGGTCTATGTCCCAGCCGTGTCTTGGACCATTTATTTCATAAAGTGCTAGCCCGACCGATGGTTGGAAGAAGCAGCGGGCATTCGATGACGGGTAAGCTGCCGCGGGCTCCCAGCTGGCCCAGTTGAAGAAGGCGGTCGGCACAATGGCCGGGAAGATGGCCAGCCATAGCGCCATCATGAAGAATAGTCGGATGTTTCGCTCACGCTGGTGGTGATGCAGATAGCCTCTCAAGACAGTGAGACACGCGACATGGGTCAAGTTGGAGAGCCATGCCAGATAGACCACCAGCTGCCAGTGATATGCCGAAATATAGCAGGAAAGCCTGATATATCCGCTGAGCAGAATGCCGAGACCAGTAAGGATTTGGATGTCGCACATGCTTAGTATCAGCTGTGAAGGGAGTGCCGTCAGTCAAGTACTTCCCATTCATGTACGATTCTTCCTCAAGGCGCCACTAACCGATCTAAAGGTCGTTTCCCATTCAGACCTCTGAGAAACCTGACGGCATAACCAGAGATACACCCGCCGCGATGCTCTGCCCTCCCGTAGCGCATAGTCGACGGTGCGTCCAGCCAATCGAACGTAGTTGATCACAAACTCGTCGACGCTGTTTGGCGTGAAGCGGGCGTCTGTAGTAGCTTGCAAATCACCGACATACTGTGCGGGAGCCCAGTAGGGACTTTTCTGAGGGTCGAAAACGATGAGATAGTGCAAGATCACCAGGAGAACGGCAAACTATGCAGTCCCAATGAAGCCGATAAGAACCTGTCAAGAATCTTCAGCGCCTGCAGGGCTTCTGCTAGAACTCGCGTATCCGTTCGTGTCCACTTACGCCAGTGCCCCCTATATCGGGGTTTGGCTGTAGCTCGCCCTCTCTTTCAAAACAGTCGAGTGAGCATTCGTCAGACATGATTTTCCGCCAACGTTTAGCGGCGTGAAATGGTTGTTGGAGGAGGATGGAAGGGTGGACAACGAGAAGATGTTGCGGGGTAGTTGATTGTTTTGGGGTGCGCTAAGCCCAACGAGGGAAGACAGTGATCGGTACCATAACGAATGAGCAAGACTTTCCTCTTTCCCTCCCAGCTTCATGGAAACAAAGAGAAGCAAAACGAAACCAAGCAAATTAATAGGAGCCTTAAGACTTAAGAGGGTTAAAAATAAATTAATACATGTCAGAATGAAGGGGGTTCAGGGGCCCCGGGCATCTAGTCAGCGGAGCTGACTGGATGCCTGGCACTGCCAGAACGCCAGTGAGCCTGAGCTACCACAGTGACGAAGGCCGAATCCTGTGAATAGGTCTATAAGAGAAAGGGTTCTGGCTGCAAGCCAGAATCACGACAGGAAATTAAATCAAGCACTTGCAACCGATTATTTTCCCTCAGTTTCCAGTGTGCAACGCTTCTGACAATAGATATTACGATAAGCTGTGTGGCTTAGGCTAGATGCAGGGCAGTAACAATGCAGCTGATCGACCGTATAATATTTTACTTTTGGTAGTGTACTGGTGTAGCCTGTTTTTCTCGTCACGTACTACACGACTAATTATTCTTTAATAGAGGTGTTTTTCAAAAGTTCTGCGCAATGCTAAGCCAGCTACAGCCTATTTATTTTGTCTAACTCTAACTTTTTTAATTATCACTATACTTATGACTTTATTTTTAGTTATTACTTACTGTAAATACTTTTTTATTCTCTTGGCTCTAATTTTAGAAATACTTCTATATAAGGTCTAAGTGTTTAGAAAATCTTAGTATTTAAAAAAAAAATTTTATGATTTCAGATATTTAAACTTTCTTTATATAGGCTATTAGGCCTTTAAATATAGATAATATAATGCGTTGTTACAGTCTTCGTATTAATATAAGTTAACGTGCATGATAAGCGAGTGCACCAGACAAGCGAGTGCACTACTTTCCACTACCCCACTATAACTATCTTCAATTACATAACCACAGTACTAGGAAATAATAATAACTAAATTAGAAATAGATAAATTAGACGATTCTGCAGCCTCTTTGCACGTACGTACATTATAGCCAGGCTTGCCGCATACGCCATAGTACCGAATCTTCGTACGAAACCTCCCTACACCACCACTATTTTATCGTATTTCCTGGGCTACCTACTCACCTACAGCTTTTTAATCCAGTAAATCCTGTACCTTTTGTATAATAAGTGACCCTCTAAGTTATATACGTGTTTTTTTAGCTCTCCGTTGCTTATTAAGCCTCTTATTAGCCTTTCGTAGTACGGAGATCTCCATACGTAGGAAAGCCACCTCGTATATTACAGCTATTATATCTTTAGCCAATTAATTTACAATAATTAGTATTAAAGTTAAAGAGTTGCCCTAATGGTTGGAAATTCGAGTTTTTATAAGTATTGATTGTAAGGTGGCCTTTTAAGGGTTGTGTAGCGTTTAGGAAACTTAAGGTAGTACTAAACCTAAGTTTAAGGCTGGGGTAATTAGAGTTTAAATACGTATATTTAGTTTAAATATTACCCTTTTTGAGTTGTACGGTATAAGACCAGTTCTGGTAAACCCCCCCTGGATATTTTTTTTTGTAATTAAAGTAAAAAACGCCATTTTAAACGTATAAAGAAATTCTAACTTGCTAATATATGTAATGTTTATTTATATTAATTGCTTAATTTAGTAATTATACGTCTTCTTTAACGGCCCAAAATAACTAATATCCAATGGCTAAAGTAGGTGAGAAGAGTGCGGAGATATATAGAGTATAATAATATTAGGCTCCTGGTAGTAGGTTTCGAATTCTTTGAAATAGTAGCTATTATAGCTATTAAAAATAAGCAGTTGATATTTACCCTTCGTATGAGATACTATATAGAAATTAAAGTACTAAATCCAATTTACACCTTTCTTATTAGTAATCTAATTATTATTAATTATTATAATACGTTAATTAGCCGGAAAGTTATACTTTTAATACTAATTAGCGAGGTGATATTACCCGGCCAAGATAATAAATAGCGGGATAGCCTAGCCCAAGGCGCTTATTCCTTAAATAATTATAGCCTACTTTTAATTGCTAGGTTGGACTTATTTAGCCTTATTATAGCTATCTAAGGTAGTAATTACTATGGTAACGATAATAAAACTTATTATAAAGCCAGTTTTGTTGAAGTTATATATATCGTTATTAAAAATCCTATATTTAACCTTTATATTATATATAAGCGTAAATTACTCGCTAATAACTTTTGGATCTTCGTATTTGGCCCTTTAGTAGTTGTATTTACGTATAAAACGCGTCCGAAGTTCTAGTTGGCACTTAACGAAATTGTAAGTTTATTATACGCTTACTTTAAGCGCGTTATATTCGCGTAGTAATTAATTGGCTATATCTTTTATATACGAAAGCCGGGGGTAAAATACGCGTGTATATAGTTTAATAATATATTAAATAATCGTTTCTTTTTCTAAATCCGTAAACTTGCGCGAGTTAATTAGAATATCGTATTGTATAGGTTTGCTATTATGTTGTCATATAAGTATTGTATAGTAAATATTGTAGATTTTACTTGCGGCTTATAGGGTAAGGTTTTTATTACGTTAAATAGCCTTAAGGGCCAAGATTATCTGTGCCTCTTTTAAAGTGGAAGATATATTGGGTTGTGGAATAATTGAGGATTAAAGGTAGAGGTGGTGCATTGCGTGGAAAGTGGTACACTCGCTTGTCTAGTGCACTTGCTTATCATGCACGTTAATTTTAAAACTAAGTTACAGCTATGCTCTGAAATTAAAAGTAGCTAACTGTTAAATTGTGTGACCTGACTGGTCTCAGTGAGGTCTAGTACAGGAGGTTATATGGGGTGAGTCCCTTGTAACGGGCGCAGCGAAAGGCTTTGGGGGTACGATGACTGCCCGGGACGGGGTCAAAGGAAGCTAAGAACAGCAGACCAACCTGCTATAATAAGCAGAAATATAGGGGTCTATGCCCTGTAATAGGGTGACTATAGTGGACTTTGCGTAGAGATCACGAAGGTTAAAAGGTTGCCCGAAGGCTATATATAAACTATCTTGCTTAAGGTAGAAGAAAGGAAAAGAATCAAACGCCAAAGATACAGGCGAGGAGATGGTTCTTTATAGGGCCCTCAGTGGGTGTGGGTCAATCTTACAGGGGGTGAGGGCCCTAAAACACAAAAGGAAAGCCTATATTATAAAGGGAAAGGTGCTTACGTTGACGCTGGAATCCAAAGGATTCCAAGGCAGCGAGTTGGCTGGGCTGACGTAATAATGGTGCTAGATCTACCCCTGTAAGCCAAGCTTACAGATGGTGGGTCCCCGGAACTCCCCGTCGGTTCTAATGGGTTCCAGTGGGTCTAGGTGGCTTGGCAGCCCCCTAAACCACAACACTAACTCCCCGTAGTTGTGGTGACTGCACTTTGCCATAGTGCAATCGATAGCACTTCCAGGGTAGTAGATTAACTAGGCTACTGCATCTAAGGGTGCTGTAGCTACAGGGCAACTGGGTTGTAATTTCAACACTAATAACTATAGATAATACACTAGCTGCTTTTAGTAATAAATAATTATATTAAAATTTTAAATATGCAGATGGTTTATTACCGCTAACGTGCATGATAAGCGAGTGAGCATTCTAAGCGAGTGAGCACTTTTCCACCAATAACACCACCCCTTGAATTAACTTTAGTTTTCTCCACCACCTAATATACCCTTTACTTCAAAAGAAGATATGATAGTTTTGGCCCTTAAAGCTTTTGAAAGAGATATAATACTTAAGGTTAATACTATTGTAAAGATCTACGGAGTTGATTATATAATTTTAACGCAACGATACAACGGTAAACCTATACGATGCGATATACTAGCCAATTTGCGTAAACTTACAGATTTGGAGGAGAAAACAATTATTTAATATATAATTGAGCTATATATACGTATATTCCATCCCTGGTTTTGTTACGTAGAAGATATGGCCAATTAATTGTTACGCAAACGCGATGCGCCCTTTGTTGGTATACGATAGGCTTACAATTTCATTAAGTGCTAATTAGAACTTCAGACGCGTTTTATATGTAAATACGACTACTAGAGGGCTAAATGCGAAGATTTAAAGGTTATTTACGAGTGGTTTGCCCTTGTATATAACGTTAAGGTTAAGTACGGTATTTTTAACGACGATTTATATAACTTTAACAAGACTGGTTTTATAATAGGTATTATTATCGCTACTATAGTAGTTACTACCTTGGATAGCCGTAGTAGTAGGGCTAAACAGGCCCAGCCTAGCAATTAAGAGTAGGTAATAGTTATCCAAGGGGTGAACGCCTTAGGTTGGGCCATCCTATTATTTATTATCTTAACTGGGTAGTATTATCTCGTTAACTAGTATAAAAAGTACGACCTCCCGGAGACCTAGCGTATTATACCAACCGATAATGGCTGGATTACCAATGAGAAAGGTATGGATTGGATTTAGTATTTCGATTTCTATATAGTATTTCGTATAAAGGGTAAATACCGGCTATTAGTTTTTAACGGCTATAATAGCCACCACTCCGAAGAATTCGAGACCTACTATTAGGAGTATAATATCATTATACTCTATATACCTCCCTACTTTTCACACTTACTTCAGCCATTAGATATTGGTTGTTTTACGCCTTTGAAGAAGATGTATAGCCGTTAAATTGAGTAGTTGATACGGATAAATATTATATATATTAGCAAGTTGGAATTTCTCTATACGTTTAGGGAGGCGTTTTTTGCTTTTATTACAAAAAATAATATTTAAGGGGGGTTTACTGGAGCCGGCCTTATATTGTACGATTTAAAAAGGGTGATATTTAAGCTAAATATATATATTCGGACTTTAACACCCCCAACCTTAAAGCCAGGTATAATATTACCTTAGCTTTCCCAAATACCCTATAACCCTTAAGAAGCTACTTTATAATTAGAGTTTATTAAAACTCGGATATTTAACTACTAAAGTAGCTTTCCAACCTTGATGTTAACTGCTATAGACCGATTAGCGAAAGGTACAATAGTTGTAATATACGAGGTGGCTCTTCTACGCGCGGAGGTCTCAGCACTACGTAAGGCTAATAAGGGATTTAGCAAGCGACGAAGAGCTAAAAAAATACGTATACAGCTTAAAGGGTCACTTACTATATAAAATGCACGGGTTTTACTGGATGGTAAGGCTGTGGGTGAGCAGCTGGCTTAGGAAGAACGTCAAAATCGTAATGGTACAAAGGGGTCTCGTACAAAGATTCAGTATTGTGGCGTATACGGCAAGCCTGGTTATAATATACGTATATATAAGGAGGCTGCAGAATTATCTGATTCATCTATTTCCAATTCAGTTATTGCTATTTCCTAGTGTTATGGTTATATAATTAAGGATAGATGTGATAGAGCAGTGGAAAAGTGCTCACTCGCTTAGAATGCTCACTCGCTTATCATGCACGTTATTTTAATAATAGTATATTTAGTTTTGTCTGGTGTTGTGTATTTTGAATCGCCATACGACCTTATGTGTTGTGAAGTACTCACGTTAACAGAAGATGCAGTTAAATAAAGCCCTAGGTGATTTATAAAGTTATCTTAGTCTGAAGTCATTATACGACGTGGTATTTTTACGTTAACGGTAGGTTATATCAGCTACAGTTAAATGGAGACTAAGATTAGTCACTAAATTAGTAGACTCCACTAACTACTTAGCAATGTAGGGTCGTCACGGTAATAGTAGATACATTTAAATGGAGATATAGGTGGTAATAAGAGTGGGGTGTAAAACTAGCCAGCTATTATAACGTAAAGGGTAATGCGGAGCTTACAGGGGTTGATTACCGCATTAGATACCGCCTAACCCGGCGGGGAAGGCCGCGACTCTGAGATTATAGCATTTTTATTCTTCCAGCTTTTAATATACTATATAGTTTTTCGGCTTGAGACTTGGAATCTTTTTGCCTTGTCTAATAGGTTAGCTGTTAGATTTTCCCAATTATAGGCCTTAGGATCTACGCGTAGGCTTTGGGTAACCTGGCTTACAAAAGTATTATATTCAGAATCAAGGTTCTAAAGTAAATATACTATAATAGTAATTTTAGGTATAACTAGTTTTTGAGTAGCTAGGTTGTTTAAAATAGACTTTAGCTTACTAATATAGGCTTTTATAGATTTAAAATTAAACTAAAACGCCTAAAAAAATTGCTATAATAGTATGTATTTACTTGTAAAATTATTAGCATTATAAAAATCTTTTAAAATCTTCCAGGCCTTAAAGCCGTTAGTACAGGCTTAAATATAATTAGCTATATTGTATTTACATATCAGGATTATATCCGCGAGAGCCTTTTCTTGGATTCTATCCTGTAATTATCAGCGCTTAGGATAGCACCTTTAAGACCTTCGCGTAGCAAATACGCTTATGCCATTATAAGCTAGCCCTAATAATTTTCAGAACCATTCAGCTTGGTTATTTGCCCTAGCTTTGCAGCTATAGTGGGCGAAAAAAGTAGTATAATAGGGAGTTAAACTCGCAACCTTTCCAAGAGGAAACCACATACCTAAATAGACATTATTACCAACTTAACCACACACGCTTAAAAACGTAATTGTATTAACTGGTTATATAATATATAGTATAGCTGCAAATGATTGCAGGTGCGAAAAGGGAAGGTTATATACAGCGTGTATGGGGAAGATAGCTTGTGATGAAAATTAAGGTGGTTGGCAACGACGATAGTGATATTAGAAAATTGTAAGAATCGGCGACGATAGTAGTAATATTGGAAAATTGTAGTAGTCAGCGACGACAATGGTAATTATAACCAAAGATTGGCTAGCTTACGCCAATAAAGAGATATGAGACGGCTCTGGGTTCATAACCTGTTAAAGAAGCTATAGGTCACAATAGTGATAGAGGCAAGTCATAGAGAAGAAGATGGATAAGTGCTTTATTATTCTATCTAAGAGAGAGCGAGCCGTGGTTATTATAGTTGTGACCATCAGCCCATCGGCCTTTGGTAGAGGCTAAAGGCTGAGGTACCGAGGCGCTAAAGCGCTGTAGCGTTCTTAGTGTGGTAAAATACGAGGTTTTATTGCAGGGCCTTGTTGTGCTGTACAGTGTGTTTATTTCCAATAACTTTAAAGGCAGTTAAGGGTAACTACCGTTTAAAGCCCAGGGTAGTATTACGGCACCAAACCGGCCCTTAACCGGGGCCAGCTCAGCCCGGGACCAGCAGCTACACGTAACCTCCCCATGTCACGGTACGGTGACGCTACCTGCCTGTGGCTGCAGCTAGATGTAGAAGGACTACGGTGCAGTGCCCTGACTACACAACGTTCCACTTTTTTTGGTGTTTACGCATTGCGTCCTTTGGTGCCGTGACACCCCAGCACCCAGTATATAGCCCGACAAAGGGAGCCAGCTCCCTTTGGCTCCCTTCGTACAATAATAAGTCTCTTCCCCAGACCTAAGGTCGGCACCGTGACAAGTGTATAGATACTATATAAGGTTTTATTACCAGTTATGTGTATCCAACAGGTATTAGCGCTACTTTTCCCCTTTATATATAAGTTTAAAAAATACGATAAACTTTTATTAGATTACTCCCCCTTAGTTAAAGCCTAAAAGGTGAATTAAGAGGCATATCTAAATAGTAATGTAAAGAAATCTTCAAGTTAATATTTAATTTCCAAGATTATACTGTTTAACAAGTGAAGGCAAAAGTGGATTTTTTTTATAAAATAAGTAATAAAACGTATAAATCTAATCCCTAATTATAAAAATAATAGTATAGAAGTGGAGAGCAGTTCCAGCCCCGGACCCGCTCTAACTTCTCCTGCGATTTCCCTGAATCCATTGACGCCGCGCAAAGTATCCATATCCTCCATCGCAATAGGCCTTGCAATAATTCCCCTCCCCCCAAAAAATAAAATCTAAATGAGGGTAAAGCAGGTCTGCTGAAATGGTGGAGAACATCATCATCAGCTCGTCTTCGCCATCCGCCTGGCGAGGGGATCAGCCAGAGAAGGCTACCGTACCCAGGCATGCCCAATCCCTGCACTTTCGACCGCGGTCCCGGCCTAGTTTTACCACGTCAAGAAGTTGCCTGTGGGAAACTGAAGTCTCCTCTTGGCCTGGAGCATAGAATCAGAAATCCAATGCATCTCACGGCTCCAGTCGCCAGCAGCGTTCCCAAAACAACTATAGCATCCACTGAGGAAGGAGAGGACGGCCAAAGGGCCAAGGGAGCCCATGTGGTCCTGCGAGAGGTATTCCACTGACTGGCAGATATTCTTGGCCATTATTTCCCACTTCCTGCCGCCTTCGTCGTAGGATGCCTGAACAGATGAGAGGGCCGGCAAGCTGCCATCTTCGCATGTTTTTGTCAGCGTTTCGAGCTTGTGGTATACATGGCCGAGCTGGTTGTGAAGCACCATCATATTTGACCAGTATGTGGTGACGGTTAGGGCGACGGAAAACGAGGGAAACTGGAATGAGACGGGGAATAATTTTCCAGACTTTTCGTCGTCCAGGCGACTTTCGAGCGTGGAAAGTGCTGGCCAGTAGAGCGGACTAGAGACAGATCTGTTGAAGTTTTCATGCAAGCCTTGCAAGGCCGACTCCATCTCGAGGAATTTTGCTATGACGTCACAGAGGCCAGCCCGAAGCACGCCCTGGTCTTTCTCTCTAGATACAGCGTCGAATCGTCGAAATATGGCCGGGAAGTGAAAGAGCATGTTGACGAGATCATCATGAGGAGACTTCGGAAGGGCATTCCAGGGCTGCGCGAGCCATTCTGGACGCGACAAGAAAGTATCACGACGCTGGATGAGGCATCTGTTGATCTGGAAGGCTCGGCATAAGTAGACGCCGTGTGGCCAGAGGCCGGGGAAGGGAGAAAAATTACTCACCTCATGCGCGCGAAGGTCTAGAAATAGGCTGTGGCCCAGGGGCGAAGCACTTGCATCTGGTCCTCGCAGCTCGAGGAGCGCCATGGCTCCCCTCATGTGTGCCATGTAGGCGCTTCCTGTGGCTCCCTCGCCCCCAGTGAGTTCGTAGAGAGACAGGGCCATGCACGCGGCCAGCGTTTCGTCGGAGAGCCGAGCGCGGGGGCAAGCCATAGCAATCTGGAGCTGTTTCAGGCTTTCCACATACATGGAGCGGCATTGTTGGGCGAAATTTTTGTCGTTGTTCGACTGGGCGACTCGCGCAGCAAAAAAAGCCGCGGTCGAGGTTTGCAGTGCCGGCGATCGCATCTCGACGTCCTGCAGCTGCAAAATCCAGTTGGCTGGGAGGAAAGATTTGGGGCCGTTCGCGTCCAGCATCTCGGCCGGCAGGTATTGGTTCAGGAAGAGATAATGAAGTTGCTGTCGCATTGCTGGCTTGGCGGATATGCAGCCAGGTAAAGACGGAGACAGCAGGCGTTCGGTCCAAGAGAGAGCTCCGGCCCGTTGATGTTGAAAGGCGCCGAGAAGCGCCTCCCGCGACTCACTCTTCCTCCACCTGCCTTGATGCGTGACACTGGTCTCCTCCCGACCAGACTCGATTCCGTCGGCGAGTCTTACATTGCGGGAAAAGACATAGCCAAGCCTCCGTGTGTAGCCAGTGCATAGGCGATTGGACCTTCGGCAGTTGCCACAAAGCGGAGTCGCTTGATCACACTACGGAGTCGCGTCAGCAGTCGAGCAGCAGTGAAGCTGCGGCGAAGGGAAGAACGGCCCAAGTGCAATGCAGTGCGTCTGGTGTCCACGAACCCTAATCTTTCTCTGGATGCACGTGTTGCATCCCTTGGATCTGCCGGGTACGCCAACCATATTTGAGGAGCATTCGGTGGGAGCTGAAGCTTTGGGGTTGTTGAGCAAAGATGAAGGAGACTCGGATTATGAGGTTGTCCATCACTTTCGCAACCGTGTGGAGCGCAGACCACATCAGCATACACGAAGGGGGAATGCAACCCTCGACTTTACGCTAAACCTCTTTGGGCCGCATTGTGCGAGAAATGTGGGGCAGCATCAGAGAAGGCCGGGGGTTCAGTGACATTGAGACTCGGCAAACAAGCCAATCAAATCGTCAGTCTCCTTAATTTACACATGGGGTGTTGGTTGCCAGCGAGAGCTTCTCGTCTTCCTCCGGCCGCATTCTGCGAAGACGCGCCCACCCAGAATCGCATATATAATAGCACTGTGATCCTCTTTCTTTCTCATCAAAAGAGGTATGCACCTGTTCCTCTCGACTCGACCAGCTTGCTCTTAGTTCAAGTTCTACACACTTTTTGTCAAACCAACTCCAGGTTATTACCACAGCGACGGCATCGAAACCTTCCTATGCATGTTCTTGACGAGAACATGACGGAGAGGCCTCAACTCTCTCCTTTTCAACCGGACAGTCATGCACACCATGCGACACCGCTCGGCAGCAATGGACCTGGCCCCCCCGGGGTCCACCACAAATGCTCCCCCGCGGACAAGAGAGGGCGGAGGGTGTATCGCTGGAAGATCATCCTTGGCCTTGTTGGTCCTTTCGCCCTCCAATCCCTTGACATTACCATCATAGCATCTGCCCTCCCATTCATCGCCAAAGATTTTGGTTGGTACCTACCTATCTACGTTCACCACTTCACAACTTGAAAAGATATTCTTGGCTGACTGTCGCCATCACTGCCCAGACGAGATAAAGCAGCTCAACTGGATCATCTCTTCCTTCAACCTCACCTCGGCTGCTTTCCTGCCCTTCTGGGCGCAGATAGCCGACGTTTTCGGTCGCCACCTGGCCCTCCAGGCTGCCATCATCATCATGCTGGCGGGCTCCGCCATCTGCACCGGCACCTCCATCTTCGGCGTGCTCCTCTTAGGTCGCGCTCTGCAGGGTATGGGTGCCGCCGGCGTCAACATTGCTATACGCACCATCCTAGCCGACCGAGTCTCGCTGGCTGACTACGCCCTCAACTGGACTTTATTTACGCTGGTGTCGGGCTTCAGCTTCAGCTGCGGACCCCTCATCGGTGGCTACCTGACGCGTCTGTCGTGGCGGTGGTGCTTTGCTATCAATCTCCCGGTTGGCATTGCCTCCATCCTCGTGGTGGCTTCCCTACTTCGTCACGAGCTTCTGGGACCGCAGCCGCTCCGGGACACGGAGGGCCACGACATGGCGACTCGTCGCGGCCGCTTTCTCGCCCGGCTATCCACCGTTGACTACGGCGGCCAAACGTTCTTTCTCTGGGGCCTAGGCCTGCTCATCCTGGCTCTGACTTGGGGAGGTGGTACATACCCCTGGAACAGCCCAGCTGTGCTAGTTCCCCTGGTCGCCGGCAGCATCTTGTCTGTGGGTTGGATCCTTTACGAGCGGTCCATGTCACCGGGATCCCTCATGTCATGCATCTTCCCCAACCAAACACCCATGATACCTTGGGAGCTACTATCGCAACGAGACATCCTCTTGCTTTTCTACATCAATTTCACTACCGGAATGGCCGCATTTGCCGTCATGTATTTCTTGGACCTCTACTTCGTCCTTGTTGAAGGACGAAGTTCCAGCGAGGCTAGTACCTCGCTACTGTTTTATATACCCGGAGTAGGAGGTATGTTCACCATGTTCCTCAGCAACCGGGATAATCCCCATTGTGGAAAGAAACGTATAGCTGATCTTGTGGCCTTGTGCCTACAAACGTGTCGTAGCTGGTGGGTTGATGGCCATGTTTTTTTCCAATGTCTGGCCACGCCAGACGCTCCCTCCTCTTCTGCTCGGGAGCGTTACCACGGCTGTTGGTATGACGGTTTTGGCATGGGCCGTCCATACTCGGAGTACTAATGTGGTGTATGGGATGATGGCCCTAGTAGGGCATGGCTTCTTGGTAAGGATGAATCCTGCTTCATTACACGGCTTGGCGTATTTTCCAACTATGACGGCGCAAATATCCTGCCTAGCGGCCTTTGCGCTACCATTTGGTGGCCTTGTCGGACTCAGCATCATGTCGACTGTGTTCACCAACAAGAGCGGACATGATCAACAAGATGCCAAGGACGGTATAACCTGGGCATTCGTTGCCATGATCCCTTTCATGTGGCTCTGCGTCATCTCAACTACATTCCTCGGCAATTTCTGGATCGCCAAAGATAACAGCCACGAGGTTTTCAAAGGTGTATATCTCTGGAATCTATTCGCGGGCAAGAAGAGTTTGTTAAAAGAGCGGACGACCCGCAGCGATGTTTCGGAAACTTGGGCACTAGGCAGCCTAAGATAAAAGCACGGACGGGCAAGAACAAATTGAGGGGCATTTATAGGGTAGTAAGAATTTCCGTTATCCTTAGGTATGATTATAATAACAACCTCGACTGCGCTCGTTGGACACGCCATAACGAGTCGACTCCTTCTTCGTGCTCACTTTCGTAACTCTGTGTGTGTTGACGCATGAGGTAGCCAAAAAAAAAAAAGAAAAAAAAATGTGCTATCACCCGCGAATTAATACCGCCTGCTAACCCCCCCGCTTAGCTTTTGTTAGCAAGTTGTTCACTTACCCCGTACGTGGCTACGTTACAATAATTAGTACTACCAGAAGATTGGCCCTTTAGGCGGTTACCTATAATATTGATATCTCCTCTATAGCCCACACTCTTAAGCTCTAATATGTCGGTATGAGGTCTCCGCACGCTGGGAAGTCTTCGATGATGAGGCCTTGTTGATTGGCAGTATTTTGTCACAGGTTTTATCCACTTGTTCATGAGTCTCGGAAGTACAGAGCTGACAGTTGGGATCAGGTGAATACCAACCCACTACCAAACGACGTAGTGCTTCAGCCCCGCCGCGCCGCACCTTGGGTGGGAAACTCCCGGTTCCATGTGTGAACTCAGCGAGGGCGCTCTGCTAATGTTTGACCTCACCGACCTCGCCTGGCAGGACCAGCTCTTTGCCGATCCGGTTCCACGTTCCGAACAACTCGACTTCCAAGCCTCTGATACCGGAGTCGCTATGCTGGAAATTGACGAGGCAAATGACCCTCCCCCCCGAGACTGAGAGCTTAATACCGAGCACCGCGACCAAGAACAGCCCACCTCAGAAGAATGCTGCACCATTGCAGCTACAGCACCCCGGACCTAGAACTGTAGCCTCTCGCTGTGCTCCGTGCAGATTCGCAGGCGTGCGAAAGGTTTGTTCTTTAATCCTGATGAACACTTTTTCATCAAGTCGAGATTAGCCGAAAGCCTGGTATTCAGTCGGAATGCAACGGTTACTGTGGGATCTGTCTGCAGTCGGTGTGTTCATCTTAGATCACAAGTGGGCAATGAGGTGACGATGCAGGCCTGCGAATGGCTTGAGAGGAAGGCATCTGCGCTGTATAATCCCAAGAATCTCCTCCAGTCTTGCGATTCACTTTCGTTGCCCCAAATCATGTTCTTTGAGCTTGGTAAGTTTCTCGGCGCAAAATCCCACGGCCACCAGACCCCCAAGGAGGATTGGTGCTGACACACATTACCCCAGTGGAGACGCGGTCACATCTCGTTGCGTTACGCGAAGAAGTCGACAGCTTATCGCAGTCGAATTCTCGCTCTCTTCAACAGAGTATATTGGAATGCACTATGCTGTGTGAAATCGACGATGACGCCGTCTCTTCCGCATACTCAACGACAAGCTCAACTATCGCCTGGAACTGTGCATACTAGATCTCATTTCTATTCAACTGGAATACTAATCAATTCTATTTGGATTTCTCAATAAAAGGCCGCATGTCCCTCGTTAGCGCCAAGAACCTCATCTTGGAACTTACCTACTCAATCTCCCATCACATCCCAGAGCTTATCAGCAGATTATGCCGCATCACCATCAAGGCGCAGAATGATACTGTGAGGTACAACCCTGTCGTCGTATGCTGCGCTTTCTGGGTCGTCTTCGCCGCTACTCGCAAGTTCGAGACATATAACTTTAACTCGGGAAGTTTAGAAACTTTGGTAAGCACCCAATATTCGATTTACCATCACCACCATCACCACGGAGGGCCTAAGGCGGAGGGCGGTGCTGAGCGCATGAAAGAGAGGTAGTGACGACGGGCTGGGGACTTTTTTGGTATTCTTTTGGTCTTGGCTTTGTTGCACTTCTATTTGTCGTTACGCGCGTGTTTATTTCTGCGGAAGCCTTCCATTAATTAACTGGCCTTCCTATCCTCTGGAATCCCGGGCAAATGCAATACCCCGATTCTTCGCTATCGTCCTTGTCGCTATCGCTCCGAGCCCTTTTCTTGCCGGCGAGGGCAACGCCGAGTATGCAGGGCGAGGGAGGGGTTTATTTTGGAGAGACTGGGTGGAATTGTAGCCGAGGGGGATAACGGGTTGCAGCATACATGTAAGGAGAGGGCCGGCCAGTAAGGAGGAGCATGAGAGATGCGATAATTTGGGTGAGGTCATGTTAGTAGGGCGCATGGTGAGATGGCGGAGTGGTGTGCATGCCGATTTCATGGTGCACATATGAGCGGCCAGCGAAGGGCGCGAGGTGGACGCAAGGATATTTGGCTCGTCTCTGAAGTGGCAGCCTTCAAGTCAGTCGGATCATTGCCCTGAGGAGCACTGAGTCGTTTGCTAAAAGGCTTTCCAAGTATTGGCCATTGTTTAGTCTGATATTGGCACCTTGAGTAGATGTATTCCTTAGGGGGAAGTACATGTAGTTTACATCAGGGATTGATTGCCAGCTTAGTGATGGCTTGTTTGTTTTTATAGATGCATGTGCTCCAGCTAGGCCAATCCATCCAACCCCCGGATTCCATGAACTAAATCACATGCGAGCGCAAGACTTGACCCGTCTTGATATGTTTTGATCCATCCATATTGAGGATTGCCGCAGGCCACCAGACTCAAAAGTTGCCACAGCTGAATAGAAATAAAGCTCATCTCAATCATCCGACATGTGCCCATAGGTCTCATGCTCATGGGCGTGTCAAAGTCTCCCGCCGCTATATGGAAAAAAAAAATATCGTAAGATTTATCGATTTCTCTACTCGTATGTCTGTGCAAAGAACAAACTTCCCTCAACGAACCATGATACGGATGGAGGCAAGTCCTCAACTTTGCTCGTCTAATAAAAGATTCCTAACTGCACATGTGTGCAGGTACAGACCATGCTTCTATTCCATGATCCTTACCCGAGCGGTTTCCGTACCTACAGAGCAAGACCGTACCAGACAAGCAACTTCCATGTCGAACTAGCCTGTCATGTCAAAACTTGGGATACGAGTCTGGGCCGCCTAGGTAAATAATAACCACACGTACACTCAAGCCTTTCCACTTCTGTGTCATGAACGCAAGTCAATGTGAGACACAATTAGGATTCAATGACAGACAAGAAGATCGGGTGATAGGTATGCGACTACTCTGATCGTTCTTTGGTTGGCAAGGTAACTTTTGAAGTTCACATCGACATCGGTGACACGCTGCTTCGAGATATCAATACCAGGGCCTGGCATCGAGCTTTACCGTTTGTGGCTTTCGTTTATATCACCTTGATCTCAGTCCCCAAGGTCCCGATTGATTCATTGAGATCCAAGAAGATCCCGACACTACAACGACGGAACAATCCAGTGCGATGGACAATCGTATGCGTAGAATTCTTGGACTCGCCCACCGTGGATGAAGACGGCTAAGTGATTTACATGCTTATAGATGTCGCATAACATGTTGTTTTGTCTCACATTTTTTTATTCGATGTTTGTCCGACACGGCCGTTCAATTGAGAGTGCAAAGATATCGCCGCAGACAACAGCGTTTGGACTGGAAGTATTAGGAGCCATGGCCGGAATTCACAACAACGGAGACACCATATACTCACCTCCTTGTCTCGCATGAGAATGTCTGCCCCGGCAGTTGCGGCGAGGGGTGCAACTTCAAAAATGACATTTGCGTGAAGTCGCTTGACTCGTCCGAGTCTCTCGCGCTTTCCTTCCCAGAGCTCCTTCCCCACGAACCCCAAAACAAGGTCTGAGGAAGGCGCCGCCCAGCGTGCCAGAAGTTTCTATTCAATTTTGGGCCACGCAGCAATTTTCTCCTGTTTAGCGCCAGAACTCCTCGCGCGCACATTACGCACGCAACCATCAATTCGTCGCGCAGCCCGTCATGCTGGCATCACACCCCGCCACCTCCACAAGTCCACCCTCAGCAAGCCCGGTCCCGTCTAGCATTTGATCAGCTTTCACCCGAGACACCGTCGCTACTGCTCCCTCGAGATTGTGTCATGGAAATGCAGTTCTCCGATTCTGCCATCGACAAGCAAACATGTACGTCTCATGTCTCCCCCCTTCGCCAGCGACGCCATCTCTGATGACCACCTGCAACGCACCAGGCAAAGCAGCTCTATGCCAAACTCATCGATACCGATGTTGAAAAAGCATCGCTTATGTCGGCAGTTGATGACGACCCCAACCGCCCCAGGCCGTGCGCGACTTCTTGAGCCAAAAGCCAAAGGTTGATAGCCTGGGCCGGGCACTCAGTAAAGAACTTTCCAAGTCTGAGTCGAGACAGCTCTGGGGTATCACCATGAGGAACAAGGCATCCGTATATCTGGACCAGAAGTGGGGAAGTCGGACAGCCAGGTTCCCGCCCGAGATTGGCAAGTCGCAAGGGGGCCAAAACTTTTGCCAGGTGATGCAATCCATCACCAAGCAGGCTTTGAAACGTCGGATGGACCTCCATGATCTCTGGCTCCCGGGAGGTCTCCTGCACAAACACATCCACTCCACGGAACCCCCGCCCTTGAACACCGACGTCCTCCGGCTCGTCAAGCAGGAGATCAAGAAGCTCCCTCTCCCTTCCCCGCTCTCTGATGGGGTCTCGAAAGGCGACTGTGCCCACGTGGAAAACACCGGTCCACCGCCAAGTGAATCCCCCGTCGATAATGGGCGCCGCTTTGCATCCATGTCAACGTCACCGTCTCTGAGGTCTAGTGTTGAAGTCGAGGTCGAGGTCGAGGGCGACGAGTTCGATGGAACCGACGGCGATGGGTCGAACATCGTAATGTCGAGGGGCGTTTTCAGAGAATGCCAGTTTCAACGAAGGCAGCCTTTTGTCACTTCCAATGCCTCAGTCGGTTCAGGGGAACAGCCCGGGGGATGAGTCGCTCCGAGTCTCCGGCGTCACCACCGGCAGTGGCATATCAGAGTGCCTATACGACCCCATGGATCCCGGTGTCATTAGCGCCAGTATTTCCGAGCTTGAGAAGAACCAGCGCTTAAGCGATAGCACCATTGCTCTCGTCTCAAAATTGATCGCCAGCCAGGTTCCAGGTTCAGACTCCCATTTCAAGATTTTGGATCCCCTCTGGCTTCAGGTCGACGCAGGTGTCACGCCCCGCGACTTTCCGTTCAAGGCAAAAGCAGTACCTCAACAGGTCTTAATACCTCTTCATCACTTGCGACCCGAACATTGGACACTGGCGCACGTCAACTTCATCACCCAGCGCGTGCGATATTTTGATTCACTTTAGGACAATGTGCGGTTTCAACAGGTATCGCAGCATCTCATGGGTCTTTTGATAAAACGTTGTGGCCCGCTTGTCTTTCAATTCGAGCCTACGGTTGGTTGTCGTCACCCTCTCTTTTTGCAACGGAGACACTAATGATACATAGAGCTATATTTACACAGAAAGGACAACAGCAGATTGATGCCATCAACTGTGGCGTGCTCGTTCTTGGAAACATGAGGTCTGTGATCAAGGGGCAATCTACAACCGAACTCGAGCAGGTAGATCGTCTGCGGGCCATGTTTGCGGACATGCTGCGGCGTCAGCAGAAACGCAAGAGAAAGCGAGTCATCAGCACCGATTCGACAGACCAACAAGAGCTGAGCATTGAGGGTTGTCGCGGCGCTGCGGAGGAGTCCGGGATCTCCGCGCCAGACTTTGACGATAGTTTGCTGCGCTTTTCTCCTCCTATTCCTCGGTCCCAAAAAACCCCCGATCCCATTCTCACTAGGGAGGGCGGCAGTAGCAGCAACCAGGCTTTTGTCGACCTTTTTCTCAAGGCGCAGAAGAAAACACAGGAGTTGCTCAACACTCTGAACAACAAACGGAGTGAGCTCAATGCGACTCAGGAGTTGATCCAGCGCTCGGCCGAGAGGAGAGAAAAGCTTCAGCAGCTGGTGGCGTATTATGAGCGATTAATAGCTCTGGAAAAGCCAGACATGGGTGAACCTGGGTCCTGGGGACATTTCGGTCAGACAGGTGGTCTCGCGCCATGGCAGCTAGTTGCAAACACAGAGGCAAATCACCAGTTGAGTCTGGAAGCAGCCAGGAAACAGTCTTGAAGTCGAGGGGAAAACCCTGGCAAATCTAGAGAGGGAATCGGCAAAGTTGACAATGGAGATTTCACAACTGCAAGGAGAAGGGAAAGAGGCAGCAGCGCCGCTGCAGGCGATTCAGCAACTTATGTCGAGCATTTTGTCATGATAGAGTTTAGCTAGCGGATGATTGAAGGAAAGGATCTATGAGCTGAGGTCCGTTACCGAAGCTGCACTTATTCCTCCGTGAATGTAGGTCCATGTCGTGCTGGTGTCGCAGGATCTTGGCCCGGAGTGAATAGCAAAAGCTTTTGGGGGTGCAACGCGAGTTGCATGTCCCAACCATCAGATCCATTTACATATAAGATGGCGTCTAGCTCATCTGTTAAAGTCATAAACCTCCAATGGCGAGTAATACTGAGGTGTGTGTATGTGTGTTTACGTGTGTGTATGTGTGTTTACGTGTGTGTATGTGTGTTTACGTGTGTGTATGTGTGTTTACGTGTGTGTATGTGTGTTTACGTGTGTGTATGTGTGTGACCTGGCTATTTCTGCGGAGAAACCCGGCACCAGTCATGATGAACATGACACATACGTGTACCGACAACGCCAGCCAAGACTGGATATTACATACGACGTGCTGTTGCGGGTGAGTGTCTTATCCTTGGCCACTAGACCAAACTATTCCCGGTTTGCGCAAATAAAATGCTGAGGGCTAAGCTGATATATGTTGTTGATGCTTATTTGATGCTTATTTGATGTATGGTGATGTGGGCTTGGGTTTCGTTTCAATGTTTGGGTTGCCCGGCTCGGTGATGTGTCGCACTGCCACTCACAGGATGTGAATGTCCTTCTTGATTTTTGATATCCCAACATGAGCATGACAGGGAGGCGTGAAAAAATGAAATGACTCCAGTCCCCAACCTCTTATTTCTTAATGTCGCCATATGCACGTGTTGACATGTAGGGAAATATGGCTGGACGTATGGTATTTCGCCAAGGTGCGGTTTGGTATGTGCAAACATGAACGCAATGAGTGGATATTGAGGGGGAATTGAAATAACATGAAGGACATGGAGGCACATATACATGTAGCCATTGAAACCGAG
>Ga0247763_1000347_pt1 | contig 26964 bp, 20 predicted proteins | sample UWRJL141409B4_FD_179926 | JGI IMG/M metagenome (GOLD analysis project Ga0247763, IMG submission 179926) | Plant litter microbial communities from Arlington Agricultural Research Station in Wisconsin, United States - UWRJ-L141-409B-4 | ecosystem: Environmental > Terrestrial > Plant litter >... | reverse complement strand
CGGGGCATCAGGCTCTACCATCGCGAGTTCATTCCGGAGCGACCTGGTGCGGGCGCGGTCGTGGCGTTGATGCACGGTTACGGCGAGCACTGCCGGCGCTACGACGAGCTCGCTTCCGAGCTCGCTCGCCGTGGGCACGTGGTCAGCTCGTTCGACGCGCGCGGCCACGGCCAGAGCGGCGGGCAGCGCGGCTTCGTGCGCGAGTATGCAGACTATGTCACCGACTACCTGGCGTTCTCCCGCCGTGCGCGGGCCCGGCACGGCGCTCGCCCTCTGGTCGTCTTGGGGCACTCGAACGGCGGCCTCATCGTCGTGCGCGCCGTTCAGTCTGGGCTGGAGGGGGCGCGCGGAGTCGTGCTCAGCGGGCCCTTGCTCGGTCTGCGCGCGGCGCGCAAGGCCGTGCCTGATGCCGTGGCGCGAGCGCTCTCGGCCGCGCTCCCGCGCCTGCCGGTCCCGAACGGGATCCGTTCGGAAGACCTCACGCATGACGCGGAGCTTCGCGAGGCCCACCGCCGCGACGGCCGGGTGCACGGGGTCGCGACGGCGCGCTGGTACTGGGAGATGACGCTGGCCGCACGCGTTGCGCTGGCCGAAGCGCAGCGCGTCACGCTGCCGCTCCTGATCATCCAGGGCGCCGACGATCCGATCGTCGATCCCGGTATCGTCGCGGAATTTCACGCGCGCGCGGGGGCAGCCGACAAGCGCCTCGTCGTGCGCCCGGGCGAGCTTCACGAGGTGCTGAACGAAACGAGACGGCGCGAATCGTTCGGTGTCATCGCGGACTGGATCGAGCGCGTCATCAGCGCGTGAGCAGCGGCGGCGAGATCGCTGCCTCGCCGCGTGCGGCAGGGCTTGCGAAGCCGCCCGTCGCCGGTGCACCATCGCGGTCATGACGTGCTGGGGTTCTCGCTGCCTGTCAAAATACGCCGCCGTTACACTGGTGCCGCTTCTCGGAGTGGGTTGCTCGGGAGAGTCTGGCGCGGAGCGCGACGCAGAAACGCTCTCCAATATGCCCACCGCCGGTGCTGCGGGGGCCACTCCCGGCGCGATGACTGCGGGGCCAGGTGCCGAGCTCGGGCCGAGCACGGGCGCCGAGTTGCGCGTCGCGGAGAGCTGGGTCGACGCCGCGACCAACGGCGTCGGCGTGCAGGGCGCGTTCTTCACCTATCAAGACGGGAGCGGTCGTACGCTGATCACGGCCGACGCGAGTCGTACGCAGACGGGCTACTGCGTGACGGGCACCGCAGCAGAGGTGCTCAACGGCAACTTCGGCGGCACGTACGGAGCCGTCGCGGCGCTCAATCTCGCTCAAGATGTGGGAAGCGACGCGCTCAAACCCTACGACGCCACGGCGCACGGCGTGCTCGGCTTCGGCTTCGACATCGTCGGCAACACCGGCGGCGCGCTGCGCTTCGTGGTGAAGCAGTACCTCACCCACGACGGCTTCTGCATCAACAACGTGCCGGACTGTGTCAGCGGTTGCACGGTGGAATATCAAATCGACGAGCTGACGCAGAACTGCTGGACGCCGGGCGGCCTCACGCCGGTTCCGAGCAGCCTGCAAGCGCTGGAGTGGCAGATCACCACGAAGGAAGGCGGCGCGACCGACTTCGACTATTGCATCGAGAACATCCACGCCGTGATGGATCCCTCGTTCGTACCTGCCGCGGCGACTCCAGCGGCGCCCGCCGAAGACGACGAGCCTGCCGGGCCGTACGGCGCCTACTGAGACCCGCCCCCGCGCGACGCCGCGGTCGAGCGCGGAAGGGCTCAGGGGCTCAAGGGCCCGGAGCGATCGCCTCGACGCGCACCCAGTCCATCCCGGCGCGACGAGCCGCCTCGATCCCGAGCTCGCCGTCCTCGATCACCAAGCAATCGCTCGGCGCGACCGCCATGCCCTCGGCGCAGCGGAGCAGGATCTCCGGGTCCGGCTTGCCGCGCGCCACTTCGTTGCCCGCCACGATCACCGGAAATAGATCGAAGACGCCGATGTTGCGCAGCGATGCCTCGACCTCGGCGCGCTGCCCGCCCGAGGCCACGGCGACCTTGGCCACCGCCGCCACGCGCCGCGCGAACTCCACCACCGGCGCGATCGCCTGAACCTCCGCGATCAGCGTGCGATAGTTGGCGAGCTGCACCTCCACCACCTGCTTGGGGTCGAGCCGGGTCGAGAACTGGACGTTCAGCGCCTCGACCGTCTGCTCGAGCGGCATGCCCGCGCGGCTGACGAACAGCGCCCAGTCGAAGTCGAAGCCGGCGCCGTGCTGCTGGAAGGCGGCGCGCCAGGCCCGGAAGTGCAGCGGCATCGAGTCGACCAAGGTGCCGTCGCAGTCGAAGATGTACCCCTTGTAGTCGCGGGTCGGCGGAACGAATCTCATCGGCGCGGAGTCTGGATCGAAATCGGGGTCGTGTTCGAGCGCTGGCGCGCGAAACGTCCGTTTTTTGGCGCTCGGGACGAGCCCGGGCGCCAGAATTCTGACGCTCCGCCCGAGCCAAAGCCCGCCGCCGACGCGCGCCGCCCGCTTCTCGGGCCGCGCCCCGAAATGCGCCGCCGTCGGGGCCGGTATGCCGCTTGCACCGGAGCGAGTTACAATGCTGATCGCCGGCGCGGTGGCGCCCAGCCGTAGGTGAGCTGGGTCAGGGGTTCGAGAGCTCGGCAACATGGTAGTCACTCAGCTGCCCGTGGTCTGGATCACGGGCCTCGCAGGTTCGGGGAAGACGACGCTCGGCAGACGTCTGGTGATGGAGCTGCGCGGGCAGGGCCGCGGCGTGGTGCACGTGGACGGTGACGCCGTGCGCGCCCTGATGGGCAGCGACCTCGGCTACGGCACGCGCGACCGCGTCGACAACGCCTACCGCATCGCCCGCCTGTGCAAATTCCTGCAGAGCGAGGGCGTCCTGGTGGTGTGTTCCACGATGAGCCTCTACCCCGAAATCTGGCACTTCAACCGCAACAACCTGGACCCTTATCTGCAGGTCTACCTGGACGTGCCGATGAGCGTGCTCGCAGAGCGCGATCAGAAGGGTCTGTACAGCGGCGTGCCGCTCGGGCAAGCGAGCGACGTGGCGGGGGTCGATCTGCCGGTGTCGCTGCCGATCGACTCCGACCTGGTGCTCGAGAACGCCGAGCCGCGCGAGCTGCCCCTGAACGTGGAGCGTATCTTGCGCGCGCTCGGGTACCCGCCGCCGCGCCACGCCGAGCCGGAGGTGCGCGCGTGACCGCGACGCCGGTGGATGCTGCGGTCGTTGCCTCGCCGGCGCTGGCCCCGTCCGTGGCCTTCGGCACCAAGGCGGAGACGCTGGCACGCCTGGTCGGGCGGCTCCGCTCGGCAGAAGTGCCGAAGCTCGCCTGGTTCTCTGTCCGTCGCTGGCGCTCCGCGCGCGACGCGGTGCTCGCCGAGCTCGAAGGCGCGTTCGCCCCGGCGCGGGTGATCGTGCGCAGCTCGGCCGGGCACGAAGACGCCGAGCACGGCTCACTCGCGGGACACTTCATCAGCGTGCCCAGCGTCGACTCGGCTGACCCGGGCGCACTCGCGGCGGCGGTCGATCGGGTCGTCGCGTCGTACGAGCTGCGCGGGGGCGCCTCCGAAGGCGACCAGGTGCTGGTGCAGCTGCGCGTGGCCGACGTCGAGCGCGCCGGCGTGCTGCTCACCGCCGATCTCGACACGCTCGCACCCTACGACATCATCAGCTGGGAGGCGACTGGCTCCACCGATGCGGTGACGTCGGGCTCCGGAGGCGACCTGCGCACCATCGTGCGCTTTCGCGACGCCGCCCTACCTCCGCGCGACCCCAAGCTCGCCCCGCTGCTGGCTCTCGCGCGCGAGCTCGAGGTGTTGCTCGGGAGCCGCTGGCTCGACATCGAATACGCGCTCGACCGCCGCGGGCGGCTGTTCTTGCTGCAGGTGCGCCCGATCGTGCGCGCGCACAAGCCCGAGCCGGCAACTCCGGCCGAACTCGGCCGCTACCTGGCGAAGATCGCCGACAAGTGCAGCACGCTCAGCCTGCCGCACCCCGACCTGGTCGGCAGCCGCTCGTTCTTCGGCGTGATGCCCGACTGGAACCCAGCCGAAATCATCGGCATCCACCCCCGGCCGCTGGCGCGCTCGCTCTACAAGGAGCTCGTCACCGACGCGATCTGGGCCTATCAGCGCGACAACTACGGCTACCGCAACCTGCGCTCGTTCCCGCTGCTCATCTCGCTGCTCGGGCATCCCTTCATCGACGTGCGAGTCAGCCTGAACTCGTTCGTGCCCAAATCGCTCGATCGCCGCATCGCTCACAAGCTGGTCGACTACTACCTCGATGAGCTCGAGCGCCGGCCCGACAATCACGACAAGGTGGAGTTCAACGTCGCTTTCACCTGCTACTATCCAGGGCTGCCCGAAAAATTGAAGCTGCTGCTCGCCCGTGGTTTCTCGGAGGGCGAGGTCGATCGCATCAAGTTCTCGCTGCTGCAGCTCACCAACGACATCATCCGCCCGGAGCGCGGGCTCTATCAGCAGGATCGCGCCAAGGTTCAGCACCTCGATCAGCGGCACGCGACGCTGATGAACAGCGACATGTCGATCGTGCAGAAGATCTACTGGCTGGTCGAGGACTGCAAGCGCTACGGCACGCTCCCGTTCGCCGGGCTCGCGCGCGCCGGCTTTGTGGCGACTCAGCTGCTCGGCTCGCTGGTGGAGCTCGGCATCTTCAGCCAGGCCGACCACGGCGCCTTCATGGAGTCGCTCGCCACGGTGGCTCGCGAGCTCGGGCGCGACCTCGAGCGGCTGCAGGGCGGCTCGCTCGAGCGGGGGGAGTTCCTGCGGCGCTACGGCCACCTGCGCCCCGGCACCTACGACATCGAGAGCCCCCGCTACGACGAGGACTTCGAGCGCTATTTCGCGGGCGGCCCCCGCGTCGCGGCGAGCCACGCGCAGCCCTTTCGGCTGCGCGAACCCCAGCGCTACGCGCTCGAGCAGGTGCTGATGGAGAACGGCTTCACCTGCAGCGTCGACGAGCTGCTCGACTTCATTCGCGGCGGTATCGAGGGGCGCGAATACGGAAAGTTCGTGTTCACCCGTCACCTCAGCGACGTGCTGGTGCTGGTCGAGAAGCTCGGCCTCGAAGCGGGCTTCTCCCGACGAGACCTGGCCTATCTGGACATCCGCCGCGTGCTCGCGATGAACGCCGAGCTCGAGATCGACGACGCTGCGGCGCTGTTCGGCGAGAGCATCGAGAAGAACCGGAAGGCGTACCGGCTCGAGCAATGCCTCTCGCTGCCGCAGCTCATCGCCGCTCCTCGGGACGTCTACGAGTTCGAGCTGAGCCACTCCGAGCCCACGTTCGTCACGCGCAAGGCGGCCAGCGCCGCCGTGTTCGAGGAGCGTCGCCTGCTCGAGGCCGATCCGCGCGGCGCCATCGTGTTCATCCGCAGCGCCGATCCCGGCTACGACTGGCTCTTCAACCGGGGTATCGCGGGGCTCGTCACGGAGCACGGCGGGGCCAACTCGCACATGGCGATCCGAGCCGCCGAGCTCGGCATTCCTGCCGTGATCGGCTGCGGCGCGCTGTACTACGCCCGCTGGTCGCGCTCTGCTTTCCTCGCCGTCGACTGCGCGAACCGCACGGTGCGCGACGCGAGCCAGGCGGTCGCGTGACCCTGCGACCCGTGCTCGTGACGCAGCGCCTGGTCGCCTGTGACGGGCGCGACGAGGTGCGCGAGTGCCTCGATCGGCGCTGGGGGCCGTTCCTGCACGCCGCGGGCCTCTTGCCGGTGCCGCTCCCGAGCGGGTTGCCCGTCGAGGCCTACCTCGACCGACTGCCAGCCGCGGGCGTGCTTCTGACGGGCGGCAACGACCTCGCGGCAGTCGGCGGTGACCAGCTGTCGGTCGCCCGCGACGCCTTCGAGACGGCGGTGCTCGAGGCAGCGAGCCAGCGCGGCCTGCCCGTGCTCGGCGTGTGCCGCGGCATGCAGCTGATCGCTCACCTCGCGGGCCTCCCGATCGAACGCTGCTCGGGCCACGTGGCGACCGAGCACGCGCTCGAGCCCGCGCTGAGCTCGCGCTATCCAGCGCTGCGTGAGCCGCGCCGGGTGAACAGCTACCACCAGTTCACCCCTCGCTCGCCGTCCGGGCTCTCCCTCTCGCCCGCGAGCTCCGAGCTGCGCGTGGTGCTTCGCTCGGCAGACGGCGAGGCCGAGGCCCTCGAGCACGCTTCTCGGCGGCTGGTGGGCATCATGTGGCACCCCGAGCGTTATCCGACCCCCCGATCCATGGACCTCGAACTCTTCCGGCAGGTGTTTGACGCATGAAAGCGATCATCTTGGCAGCGGGGCAGGGCGCGCGGCTCAGGCCGCTCACGGACGATCGTCCGAAGTGCATGGTCGAATACCAGGGCAAGCCGCTCATCGAGCACGTGGTGCGCGCGCTCCGAAAAAACGGGGTGAACGACATTGTCGCGGTGCGCGGCTACAAGCCGGAGGCGCTGCGCTGCGCCGGCGTACGCTTTTACGACAACCCCCGCTACAGCTCGACGAACATGGTCACCACCTTGTTTTGCGCGGAGCAAGAGCTCGAGGGCGACGTGATCATCAGCTACTCCGACATCGTCTACTCCCCGAGCGTGATCCAGCGTTTGCGCGCGACCGACGCCGAGTTCGCGGTCGTCATCGATCGCGACTGGCGGCGGCTGTGGCAGGAGCGCATGGACGACCCGCTGGACGACGCCGAGACGCTGCGGCTCGATCCCGACGGTCACATCATCGAGCTCGGCAAGAAGGCGAGCTCCTACGAGGACATCGAGGGCCAATACATCGGGCTGCTCAAGATCGCGGCGTCGGCCTGGCCGAAGCTGCGCGCCTTCTATCACCGCCTCGATCGGCACGCGACCTACGACGGCAAGGACTTCGATAACATGTACATGACGAGCTTCGTTCAGGCCGTGATCGACCGCCTGATGCCGGTCACGGCGGTGCCGATCCAGGGCGGCTGGCTCGAGATCGACGTGCCGTCGGATCTGACCATCAGCGTCAGCCTCGGCTGAGCTCGCCCGCACCGCGCACCGGCAAGCGCAGACCGGGGCTGAGCGGCTCGGGCACGGGCAGCAGCGGTCGCAGCGCGGGCATCGCTTCGCACAACAGATGCCGGTAGCTGAAGCGCTGGCGCGCGAGCATCTGGCGCAGCGTCGGGACGGGGGAACCCGCGTCCGGAGCGTCGGACGCACCGCTCCCGCGCAGACTCGCCCGCAGCGCCAGCCGCTCGAGTCGCGTGGGCACGAGCACGAGCAGAGGCGTCAGCCAGCGCTGCACGGCAGGTGTCTCCCCGTAGCCGAACTCGCGGCGAAAATTCGCGAGCAAGCCGGACAACACGTAACGATCCAGCCGATCGAGCGCCGCATCCGACTCGGCGCTGCTCGGAGCCTTCTGCGCGGTCGCGTTCGATTGCCCGATGGCCAGCAGATCGCCGCCGTACGCGAGACCGTTGAAGGTGCTCACGGTCAGGCAGGGGTGCCACGAGATCCCCGCGAAGGCGGCGAGCGCTCGCATCTGCCCCTCGGTGTCGCGGTTGAGATCCTCGATGCGCACGGCGCGGAACGGGATCGCGCAGCGCGCGAGCAGCTCGCGCCAGCCGATCAGCTGGTGCCGGTAAACGAAATTGTACCCGCCCGTCGGCGCGAGCTGCGAGTACTCCGAGCGGTCGCCCTGGCCCCAGGCGCGCGCGCCCAGCACATTCTTGCGCAGGTACGACAGCGTCGAGCGGATCGGCTCGCGCGTGACACCGATCGCGCGCAGGTCGGGAAAATCGGCGAGCGCCGCCTCGACGTTGGCATACGCCTCGGGCGAGTGCAGGTGATAGATGACGGTCGTCTTGCGCGACACGTCTTCGCCGCGGGCGATCGCGTAGGCGACGTGGGCTGCGAGGAAGAAGCGTCGGCGCGTGACGGCCGTCGGCGGCTCGAGCAAGCGGGAGAGCTCGCGCGCGAACGCCGCCGCGTCCACCGCGATCGGCGTGTCGCGGCCGGGCCCCATCGCGTCGAGCCCCTCGAACCAGCGATCTTCCCGTCCATCGAAGAGCGAGGGGTTGAGCTCGACGAACCGCCGCGCCATGTCTGCGATCTGCGGCTCGCGTGCGATCTTCGGCCACTCGCGCGCGTGAAACGCGTTCAGGCGGCTCGCCGGCATCGTGAGCACCTCCGGGTGCGAGTCGAACAGGCTGTGAAGGAACACGCTGCCGGAGCGCCCCCAGAAAAAGATCCCCACGATCTTCAGATCGTCGAAGCGCATCGCCGATCGGTCCTCTGCGCCGCGACAGGCTCGGCCCAGGGTGGCGTCGCGGGCAGGCAGTTCTGAAAGTGCGACCAGAAGTCGCGGTTGTAGGCGTTGGGCTCGCGGTACAAGCGCGCGTTGAAGCCGATGCTGATCTCGTCCCACGGCAGCCCGTGGCGCAGCGTGTGCCGGAAAACGTCGCCTCGCACCTTCAGGCGCAGGTACCGGTGCGGCGTGCTCGGCCGAGCCGCGAGCAGCTGCGGCCCTGAGAGATCGACCAGCCAGCGCTGCCCGCACGGCGTGAAGGTGTCGTCGGTCTCGATCACGTGCAGGATCAGGTCCCCGCGGTAGCCCGACCAGCGAAAGTAGGCGAGCAGGCCCTCCGGATCGTCCAGCGGCGCGAAGTGGCGGCACGCCTCCACGGGCGCCAGGTAATGCGCGAAATTCCAGGCGGGGGGGCGTGGCTCCGGGCCGCGCCGCAGCGAGAGATCGCACAGGTCGAGGCAATCGCCCGGGCGGGGTTCGAACGTCAACGGCTCGGGGGTCGCGCGCCGCACCGCCTCGCACAGCTCGCGCGCGCTCGTCTTGGTGTTGACGCGGCGGATCTCGGCGTCGGCGGGGTGGGCTTCCACGAAGTAGCTCGCGATGGGCAAGTACGCTCGCGGCCTCGTGCGCACCACGGCGTCGCAGACCCGCCGCACGATGTGCGCCGTGTCTTTCGCGATCCAGGCCTCGATGCTCTCTCGATCGAGCAGCTCGCTCCAGCACACCGGGAACCCGCTCGCGCCGCGCGAGAAGCTCGACATGTAGAGGTCGACCCCTTCGGGCAAGATGCCCCCGTTCAGATCGCTGCAGTCCACTGCGTTCAGGATGCGATGCCCCGCGTACTCCGTGAGCAGCCCGCTGTCGCCGGGAGCCGTCCCGTCACGCAGCGCCATCACCCGGAGCCTCGGCCCGAGCTCGAGCCAGCGGTCGAACGGCACGGCGCGCACGTTGCGCATGCCGTAGCGGCGCACCCAGTGCGTGATGTCGCCCGAGTCGAGCTCCGGCACGATGATGGGGACGTCTGCGTTCAGCGTCGAGAGCCGCCGCAGCGTCGCCGGGTTCAGGTGATCGCTGTGGTTGTGCGAGATGTAGATCAGGTCGGCGCGCGCGAGCTCTGCGAACGATCCTTCCGGCGGCGCGTGCGACAGCCACCAGCCGCGCGTGAACGCCGGCCCCTCCAGCCAAGGATCCGTGAACAGCACGAAGCGACCCGCCCGCACGCGCAGGCAAGCGTGCGTGAAATAGGTCACGTCGAGCTCACCGGGCCCGAGCGGCTCGAGCGGGCGCGGCTCCGCTTGCCAGGGCGCGTCGAGCACCTCTTCGAAGAGCGTGAGCTCGTCTCCGCGACGCTCGACGATCAGCTCCGGCTGCGGCGTGCCTCCTGTCGGGTTCGTGTACGTCATGCGCGACACGTCGAGCTCCCAGCCGTGCCAGGGGCAGCGCACGCGGCAGCCCTCCGGCGGCCCGAAGCGCCCGCCCTGGTGCCGGCAGCGATTGAGCGCTGCCCGCACGCTGCCGTCATCCCCGATCCAGAGCAGCGCCTCGCGCCGGCCCACGAAATGCACGCCCGGCGTCAGCTCGGAGATGTCGACTTTCAGTACTTCGCGCCGCACCAGCTCTACCCGGCGGGCAGTACGGCGCACCCGGAACGAAACGGTAGTCCCCTGCGTGAGCGGGCGCTCATCGCCGCTCTGCCGTGCCGCTTTGGATCGACCGATGAGGCGATGCCTCCCCTCGTCCGGCGCCCGCTCCGCGGTCGGCGGCCGCTCCCCTCCAAGGCGTGCTCGCGCGGCGCGCCGCCGGGGCACGTTGCCGCCGCGGGCGCTCGTTCGGCGGCCCGCCGCGCTGCGCGCGCCGGAGGGGACACTCGCGGACGCGCTGTGCTACGGGTGAGCATGCACTACGTGGAACGCAGACCCGTCGCTCGGCTGCGCCCGTGGGTCGAAAAGCTCTGGGTGCTCCGCGACGCGCCCGAGCACACGCGCGAGCGCATCCTGCCGAGCGGTACGCTCGAGCTCGTCATCAACCTGCACGAGGACGAGTTCCGCATCTACGACGCCGACGACGCGACCCCTCGCGCGCGGTTTCGCGGGGCGATCGTGTCGGGCGCCTACGATCGCTACTTCGGCATCGACACGCGGGAGCATGCCTCGATCATCGGGGTGCACTTCGCGCCTGCGGGAGCGAGCGCCATCCTCGGTGTGCCGGCGGGGCAGCTGCGCAATGCGCACGTCGAACTCGACGCCCTGTGGGGGCTCGACGCGGGCGCGCTGCGCGAGCGGCTCTACCTCGCACCGGGCGTCGAGCAACGCCTCGATTTGCTCGAGGCGGCGTTGTGCGCTCGCCTGGTGCCGACCCGCGAGCAGCTCGGGATCGGCGCGGCGGTCGCGGCGCTCGAGCGCGGTGTGCCCGTCGCGCGGGTCGCGTCGCAGGCGTCGCTCAGCCATCGTCGCTTCATCCAGGTATTTCAGTCCGCCGTCGGCATGACGCCGAAGGCCTTCGCTCGCGTGCGCCGCTTTCAGCGTGTGCTCGCTCACGTTCGCGGCGCGAGCGCACCCGACTGGGCGGCGCTGGCCGTGCAGGGCGGCTATTGTGACCAGTCGCACTTGATCCGCGAGTTCCTCGATTTCTCCGGGCTCGCTCCGAGCGCGTTCGCGCGTGCGAGCGGGGTGGCCGTGAAGGAGCACCACATCGCGTTGCCGGCGAGCCGCGGGTAAAAATTGTCCAATACCCGGCGCTCGCCCGCGCCTAGATCCCGCCCAGGAGGTTCTCATGGCTCAATCGACAGCTTCTGCGCCATCTGCCACCCGAGCCGGTGGCAACGCCGCCCCGCGAGACGGGGTGGCGGTCGTCCGTTACCAGGTCGCCGAGATCGAGCGGTCTATCGCGTTCTACGTGCAGCGCCTCGGGTTCCACCTGGAGCACCGCGCGGGCGCGGCCTTCGCCGAGGTCTCACACGGCGTGCTGCGCTTGCTCCTGAGCGGCCCCGGCAGCTCGGGTTCGCGCCCCATGCCGGACGGTCGGCGCCAGGAGCCGGGCGGCTGGAACCGGATCGTCGTCTTCGTCGACTCGCTCGCGGCGCAGATGCAAGCGCTGCGAGCCGCCGGCGTCACCTTCCGCAACGAGATCGAGAGCGGCCCCGGCGGGCTGCAGCTGCAGATCGAAGACCCCGACGGCAACCCCATCGAGCTGCACGAGGCGAAGGCGCGCTGAGCGCGAGCTGGGCGCCGGCGGCGCGGTGTCGTGGGGCGCGGTGTCGTGGGGAACGGTGTCGTGGGGCGCGGTGTCGTGGGGCGCCGCCGCTGCGGCCGCCCCACTCGGCTCACTGGCAACCGAACTGGCCGCTGCCGCCCTGCGACCCGGCGCGCAGCTCGAGCTGCTCTTCGATGACGCCGCCGTTGACGTCGGTGACTCGCACTCGATAGGTGCCCATGTCGCCGCCTTCGCCAGCGTTGCCCTCCGGCGGGTGCCAGTAGTTGTACTCGGTGCGCTCGGCATCGACCCAGCGGTCCCCTTCCATCAGCACCTCGGCGCGAACGATCGGGTACTTGTGGTTCGTGACGAGGAACTCGTTCCAGTACATGTTGGTCGGCTCCTTGAGCACGAACTGGACGTTGTCGACGCTATCGCACGGAACGTAGCGCCAGCTCACGCCGCCGAGGTTGCCCGTGTCGCGGTTGGTGAGGCGCTGGAAGGCGTTGCGGCTCAGATCGATGTGGGCCGTGTTCTGACAGGGCGTGTTGTTGTCGATGCCCGGATTGCACGAGTCGGCGACGGTGATGATGGTCGGCTGCCCACCGTTGATGGGCGTGAGCTCGACGCAGGCGCCGCACGCCGCAGCGCCGTCGTAGACGGCGAGGTTGATCGCGCCGAACAGATCGGGATCTTGGATGGCGGGCACCCGATCGCTCTGGCCCATGTCGCCCGTGCGCTGCGCGCCGAAGCTACAGTTGACCTCTTCGGTGGGCTTCTGGGCGAACCAGTAGACGGTGACCGTGGCGTTCGTGCCGTCGCTGGTGCGCATCCCGGCGGGATTACACGCCACCGGCGTGCACTGCCCCGCGCCCGTGCAGTTCGTGCCGTCGGGGCAGCGGGTGACCTGGAGCGCGCCGCCTTCGGCGCACGTGCTGATGGTGTTGGCGGTGGCGCAGGTGGCGGTGCCCACCGTACAGCTCGGCGCGACGCAGCTCGCGACGCCGGCGGAGACGCCGCAGGTGCCGCCCATCGCGGCGCAATCTTGCGGAGCCATCGCCACGCCCGCGCCGTCGCAGCGCTGCAGCAGGTTGCCGCTGCACGAGGCCGTGTTGGGCGTGCACGCCGTCGACCCGACCTGGCCGGGCTGCGTGACGGGGAGGTTGGGGTTCATGCCCTCGGAGCCGACGGGGGAAGCAGGCGTGCTGCCGGCGGCGCCAGGCAGCGCACCGCCACCGGAGCCACCGACGCCCGCCGGGCCTCCGGCGAGCCCCTGGAAGCCGGGCGCCGCACCTCCGCCGCCCTCCTCTTCGGCGCCGCCGCAGCCGAAGCCCACGGCGGTGGCGACGGTCAGAAGGGAGAGGCCCGAGCCCAGGCTCAGCCAGCTCGAGCGCGCCGGACTCGAGCGGAGCGTCTTCCGCGGCGTCGAGGGCCGGCGCGAAGCGTGAGTGGAGGAAGATCGGTCGGAGTTCACGTTCATGGAAAAAAGCCGCCTGACGCTGAGGCCGTGGGATGGACGATGGGCGCGAGAATAGAAGGGAATTTGCAGGGCTGCAACGCTACCCCAGGCTCGTTTTCACAGCGTATCACCGCGCTGTAATTGAGCTCGCGACACGGAAAGATACGCGCGCGATCCGCCAATTTGGCCTCGTTTGGCGAGGCGCATCATCGCGATCGCACCGCCTTCGACGCCTCCATCACCACGCTGTCGGGGGTGCGCGGCAGCGAGAAACGCGACATGGAAGATCGCACCTCCCGCGCGTCGCTCTCGCCCTCGCGCGCGTAGCCTCGCCGAGATGGCGCGCTTCGGGCTCGCTCCTCGCTCGCGACCCGTCTCGTCGACGCCCCACCCGGGCGCGCTCCGCAGAGGGTGGGGCGCACGCGGGTCGTCGAGTTGCCGGAGTTCCGGCGTTCCAGAGCGACCTCGGTAGGCGGCGGGGCCGCGTCGGGTCTACACTCGCGCGATGCGGATCGTGCTCCTGTACCCGCCGCCGTGGAAGCTCGTCGAGCCGGGCGATCCCGATCCGGGCCGTGACGGGCCGCCCTCGGGCTACGTCGATGGAGATCTCGACCCGGATTTCCATCAGATCCCATACGGGCTGCTGTCGCTCGGTGCGCAGGCCGCGCGCGCGGGCCACCAGGTCAAGGTGTTGAATCTCTCTGCCTTTTCGTGGCGTCGGGTGGAGGAGGTCATCGCCGCGCTCGACGCGGATCTGTTTGGAATGTCATGCTGGACGGCCAATCGGCGCGGTGTGGACCTGGTGTCGCGCTGCATCCGGCGGCTGCGACCGCGAGCGCACGTGATCGTCGGCGGGCCCCACGCGACACCGCTCGCGCGCGAGGTGCTGGAGCACTTCACGGCCGTCGACACCGTCGCGGTGGGCGAGAGCGAAGACACCTTCATGGAGCTCGTGGATCGGCTGGTCGCTCGCGCGCCCACGCAGGGTATCGCCGGGACCTGGTATCGCGAAGGCGACCGCGTCGCGGAGGGGCCGCCGCGCAAGTCGATCGACGATCTCGATCGGCTCGCGTCGCCGCACGACTACTTCGCGACGCACATCTTGATGACCTCGCGCGGCTGCCCCTGGCAGTGCACGTTCTGCGGCGCGGAGACGACGTGGGGGCGAGGCTTTCGCGGGCGCTCCGTGCCGCGCGTGCTCGACGACATCGAGCATGCGCTCGAGAAGCTGCCCGTGAAGATGCTGCAGATCAAGGACGACACGTTCACGGCCAACAAGCGCCGCGCGCTCGAGATCTGCAACGGCATCATGGAGCGCGGGCTTCGCTTCTCGTGGAGCTGCGACACGCGCGTCGACGTGCTCACCGACGAGCTGCTCGGCGCCATGCGGCGAGCCGGTTGCCAGCGCCTCAGCCTCGGCGTGGAGAGCGGCTCGCCCAGCGTGCTGTCGAAGATCAACAAGAAGATCACGGTGGATCAGATCCTGCGCTCGACGGCCCTCGCCAAGAGCTACGGCATCCAGGTGCGCTACTACATGATGCTGGGCAATCGCGGAGAGACCCTCGAAACATTTCACGAGACGCTCGCGTTCCTGGAACGGGCGAAGCCGCACCAGTACATCTTCTCGTGCCTGTCGATCTACCCCGGCACGATCGACTTCGACGACGCCGAGAAGAGCGGCGGTCTCGACCGGCGCGTGTACTTCGACGAGACGTTCCAGGAGCTGAAGACGCCGTTCGATGCCGACGAGGCGTGCACGGCGGCGATGACCGACTGGTTCGCAGCCAACAAGGGGCTGCGCGAGGCCTACGAGGAAGATGTGACCGCCGCCGAGGCCATTTTGGCCAAGGTGGGCGAGCACGACGGCGCCCACCTCGACCTCGCCGGCGCGTGCTACCGCGCCGGGCAATATGAGGAGGCCGAGCGACACGCCCGGCGCGCGCTCGAGCTCGGTTATCCGAGCCCGGGCGTGGTCTACAACTATCTCGCCTGCATCGCGGCGGCGCGCTCCGATCTGCGCGCCATGCAAGAGCACTTCATGACGGCAGCGAAGGTCGACCCGCAGCACCTCATGCTGATGAGCAATGTCGAGAAGGCGCGGCGCTGGTTCCGTGCTGGCGGGGCAGAGCGCGGGTTGCCGCTCGAGCTCTCGGCGCGGCACGATTTCGCCGTGTTCGAGCGCACGCTGCAGCCGACGTTGCCGGGGCCGCTGCCGGCCGACTTCTCCGAGTGGACGGAGGCCGCGACCACGCAGCTCAGGCCGAGCCGCCGCGTCGAGGTCGGCCCGCGCCGCTTGCCGCTGGTTTGAGCGCGCTCGCCGCCCGGGCTCAGCCCTTGCTGGGGTCGTTCGGCGGCCTGGGCTTGCTCGACGGCGAGGCACCCTCCGGGTGCGGCCCGATCTTGCGCCGGCGCCGCTGCGCGATGTCTTCCGGCAGCAGGTCCTTCACGTTTGCATACTTGCCGTAGCAGAGCAGCCGATCGCCGATGTGAAGCTCGCGCTGGAGCCTCGGGTTGGGGATCACCTTGCCCTCGCGGTGCAAGCTGAGCACCACGATGTCGCGATCGCGTAGCCCTGACGTCTCGATGGTGCGGCCGGCGATCCCGGAGCGCTCGCCGACGTAGAGCTCGACCACGCCGTAGCCCTTGCTGACCGTGAGCCGCTGGCGGACGTCGAGCTCGGGGTACTGGACGTTGTCTGCCACGAAGTCGACGATAGCTCCGGCGATGTCGCGCTGCGTGGCCGCTTCGATGCCCTCGAGCCCCGGCGACGAGTTCACCTCCATCACGCTCGGGCCCGACGCTGTCTCCAGCATGTCGACGCCGGCGACGCGCAGGCCGATGATCTGCGCCGCGCGCACGGCGGTCTCCTCGTAGGCCGGATCGAGCTCGGCGCGCTCGACCTGGCCGCCGCGGTGCACGTTGCTGCGAAACTCGTCGCCCTGGGCCACGCGGCGCATCGCAGCGACCACGCGATCGCCGATCACGAACGCGCGGATATCTTTGCCGCGGCTCTCGGTGACGAACTTCTGCACCAGCACGTTCTGCTTCGTGCTCTGCAGCGTCTCGATGATCGCCTGCGCGACCTTCACCGAGTCTGCAAGGATGACACCGACGCCCTGCGTGCCCTCCAGCAGCTTGATGATCACCGGCGCGCCGCCGACGCGCTCGATGGCTGGCAGCACGTCGCTCTTGTCGCGCACGAACTCGGTCGGTGGAATGCCGATGTCGTAGCGGCTCAGAATCTGCGTGGAGCGCAGCTTGTCGCGAGAGTTTGCGATGCCTGTCGCCGTGTTGGCACAGAACACTTCCATCTGCTCGAACTGGCGCACCACGCTGGTGCCATAGAAGGTGATCGAGGCGCCGATGCGCGGAATGACGCCATCGTACTGCCCGAGAACCTTGTTCTTGTAGAACAGCTCCGGCGTCGCCTGGTTGCAGGATATGGCGAACTTGAGCGTGTCGAGCACGTTCACGTTGTGGCCGCGGTAGCGAGCCGCTTCCACGAGGCGCCGGGTGCTATAACAGCGGCGGCTGCGCGACAGGATGCAGAACTTCATGAAAGAGGCCTCGAACTGTCCCAGATGAACGACCTGTCCAACGCCAACTCGGGACGGATCGATCGGCGCGAGTCTGGATCGACGAGGCTCGAGGTGAGAAGGGAAATCATGCGTGGTCGAATGACCGAGAGACGCGGAAGCACCGTGATCCATTCGCTGTCGGTGCGCTCTTCCATGGGTCTGCTCGCACCGCTCGCGAGCTTGACCTCCGATCGGGTGCCGAGGTAGGCACGGCGCGCATACGTTCACCTCGGGGCGCGCGCCCCTCGCGAATGAGCCGCCGAGCCGCAGCCTCCTTTTGCCCACACCGCGGGCGCAGTTTTGAAGAGGCGAACGAGGCAAACCCGGTAACCAGTTGCGATTTGTGCTCTAACCGGGCTCAAACGTCTTGCGAGTTGTCCGGCCGGGCTCAAGAAACGGCGCTCGAGGTCGAACTGATCCTTCATGTCTCGGGGAGGGGGCAAGGTACTATTGGTCCATGGTGAGCCGCAGGTGCGCAACGCACTTGCACGGCTCCTGCGCGGGGAGGGATATCGGCCTGTCGTCGCCGCGACGGGCGAAGAGGCGCTCGCGCTGGCCCAGGACGATGAGTTTCGCGTCGTCATCACCGAGCTCGAGCTCGTGGGGATGGGCGGCGTTGCGCTCTTGCAGCGGCTGAGCCCGCTCTTGCCCGACGCTCGCTTTCTGATGCTGGCGGCGACCGGCTCGATCAACACCGAGCTCTTGCCGCGCGGACACGGCATCCGCGTGTTCTTCGAGCCTCGCAAGGACGAGGAGCTGATGCTGGCCGTGCGCGGCTCGGAGGACACGCGCCATTCGATCCTGCCGCCGTCGCAGGGGATAAGCAAACCCAGCGTCACCCGCGTGCTCCTGGTCGAGGACGACTCCGCTGACGCGATGCTGTTCGAGACGGGCCTCAGGCTAAGGCATCCGGGCGAGTTCGTCGTCACCGTAGCGCCCGACATGGCCAGCGCCGAAGCGCTGCTCCGCAAGGAGTCTTTCGACGTGATCAGCCTCGACCTCGGCCTGCCCGACGCGCAGGGCCTGCAGGCGGTGGCGCGCATCCAGGCCGAGGCGCCGCACATCGGCTTCATCGTGCTCAGCAACTCGGAGGATCCGGAGCTGGCGATCGAGACGGTCAAGGCTGGAGCGCAGGACTACCTGGTCAAGCGTCGCGCCGGCGGCACCAACATCGCGCGATCGCTCCGCTACGCCGAGCAGCGCAAGCGCGCCGAGCAGCACCTCGCGAACATCGCGTTTCACGACCAGCTCACCGGGCTCGCCAACCGCAACCTGTTCCGGCAGCGCGTGGCCAAGGCGCTCGCCAACTGTCGTCGGCGCGGCGACGCCTTCGCCGTGCTGCTGCTCGACATGGATCGTTTCAAGAGCGTGAACGACGCGCTCGGTCACGACGCGGGCGACGCCTTCCTGCAGCAGGTCTCGGATCGGCTGCGCTCGGCCACGCGCGAGACCGACACGGTCGCTCGCCTCGGCGGTGACGAATTCGCGGTGCTCGCTACAGGCATCTCCGCTCCGTCGGACCTGGGGTTGATCGTCGAGCGCATCCTGGCCGCCATCCGCAAGCCCATCGAGCTGTCGGGGACGCGCCTGAACCCCACGACCAGCATCGGCGCGGCCATGTATCCGATCTCCGGAGAAGACAGCGACACGCTGCTGGCCGCGGCAGACGCCGCCATGTACGTGGCCAAGCGAGAGGGGCGAAACGGCTACCATATCCACGGCGCCGAGCTCACCCGCCAGATCGCGCAGAAGCTCCACCTCGAGAACCAGCTGCGCCTGGCGATCGATCGGTGCGAGTTCATTCTGCACTATCAGCCGCAGATCTCGCCGTTCGGTAGCTTCGTCGGCGCAGAGGCGCTGCTGCGCTGGGTGCCCAAGAGCGGCGAGGCGGTGCCCGCCAGCGAGTTCATCAGCGTCCTCGAAGACACGGGGCTGATCATGGATCTGGGACCCTGGATCATCCGCACGGCATGCCAGCAGCTCGGCGCCTGGCGGAGCCGCGGGCATCGCGTCGATCGCATGGCGATCAATCTTTCCGCGCGCCAGCTCTTGAGTCGCGACTTCACCGCGCTGGTGCGGGATTCCGTGCGAGCCGCGGGGCTCGTGCCGGAGGACATCGAGCTCGAGCTCACGGAGGGCACCTTGCTGCGCGACACCGAGGCCATGCGCAGCGTGCTCGGCGAGCTGCATCGCGACGGCTTCCGCCTCGCGCTGGACGATTTCGGCACCGGCTATTGCTCGGTCGCCTACCTGCGCAATTTTCCGATCGATACGCTCAAGGTCGACGGCAGCTTCGTGCAAGAGATCGCGAGCGATAGCTACCGACGCAACCTCGTCGGAGGGCTCATCCAGCTCGCCCTGCGGCTCGGCCTCGAGGTGGTCGCGGAGGGCGTAGAGACCATCGATCAGCGCGACGTGCTATCGGCCGAGCGCTGCTCCATCATGCAGGGCTTCCTGTTCGGGAAGGCGGCGCCCCCGGAGAAGTTCACCGATCTCACCGAGTGCGTCACGCACCGTGCGACGCTTGACAGGCCTCGCGAGCTGCTGCCAAACTGAGGCCGATGTCGTTCGGCGCCCCGAACATTCCGATCATTTGCATTCCCAGGCCGCGGCCCGGGTGGTGCGATATCGTCGACCGAAGTTGACGTCGGAGAGCGCTCCGGCAGCCTGAAACGACGAAAGCAACCCCGAAGGCCGCGGCGAAAGCGGCCTTCAGCGCATCTCGGAGCCCGGTATCGCCGGTCCATGGGGGTGCGGTGGCCGAACCCCCGCGGTCTCGAAAGGCACGAGACCATGAAATCCAGGCCCCCGAGAGCCCCCGTCCACCTGATGGACACGACGCTGCGCGACGGCGAGCAGACGCCCGACGTGGCGTTCGACGCCGACGAGAAGCTCGCGATCGCGCGCGCGCTGCTGTGCGACGTGGGGGTCGACCGCATCGAGATCGGCTCGGCGCGCGTGTCGGCCGGCGAGCGACGCTCCGCGCGTCGGATCGCCGATTGGGCGCGCCGCGCTGGCCTGAGCGCGCGCGTCGAGATGCTCGCCTTCTGCGACGGGCGCCGCTCGGTCGACTGGATCGCCGACGTCGGCGTCGAGCGCGCGAATCTGCTAGTCAAGGGCTCCGAGCGGCACTGTCGCTTGCAGCTCGGCAAGAGCCTCGGCCAGCACCTCACGGCGATCCGCGAGACCCTCGACGCGGCGACGACAGCGGGCGTCGGGGTGAGCGGTGTGTACCTGGAAGACTGGTCGCGGGGGATCGTCGAGAGCCCCGGGTACGTGGACGAGCTGGTGACGGCGCTCGAGGCCTGGGCCGTGCGGCGCGTGTACCTGGCCGATACGCTCGGGCTGCTCGAGCCCTCGACGGTGGCGCGGCTGGTGCGACGCATGTGCCTGCGGTTCCCGCGCCTCGAGTTCGAGTTTCACGCCCACGACGACTACGGCCTCGCCACGGCCAACGCTCTGGCGGCGGTGGGAGCGGGGGCCGCTGGCCTGCACGTCACGGTGAACGGGCTGGGCGAGCGAGCCGGCAACGCCTGCCTCAGCGAGGTGGTCGTGGCGCTGCGCGACCACGCGCGGCGCGGGACAGGGGTGGACGAGCGCAGCCTGCCGGCGCTGAGCGCGCTCGTGGCGCGAGCCAGCGGCAACCCCGTTCCCCACAACGCTCCGGTCGTCGGGCGGCACGTCTTCACGCAGACCGCGGGCGTTCACGCTGACGGCGACGCCAAGGCGAACCTGTATGGGTCACGGCTCGCGCCAGAGCGTTTCGGCCGGCAGCGCGGCTACGCGCTCGGCAAGCTCGCCGGGCGCGCGTCGCTCGCGCACCACCTGCGCGCGCTGGGCGTGGAGCTCGAACCCGAAGCGTTCGACGCGCTGCTCGCGGCCGTTGTAGCCCGTGGCGACGACAAGCAGCGGATCGAACGCGAGGACCTGCGGCGGCTCTTGCTCGAGCAGCGCTCCGGAGAATAGAGCAGCGCTCCGGAGAATAGAGCTGCGCTCCGGAGTAGAGCTGCGCTCCGGAGAGGCCGTGGTCGCCCAAAAAACTGCTTGAGGAGGCGGCTTCGTCGGTTACCCTAGTCAGAGGAGCCGGAGGTCCCCGCCGGGTTTCTCCCATTGGAGAGGAAGTGCCGAATGCGACGATGCCCAGCAGGCCCAGTTCGCGCTCTCGCCCAGGCCAGCGGGGCGCGGTGAGCCGAGCACGGCTGGGGGTGAGGGACTCGCCGATGGGTCGAGGGGGGTATCGATGAAGGCCCCGCCGGTGATGGGGTGGCGCGAGTGGCTCGAGCTGCCCGACCTCGGCATCAAGCGCGTCAAGGCCAAGGTGGACACGGGCGCCCGCAGCTCGTCGCTGCATGCCGAGGGCATCGAGCTGTTCCAGGTGCGCGGGCAGGTCGGGGTTCGATTCATCGTGCTGCCGCTCCAGCGCAGTCGCCTCAAGCCCGTGTCGTGCCAGGCCCCGCTGTACGACGAGCGCTACGTGAAGAGCTCGAACGGCTCGCGCGAGCTCAGGCCAGTGATTCGCACGGCGGTGTTCTGGGGCGGTCAGACGTGGGACGTCGACATCACGCTCACCTCGCGTGACCTGATGGGGTTTCGCATGTTGCTCGGCCGCGAGGCGATCCGCCGCCGCTACCTGGTCGATACGGGGCGCTCGTACTTCGGCGGGCGCCAGCCCGTGAAGAAGAAGCGTCGAAAGAAAGAAGCGGGCGAGTGAGGCGTCAGCCGGTGACGCGCAGCACGATCTTTCCGAAGTTCTCGTTCCGCTCCATGCGCTCGTGGGCGGCGCGCACCTCCGCCAGCGGGTAGACCCGATCGACCTGCGGAGCGAGCACGCCCTGCTCGAACAGGGCCGCGAAGCGCCCCGCGAAGCGCGTGACGATGGCGGCCTTGTCCGTGAGGCTGCGCGAGCGCATCACCAGCCCGGAGATGCGCAGGCGGCGGCGCAGCACGCGCGCGAGGTCGAGCCGTGCGTCGGCGCCTCCGAGCATGCCGAGCACCACCCAGCGTCCGGCTTCGCACAAGCAGCGCAGGTGTCGCTCCGCGTACGAGGCGCCCACGAAATCCAGCACGACGTCGACCCCACGGCCCTGCGTGTGCTCGAGGCATGCGGCGGCAAAGTCTTCTTCGCGATGGTTGAGTACGACGTCGGCGCCGAGCCTGCGCACCCAGGCGGCCTTCTCCGACGACCCGACGCACGCGATGACGTGCGCGCCGACGGCGCGCGCCAGCTGCACCGCCGCCGAGCCCACCCCACCTGCCGCCGCGTGCACGAGCACCCATTGACCGGCGCTCAGCTCGCCGCTCGCCAGCAGCGCTTCGCTCGCGGTCAGGAACGCCTCGGGGATGGCGGCGGCCGCTTCGAACGGCATGCCGCGCGGCACCGGCAGGGCCTGGCCGTGCGGCACGACCACGCGCTCGGCGTATCCCCCTCCGGCGAGCAGCGCCATGACACGATCCCCCGTGCGAAAGGCACCGGCGTCTCCCAGCGTGCTGCGCACGACGCCGGCGCACTCGAGCCCCAGGATGTCGGAGGCGCCGGGCGGCGGCGGGTAGGCGCCTCGCCGCTGCAACAGGTCGGCGCGGTTGAGCGCGCAGGCAGCGACATCGATCTCCAGACAGCCTTGCTCGAGCTGAGGGGCCGGCACGACGGCGAGCGCCAGCTGATCAGGCCCGCCCGGCGCGCGCACGATCACGGCGCGCATCGAGGGCTGGCGGTTCGCCGGGTCTTGCGGGAGCTCGTTCGACATGCGTCGAGGTATATCGCCCGAGCGCCGAGCCCGGACCGGTAAATCGCGGCCGACGGCCGCGCTCGCGAGGAGCGCCAATCGCCCTGCCGCGCGGCGCCCCGGTCGGGACTGGCCTGTGGCATTTCGTTTGCGCCGCCCGGGAGCGGGCGCTAACCGGTGCCGATGCAGCCCGCGGCGCCCCGATCGTCGAGCGACCACTCGAAGGTGTTGGAAGACCTGCGGCGCACCGCGACCGCGCGGGGACGGGCGCGGCTCGGCGCTTTCTCGCTGGAGGGCCGGCGCCTGCTCGAGCGCGCGCTGCGCGCCGGGTGGGTACCGCGCGAGGTGCTCGTGGGGGCAGCGCTGCGCCGCGAGGCGCCCGAGCTCGAGTCGCTCTTGGCGGGCGTGGAGAGCGCTGGAGGCCGCTGGAGAGAGGCCCCTGACGCCGCGCTGCTCGAGCTCGCGGAGGGGCGGCGGTCGGGGCTCATCGCTGCGCTGCTGCCGCTGCCCGCGGGGCCATCGCTCGCGGAGTTGCTCGGCGCCGCGCGAGTGCCCGCGGTGTTTCTCGTGATGGTCGACGTGGTCGAGCCCGGCAACGTGGGAGCGCTCATCCGGACGGCGCTCGCGTCGGGCGCCGCCGGGGCGGTGTGTGTCGGAGCGACGGACGCGTTCCACCCCAAGGCGATCCGCACCAGCCTCGGCAGTTCGTTCAAGCTGCCGATCGCCCGCGCATCGTCCAGCGAAGGGCTGCTCGAGGCTCTGCGCAGCACCGCCATCCATTCACTCGCGACCGTGGCTCGGGGGGGCACGTCGGTCGACCGCGCCAGCTGGCCGCGGGGCAGTGTGGCTCTCATCGTCGGTAACGAGGGCGCGGGACTGCCCGACCGCGTGCGAGACGCTGCAGACAGCCGCGTGACGATCGACCTGTCTCAGGAGGCAGACTCGTTCTGTGTCAACGCGGCCGCGGCGGTGTGCCTCTATGAGGTCCAGCGGCGATTTCGTTTCGCGCTTGACTTCAAAGGGTGACCCAGCGACAGACTTTTGCCCATGAAGCACACCGTCGCGCACGATCTGGGACGAGAACAGGCGAAACGCGTCGCCGAGGCAGCTTGGAACAGCTACAGCGCACGCTTCGCGAATTATGCCCCGAGCTGCCGCTGGGAGAGCGAAAACCGGGCGAACATCGGCTTCAACGTGAAGGGCGTGAAGCTCGAGGGGGCGCTCGAAGTGAACGAGAAAGACATCGCAATCGATCTCGACGTGCCGTTCCTGCTGCGGCCCTTCAAGGGCCAGGCGCTGAAGGTGATCGAAGACGAGATCCGCGTGTGGATCGGCAAGAGCAAGGCCGGCCAGATTTAGCAGAGGCCGGCCAGATTTGAGCTTCGACGCGGCTCAAGACTTGTCGCGCGCGTGGTAGCTGAGGTGGGCCTCGCCGCCGGCGGATGCTCCACTGAGGTCGAGCTCGACATCGAGGCTCGCCTGCTCGCGCCGGCATGCCGCCTCGTTGCCGTCGGTGCACCAGTAATAGGTGAGCTCGACGCGCGCGGGCCCGGTGGCTCCGTCGGTGACATCGATCGGCAAGCGGAGCGGCATCGGATGCGTGCTGAGCGGGCCGCTCAAGCGGCGCGGAAACTCGATCCCGATGCCGCCGCTGCCCCGCACGTTGAGCGGTGACTCGAGCGTGAGCTTGGCGCCCTCGGGGGGGGCGATGTCGATGAACAGCGTGTTCTTCCCCGGGCCGAGCTGGCCTTCGGCGCGAACGCGCACCGGCGTGACGTCTGCCTTGGCGCCGTCGTTCTGCTTGGCACCATGGGCGACCGCGCCGATCGTCGGCGCAGCATCGTCGGCTTTGGCCTCCACCGCCGTGCCACCCGCGGCGCCGTGCCTCGCGGCAGCGCCGGACTTCGGCGCTTCGGACGCCGCCGCTACCCCTGCGGGGGTGCCCTCCGGTCCATTGGCCGCTGGATGTGGGACAGGCGCGCCTTGGCAGCCAGGGCACACCATCAGGAACAATGACAGCCCGAGCAGCCGCCAGGGAGAGCGTTGGGGTTTTGCGTTCAAGGGGGGATTCGCTGTGGGGTCGCGCCGCATGGGTTGATAAGTCTCGCTCGCTACGGCGCGGCGATGCGTGCCGACACCTCGCCGGCCGAGCGTCGCCGGCTAGATGCTGTCACGCCGCTTCAACATCACGAGCGTCAACGCCAGCACGGTCAGCATCATGGCGCCGAGCACCGCGATCGGCAACCAGGCGAGCTCGAAGTGGGTGAAACCCCAGGCACCGTTCAGGCTGTCGCTCGCGATCTGGGCCTCCGCGCAATGGAACTTCCCACCGGTGATGAAGTTCTCGAGGCTGTTGAGGGTGGGCCGATTCAGGTCCACCACCCACGCCGGGTCGGCTTTGACGGCGAGCCGCTCCCGGGCCACCAGTCCTTGAAAGCCCCATCGGGCCGGCATAATCAGCATCAACGGCTCGAGGTTCGGGTTGGTCGTCATCGGCACCATCAGACCGCCGAGCACCACCTGGGGGATGAGCGCGATGGGCGTGAGCGCCATGGCGGCCTCCGCGCTGACCACCACGGTGCTCAGGGTGAGCCCGATGGCCACCGAGTTCATCGCCGTCGCGATCAGGGTCACCAGGCTGACGCCGAAGGCGGGCAGCCCCCCGCTGAATCCGAGGGCAAAGAAAACGATACCGAGCAGCACGGCGCACTGGACCACCGTGACCAGGCTGAGCAGCACGAACTTGCTCACCACGTAGTTGAAGAGCCCCAGGTTCACCATGCGCTCGCGTACATAGATGGCTCGTTCGCTCACGATCTCGCGCGCCGCGTTGCTGGTGCCGAACCACACGGCCGCCACTGTCACGAAGAAGATCGCCACTGAATGGTCGGCGATCGGCTTCATGCTCGACAGGATGTTGTTCGAGCCCTCCGCGAGCTCCCCCGAGCGCGATGCCAGCTCTTGAATCGCGCCCAGGCACCAGAAGGGAATCACGTCTTCCTGCCCGCCGAACACGATCGCGAGCAGCACGCCGATGATGGGCGCCTGGAGCAGCATGATGGCGGAGCCGGCGACGTCGCGCTGCTTGATCTTGAAATAGCGACTGAGCAGGTGGAAAAACTGCCCGTGCGTGGTGGGTCGCTTCGTCGGCACCTGGCTGTTCGTCGCGCCGGCGCCCACCTGGCGCTTGCCGCTGAACATGGCGCGGAACGTCGGGTTGTGCTCGTTGAAGAAGTCGGCGTTCCAGTCGCGCGCGGCCGCGGCGCGCGCCTGCTGGCGGGTGGCGCTCGGATCTGCGGTCCGCATCTTCTCGAACAAGGGCTGCTCGCGCCGGTTGAGCATGTCGAACATGTCGCGCGGGTTGTCGATGGTGATCGGCTTGCCCTGCCGCTCGAGCCAGCTGCCGAAGAAGCGATAGGCGTCGGGGTGGGTGGGCCCGTAGAAGATGGGCACACCGCCGAGACCCATGATGAGGGCCAGGTTGAACTTCTCGAACTCGTCCTTCGCGGGCTGATGGATGGTGGTGATGATCGTCTTGCCCGTCTGCTTCGCGAGGTCGGCGAGCAAGGTCACGAGCGCGGTGGTGTCGTCGGCAGCGAGGCCGCTCGTGGGCTCGTCGAGGAACATGATGACCGGGTCGGTCACGAGCTCCATGGCGATGTTGACGCGCTTGCGCTGGCCGCCGGAGAGCACCTTCTTCTCGGGCTTGCCGATCTGCAGGTGCTTGACGTTCTCGAGCCCCAGCTGCTGCAGCGTGGTGAGCACGCGCCGGTCGATCTCCTCCTCGGAGTAATCCGGCGGCAGCCGGAACTTGGCGCTGTATCGCACCGCCTCCCAGACGGTCAGCTCGGGGTGGACGATATCGTCCTGCGGCACGTAACCGATCGACCCGCGCAGGGCGTCGTAGATGCTGTGCAGGTCTTCCCCGTTGATGCGCACCTGGCCGGCGGTGGGCCGCAGGTAACCGTTCAGGGTGAGCAGCAGCGTGGTCTTGCCCGAGCCGCTCGGTCCCATCAGCGCGATGAAGTCACCCGGCAGCGCCTTGAAGCTCACGTGATCGAGCAGCACCTTCATCTGGCCCGAGCGGTCGCGATCGGGCACCTCCAGCACGAGGTCCCAGGCCTCGATCTCGTACAGCGGCCGCCCCTCCCAGCTGACCGCGTCCTCGATCACCATCGCGACTTCGCGCGCCGCCGACTGCAGCCGCAGCGGCATGGGACCGATGAACACCTTCTCGCCGTGGCCCACGGCGACGCGCTGGTTCGGCGGGATGCGCTGGCCCTTGACGAACGTGCCGTTCTGGCTGCCCTTGTCTTCGATGAACAGCTCCGACCCCACCTGATGCAGCAGCGCGTGGCGGCTCGACACCTGGGGGTGAGCCACGACGATGTCGCAGTCGGCATTGCGCCCGATCGTCTTCGTCTGCTGGCCCGAGCCGGGGTCGACGGCGAACTGCCCGACGACCGTCTTGTGGCGAGCGCCGCCGCCGGGAGGTGACCCGCCGAGCGCCACCGCCGAGAAAGCTTCCGGCGGTGACACGGCGGCGCCGGCTGGCTCCGGAAAAGTCGCCACCAGCTCCTCGAGCAACGTCTGCGTGAAGGGCACGGGCCCGAGCGAGACGATGGCGCCGGGCCCGAGCGGGCTGGTGGTGCCCTTCAAGAGACGCTCTTTGCCGAGCCAGGTGCCGCTGGTCGAGCCGCTGTCGGTGATGCTGAGCGG
>Ga0247763_1000345_pt1 | contig 27044 bp, 20 predicted proteins | sample UWRJL141409B4_FD_179926 | JGI IMG/M metagenome (GOLD analysis project Ga0247763, IMG submission 179926) | Plant litter microbial communities from Arlington Agricultural Research Station in Wisconsin, United States - UWRJ-L141-409B-4 | ecosystem: Environmental > Terrestrial > Plant litter >... | reverse complement strand
TTTTTTTGAGTCATTTGCTCTTTGAGTGCTTCGTAGCTCCGGTCTAGTTCGGCATTCTGTTGTTTGAGTTCTCCCAGCTCGTTGGTTGTTTCCGTCGATTCTAGCGTTTTGTAGTAAGGGTGAGGAGACTTGTAGCGGCGTTTCTTTGCGGTAGTGGCCAACCTCTAGGGTGTGTTATTGCGCACCACAATAACAGTACAGTAGAGCCGAAGGCGAGCATGGCGATTTTGATCATGCGTCAATAGTCGAATTCGAGTCTAGCAATGAAGGTTGGTCACATCGGGGTTTCAGTTGCTAGCTCGCGTGAAACCTCCTCCTGCTCTCCTGAACTCGTTCCGATTAGGCCGCCTCGATATGGTCCTGTCACCGGCTCGGAGTCGATATCCGCTGTAACCCGGAGCCGGCGTCGAGTGTGTCTTGGAGGACTTAGAACTAGCCGCGGTTAGAGTACTAAACGGCAGCGCCGGGATAGAGCTGCAACGACCGTTGCGACCGTTTAAGCTGCGTGCTCCGGCATATGGCGGTCAGCGGTAGTCCGCAAGGCTAAACATGAACGCGGATAGCACACCTAGAAACAGCGCCCTTAAGTGTGCTAGCGCAGCAGTATACCTGCAACCTAAGTTGCCGGCGGTGCCGAGAGCGACATTAGCACTTCTCTCGGAAACGGAAACCGCGCTGCCGCCGGAGGTGGACCTGATACATGATTAGAAGGGCGATCAGGTCGCCATGAACATCGCCGCCGCCACTTGGCGTATCACAGAACCTACCGGAACTACCGACCTTACCCTTCTCGCAGTCAGACAAGCCGCTGCACACCTCGCCCGTGATACAGCATACCACGGCAGTACATTAGTCGGATCGAGTTGCGGAAGCCGGTCGCCCGTGCGGCGAGGACGTCTGTGACAGCGTCAGCCGCCGGACGGTACTTCAACGTCTCAAAAGCCAAGAAGCGGCTTGTACCCAAGCCGCTGGCAGGAGGGAATGCTCCCACATCCGTGCGAGAATAACTCGCAGTGCAACACCGCATTATGCCCATCAATGTGAGGGGAAGTATCCCTGAGCTCCCAGGCCAATATAGGGGTTTATGAGAGACATCGGTCATTATAATCCACCATAAACGATCATCAAGGACATCGGGGCGAGCCAATACCAAAGGGCGTTATATTTGGGATCAGACTATATTGGATACCTAGGATTCCGAAAAAACTCTAAAGTGTCGTGCTCAATGTACAGTATCACATAGGTTGATCCACTGTCTGCCATGTAGGCTTTGGGGGTACATTAGGTCGGACCCCCAACTTCCGTCAGCACCTTTTCATTTCTTCACCTTTCGTAGCACAATGAGAATCACTACCGAATACTGAACTGAACGATGGGTTTCTTGTTGCACCGGAAAGCCAATCTCGGCGAGAATTTTCCTACCCAGGGCGCACGGGGCTCCCCGACTAGCAGGGCCAAGTCGGTTCTTGTTCAAACAGAGAGGTACTGTACTAATGAAAGTAGTTTCTGCGAGGAGGATTATTCCGCTCGCCACGGCATCCTGTGCTAACTGGTCTGATCAGTTTACCTCAAGCCAGATTTTATGGCCGTGGCGCTTCTGACCCTCGGCATCGGTTCATTCATATTCCATGCTAGTACTCACTTGGTCAATGCTCGACAAATCTCTTGCTCTCGGACAATCTCCTGCAAGCGCCATTCTCGTCTCTATCAGTCTGGCTATTTTCCATATCGGTTTTGGTATATCCTACGTTATTTCCACGCAACCCGTATACCACGTGGCTATATTCGTCACATCGATTCTAATCGTCATTACTCGAGTCGGGTTTTTATCCTCTCGGCACCGAACTCGGCTGCCAGCCGCTGCGACTCAGGGCTGGAACGCTTGTAAGTGGCGAGCAGCTTTTGTCTTCATAGTCGCATTCGGCGCCTGGACCATCGATTTTACGAAATGTGCCAGTCTTAGAGGTATTAGAGAACGAGTTGGTCAGCCATGGGCATGGCTCTTCCAGTTCCACGGCCGGTGGCATGTCATGACCGCTATTGCAGCGTATGATGTCATGGAAAGCATAAGAGCTTGTTCGGAAAAGAATCAGCTCAAGGCCGTTTATCTCGACCTGGTTAATAGAGTTGGCGAGTAATATTCCTGGACCGTCTTGAAAGTGGTTCACTAACGGTGTTACAGTTTTCGAGATCATGAGTTAAAACACAAGTATCAATTTCGACTTCCCTATGATAATCGAGCTCATGGTTTCGTGGGTGATGATCTCGTTACCGTGATCCTGAACCTATCTAATAAGTTCAAACTTCGACGAAACAAGCAAATGCGTTTCTGTCATAGATGATTCCAAGGGCAAGGATATCACAGGGGCAATAACTAGGGCTTTCCAGGAGGTAACCGACGCCGCCATCAATTTCAACAAATTCCCCGAGATCCTCGACGGCAAACACAGCAAAATGCACCGCATCGCCGGCGGACCCAAGATCTGCTTCGAGCGCTTTATGACACCCATCTTTGGTCTCGCTACGCTTGGTGTGTATATGATACTCTATGACCGCAACGTCGATCTCAGCTTTAGATTTCGGGTATAAGTCCGCGGCCCCGATGTCCACTACTTTAATATGCTAGACGCGACTGTTGCGGTTAGTATTAAAGCTCGTCAAACGTCTTGGAAAGCTATTATCGACGAAGCTTCGGATGAAGCCTCTTTCACTAAGAATCAGTTAGAAGAACACGCCGAAAAAATCCTCGTGCTGACGCACTTCAGGCGGATTCTGAAGATACAGCGGGTAATTCCTTGTATGATGCAGGGTTACGATATGCTACTCCCGTAGGGTGTGATACCCAAGCCGGCAAAAAACTCCACTGAGGTAACCGAATTCAAGCCCATGAACACTGAAGAGGTACTCGACGCCATGCAGAGGGGGGAGTTTAGACCCGGTAGCGAACTGTTATGGATCAACTTCTTCATTCGGCATGAGATCATCCCGCCACTAATACTTTACTACAACTTTAAAAATAAACAAACTTGGCCCAAACTATTTACCTCCAGCCTGTTCCAAGATCTCAACGATATTTTTATAAAACCAAGCGCGAGCGTGCTGTAATGATGTTACGCCATCAACATCCGTCGAATTAATATCGACCTGGCCTGTTGCTATCAGCAGCTTTACAATACCCTCATGCCCATTCCCAGCAGCATAGCTGAGTGGTGTCCGGCCGCTGGTACACTTTGACTCGAGGTCCACCTGGCCTGTTGCTAGTAACAACTTCACAATACCCTCATGCCCACGCGCAACAGCCCAAATAAGTGGTGTCCGGCCGCTGGTACACTTTGACTCGAGGTCCACCTGGCCTGTTGCTAGTAACAACTTCACAATACCCTCATGCCCATTCCCAGCAGCATAGCTGAGTGGTGTCCGACCGCTGTTACTCTTTGACTCGAGGTCCACCTGGCCTGTTGCTAGTAACAACTTCACAATACCCTCATGCCCACACTCAGCAGCCCAGCTGAGTGGTGTCTGGCCGCTGTTACACTTTGACTCGAGGTCCACCTGGCCTGTTGCTAGTAACAACTTCACAATACCCTCATGCCCACGCGCAATAGCTTAAATAAGTGGTGTCCGGCCGCTGGTACACTTTGACTCGAGGTCCACCTGGCCTGTTGCTAGTAACAACTTCACAATACCCTCACGCCCACACTCAGCAGCCCAGCTGAGTGGTGTCCGGCCGCTATTACACTTTGACTCGAGGTCCACCTGGCCTGTTGCTAGCAACAACTTCATAACAGCCTCATGTCCATATCTAGTAGCATATAATAGTGCTTTTCCCCCAAAATAGGAGTCCTCTACCTCCATTTGGCTGGATGGCGTGAGAAGATATGCGTCGAGGAGCGGTTTAATGCAGAACCGCGCTACTTGTGCCAAAACACCGTCCCGTCGCGAAAATTTGAAGCTTCTGCTAAGCTCGTGGTACCTGCTGACATTCTCAGACCACTGCTCGGGGCTGTGAAGCATGTGTACTGGCAGCTGGACGCCGAGGTGCACGTCTAATAGCGCTCCAACTGCTTCAAAATTCCGCAAAGCCACCGCTGCGAAGATAGGTGGCCCGTATCGCCCATCCTCTCGTTCGAAGCAGCACTGATCGTATGGAAGTGCTCTGATCAAGCCTGGCATGCCGAGTTCCGCCAATATGTAAAGGAGGGTGGCTCTCGTAGAGTGTCGACGGACTTTGCGTTCCTCGAACAGGTTGTGAAGCTCCAGCCAGTGGGTACGTGGGAAGTCATGGATGAGAGTTCGTTGGCTGACTCTACCGGCCTCGGCTTTTTCGGCGTGATACAGGACATTCTGGACAGAGTACTGTAGGAACGGAAATGCTGTTACGGTTTTTTCTCGAAGAGCATCGACGTATTCAGCTGTGTCTTTTGGGCTGAAGGCCGTGTCGAAATTCTTCACGGCTCGAGCATTGATGTACTGAATACAGCACTGCGCCAGCCGTCCATGGCTTTCACCCTCGAAATTGCTGCCCAGATCCGGCCACAATGCTTCTAGGCCTTTTTCTTTCAAGAGGAAGTCTCTGACTGATTCGTGGATGAACTGGACGGTAGGAATTTTTGACCTGGTGGTCTCTGCAAGACCTTTCGAGGAACTGAGGATGAGCTGCTGGATTGCATCCATTGAAACCTCTTCCTGGTCCCATTGATTGATGTCCTCAGGCTCGGTGTCGGAAGTAATAGCAAAGTATAACTCCTCGGGTTTCAGAGGGTTCTTTGCAAAGAGAATCCACTGAATGCACGACCGCAGTTCATCGCGACTATGACAGTCTCGTGTCAGGAGGTCGCGGAAGAGTTCGTGCAAGTCGCCAGGAATCTCCCCAAGTTTCCGCCGCAGTTGGGCTCCTCTCCGACCATGATCGTACTCCTTGTTCAAGATGCGCACAACGAGAAAAACCCACATAAAAACGCCGTCGGCTTTGTCGTGTAAATCAAGTCGGATCTGCTCACTCGTATTGCTGTGACCGATTTTCAGCTCTTTGCTGATATAGGTGGTAATATCTTGATCGTGACCCGGTTGCTTCTCCAGGACAAGTTCGAGACCCTTCTCGATTGAGATGTGTGGATAGTGTCTACTGGAAAAGAGGACGTGGAGCCGAACGCCTGATAACATAGCGGATTCTCCAAGTCGTTGAAAGAACGCCACCATGTCCCGAACTTGATCCTCGTCGCATTCGTCCAGCGCGTCGATTAAGCATACAACCGACGCTTCTCCGAGCAAACGTACAGCCTTTTCAAAGAGCTGCTTCAATGTTTCGACACTCTGAACATAATCGTTGCAGATATGCCCGGTTGCGAACCCAAGGTGTCTAAAAACGCTTTGAAGCCTGGGGAGTCTTTGAAGGAGCTGTAGAAGCAGAGAGCGGTACATGCCAGTCGTTGACTTCTCGAGACTAGTTCCCCGCGCATTGAAGAAAAACGAGATGATTGTCCTGCCTTTCATTGTTTTTCTGGAATTGGCGAGAGCAAAGTTCATGAGAGTCGATTTTCCCGCCCCAGGCTTCCCTTTGATCCACAAGAAGCCGTGGTGTTGATGTCTCTGGTCAGCGTTGAGCCAATCGAGGTATTCTGGCCGTTTTAGGAGCCACCTGCAAGTCTCGGCATGTGCCACCTTGAGAGAGAGTTGACGGCCATCCATGTGGTGGAATTTCAGAGCTTCCATGAGCTTTTTTCTCTGGTCCTCGTCCAGAGGCTCGGCATTTGTTGGTATTGGGTTCTTGGCGATCGCTTCTGTCACTCTTTCGAGTACGGCGACGACCTTTTTGTATTCCATATCATTAGGTCCCGTGAATCGACACATGTCCATGTGATTCTTCTCGATGTGCTGGGTCGTCTCTGGGGGAAAGCCAAGGCAAGATGACCCATCTTCGACGACCTGACATGTGTAAGCCAAGCCTTGAAGAATAATTCCGCTAAGGATAGATATGTGTAGCTTACCTTGCGACCGCTGAGAAGGCTAATGCCAAGCCCCTCTTGGAAGGAATGTAACATCCAATTCCGCTCACTAGCCATCGGCCCAAACTCATCCCTTAGCTCCTTGAGGCGCTCTGACGACGGCAAAAGACTTTGGACAATCTGCTCATTGACAGATATACCGAGAGCCCTGACGAGCTTTTCGGCAACATGTTGAAGAACTCCGCGGGGGTCAGCACCGCCGTGCGGTGTGCCGAAGAACACAACTCCAGTCGTGGAGTTGAAGACGCTGTAGAGATGGGGGGCGCGCACCTGACAGCTACCGGCTTGCCGTAACATTTCTTTGACAACAATCCCTCCGAGGCTGTGTGCAACGAAGAGAATCGGGCGCGCAGGATTTGCCCGGCGTTCGGCCTCAAGAGCAACCAAGAAATCCCAGGCTATATCGTATACCGTAGCCTTGTTCAAAGGGGGACCGAGCACGTGCCTGAGGTTCGCATCGTAGCCGTAGGTCAAGACGCGCCCGTAAGAGATGGCGGCTGGAAGCAAATCTCGCGGCCAATACAGAGGTGTAACTACAGGGGTAACCAAGTCGACTCTTCCCTGACGGGAACTCCAGAGGTGGTTGACCTTCCGGATTTTAGAGGGAGGCTCCAGCATATTTTCATCGCCATTGTCGCCGATGCTTTGTGGGTTGCCCTTTTTGTGGGTCCAAGTACGAACCGGATGGCCTGTGAATCCGTGAACGAATGCAATACTGCCAGTATCAAGTCAGCAGCCAATTTCAGTGGATGCATTCCTAGTCTTACTCGAGGCGGGCCGACTCGCCCGGATCGAAGAGAACGGTCAACCCGGTCGCGGGTATTGCCTCGATCGAGATGGGATTCATCGAAGCAGGCCGGGTGGCCATGATCGCATCAGCACAAGTGTGTGCCCGGTCGGAGATTTTCCTGAGCTGACACAGTGGTCGCGATTTGCATTGAAGTCTTAGCTCTCAGGGTTCTCTACGCGCAAGACATAAAATGACGGTTGCATCGTGAATTGGCTTTGAGCACATTGCAGGGGGAAGGATCGAGGGAAGGGATGTTTTCTGAATATTCCCCGAAGTGTGTTGGGCACCAACACGTGATATGCATGTCACCTCTGACATAAATTATGTAATCAAGTCTTTGACAGGCAAATGAGTGCGCAGTTACTAAAAGTCATGACCCCTTTGAATAGTTAGCAATAGTTCACTTTGCGACGTCTCTGGAAGAAAGAAAAAAGAAAAGAAAAAAACCGGCCGCGTGGGAAGTTCTCGTGATTCTGCAGTCAACAGAGGTCGCAAACAACGGTGAATGTCTCCAATCCATCACTCCAACATTTTCAAAAACCACAACTCTATCTGACCATCACTGAGCAGTCGATATACAAAAAAAAAAAAAAAAAAAAAAAAAAAAAAAAAAAAAAGTCTTCATTCTTCCAAAACTACGAAGCGTGAGCCTCTAAAGGGTATTCATCCAAAGCCAAGACCGTCCAATATTCCCCCCAAAGCCACCCCATCATTCAAATCTGGTGCTAGCCAACATGAACTAGGCACCTTCGTATCGCCATAATTACAATCATCAAACACTATATAGGTAGGTATCATTCCCAAGACAAAAGAAACATGCTGTTAAAGCAATATCATCACCGCCACACAAAACGCCAACGCCAAACTGCTCATTGCCATATTACTTGCCCCTGCCGTCACCACTGCCGATGGGGCAGCGGTGTTGTTGGAAGGCCGGTTGGTTCCGCCATTCTCACTAACTGTCAGTTTTGACCCGTGGCTTTTGCTATGTCCCGGGATGCCGGGGTGGCTGGACGAGTCCGGAGGGTCGGTGCATGGCGTGGAGACTGGTTTGGGTGGTTTGGGAGGATACGGCGGTGTTGGGCAGTGTGGATGGCTGCATGTGTCTACGGTGACCGTGATGGTGGAATATGCGGTAATGGTGATGGCTGGACCCGGTGCGGTGACCGTCACGTAGCAAGTGACAGTCTTGGCCGAGCCGGGGTCGGTGACTGTTTTGGTTGTGGTTGTAGTCACAGAGCCACCGGGGATGGTTGTGATTGAGGTTGTGGTCGTGATCGAGGTTGTGGTCGTGGTAGTGGTTGTCGTGGTCGTCGTGGTGTCTAGGGTAGCCGGCGTAGTGCTGTTCGGTGGTTCTCCAATACAATCCTTGCGGTCTTGGCCTTCTTTACAGCACCAGACCTTGCCGCCGACTGTGTGCCATGCGCAGTAGTATCCTCTATCGCAGGCGCCTAGGTAAAGTCAGCATGGTGTTTCTTCAACAAAAGGCCAGAACCACTCACGTCCAGACCCGTTTCCGCAGCACGTTTGACCGAGATCAACCTTGTTGTAGCAAAACAGCGAGAGATCGGTGGAAGCTTTGCAAGACTCCCAGTTTCCTCCACAAGCGTTCTCGCACGTCGTGCCGCTCCCGCAAGTGCCAAACTCGGGGTGATATCCTGGGGGTGGCAGTTGGCGACGGCGGTCGGCAAAGGGTAAACGCTCATACGGCGAGTTCCATTGGTAGAATTGTCGGTGTTGTGCCAAGCACAGCTGCAACCAGCAGAGTGCCGCAATAAGAATCAGCCTGCGAGAGGCCATATCGCAGCAGTTGTGATGCAATTGTTGACGGTTATTTCGACGTTCAAGAGACAAAATTTGCGCTTCCCCACCAAGGTGTGGCAGAAGAAGGAGAGCAGCATCTCTGCAAGGAACGAGGGGAGCTTCATAGGTACTCGAGGACTAGTCAGGCACTGGCTTGGCGCATCCCGGTGACGGAGCTTGTGAGCGTGCACACCACCCTCACGAAGATCCCGATCGGGTGAGGCGGGGCCAAGCTCGCCCTGTCATGACTTTCGCAGCCAAAGCGGCGGCCGTGGCGTCCTCTGATGGGCTGAAAGAGAGACCCCAAATGCAACCCCGCTGCGGGCCGAGCCAACCAGAGGGCCGCCCTCCATTTTCGGTGCCATGTGGGGACCTGTCGGCGGTGAGTTGTCTGCTCGTGGCTTGCCTGGAGCTGCAGCGGGGTGGTTGGGTTCCATTGTGCCGAAGGGGAAAAGCCGCTGCTGATCAGGCCAATGTCACCAACGCCCAACCTCATGATCGGAAAATCCATGAGCTTCCGCCCTGATTGTCTGCTGTCTGTCACCGCCTAGCGTGCAGGTGCCCATGCCAACTCGCATTCGTGGATTGGGCTGCAGTCGTCACACGCTTCTCTCCCAACCATTATTGGTGACAGCGTGCGTCGCCCCGCCATCGCTGCCAGCGCCCATGCAAGCATGGCCATCCTCCCCGGGCATCCCACCTCTGCTTCTCCCCTCCGATATGTCTCGAGTCGCATATCAGGCGGGGTCCATCGAGGTCCAGCTTTCGCACCCACAACCTTTTCCGTGAATTGTTACCAAGACCTCCTACTAGGACTGATCAACCTCACCTTGACCCCCTCTCCTTGAGAGGTCGTGCATCACCACCAACGCAAGCAGCAACAAACACCAAACCCATCACACCGCCAAGATGGGTTACTTTGTCGGTATCACCAGCACCGGCTTCGTCGGCACCGACGAGATGAGCGCCGTCACCTCGTTCCAACCGTGCCACATCTTCGGCGACCAGATGCTCATTGGAACGGGCATTCGAGTCGGCTTCTACCTGCTATACGCCGCCGCCATCATCGCCGTGCTTTTTGGCGTCGACAAGCAGTTCCGGTTCTGGCATGGCGCATGGGGAATCCTTGCCCTGGCGCTGTTTCTGTCCATGATGCTCAACGTGGTCGCTTACAACCTTATCATTATCGACTACGCCGTCCTAATCGAGCTAATCCTCTGGTATCCCGTTTTCTTCGTCTTTACCGTGCTCTTCCGGCAGGCGCTCGTCATCGATACCCGTAGCCACACGATTTCCGACGTCGAGATCCGCAACCGCCTCCAGCGGTGCCGTCGTGATGCGGTTTTGGAGCGAGATGTGACGCGCGCCCGAGCTTATATCAACGTCCTCAAGGCATTTGCCCTATACGCTGCCGCAGAAGAGGCCGAGTCCGACGTCGAGGAGGCGCAAGCATCGCTGGGCCACGCGGTGCGACACTTTGTCTCGCACTGGCACGAACAGATCGATGTCCGGGAAGATCACGGCCGTGGCGAGCCCGCCGCCGATGGTGGCGTCGTCACAACCGTTTACAACCAAGATCTAATCGACGAGATTGTCGCGGCTCCTACACGCGAGGATGTTGATAAGCTACGTGATCTGTATGTCGCGGCTTTGATGCACTCGCACATGTCCGTCGCCGATGCGCGCGCGACTGAGCAGGAGGTCGCTCTGATTGCCGCGGAGGAGCTGAGCATCAGGCGACGCAACCGTCCGGCCAAGCATGCTGTCTGGCACTTCCTCATCACCAGCAGCTACAAGGACCAACTGACAGCAGCTCTTGGCCTCCTTGTTTGGTCCATGTACATGTTCGGCACAGCCGCGCTGAACTGGCCACTACTGACAAACGGAAACAAGCCGGGACAGTGTGACAACGTGCCGACTGTCTACTTCGTGTTCGCACCCAAGAAGCCGTTCGCAGACCGAGGGTTTGTGACCTTCCTGCGCGTGTGGACCGTCATCATGTGTATCGTCGCAGTTGTCACCACCGCAATCGCGCTGTTCATCATCATTGTCGGTCTGTTCGGGCCGTCAGCGGTCGGTATGGCGACATGGAGACGGGGCAAGAGCAAGGGCAGATCCTCGGTCGAGGGTGGGCGCAGCGATTTTGTGTACGACGTTCGCAACCGACCGGGCTATTCTCGACGTGCTCGTGGTCAGCATGCCCAAGAAATTCTCGGCTGTCTGCATCATACCGAGTCGAGGACCATCCAGCACCGCTACCACATGCGGACGACGTCTCCAATCCATTTCACCACGTGGAATATCCCGTGGGCGATTTTGTTGGCTGTGCTGCTTGTGGTGACAATCACCTGTGCTGAGCTGACAATCAGGAGACAAGGTCCCAACAATGACACACCACTCGACTTTGCCAGGCCTCCGCTACATGAGACGGCGGAGATCCTGTCTTTCCTTATCGGCTTGTATGCACTCGTCTTGACGTGCTTGAGCATCGTGGGGGCGATCGTATCAGCTGTCCTGCGGGGGCGGAGGAGAGCCGTCAAGGTTGACCACCATCATCACAAGAAAACAAGTCACGAATCAGATCGTGACAAGGCAAAGCCGTAGCCGGGGAGGTGGCAAAGGGAATGTTGATGAATATCGGACGCTTGGGTATTCGGTATGGACGTGAAATGGCTCGGTTCGGGCGTCGGAGTAATAATTGGGACTGCGAACTGCCAACTGTTAGACACATGACTTCTGTTTCTTTTCCTTTGTTTATTTGTTGATGACATGGATACCACCTACTGCGACTCTGTTCTTTTTCCTTTGTCGACCCGATAATAATCCTTTCCTTTTTCAGCTTGGCAGCATACCTGATATGACAGGGTAGGCGGCGGAGGAGTTGGACTGAACATGGAACTTTACCTGACTAGATCAAGAATTAATCTGATCAAACAAAAGCACAGACCGTACAGTATTGCGGACTCGGCCAATGACGTGTGAAATGCTGTGCATGCCCAGTTCTGCCCATCGTTGAGCTCAAGGGCTTCTCCTTCGCGAAATGGCTCATCCTAGCAACTTGGCCTTCACCGCCCGCGGGCGTCTGGTGGCCACTGGTCGACGTCAAGCTCCATCCGATGGGTGAACCGCCTGTTTGCTACTTACCCGCCGTTCTTGAATCATCATCTCCACGGAAGCTGGTTGGACGTGTGCTAGTCGCCGATCTATGTCCGCCAAGGCTGCTGGCAGCAAGTTCCAGCCTCTTGAACACTGGACGATGACAGCTGGCATGAGTGCATCCGCTATGACATACAAGCTCGAGGTCTATCGAACTTGCATATAAAATGTTGCCTCTCGTCGACCATCATGCTCCCCAATCTTATTCGCCATTGCCAACGTCCCGGACGGCCTATACACTCGAGTTTCCAACCGTCCCGATCACCTTCGCTTTCGCAATTATTTCAGCCCCAATCCGAGCTCGGCCGGTCAGCCGCTCGTTGCCTCGACGATGCCCCAGTATTATTATTCCATTGCCCTTTGTGGCATGGTTCTGGGTGTTGTACTTCCCACTGGCGATACTGGCACCCTTAGTGTTGATGATGGAGGGTCTGTTGGTAATTAAGTCCTATGCCAACAGCACAGCCGTATGATTTATTGTCCATTTGTACTAACAGACGCTGTCAGTATTGCAGAACCGAGCCGAGACCTCGACGGTCAGCAGCACGCAGGCCATACTCACGAGTGCCAATTCAACGTTATATTCCACAAGCAGTGTTGCCGGTGGTTGCCCCTCGTTTCCCTCTAAATGCTGCAGTCACTGATCTTAACTAATTTAGAAAATTCATCGGCCACTTTTACCTCCAAAACGAATACAGTTGCAACTACCAGTGCAGTAGCAACTGTGTCAACGCTTTCGCGGCATGCATCGGGGGTAGACTGGGTTTGCCCAGATGACAACCACAGGATTTATTATGCCGGTCCCGACCAAGAGGTAGAGATCACAATGCAGTGCGACATAGAACACGACCCAGGGGTTGGGGGGCTGGATCAGCAGCTCGCCCACACCTGGCAGGACTGCGCCAATTTGTGTGTCAGTAACATCGACTGCTATGTCTTCTCATGGTCCATTTCCAACAGCACGTGCTTCCTTAAAGGTGAGGCTACAAAGGAAACTTTTCTCAACGGTGTGTGGAGCGGAACGACCAATCGATTTTGGAAACCACCGAGAAGAGCTGGAGAGCCCCCGTTTCCAGTGATAAGTTTGTGGAAAGATAATGCACTACGGAGGTTTACCTACTCTCTCCAAAACTCAACCGACCGGGCTGGCGGCGATATAAAGGATCCTTCCAGCAATTTGAGTACAGCGCAGAATTGGAACGAGTGCGCGGCTTTTTGCGCTCAGGATTGGGACAAGGGATGTCGGGCATTCGTGTGGAGAAAGGACGGGAAGCTCGACGGGTGCTATTTGAAGAACATCATAAACACAACGGCCATAATGCGCAACAATACTCGTTTCAGCATCCTGTCCTTACTCGATCCGGACGACAGCCAATTCCATCAAGCCACACCCCCTGATGAGCGCTTTGGCATATACAACTCTGCCGTCACCGAACCCTCTATCCCCCCAAAGAACTGTTCCAACAACACAAGCTTCGCCATATGGAGCAACACAAAGTGGAGATCTACCGTCACAATGGAATGCGGGAAAGATATTCAATCTGGGGATATCTTTGGGTACCCATTCGAAGCCTCATCCATTGAGTACTGTGCATGGCTTTGCCATGTTCAGGGCCGGCTAGGCAATGGATCAAGACCCAACCTACGGCCATCTGCAAAGTCTTGTGATGCTTTCACATTCAACCGAAACACTGGCTATTGCTACCCCAAGACTTTGGCTGGTGATTTCCCCCGGCAGATTGTCATGGATAGTGCGGTTGACTTTGGCAAAATGGAATTTCGGTCAACATATTTGAGAGACCCTCCCAACTCCACAGTTTCAAAAACACGGCGGCAACTGGCTGGACCACCCAGTTTTGAACATCCATTTTCTATGTCACGGGAATCCAATGGTAAGCCCCAAGTCACCAGAGCACACACTGGTCTTGCCTTCCAGACTCGGGGACTATATGTTGATTATTTGGCGATCAGTGTTGCAGAGACGTGCCGAGACCTCGGAGGACAGTGGTGGCCAAGGCCTCCTCACCAGCGTCAGTTCATCGTTGATCGGGCACTTCCGCCCAACAACTACAACTGCCACGACTTCCAAGTCCAGTATGGGTAAGCTCAGACCTATGTATGTGCATTGGCGAGTGGTCCTGAACTATGTGCTCCAGCTTCTTCCACATTACCTGCAACAGCAGCAACAACAACAACAACATCAACAGCTACGCAGGCCAGTGTTCTACCAAAACCTCCTAAGCCCCACAGCGACGGTGAAGAGTGGAGTTGTCCCGACGATGACGGCGCATCCTACTTTCCGGAGCCCCATTTCGACAAGACGGAGATAATCATGCAGTGCAATACCACACACGTAGACGGTCCAAACGCGGACCTGAATCCTCTCACCAGGACGGCATATACGTGGCAGGCCTGCGCAAATCAATGCGCCCAAGAAACCAACTGTTATGTATTCTCCTGGAATCTCAACACTTCCTGCTCCCTATTCGGCATTGGGACGCGTCAGGCGTCGATGGAAGGGGTGTGGAGTGGTTACACCAATCGATTTTGGGATCCTCCCAAGAAGCTAGCCACCCCGGCCTTTAACGTCTTCAGCAAGTGGAAATCAAATGCCCTGCGGCGGTTCACCTACTCCCACGAAGGCCAGATTGACCGTGTGGGCGGTGATCTAGATGACACCAGCCCCAGGACGGAGGTAGACTTTGACCATTGCGCGCAGTCTTGTGCCGACGCCTGGGACCGAGGTTGCCGCGCCTTCGTATGGAGAACCGACCAGGACCGTCTACATCGTTGTTACCGGAAGTTCTCTATCAACGAAACCATCAAGCCGGATAACTTTTCCGAGTTTGGATTCTTGTCACTGATCAACCCAGACGATAGCCCACTGTCTCGCGCCAACTTGGCAATCGATGATCCCCGCCCTGGCGTGTATAACTTGGAGCCGGAACTTGTCCAAAGTCATCAAAATCTCACAGGTCTGTGTGGAGAAAGCAGCAGCAAGGTCACAAATATCACCATAGACAAGATGTCTTCCCCGGTCTGGGAGGACACCAGGTGGAGATACTGGGTCACTGTTAACTGCTGGGCCGATAGAGCAGGGGGCGATCTCTACCCTTACCCGCACGAAGCATCCAACCTTGATTACTGCGCATGGCTTTGCTGGGCGCAAGGGAATCTGAACTCGACGAGACCCGGCAGCTCAGTTGCCTCGGATCTGGCGCTTCATCTGTCTGCATCCAATGGAACTAGCAATGGGTCAAACCCGGACACCTCTGCGATCGCTGGATGGTGCGACGGTTTTGCATACAATGAGAAACAACACCACTGTTGGCTGAAATTCAGAACCGAAAATATCTCAGTCACCCGCTCAGATCAGGTCGCTGTTGGCCTCCTGCGCCAACGGGTAAAGATTGTTGACTCAGATCGCCAGTTTGTCTCAACACATTTCAAAGCACGGCGGGATTTACAGGACTCACTTCCTTTTGCCGGTCTGCGCGGCTTCGGTGCCGAAAACTCCCCACTTCGAGCCAGGAAAGATCGAGCCTTGATGGCCCCATTCCCAATTGTGAGAAGCGAGCGTGTGGAGGTGATCACAGACCCGAGAACAGGAGAGGAAAGAAACGCGACTGTATCACTCATCTACACCTTCTCCTTTGAACCAGGTATGGATCGAGTCGGGAGCGACATGGACGAATCGGTCAACATGACTGCGAGCAGCTGGGATGAATGTTCCTACCGCTGTGCGGAAGTCGGGGGCTGCGGAGGATTCGTCTGGCGAAACGACACCAACGACCGTCCCTGCCAGTTGAAGAAAAAAAACGGAGACGGCACAGAGACTGTGTTGAAGGACGACAACCCCAATGCGATGTGGAGTATTGCTCAAGTTCTCAGGCTCTCGTCCAGCGATATCCTGCCTTCTGGTAACACTCTCCCGCTCCCGGAAGACTCGAGCCCGATTTACGAGTCAAATCTGGCATATCCCTTTGACGACGTAGGAGCAAGGGATATTATCGACTGTGATGACAACAACATCACAAGCTTCTACATCAGAACAGAAGACGACGGGTTGAACAAAATGTATGGAGTGGAGGCCCGAGCCTCCGTTGAGTGTGGCAAAGATCGTTGGGGAAGTGAGGTTGCAGATAGCCCGATCGAAGCTCCATCATTCGGATACTGCGCCTGGGTTTGCTACGGCAAGTACCGCATGAACAACAAGGAATGCGTCGGCTTCACTTTCTGGCCCGAAAAGCGCCAGTGCTACCTCAAGAACCCCCTTCCAGACCAGGCCGTCTACACTGACGACCCAAAAGAGATCCACCCCAAGGTGATAAGCGGTGCTCTGGTTTGGAGGTACCCCCGGGGAGAGGTCCCCAAAGAACCCAAGAAGCCAAACTCGCCAAAGAAACCGTCAAGCTCAAGTTCCACCACCTCATTTTCAAGCACAAGCGCCGAGTCATCATCATTATCATCATCATCTTCCAGCATGGCGCCGTCAACTGTATTCAAGACCATCACCCGAGAGTCTATATTCGTGGTCACGGTGAGTAAAAGCCGCAGCCACAGCCCCAACCTGTCCGACCCGTCGTCAAGTTCCAATTCACCCTCCACCCCATCCCCGCCGGCTCCAACGACGGAGTCTCCCAAGGTTGACATGTCAATTACGCCTAGCAAACCGTCTAAGAAGGCCACCCAGACGTGGGATCCAAATGGTGCGGAGGACAGACACCGGCCGAATCACTGGAAGAGTGAGTCCTAATTTGGGTGAGGACTGGGGACTGGGGAGACTGTGATTGATGTTTTTGGAGCTGTTGAGGGGTGGAGTCGGCAACCATACCTACCTTACCTAGGTACGAAGATAGGTATAGTTGCGCACTACTAGGTACCTAGGTTTGATCAAAGTTCCAGTGGTTTACCAAGGATCACTTCGACGTCTGGTTATGGAGCAGTGGAGTTCAACGGTCAACAACTGCGCATCTTTCCTTGGAAAGAAAAAGCCAGAGTTGATGTGCGGGCCGCCATCTGCTCCCCATAGATATCGAGCAAAGAAATATCTTAGTTTAGAAAGTGAGGAAGTAGCAATACTAGTGTAATTGAGTGACAATGTTCCTGCATCCTAACAGACAAAGATTGGAATTCGGAAGCATGGTGTTGTGTGTTCCCACTCGAGTCTTGAGATGTCAAAGCACGAGCTTCATGTTTCCTTTATAAGAATTCTCCCTGTGTAATCAGACCAGACCGAGCGAAACTGGCATGCACATTGAACTACCTATCAAGGGAGACGAGTATTATTTGCGTCATTGTCGGGGGCGGGAAGGGAGGGGAGGCGTGGCGGCTTCAGTCGTTGGTGTTGCCTACTTATCATAGAGCAGAGCGGGGAGTCAAGCGGTAAGAACATGATGGCGGTCAAGATTACATTGTAATGATCTCGGCTCTAAATGGCTTCAAGAAGGAGTCTTAAAGTGGCGGGGTTGAGCGATCAGGTGGTGGGTGTTGTATCTTGGCCGGGGGATGAGCATCAGTTTTCTGTAAAGGGCGAGACGTTAATGTGTCAATAGCATGCATGCGTGCATCTCGTCGTTGCACATAATGCAAGCAATTCTTGCAGGACATTTGGTGGTGCATCGTCATTGGGACCCCTGCATCCAGGAACGGGCTGCCAAGCATTGCAACAGACCGTCGCAGCAGGGACAGCCCCGGGGCTGTTTGTCGACGAGTCCGCCCCCGAAAGCCTGGGACGATGGAGACCGACAGCAAGCTCATTGCGCGATGCTTGTACTGTAGTAACAGGACAGACGGGCAACTGGAAGTCGGTGGAAAGGACGAAGCTCAGAGAGTGGATTTTTTTTCTGGCGGATCGCCAGCCATTTTCCGAACAGCACCTGGCTCTTACGGGTTCTTCCGAGGTCCGGTCTTTCCGAGAAATCACCGCAACAAGCGAAATACGCTAGACTGAATTGGGACACTGAACACTTTTTTTTACCTCAACAAACCATCCACATCAGCCGGCGGCAACCTCGAATTCTCCTGGTCAACGGCCTTGCTCTGCTTTTTTTTTCCCGCTCGTCGTCTTCCCTTCCCAACACCCTTCGTTCGATATCCAGCCTGTCCGATCTCGACACAGGGCCTCTCCGCGATCTTACTCGGTCAATTCCTTGCCGTCCTTTCACAACCGCCAAAATGTTTATGGCCTCCAGAATCCAGCGCCGTGCCTTCTCGGCATCGGCCAGGAACGTGAGTCGACGACCCAAATTGAGTTTGCAGCGTGCATGTGCATGTGCGAGATGTCATGACCTGCCATCTGAACATTGCCGTGCATTGTGTCAAATGCTGCAGGGTGCCAATTGCTGACGTTTGTTGCCACGACAGCTCTCCAAGGTTACCGTCCTCGGTGCTGCTGGCGGTATCGGCCAACCGCTCTCTCTCCTCCTCAAGCTCAACCCCCTCGTGACCGAGCTCGCTCTCTATGATATCCGTGGAGGCCCTGGTATGTGAACAAGCAGGCATTTGGAGCGCGATTGGGGTGCCGCCGCGCCAATTGACATGGCTGACTCTTTATCCCTCGTTCTCAGGCGTCGCTGCCGACATCTCCCACATCAACACCAAGTCGACCGTCAAGGGCTATGACCCGACCCCCAGCGGCCTGGCCAACGCCCTCAAGGGCGCCGAGGTCGTCCTCATCCCCGCCGGTGTCCCTCGCAAGCCCGGTATGACCCGCGACGATCTTTTCAACACCAACGCCTCCATCGTCCGCGACCTCGCCAAGGCCTGCGCCGAGTCTTGCCCCGAGGCCAACATCCTGGTCATCAGCAACCCCGTTAACTCGACCGTTCCCATCTGCGCTGAGGTCTTCAAGGCCCGCGGTGTCTACAACCCCAAGCGCCTCTTCGGCGTTACTACACTCGACGTCGTCCGCGCCAGCCGCTTCGTCAGCGAGGTCAAGTCCACTGACCCCGTCGATGAGAACATCACTGTTGTCGGTGGCCACAGCGGCGTGACCATCGTCCCCCTGTTCAGCCAGAGCAACCACCCCGACCTGTCGGCCAACGCCGAGCTCGTCAACCGCGTCCAGTTCGGCGGTGACGAGGTCGTCAAGGCCAAGGACGGTGCCGGTTCCGCTACCCTCTCCATGGCCATGGCCGGTGCCCGCATGGCTAACAGCGTCCTCCGCGCCGCCAAGGGCGAGAAGGGCGTCGTCGAGCCCACCTTCATCGACAGCCCTCTCTACAAGGACCAGGGTATTGAGTTCTTCAGCTCCAAGGTCGAGCTCGGCCCCAACGGTGTTGAGAAGGTCCTCCCCGTCGGCAAGGTTGATGCCATTGAGGAGAAGCTTCTCGAGGCCTGCTTCAGCGACCTGAAGAACAACATCCAGAAGGGCAAGGACTTCGTTGCCCAGAACCCTGGCAAATAAGCGGGTTTCCGATACCTTTGCCTGACACGAAAACGGAACAAAACTTCTATATAATAACTGGCGGTGGGATGGAGTTCGCATGGGAATGGGAAGCGATGGCAAACAAGACAATAAAACGGATGTGTTGAGTGAAGAAAAATAGGGTATGAGAGATGTGGTGTGGGTTGTCGTGCTGATGAAGGCCTGTCAAAGTGCTGGGAACCAGTCCGGCCTGGTATCAACAAAAACAAGACGTGAGACAGTGTTTGGCTTGGGTTCCTTCATTGCTTAGGCCATGGCGTTCCAGGGCTTCGGTAAAAATCGCCGGCTTGGAAACATCATCCAAGTTGGTATCCAGGGGATGAATGGGGAAGGGAATCTGGAGTAGACGAGGCCTACTACTGCACTACTTCCCTGGACTGTGTACCATAGCTACCGACAGCTTCAACAGTGTATTCAACTTTTGTGTCTCGTTTCACGTTCCCTCAGGCGAGCTGGTAAGATTATCAACAATTACGCTCTGTTCATCTACTATTTATACACTGCCGAGCATGATGGCTCAGCCGACGACCGTTCTAGTTCTATTACCCAAATCCGCTTTCCCGGTCTGTTTGCCAACACCGCCCTAACTACCCCCGATTACTCCACGCCTGCTGAAGCTGTGCGGTGCGCTCGGCGATCTTAGCCCGGCGCTCCTCCATATTCCGCTCAAACTCAGCCACTTGTTCCTGTCGCTTCTTCTCCTCTTCTTCCTCCTTGATGCGTTGCTCTTGTGCCTTGCGAATCTTCTCCCGCTCCAGCTGTTCAGGGCGACGCTCGGCAATGTCTCTGGCGCGCAGATCGCTAAACAAAAACTTGAAAACGATCTCAATGATGTAACAGGCAGCGTAGTCGAGGATCATGACGGCTGTCATCGTAGACTTGAATTCATCCTTGAATGGAACGAGCTTCATCATGCCGTTGAGCTCGGGAATGAACTCAGTTGAGCAGGCAAAAGCGATGCCCGTCACACCCAGGATTCCGTAGAACATGCCCTTGTTCTCCGAGAGAGACTCGCGGAACGGACGGCCTTGGTAGTTGACGGCGAATGTCGAGATTTGCTGGATCAGCTGGAGAAGGTAGACGGCGCTGTTAAGCAGCGATGGCGTGAACTCGGCTTCAAGATCGACGACCTCGGAGCGGCTTCAACAAGGGTCAGCAGAGATCTCGAGTAGGAAACTGCGCGATGACTTACGGTTCAAGGACGTCGCAATACCGGGCAATGTAAATGAGGGTGGAAACGTGAACAGCAAACTGGCCCAGAATGGAACCAATGATGTAGAAGTTGAAGATACCGGGCTGGGGTCTCTCCTTAGATAAACCTTCCACGGACCGTGCGCGCGAGATCGACAGGAAGCACACACTCATGAGCATGCCACTGATAGTAATTTGCCCGTCACCAAACTTGATGCCTTCGAGATACAAGACACTCAAGCTATAGGCGCTGATCAGGCAGTTCAGTGCGAGAATCTTGTACATCTGGATTGTGGCAACCAAAGTGCAACGTCCCTGGCGGATGATGTTGGGAATCGCCACGACGTTACGCAGCTTGGAGGTAAACGGAGCGGCTACCGATGCATCTCCAAGCTTCAGACTCGGGGGCTCATCGTCCATCTCAGCATCCATCATGCCGGAGGTCAACTTATCGGCAAGGCTCGACGCCTTTTGGATCGCCTCATTTGCCTTGGCCTTCTTCGGATCTTGGTCGATAAGTCTCTGGGCGGCAGGGGAGGTGACGGTCTCGATATCAGTGCCGTTGGCCTTGGCCAGCTCAGCGACCGTGACGCCCTTCTTGTTGGCCTCGCGCTCCATGGCTTTTTCGTAATGAGGATTTGTCGGTCCAGGTGGGTACATGTGGGCGATCAAGACAGGCACGGGCGGAGTTTGACCTCCCCATCGCTTCATCAGGTCAACCTGCTTCTGGTAGAGTTCCTTCATCCTAGTGTTTCGGGCATGTTCGGCAATTAGGGTGAGATCTTCGGGGGTTCCGTTGAGGAGGGCAACACCGATATGGGCTTGCTTCAGGGCGCCGACGTCGTTGGTGCCATCTCCCGCCATAAGAGTGTAGTATCCCATGTCTTTCAGCCCAAGAAGAATATCTTCCTTTTGCTTGGGAGAGACTCTGGCGTAGACCCACGTGTATCGGAGCAGTGACTTCCAGCCAACTTGGCCTTGGAAGCGTGAGAGCGCATAGCCGGTGACGCACAAATCCATGTTTTTGAGAATCTTGGGGTCGATCGGCTTTGTGGGGTCGACAGCAATGCGGACCTTGTCGTCAACACTGCGCCAGATAAGGCTCTCCTCGCCATGGAGGCTGTGCTCGGGGGCGTCGAGGATAAGAACATCGCGGTCAACAATCTCAACTTCCTTGGCGACATGGACAGCGGTAAGCGGGTTGTCGCCGGTAATCATCACGACACGGTGGCTGCTCTCATTGAGCATCTGCACAGCCTGCTTTGCGTCGTCCTTGAGCGGACATTGCAGAACCAGGAAACCGGCGAATGTAAGGCCAGCCTCGACGCCTTCCCGCTTGAGCTCGTTGATCTTATGCATTCCCAACTCACTGTCGGCCGTGAGCTGTTTGTAGGCAAGGGCAAGAACGCGGGAGCCTCGTCGGGTAAAGTACTTGAATGTCTCCTCGTAGTCCTCGGGAACAGTGACAAGCATCTTCATGATAGTTTCCGGGGCGCCCTTGACAGCAACAAATGTGCCGGCCAATTTCCTTCCGGTTTTGGGGTCCATGGCCCTGATGCTTGCAACAGAGCTCATGCGCTTGAGGGCAGAAGAGAATTGGAACCGACGCTTGACCTGAACGGACCCCACAATGCTAGTAGACTGAGTCTTGTCTTGCTTGTGAGTCAAGACATCGTTCTTTCCAAGCTGCCAGCGCAAAGCATTCAATGTTGCCTTTTCCATTGGGTCTCCCACAACATCGCCTTCATCCAGTCTGACTAGAGCATGGGCCGTGGCAAGGACAAGGGTGGTCTCCATGGGCGTTTCGTGGACTGGGATCATATTGCTGTGGGCACCATCGGATTCCCGAGGAGTGTCAGTGCCAGAGTGACCGAGACCAAGGCCGGCGATGCCTTCCACCACAAGGTCCTCGCCCGTCAAAGTGCCCGTCTTGTCGAAGCACGCCACATCGATGCGACCGGCGAAGGGGATTCTGAAGGGCTCGGTACAGAAGATGGCATACTTAGCCAGGGCTGCCAGACTAGTGTTCACCGCCAGACTGAGCTCCATCGGAAGCTCGGGAGGAACAACGCTAGTGACGATGAGGACGCAGTCAAGCAGGAGCTTGGATCGCTTGCGGTCCTTCCGAACACCCTCATCCCAAACATACCAAGAGGCGGCAATGGCGAAGATGAGCAGGAAGAGAATGAAGAGAAGAGCCTCAACATTGTTCGCAGAAACCCGCTCGGTCGAGTAGATCATGGTCCGAACCAGGCTTCCCTGGGACGTCTCAAAACCGGTTTTTGTGACAATAGCCATAGCGCCCTTGTCGGGAGGCGGAGGCACACCTGAGGCCAGTTTCGGCCTCTCCTCATCGGGGTTTCCATGAGTAATCTGCAGCACCTTGGTGCCTCCCCAAAGGAATGCGTTTTTGTCCAGACCATCAGAATCGAGGGGCACGTCACCGGGGCGTAGCTGGATTGAGTCTTTGAGGAGGGGTGTGCTCTCTCCGGAAAGCATGGCCTCGTTGACAATCGCGGTCCCTTCCACCAAGATCATATCACAGGCCACACCGCTGTCTTCCTTTGTTCGCGAGACAGACGCCAGGTCTCCAGGGAGGAGTTTGTCGCTCTGAACTTCGGTCCATTTTCCGAGGCGGTAGACATAAATGTCGTACGGCTTGATGCTCATTCCGCGGAATTCGGTCAGGGTCCGCTGGCGCTGCCATACAACGGTGCTCTCAAACATGACGAGCATAAAGAGGGTGAACAACGAATAGTACCAGTATTCATCCAACAGCCACAATCCAACGCAGAAGATCTGGAAGACGAAAAACGGCGCGACGGCATGCTCCTTGAAGAGCTCGGTGAATGTTGGGACCGGGATATCAAAAGTATTCGGGCCATAATGTTGCTCGAGGCGTTTCAGTTCGGCCGCGGTCGTGATGCCCCTGGACTTCTGGAAGGTGTCGAGTCTGGGCTTCGGTTCTGCGTCGATCTGGTACGTGAGGGGGCTGAATGACTTGGCATCGGCATTGTATAGGAATCGGCGCTTCTGGAAAAGGAACGAGACAATTGTCTTGTCGCCAACCTGCAACGAAAGGTGGTCAGCTTCACAGTGTCGGGGATGGGAGTGGGAGACGCGGGGCAAGAGGCTACCTTGTCGCGAACGAGCTTGCAGATGTCGGCGGTGCCGGCGTTGGCGATGGGAATGACCTTGATCAGCTCGGCGTCTTCAATCGAGCGCGCCTTCTTGGCCGTGAAGGCAGCCCTTAGGTTGACGCTCCAGTGCGTACAGAGCCAAACCAGGGTCTGGACTGTGACGATGGTGCCAACCCAGACAAAGGTCCATTCCGAGGCTCCGATATGCTTTTCGTAGAGATCAGCGCTCAGGTAGTAGCGCAAAAAGATGGGCCATATTATCGCGAATGGCCAGATGTAGGCGTGTTGCTGGAGCGGAAGCGGCCGCAGCAGCTCGGCCGATTTGATCTGCGAATTGTCGACGAGCGGCGTCATGGTTGCGCTACCTTAGCACCAGGTCGGTGGCAGGCTTGGGGAAGAAAAAGAGAAATGGAAAAGCCCGCCTATTTTGGCGTCATTGACAACGCAGACGGCCCAGGTTGCCAGGCGGAGATGTGGGTTGTCAAAAACGAGACAAGAAGGATTACTCTAGAATGCGTCAATAGACGAGCCACCAACAAAAAGATGTGGGATGCGATGTGTACTTTTTCGCCTGTTCGCCGCCAGCCTAGCACGTTCTGGGCACCCGCGCCACTGCGACGGGTCCCGGTTTTGATTGGTGCACGGACGCAGCGGAGCCTTCCGAAACACCCGACACCTGCCCAAAGAAAGTCTATCGCCAAACTCCACCTGAACGGACACCCCGACTTCCCCGTTGCAAGCGGGGACCTTCCCTTGATGCACTCAAAACGAGCTGGTAAATATCCTCATCCCCACCTTTGGCAGCCAGCTGGATTGGGGGTTTTCCATCTGCATCTCTCATCTTGACGTTGGTCCCACCAAAGTTCGTCAAGAGCTCAGCCATTGCTGTTTGCTTTCGTAAAACGGCCAAGTGCAAAGGGGTGCGCTCATCACCCGTCGCATTTATGCCAATCCTGGACGCTTCTAGTATAATTCTGGCAACTCCTTTGTGTCCATTTTCCACAGCGGCCGACAGTGCACCATGTCCAGGCCTTGACTCCCCCAAGTGGCGTGGGACGTTCCATAAATTTGGCTGGTCTTTCTCGAGCATGGCTTGCACAGTGGCTTCGAACCCAGTTCTTGCTGCCTCGATGAACACTGTCTCTGGATTCCACCTAGAAACGAGCGGCCCCACAATTTGTCGGTATCCAGCCCTGGCGGCTTGCTCAATGACCTGCAGCACTTCACCCAGATAATGCTTGAAGTGGGCGTAATTCATGTACTCCTGGCTGATGAGTTCTTCTACTGCAGCGTCCAGCGTCAATTCCTCGGTGTGCGGCTTGCATAAGAGCTTCGCACCAGGCTGAGGTGTAACGTGCCGAGAATCGTGACTCTTTGGACCGCATCATCTGCCCGAAGGAGAACAGGCAGTTATTCTCGGCAGCCCACCAGACTGCTTCCGCCAGACTGACAACCTCGGCGTCCAGCAGGAACTCAATCGCGGATCGATGTTTGGCGGTCAGTTTAAGGTTATCTGACCACTCATTCACCGCCCACTCAAAACGCCGCCATACACGGGACACTTTCTTGTCAAAAAGAAGCCGAGCCACCCCTTCTTGACATCCTTGCACAGCACACTGTAGGAGCATGTCTCCATGCTGCTCGGGGTTGAGCTTGCCAGCAGAAATAAACCACTTGAGGATGTCAACATGCCCCCACCGTGCTAGGCCATACAAGGGTATCCATTCTCATTTGCCCCGCAGAAGCAGATCGCTCAGCCCCTGTCACCACGGCGTCGTCTTTCTAGTCCTTTAGCGCCCTACTGCAGATTTGGCCAGCCGCAAAAATCCTGCGAGTTTCCTCTTCGTGCCTGGCGGCGATTCGGAGTATCTCTGCGACGTCGAATAATCTAACAGCCTCCTCGAGGTGGGCTTTGATCTTTGTCGTCTCTGGCGTCGTGGCGGCTGTGCCGAGAGCGGAGGAGGACGATGAGGAGAAGGGTTGGTAATATTGGAAACCACGCGCCAAGTCAGAATTCGACGGACTATTACCCCAGTCCCAGACGAGCAGAAACTGAGTAGGAAAGGCGTCAGTGGCCATTGTAGGTGACCAAGGTAGCTGCTCCTTGTCTAAGCCAGGAACACTGGTAGCGATGATGCTGGAATAGTCTTGATGAACTCTGATGATGCTGAGATGTTTGGCACCTTCCACAAGACAGATGATATCCCCTTCTTGAACGAGTTGAGCCGTAATGTGAAAAGTCCATCCGGCAAGGGTGGGTCGTCGCAACAGACGTGGTGAAAGCAATGGATTTGTCCAGGTGATATCGATAATCTGCCGGTCCCCCCTTTGAGCAACAGCAGCAGCGGCGGCATCATTGTTGCTGAGGACGTTAGAGGTATTATCAGTCCGGAGCTTCATGCTGAGGGGGGGGATAATCTTTCCTAGGACGCATCCCTTTACTTTTACCACCATCGCCTCTTTGTTTTGCAAGTGTGTGGCAAGGGCCCTGGCGGAAAGAGAGGACTGAACGAGCTTGCACATGGCCGGGTCCAAAAATGCTTCGTAATCGGCCAAAATGCCGGTCATATTGGGGTCGTCAGTACTCATACCGAGCAAAGCAAATACCTTGTCCCGCGGATCCGTCGCCTTGCGACCATGGTACATGTCAGCCAGCTCAGCAAGTGGCCGAATGCCGAGGGAGAAGTGGCCGGAGACCTGGGAGGAGGAGGACTTCAACTGGGGCCGGAAAATCGCGTCCCTGATCAAGCACATGGCTGGGAGAACCAAGGATTGAATCACTGCATCGTCCCGGCTATTAGAACTAGGGTTCAGAGCATCCAGACCTAAACAGAAGGTAAATCCATCCATGTGGAACTTTCCACATTTGATTAGAATTTGGCGAGCAGCGGCAAACTTCTTGTAGGACCTAATATATACGTAGGTACCTATAGTTTCAGTGTCTGCTTCTTGGTTCTGATCGTGCTTGCTTTGCTAGCAATAGGGGGGTTTTTTTTTCTCACTCACCCAGATCCGCTCTAACCAAGACCGTTTCAACAGGGACAATGCCAAAGAGCCTAGTCGTGGTGGACCCTTGCCAATCATGAACGTCGATTCAGTTTTGGAATGCGCCCCAGGTACCTCGGTAGTATCAAAAATAGAAGCTCTCCATTAAACAAAGCAGCCCAAGAAGACAAGGTTGCAAAACTTGATGATTATACTAGGTACCTCTGAGACCTGTAACCCACACCGGGGCCAGATAATCGGACATGTCTGATTCATCATTGATCATATGTGTTCCAGCGAGATATTCGATACCGTGTGTCAACGAGTTTCTCGAGCTCAAAACTCTCGGAAGCATTCGGTAGAGTACTTACATGTAACCTAAGCTAGGTATTCTACCATGATATGTTTTGTTCCAAGCCACCAGAAGCGCGAAAACGTGCTACATGTCCTCTATAGTGAAGCTGCAAGCTGCAAGTTGCACGCCAAAAAAAAAAAAAAAAAAGGCGGGCGAGATCCCCCGGGGGCGGGTGGCCCTACTCTACGGT
>Ga0247763_1000343_pt1 | contig 27061 bp, 25 predicted proteins | sample UWRJL141409B4_FD_179926 | JGI IMG/M metagenome (GOLD analysis project Ga0247763, IMG submission 179926) | Plant litter microbial communities from Arlington Agricultural Research Station in Wisconsin, United States - UWRJ-L141-409B-4 | ecosystem: Environmental > Terrestrial > Plant litter >... | reverse complement strand
GCCGCCGTTGCTGGCGGTCCCGCCGGTGCCGCCGTTGCCGGAGGTGCCGCCGGTGCCGCCGTTGCTGGAGGTGCCGCCGGTGCCGCCGTTGCTGGAGGTGCCGCCGCTGCCCGCGGTCGTGCCGGCGCTACCGCCCTGTCCCGACCCCGCACTTCCCGTCGGCGATGTCCCACCATTCCCGCTCCCGCCCACTCCAGTCCACTCGGTGCTGGAGCTTCCACACCCCATCATCACGAAACCGATGACGGGGGCCGCGATTACCCATTTGCGAACGTGCCGACTCGACAAGACTGTTCCTTCCGTTTCAGATAGACGGGGGCGTGCATTGGCGGCCCACCGTGCGCCTCGAGGCTGAAAGAACGGAATCAGCTTCACGAGCTTTAACTCAACCATCGTCGCGCAGCGCGCCAGCGACACGATCCCGGGGTGATGTTACACGCTGCAACGACGGTATATCGAACCACGCCGTACAAGCTGTGCAGCGCGTGCGAACTGAGCATGCGAACTGGACAGGAGAGGATGGAAACCGCCCGGAATAGGCTGGAAGCGCTTCCCTGCGGCTGCGGGGCCCTTCTGTCGAGCGGCCCCCGCCGTGAGAGGTGTTCGGGAGCCGCGGACGTGGAAGGCCAACACTGAGCTCGACGAGCGCACGTCGCTCATCGTATCGATGTTCCATGTCCAGCGCGGCTCCACACCCTTTGCTCGATCTCTATCTCGCCGCAGCGAACGGCCAATTTCCTGCGGTCGACGGCACGGTGCGCGTCCTTCCAGCGCTGGCCGGCGGCATCGAGGCCTCGGTCGGCTTCACGGGGCACGCGGTCGTGGCCACGGCGCTCCATCCGTCGAGCGTGCTCGCGCGCGGGGTCGACGCCTTCGGCGGCACGCTCTCGCCACCGTTCCTGTGCTGGCTGGCGGGCGAGGCGGGTGAGCTCGGCTCACTCGACGTGACGCTCCTCGGTCGCGGCCGTGGGGGCGGCCACCTGCCGCGCCGGCACGACCTCGATGAACACCCTCGCGTGCGCCTCGCGCGCGGGCAGCGCCGCGACGTCGAAATCTACGGCGACGAGCGCGGCCTGGTGACGCTCTCGAGCGGCCTCGCCGGCCGGCGCGAGCTCAGCATCGAGGTCGTGAGCGGCGAGCAAGGCCAAGGCCTCGGTCGCGCTCTCCTCGGCGACGCGCTCGGCCTCGTGCCCGCCGGCGAGCCCGTGTTCGCCGCGGTCGCTGCGGGTAACGCGAGGTCCCTGCGGGCGTTCATTCGCCTCGGCTTCGTCGCCGTCGGGTGCGAGGTGATCGTTCGCCCGGGGCGGCAGAGAGGGGTCAACGGTCAGCGGTCAGGGGGCGCTGGCCAAGACCTGCAGGAGGAAGCAGGTGAGCGGGGAAGTAACGCCGGTGAGACCGAGCGGGGCGAGCGGCGCGCGGGGTCGGCGTGGGCGGCGGACATCGCAAGTCCAAGCGGTGGTGATGGCTCTCGACTTTGACCTCATCGGCGTGATCTGCGCTCGGGCGCGTCGGGCACCGTCTGCGCCGCCAGCTCCGCGATCGTGTACAGCTCTTCCAGAGTCGCGCCGTCGCGCGCTTGGACCGACATTCCCTGCATGACGGCGCTGAGATACCGAGCGACGCTCGCCGCCTGACGTGCATCGAGCCAGCGCGAGAGGCGCTCGGCGAGACGACCTGCCAGGGCACGACGTCGCGCGCCGAGCTCATCGGCCAGCCCGGCGTGCTCTGGGTGACACGCGATCATGCCGCTAGAGACCATGCAACCGCGGGGAGTCTCCTCGCGAGTCACGGCTCTCGCGCTCGCGCGCAACAGGGCTCGAACAGCGCGCGGCAGGCTCGTGTCACCCTCGAACACACTTTCGTCGAGCGCGAGCTGCGAGTCGTACCGGGCCAGTGCTTCGCGGAACAAGTCGGCCTTGCTGCCGAAGGCGGCGTACAAGCTCGGCGCAGCGATCCCGATCGCGTCCGTGAGATCGCCGATGGACACGCCTTCGTAGCCGTGGCGCCAGAACAGCTGCATCGCCGTGTCGACTGCCGCGTCGCGGTCGAAGCCGCGAGGCCTTCCGCCTCGTTTTGTATCGGTCACTAAAAATCTCCTTGCGGCGCTGGGACTGGTTCTTTAGCATACGCTACACAACTGAAAGGAGCAGCGTTCATGCTCGCCACTCGTCGCAATTTTCTCGGTTCGACCCTCGCGCTGGCCGGCGCCACTGCGGTTGCAGGCTTGCCACGGCTGGCTCGGGCCGCACGGCGCCCGGTCGAGCGCTTGGTGGTGACCACCCCGGATGGGCTCGAGCTCTCCGCGCGTGCGTACGGTGAGCCGCGGAATCCCGGCGTGGTGTTGGTCCATGGTCTGGGCCAGAGCCGGCTGTCGTGGGACCCGCAGGTCGACAGCGGGCTCAGCGATCAGTTCCGCATCATCACGTACGATCTGCGCGGCCACGGCGACTCGGACAAGCCGATCGACACAGCCGCCTATGCCGACGGTCAACGCTGGGGCGAAGACCTAGCGGCCGTGATCGCCCAGGCGGGACTGCGTCGGCCCGTGGTGGTGGGATGGTCGCTGGGTGGCCTCGTGATCGGTCACTATCTCGCAAAGCACGGGGCTGACGCCGTCAGCGGCGTCAACCTCGTCGCGGGGGTGACCAAGCTCGCGCCAGACCTGCTGACCGAGACCGCCGGGGTCTACGCCAAGCGGCTCGCGTCCGCTGATCTCGCGGAGCGCTCGGACGCGATCGGCGCGTTCCTCGCGCTCTGCTTCGCCAAACCGCCTGCACCGGCGGAGTTCCGTCGGATGCTGGCGTTCAACGGGATGGTCCCTCGCGAGGTGCAACTCGGCATCGGGAAGATCTCCACCGAAGGGCTCGATCCAGCGTTCGCCGCGGTGCCGCGGCTGCTCGTGACCCACGGCGCGAAGGACGCGCTCGTGCGCAGGGCCATGGCCGACCGCATGCTGCACATCAACCCGAGGGCGACGCTGTCGGTGTTCGAGCGGTCGGGGCACGCCCCTTTCTGGGAGGACGCCACGCGCTTCAATCGAGAGCTCAGCGGCTTCGTCGCGACGACGCAGACACGATGAAACACGCACCGGGGCCCTTCTTACCGGAACCAAGGGCCCGAGCGGACCGAGGGAGCCCGAGGCGTCTTCTCGCGACGATCGTCCCTGCCTCATCGGAGAGGCATGAGCGCCGCATGGCCCCTTCTCCGCGACGCAGCTCCGAGTGTGGAGGCCCCACCAACAATGCTCGCTCGTGCAGGCGCCCTCATCCTGCTGGGAGCGCCTGCCCCTTGGCCCCGCGGCCCCTTCCTCCCTCAGACCTGAACGTGCAGCTCCTGCACCACCGCACGAAACGCCGGCAGCGCCTCGCAGCTCGCCGCGTGAGCTTGAAGGGCGGGTCCGATCGCGGCGCGCAGCAAGTCGCCGTGCGCCTCGCCCGTGAAGCGCAGCGCGCAGCCGACGGCGATGTCCGCGTGGGTGAGCTCGTCGCCGAACCAGAAGGGCGTCGTCGCCCGGGCGCGCTCGGTCTCGAGCCGCGCCAGCGTCTCCCTGATCTGAGCCGCGCAGCGCTCGGCCCACACCGCGTTGCGAGCCTCGGGCTTCCTCAGCACGTGCTCGTAGAGCAGGCTCACCGCCTTGTCGGCGACGCCGGTCGCCAGCGCGGCGACGCGCAGCCCCTCTCGCCGCACGCGGCCCGAGCGCGGCAAGAGCGCGCGGTCGGCTCCGACCCGGTCGTCGAGCGCTTCGAGGATCGCGAAGCTCTCGAGCAGGACGCTGCCGTCTTCCCAGATCAGCACGGGCACGCGGCGCAGCGGGTTGTAGCGAGCCAGCTTCTCGGCGTCTGCCCAGACTGACCAGGGCCAGTGCGTGTAGGAGAGGCCGTAGTGCGTGAGCGCCACCGCCACGCGGCGCACGAACGGTGAGTCGTACTGTCCGATCAACGTCAGGCGCGCGCGCTCGGCCGCCTGCTCTGCCGGTGCTGGAGTCATCTCGTCACCTTTGGTCTTTGATCTCTGGCCTTTGGTCTGCGAAACGCCCTTGGCGTCTCACTCATCGCGCTGGATCGTCGGCGGAGTGCCTGCGCCGGTCAAGGCCCGTCACGCGGCGCCGAGCGCATGCAGCGCGTAGCCGATGCCGGCGCCGCCCAGGATCAGCCACGTCGAGTTCAGCTCGAAGCGGAAGAGCAGCCCCGCGGCCGTCGCGGCGAGCAGTAACGTCGGTACGTCGATCAGCGCGGCGCGTGCGAGCTCCAGCGTCACCGCCAGCATCAACCCGAGCGACGCGACGTTGACCCCGTCCAGGAACGCTCCCGCGACGGGCGAAGCGCGCAGCCGCGGCACGAGCGGTCCGCTCAGCGCGACGAACACGAACGCGGGCAGGAAGATGCCGACCGTGGCCACGAGCGCGCCGTTCGGCCCGTGCAGCACATAGCCGATGAACGTCGCCGTGGTGAACACGGGCCCCGGCGTGACCTGTCCCACCGCGATGGCGTCGATGAGCTGCGCCTCCGTCAGCCAGCGCAGCCGCTCGACGAGGTCGGTACGCAGGAAGGCGAGCAGCACGTAGCCGCTGCCGAACAGCACCGACCCTGTCTTCAGAAACACCCAGAACAGCGCCGGCAGCGTCACCGCGCTCGCCGCGCCGCCAGCGAACGCCGGCACCAACGGCACGAGCAGCGGGCTGAAGGCTGCGGTGCTCGGCTCGCGCTCCGCGGGTCGACGCCCCAGCGCAACGGCGGCTCCGCCGGCGGCAAACAGCAACAACAGCTCGTTGACGCGGGCCGCCGCGAGCAGGGTCGCCGCGGCTCCGAGCAGGCGCAGTCGAGGCGTCTTCGCGGCCTTCGGCAGCAGCCCGACGATCGCCTGCACCACCACGGCGATGATCACGGGCTTCACGCCATAAGACAGCCAGCCGAACGCTGGAAGCGTGCCCCAGCGCACGTACGCAACGCCGAACGCCGCGGTGATCAGCATCGCCGGGACGATGAACGCGACGCCGGCCACGCACAACCCCGCCCAGCGCCGCCGCGCCCAGCCGATGTGGATCGCCATCTCGGTCGAGTTCGGACCCGGGATGAGGTTCGTCGCGCCGAGCAGATCCAGGAACTCGCCCTCTTCGAGCCAATGGCGACGGGAGACCACCTCGTCGCGCATCATCGCGATGTGCGCCGCGGGCCCTCCGAACGCGGTCGCGCCGAGACGAAAGAAGAGTAGCCCGAGCTCGCGAAGGCGCGTTCGGGGCACCGTGGGAGGCGTCATCGGGCGACCTGGTACCCTAATAGCCCCGGGCCCGCTCAGGGCAGGTGGAAGAGCGTCTTCCGGTAGTGCGCGAGCTCGGCGATCGAGTTCTTCACGTCGACCAGCGCGTCGTGCTCGCCCTCGCTGGGCTTGGTGTACAGAGCGGTCGACCCGAACCACGTCTTGGCCAGCAGCTTGACGCTGCTGACGTCGATCAACCGATAGGTCAGGTACGCCGCCAGGCCCGGCATGTACTGGTCGACGAAGCGCCGATCTTGCCAGATGCTGTTGCCGCACAGCACGGCGCCGTACGGACACCAGCCGCTCACGATCTCGAGCAGCAGCTGCTCGGCGCGTCGCAGCTCCGTCTTCGAGCGCCGCACGCGCTCGATCAGGCCCGTCTTCTCGTGCATCTCGCGCACGAACGGCGTCATCCGGGCGAGCGTCGGCTCGGGCTGCCATATGTCACAGCTGAACTGCTCGAGCGGCGTGAGTTCGGCGCTGGTGATGATCACGGCCGCTTGCAGGATGGCGTCGACCCTCGAATCGAGGCCCGTCATCTCCAGGTCGAGCCAGACGAGGTTCGTGGGGCTCTGTTGGCGCTGAGGCGGGGCTTCGCTCGGGGTCGGCATGCGGCCGGCAGGTTAGACGCCCGGGCTCGCGGCGTCGAGAGCAGAGGTCGAGACGAGAGCAGAGGTCGAGAGCGGAGGTCGACAGCAGCGGGGAGCGACGCGACCGCTAGGCGCTGACGACAAACACGGCGGTGGCCATCCCCGCGAGCGTGCAACTGACCCCAGCGAGGGCGACACCGCGACGGATCAGCCGCTTGCGCAGCTTCTGGTCGGGCACCACCTCCGCACCATGATCCGCCATCCGGCGACCGAACATGCTGTTGTAGAAACAAACGCCGAAGCTGCCCGCGAGCAGGCAGTAGGTGCCGACGGCGAGCGGCAGCGCCAGCAGGAAACCAAAGCGCGATGCGACACCCAACTCCACCAGCCCGAAGCCGAGCACCAGCGCGAGCGCCAGCCAGACCACGCCCAGTCGCACGTGTTGCTGGCGAAAACGCGAACCGAGGTTGTGCCTGGTGCACATGAGCCGCATCTTCGATAGCGTAATGCCTCCGCGCGCCCGGGCAAGGGGTCGCGCCGGCGAGCCGAATCTGCCAGGTGCCCCCGGTAGGAGAAAACCGAGTCCGCGCAGGGGTTCGCTCGATGTAAAGGAATTGGCCGAATGCAGAGACGCCCATCTGGCCGGGTTCGAAGCGCCCCGCACCCGCGCACCGGGGGTGGGGTGAACCCGGCGCGAATCGCGGGGGTGAGGCAGTAGGCGCGTGGTCCGGTCCTCGTTTCCACCACTGCTCGAAATCCGTTCCGGAGAGGGGCGGGCTTTCGGGCTCTCGTTCGCGGTGCTGGCACTGCTCATCGGTGCACACACACTCGTCGAGACGGCGCGCGACACGCTGTTTCTGAGCCGCCTGCCGCCCGAGCGCCTGGCCTTCGTGTACGTGGCGGTGGCGGTGGGTACGCTGCTGCTCACGCCGCTGTCGCGTCGGCTCGTGGCGTGGGTGGGGGCGCGCAACGCGCTGGTGCTCACCCTGCTCGGCGCCGCGTTCGGCATCGGCTGGTTCCGCCTCCGACCCCACACCACCACGGGCGTGTTCGGCCTGTACGTGTTCGGCGGCCTCGCGATCACGATGCTCGTGGCGGAGTTCTGGATCGTCGCTTCCATGCTGTTCACGGCGGCCCAGGGGCGGCGCCTGTTCGGGCCCCTGGCGGCGGGCGGAGTGCTCGGCGCGGTGCTCGGCGCTCTGGCGTCGACGCTGGTGCTCATGAACCAGGGCGTCGACACGCTGCTCATCCTGGCTTCGCTCGGCTTCGTGCTGGCCGCCCTGGTGGCCACGTTCTTCGAGCTCGACGAGGAGGGCACCGCCGACGCGGCGCTGGCCCCGCCTGCGCTGCCGAACGGGGTCGAGAAGGCGCGGCGCGAGCCGCTCGTCGCCAAGATCGCGCTGATGGTCGCGCTGTCCACGGCGCTGTCGGTCGTCGTCGACTACGTGTTCAAGGCCAGCGCCGTCGCCCGCTACTCGAGCGCCGAGCTCGGGAATTTCTTCGCGCGCTATTACCTCGTGCTGAACGCGCTCACGCTGGCCTTGCAGGTGTTCCTCGCGGGTCCGCTCGTCGCGCGCCTCGGCGTGCTCGGCGTGTCGCTGTTCAGCCCGAGCTTGCTCGTGCTCGGCGCGCTCGCCGCCACGCTGACCGGCGTCCCCCTGCTGACCAGCGTCACCCTGCGCGGCCTCGACGGCGGGCTGCGCAACTCGGTGCAGCGCGTGGCGTTCGAGCTGCTCTGGGCGCCGATCGAGCGCCGCGAGAAGGCCGACGCCAAGGCCGTGGTCGATGGGGTCGTCGCGCGCGGGGCGCAGGCCACCGCCGCCGTCGGGCTCGGTCTGATCACGACGCAGTGGAACGCGAGCCTCGGCACGCTCACGTTCGTCGCCGCGGGGCTCGCCGCGCTCTGGCTCGGCGCCAGCCTGAGCGTGCAGAAGCCCTACCTCGAGCTCTTTCGCAAGGCGCTCGGGCGCGGAGACTTCGAGCGTGACGGGCAGGTGCGCGAGCTCGACCTGACGGCGGTGCAAGCGCTGCTCGAGGCTCTGGCCCGGCCCGATCCCGACGACGTGATCGCGGCCATGAACCTGCTCGACGAGCGCGGTCGGGGCGGGCTCGTCCCCGCGCTCATCCTGTATCACGACGACGAGCGGGTGCTCGCGCGCGCGCTGGAGCTCTTCTCGGGGGCCGATCGGCGCGACTGGTTTGCGCTCGGCGAGCGCCTGCTCCAGCACCGTTCGCTCGAGGTGCGGCTCGCCGCCGTGCGCGCCCTCTCGATCGCCGACGCCCATCCGGCGCTGGAGCGCGCGGCCCAGCACCCCGACCTCGAGGTGCAGGCGCGCGCCGCGCTGCATCTGGCGCAGCTCTCCGGCGAACCGTTGCGCGCCGACTCGCGCGTGCAGCGCGCACTGTCGACGCCCGGTGAGGCGGGGGTCGCGCTGCGCCTGGCGCTGATCGAGGCCATGGGCGCGCACCCCAGCGCCGAGGCGTCGAGCCTCTTGCTCGAGCTCGCCGCCGATCCCGCCCTCACCAGCGCCGTCACGGCTGCGCTCGCCACCAGCGCCGACGAGAGCGCCATCGAGTTCCTGATCCAGCGGCTCGCCACCCGCAAAGACCGCGGCTATGCCCAGCGCGGCCTCGTGCACATCGGCGCGCGCGCGCAGGCCGCGCTCGAGGCGCGGCTCGAGAACGTGGGTGAGTCGCGGCGCCTGCTCTTGCACCTGCCGCTCACGCTCGCTCGCTTCGAGAACGCCGAGGCCGTGCGCACCCTGCTCGGGCTGCTGCGCTCCGAGCATCACTCCGGCTTCATCCGCTACAAGGCCCTGCGCGGGCTGCAGGAGATCGCGATGCGCACCAAGCTGCCCATCGAGCCCGCGCCGATCCACGCCGAGATCACGCGAAACGCGACGGAATATCTGCGCCTGCTCGGCATGGTTCTGCCGCTGCGGGCCGAGCCGGCCACGCGTGAGCGCACCAGCCTCTCGCTCGTGCTCGGCCTGGCGCAAGACAAGCTCGGGCAGGCGCTCGATCGGCTCGAGCGCCTGGTGCAGATCGCGCAGCGCACGGACGACGTGCCCGGCGTGTTCCTGGCCCTCGCCTCGAGCGACCGTCACGAGCGCGCGCGCGCCGCAGAATATCTCGATGCCCTCGCGCGCGGCTGGGATCGGCGCCGCGAGGGCAGGCTCGCGCTCCTCCTGGGCCTGGTCTTCGGCGAGGCGTCCGACCGCGAGCGCGTTCAGGCCTCGGTGGCGTACGTCGGCGCACCGCCGGCGACCACCGAGCAGGCGCTCGGGCGCCTGCTCGACCTGGGAGACCCGCTGCTGGCTGCCTTCGCGCGCCACGCCCGGCTCGCGCTACCCACCCCGCGCCCCGCCTCGGTGCCTGTGGTACCGAGCGGCGTGCTCGAGCCGGGGGTCACGTGACGAGCGACCAGTTCCGGCTCGAGCGCGAGCTGTTCGTGCGCGCTCTCATGCCCACCATGCACGGCGACGGTGCAGCGCGCATCGCGGCCCTGCTCCACGCGCGCGACGTTCCCGCGGACACGACCCTGTTTCGACAAGGCGAGCCCCCGGACGAGTTCTTCTTCGTGGTGGAGGGCCAGGTCGTGATGGAAGCAGAGGGCCTGCCGGACTGGACCTTCGGAGAGCGCTCGCTGGTCGGCATGGTCGACATGAACGTGGGCCGCCCGCACCGGCGCAACTGCCGCACCACGCGGCCCACGCGCTTGCTCGTCGGGCGCGCTGCCGCCTGGCTCGACATCATGGTCGACGACCCCGTGATGGGCGACACCGCGATCTACTTCTTCGCGCTGCGCGTGCACGATGGCTCGCGCGAGCTCGGTCATCTGCTCGAGCCCGAGCCGATCGCCAGCGGCGAGCTCGGCTCTCCGCTCGCCATCCACCAGAAGGCGCTGGTGCTGCGCGACACGGCGCTGCTCTCGCGCGCCAGCACGCAGGCCATCGCCAGCCTCGCGCAGCTCGCCGAGGAGATCAGCTATCCCGCCGGCGCGACCGTGTTCGCGCGCGGCCAGGCCGAGCAGGCGCTCTACGCCGTCGCGCGCGGCGTGGTGGCTCTGCGCACCGAGTCCGGGCGCGTCGTGCGCGTGGGACCCCAGTGCTTCCTCGCGCCGGAGTCCTCGCTCTGCGGCCGCCTCGGCGAGTTCTCGGCACAGGCGGAGACGGCGTGCAGCGTGCTGCGCATCCGGGTCGAAGACTACTACGACCAGTCCGACGAGCACCCCGACCTCACGCGCGCTGCGATGGCCGCCCTGGCGCTGCAGAGCGAGAGGCTGATGGACCTGAAGCCGCCGGAGTCCTGAGCGCTCGGCGCCAGCCTCCGCTCGAGACCGCTGCGCAACCCGGCGCGGACCCTGGCTTCTCCGCGCCGAGCGCAGACCGTTCAGCGACGCCCGCGCCGAGAGCGCGCGCCGACGACTCCGGCGGTCGCCAGCAGCGCGAGCAACCCACCCGCGCTCGAGACGTCGTTCCCCGGTGCCGTGCCGGGTGCCGTGCCCAGGTTGCAGCTCGCCGACGCCTCGCCCTCGGCGCTGCCCATGCAGCTGTTGCCCGAGCAGTCGCTCTGAGCCGAGCCGCGCGTCTCCACCTGGATGTCGATCGCCGCCTCGATGGCGCCGATGCACTCTTCGAGGTTGCCGCCGTGATCGACGTATTGCCCGTCGCAGAACAGCGCGCTCTGGGGCCGCGAGCAAGCGACCTCGCAGCCGCCTTCGACGCGAGCCTTGCACTCGACGTAGCCCTCGCTCTGACAGTCGACCTGGCAATCGACGTTGGCCCTCGCCGTGCAATCCGCCTCGCAGCGCGCCTCGCATTTCGCCTGACAGCTGGCGCTGCCAGGGGTGCGCGAACAGCTCGCGTCGCAAGACGCCGAGTACGTGGCCTTGCACGAGGCCCGGCACTCGCCGCCGTTCGCGCTGCCCTGGCACTCGCCGTCGCACGCCGCGTCTGCCTGGGCGTTGCACTCGGCAGTGCACTCGAAGCTCGGCGGATCGATGTTGCACTCGGCGACGCAGGTGCCGACGTTGCAGGTCGCCGTACAGCTCGCCTGCGCCTCCACGTCGCATTCGCCGCGACAGTCGATCTCGAGCTCGCCCGCGCACGCGGCCTCGACCGAGACAGGCGTGCAGCGCGCTTGGCAGCCGCCCTCGACCTCGACCTCGCAGGTCGCTTCGGCCTCGACGTTGATGTTGCCGCAGGCCTCGATGCCGGCGAACGCGCGCTCGGGAACGCCGAGCCAGGCCGCCGCCGCCGAGAGCCCCACCAGGAAGAATTTCGCTTTCAAGATCGACCTCATGAGCCAAGCGCCTCGCTTTGCATGCGGCCGAGGCGGCACCGCAAAAACATGATACGCCCGAGGCCCGTCCGAAGATTCCCCGGAGCCGTACGATCAGTGCGAGCTCCGACTACATTCGGGGCGACTCTGCCTCCGCGCCAGCGGCGCTGCCGCTCATGTGTCGACGGCCGACCACGACAGGAAAGTCAGGGGTCGTCGTCACCGCGGGGCGGGGGCGGCTCTTCGGGGCGCTCGAAGAGCTCGGCGATGAACGCGCTCTTCGGCGCTCGAGCCAGCTCGTGTGCCGTTCCGCGCTGTACCACGCGCCCGTCCTCGATCACCGCGGCGCGCCCGCCGAGGGCGAGCACGTCTTTGAGATCGTGGCTGACCACCAGAGCCGGCCGATCGCGCTTCGCCAGGTGGGCGGCGAGGAAGCTGCGCATCACGCGCCGCGACGCGGTGTCGAGCGCGGAGAGCGGCTCGTCGAGGAGCAGCACGTCGGGGTCCAGGATCAGCGCCCGCGCGAGCGCGACCCGCTGTTTTTCGCCTCCCGACAGCTCTCGCGGGAAGCGAGCGCCGAGGTTCGCCGAGCCGAGCTCGGCGAGCAGCTGGAGGGCCCTCTCGCGCCGCGCGCGCGGCGGCTCGTAGTTCGCCCGCGAGGCGAGGCCGAAGCTCACGTTGTCGAGCGCCGACAGGTGAGGGAAGAGCCCGTAGCCCTGCGGCACGTAGCCGACGCGGCGCTCCTCGGGGGGCAGGTCGATGCGCTCTGCCGCGTCGAACAAGACTCGATCACCGATCTGGATGCGCCCCGCGATCGGGCGATGGGCGCCCGCGACGATCCGCAGCAGCGTGGTCTTGCCGGCCCCGTTCGGGCCGACGAGCACGAGCGGCTCGCGACCGCCGTCGAGCTCGACGTCGAGCTCGAGCGCGCCGATCTTCGCGTGAACACGCAGCTGCCAACGCATGGTCAATCAGCGTGCAACAGCGAGCCGCGCGCGCTGCCCCGCGCCAGAAACCAGCGCGGGCCGACGCGCAGCGAGACCAGCAGCACGACCGCCACGGCAGCCAGCAGCACGCTCAGCCCGAGCGCCGCTCGCACGTCGCTCTCCAGCGTGGCGTAGATGGCGAGCGGCATGGTCTGCGTCACCCCCGAGAGGTTGCCGGCGAACACCAGCGTGGCCCCGAACTCGCCGAGCGATCGCGCCCAGCACAGGGCCGCGCCGCTCATCAGGCCCGGCAGCGCGATGGGAACGGCCACGCGCGCGAACGCCATGGGGGCCGACGCGCCGAGGGTGCGCGCCACCAGCATCGAGTCGAGGTCTACCTTGCGGAACGCGGTGGCCGCCGACTGCAGGTAGAAGGGCGCCGAGACCACGATCTGCGCCAGCACCACGGCGCTGGTCGAGAAGGGGATGCGCCAGCCGAGCGCGGCCAGGGCCGGGCCGAGCACCCCGCGCTGCCCGAAGCTGGTGAGCAGCGCGATGCCGACGACGGCCGGGGGCACCACGACGGGCAGATCGATCGCGAGGCTCACGAGCTCGGCCAGGGCGCTGCGGGTCTTGGCGAGCCAGTAAGCGAGCGGGGTGCCGAGCAGCGTCACGATCGCGAGCGCGAGGAACGAGGTGCGCGCGCTGAGCCACAGCGCCGGAGTCACCGCGGGGTGCTTCAGGCCCGCCCAGAGCTCGGCGGGCGACGCGGAGAGCAACAGCCCGAGCATCGGGATGAGCAGCACGGCGAGCAGCAGCAGCGCGCCGCCCGCCGCGAGCAGCTGCGGCGCCGCCGAGCGAACGCGCTCACGCGCCGCCAGGCGCCCGCGGTCACTCGCGGTCGAGCGCACTGGCTTACGGTGTACCGCGGGCGACCGAGTCACCGTCCACCAAGAAGCCGCGCGCACCGAGCACCGCCTTGCCAGCCGGCGAGAGCACATGGCTCACCCAGCGGCGGGCGAGCTCGGGCTGGGCCGATTTCGTGAGCACGGCGATCGGGTAGCTGGCGCGCACGTTGAGCTCCGCGGGAATCGCCACCTGCTTCACCTTCGCCGGCGCCGCGGCGTCGGTGCGGTAGACGATCGCGGCGTCGGCTTCGCCGAGCTCGACCTTCGCGCGCACGAGCCGCACGTTGCTCTCTTCGCTCACGACGCGCGCCAGCGCGTCTCTCTCGAAGCTCTGCCCGTAGACCTTGCCGGCGCGCGCCAGCATCTCCCGCGTGTAGCGGCCGACGGGCACGCTCGCCGCGCCAATCACCAGGCGCTCGGCCCGCGGCAAGTCCTTCAGCTCGGCGACGTGGGCGGGGTTGTCTGGCGGCACCACGATCACGAGCTCGTTGAACGCGAACGTCTGGCTCGGCTGAGCGTGCCCGGCGCTGACGAGCTCGCGCATGTGCGCGTCGTCGGCCGAGGCGAACACGTCGCTCGGCGCGCCCTCGCTGATCTGCAGTTTGAGCACCTGGCTGCCGCCGTAGCTCAGCGTCACGTCGACGTTGGCGTTGGCGGCCTCGAAGCTCTTCTCGAGATCGTTGAACGCATCGGTGAGAGACGAAGCCGCGAACACCACGAGCGGGGTGCGCTCCGATGGTTGGGGGCCGGCTCCGGGGAGGGCTGACGCGCCCGCGCCCGACCCGCCCGCTGCGAGGTGCTCTTTCTGTTCGGGCGCAGGCCGGCTGCAACCGAGCAGCGTGGCGAGAAGCACGCAGCCCGCGTAGACGGTGCTGGCGACGCCTCGTCGCGCAGAACTGCGACCTGAAAGGGGGGCCATCGCCTTCTCATCACACGGGCGGAACGCGAAGTAAAGGGTCGGCGCCGCCCGCGCCGCCGCAGCCCTTGACGCTCGAAACGCCCGCGGTGATAGCTCGGCTGAACTGCCCGATCGGGCGTCCCCGAGCGTGTCTATCCCGACCATGCCGACCAGCATCCCTGCCGCCTCCGAGTTGGAAACACGACTGACCTCCGATCCCGCCGACTACGAGGCGCTCGCGCCGAGCATCGGCTGGGCTTACGGCGATGACGTCGCCTCATCGCTCGAGTGGCTGAAGCGCGCCGAGCCGGGGTGCCTGCGCGTGGCGGGCCGCTGCGGCAAGATCGAGGGCGGGCTGCTCGAGGTGCCGATGGGGCAGTGGTTCTCGGGGCGGCGCTTGCCGACGCTCGGCATCGCTGGCGTCGCGATCGCGCCCGAGGCGCGCGGCCAGGGCGTGGCGCTCGGGATGATGAAGGCCACCCTGCGCGCGGCGCGCGAGCGCGGACACGTGCTCAGCACGCTGTACCCGTCCACCTACGGGCTGTATCGCAAAGCCGGCTACGAGCTCGCCGGGAGCCTGTGTCGTTTCACGCTGCAATTGCGCCAGCTGCCCCGCTCGCGCCGCTCGCTGTCGGTCGACTCGCTGAGCGCGGCGGATTGGCCCGGCGTGGAGGCCCTGTATCGCGAGGTCGCTCGCTGGCGGTCCGGCTATCTCGATCGGGGTCAGTACATCTGGAACCGCGTGCGTACGCCAGCGCGTGAACCCGCGCGCTGCTTCGGCATCAGCACCAGCCAGGGCCTCGTCGGTTATGTGTACGCGCGGGCAGCCGTGCTGCGGCGCATGCCGGTGGAGATCGCGCTCAGCGATTTCGTCACCAAGAGCCCGCTCGGCCTGCGCGCGTTGCTCTCGTTCTTGGCCGACCACTTGACGACGGCCGATCGGGTCACCTGGTACGGGGGCGTCGCCGATGCGCGCCTGCTCGGCCTGCCCGAACGCGCCGTCAGCGCGACGATCGACGAGCACTGGATGCTGCGGGTCGTACACGCCGAGCGCGCGCTGCTCGAGCGGGGCTATCCGGAGATCGACGCCGCCATCGATCTCTCCGTGGAGGACGACGCGCTGCCCGAGAACACCGGCACCTACGCCTTGCGTGTCAGCGCCGGAGTCGCGGAGCTCCGAACGCCGGGCGCGACCCGTCGCGCGCGGCTCTCTGCCTCGGCTCTCGCCGCGCTCTACACGGGCTTCGTCGGGCCGCGCGAGCTCGTCAACGCTGGCCAGCTGGAAGCTGACGAGCGGGCCGTGGCGACGCTGGCGGCGCTATTTGGCGGCCCGGCGCCGGCCTGCGTCGATTATTTCTGAGCTTCGACCGCGCGGGCAGACCTAAAACTTTCGCCTGGGCGTCACGACTGGTACCGTGCCCCGGCGATGATCGTGATCGGCGTGGATCCGGGCACCCTGCACCTCGGCTGGGGCGTGCTGCGCAGCGAGGGCAACCGGGTGACGCACCTCGCCCACGGGGTGATCGACGCACCATCGAGCGAGCCGCTGGCGCGCCGCCTCGTGCACATCGATCGCGGCCTCACGGAGGTCATCGAGCGCTACCGCCCGAACGTCGGCTCCGTCGAAGCGCTCTTCTTCCATAAAGACGCGCAGTCTGCCGCGAAGCTCGGGCACGCCCGCGGCGTGGTGCTGCTTCATCTGGCCCGAGCCGGGCTCGAGGTGCACGAATATCCACCGGCGCGGGTGAAGAGCACGGTGGCCGGCCACGGGCGCGCCGACAAGGGGCAGATGGTTCGCATGGTGCAACGCCTGCTCGCGCTCGAGATCCCGCCGCGGGAAGACGCGGCCGACGCGCTCGCCCTGGCCTTCACGTACTTGCGCCGCGCGCCGATGGAGCGGGTGCTCGCGGCACGCACCGCCCTGGCGCGCTGAGCAACGGCGCCGCGGCGCGTTTGGGCGCCTCGGTGGTAGCAGCACGCCGCACTGGCGGGCTGCGGGCCGGTCAGCGCGCGCGAGAGCAATGATACCGGCGAAAATTCACTCGACCGTTCCACCCGGGAAAAATCCAGGAAGCCCGGGGCGGGTTCGGGAGTAACCTCCAGTGCAATGAAACGGATCTTGTCGGGAGTCTTGGCGCTCTGCGCCGCAATGAGTTTCCCTGCAGTTCAGGCGCAGGAGCAGCCGGCGGCTGCCCCGAAGGCGGCGCCAACTGCCCCTGCTGGCGCAGCGGCTGCAACTCCTCCCGCGGCCGCAACTCCTCCCGCGGCAGCTGGCGCATCGCCCACCGCTACAGAAGCCGGCTTGCCCGACCTGTCATCGGACGTCATCGCCCAGCGCGTGCAGGCCTTCTACGACGGCGCCAAGACGTTTCAGGCGAGCTTCAGCCAGCGCTACACCATCTTCGCGTACAACAAGAAGAAGGAGAGCCAGGGCCGAGTCGCGTTCGTGAAGCCCGGCAAAATGAGCTGGCGCTACACCAACAATGGCAACCGAGTCGTCTCCGACGGCCGCTTGCTCAAGGTCTACGACGCTGACAACAAGCAGAGCTATGAGCAGGAGGTGGGGAAGAGTGCGTATCCCGCGGCCCTCTCCTTTTTGCTGGGCGAAGGCAAGCTCACGGCATCGTTCGCGATCAAGAAGCTGAGCGCGGAGACGGTCGACTTCAAGGGCGGTTACGTGTTGCTCGCCATCCCGCGCGAGCCGACACCGGCCTACCAGAAGATGCTGCTCTATGTGGACGGCAAGACATTCCAGGTGCGCCGCGTGCTCTTGATCGACGCGCAGAAGAACAAGAACGTGTTCGACTTCTCCGAGCCTGTCGTGAATCTGCCGGTGCCGCCGAGCGAATTTCAGTTCACGGCGCCCGCGGGCACACAGGTCATCAAGCCCTGAGCGATTCGCCCTCGGCGGCAGGAATTAGCCTCCGCGACTCGATCGGCGACTCATCGGCGATCCACGGGCGGCCCGAGACCTCGTTTTGAGCCGCATTGACGGCCAGGGCTTCGCGTTTTAAACGGAAAGGCCGTACCGTCAGGAACCAGGTGACGACGAGCCTCCCCCCTGCCGCGCCGGGCCCTTCTTCCGTACCCAGCTCTGTATCGAGCTTTGCGCCGCTCATCGACGTGCGGAGCCTCGGCCGCTCTTACGGCTCGCTCGTGGCCGTGAAAGACATCTCGTTCTCGGTCGGTCGAGGAGAGATCGTGGGGTTCCTCGGGCCGAACGGCGCCGGCAAATCCACGACGCTGCGCATGATCGTCGGCTATCTCGGGCCGAGCACGGGCACGGTGCGTGTGAACGGCTTCGATGTGGTGGAACAGCCGCTGCTCGCGCGCAAGGCGATGGGCTACATGCCCGAAACGGCCCCGCTCTATCCGGAGATGCGCGTGCGCGAGTACCTCCGCTTTCGCGCGCGGCTGAAGGGCATTGCACCGCCGGAGCAACCCAGCCATGTCGACCGGGTGGTGCACGAGGCGGGCATCGGCGAGGTGTTGCGCGCGCTGATCGGCACCCTGTCGCGGGGCTTTCGGCAGCGCGTCGCCCTGGCTGACGCCCTGCTCGGCAATCCACCGCTGCTCATCCTCGACGAGCCGACGGCCGGGCTCGATCCGAACCAGATCCACAGCGTGCGCCAGGTGATCCGCGATCTCGGCCAGAGCCACACCGTGCTGCTCTCGACGCACATCCTGAGCGAGGTCGAGTCCACTTGTACGCGCGCCCTGGTGATCGACCGCGGCGTGCTCGTGGCGCAGGGATCCATCGCCGAGCTGCGCCGGCGGCGGGGCAACCAGCGCGCCATTCTCACGCTGTCGGGCGCGCGCCAGCAGGCGCTAGGCTTGATGCTCGGCTCGGAGCACGTGCTCGGCGTCACGCCCGTCGGTTCGACGCCGTCGCTGGCACCGCCGCCGCAGCCCCGAGAGTCGGCGCCGCCGGGCGAGCCGGTGGCGCCGTTCGGCCACGACGCGATCGTCTCGCTTCAGGTCACGTTCGAGCCCGAGGCAGACGCGGGCGCGTGTCTGGCCGAGCTCGTGGCTCGGCTCGTGCGCTCCGGCGTGGGCGTGCGTGAGGCGCGGCTCAAGCAATCGAGCCTCGAGGAGGTGTTCCGCCAGCTGACGGGCGCCGACATGGAGGCGTCATGACAGGGGAGCGGTTCACGATCGGAGTCTCGAAGACCGGACGAGTTTCATGATCGGACGGGCCTCATGATCGGATTGTGGGCGATCTACCGGCGCGAGATGCTGGCGCTCTGGGTCACGCCGCTGGCCTGGGTGTTGTCTTTCGCGTTCTTGTTACTCCAGGGCGTGAGCTTCTACATCGTCGTCGATCACTACACTCACTTCACGAGCCTGAGCGTGGCCGGGCCGGTCGAGAGCTACTTCGGCTCGCTGTTCATGCCTTTCACGCTGCTGCTCGTGTGTCCCGCGCTCAGCATGGGCAGCTTCGCGGAAGAGCGGCGCAGCGGCACGATAGAGGCGCTGCTCACCGCGCCAGTCAGCGCCGGTTCGGTGGTGCACGCCAAATACCTCGCGGTGCTCAGCACCTACGCGCTCTTGTGGCTGCCGACGCTCCTGTACGTGGTGATCGTGCGCAACGTCACCGTCGTCGACTGGTCCGTGGTCGCGTCGAGCTACGCCGGGCTGTGCTGCATCGGCGCGGCCTACTTAGCGATCGGAGTGTTGATGAGCGCGATCGCTCGCAGCCAGCTGCTGGCGCTGATGTTGACGACCCTGGTCCTGTTCGGGCTCTTCATCCTCGGTGTGGGTGAGCGCGTGTTTGATCCCGGCCCTTTGCAAGCGTTCTGCGCGCACGTCTCGGTGCTTTCGCAGCTCGAAGATTTCGCGCGTGGCGTGGTCGATCTGCGGCGCCTCGTGTTTGACTCCAGCGTGGTGTCGCTCTGCCTGTTCTTGACCCGGCGCGTGGTCGATTCGTGGCGGTGGGGATGAAGCGTATCGACTCGCATCCGCCCGCGAATGGCCCCGTGAGCGCTCCCGACCCGCGGGCGCCGAGCAGCGCGCCGTCGAGCTCGTCGCGGGGCGCCGAAACCGTGCGCGGACGCGCCCTCGGGCGCGGCATCGCGCGCCAGCTCGGTTTCCTCAGCGCGGTTGGCGTGCTCGCGGCCGCTGTCATCACGGTGTGCACGAACGTGCTCGTGGCGCGCTTCTATCACCGCTGGGACGTCACGAGCGCCGGGCTGTACACGCTGTCGGCCCCCACGCTGGAGACCTTGAGCGGCCTGTCCGAAGACGTGGACATCATCGTCTTCCTGAGCCGCAGCGACCCCGATTTTGGCGGGCTCGAGCGCCTGCTCGAGCAATATCGGGCCGAGTCGAAGCTGATCCATCTGCGCTACGTCGATCCCGATCGCGATCCGGCAGAGTTCATCGCGCTCTCGAGCCGCTACCGGCTCAGCGAGGGCCGCTCGGAGGGCGGGCGCCTCGTCAGCGATGCGGCGCTGGTCGTGGCGCGGGGCGAAGCCCGCTGGGTGGTCGGCGCGGAAGATATCAGCGAGTTCGATGAGGAGCACGGGCTGATCGAGTCGCGCGTCGAGCAGTCTGTCACCGAAGGGCTGCGGCAGGTGCTCGATCCCACACCCGTCGAGGTGTGCGTTTCGAGCGGCCTCGGCGAGCCCGCCCTCGACGACGCCGGCCCGACCGGGCTGGCCGGGCTCGCCTACACGCTGCGCCGCAACAACTACGACGCGCGCCCGGTCGATCTCGGCGCCCCTTCCAGCGACCTCGCGCTCGCTCGCTGTGATCTGATCATCGTGGCGGCGCCGCGCGACAGCATGAGCCCCGCCGCCGCGCAGCGGTTGCTGCTGGCCGCGCGGCGCGGCAAGGCGCTGCTCGTGAGCGTCGGACCAGTGCTCGCCGACGATCAGCGCCCGGCGCAGAGCGGGCTCGAGCCTTTGCTCGATCAGTTCGGCATGAGAGTCAGGCCGGGCCTCATCTTCGAGCGCGACCCCGACGCCGTGCTGCCGGTGGGGCTGGGCGGCGAGGCCTTCCTGAGCGCGCCCCGGGCGCACGCCATCACGCAGGGGCTGCTGCAGGGTGACGAGATCCGCTACCGCGTGCTGCTCCAGCTCGCTCAGGGCCTCGCGCCGCTCGACCGCGCCCCGAGCGCTGCCGCGCCCGCGAGCGAGCCGCTCGCCCGCCTCACGCCGTTGCTGGGCACGAGCGACCGCGCCTTCGGGGTGCTGAACGCGGCGCGGCTCGCCGAGGGCGACGTGGAGCTCGACAAGGTCGAACATGACAGCGACGGTCCGTTCACCGTCGCGTACGCGGCGGAGCTCGGCACCTCCACCAAAGACAAGCGCGCGGGCCGCCTGGTCGTGGTCGGCAGCGCGAGCCCCCTGCTCGGCAGCACCTGGCAAGATCCCACGCTCGCCGGCACTCGTCGCTTCGTGGAGAGCGCCGTCGCTTGGCTCGTCGCGCGCCCGCTCCTCGTGAGCGTGCCCGAGAAGCCGGGGCGCCAGGTCGAGCTGCGTTTCACGGAGGAGTCGCTCGCCGAGGTGGTGCGCTACGTGCTCATTTACATGCCCGGCACCGCGCTCTTCCTCGGGGCGCTGATCCTGTATCGGCGCCGCTCGGCGAGCGCCGCGCGCGCGCTGCCCGTCGCGGTGGGCAAGCAGGCGCGCAAAGAAGGGGCGGCCAAATGACGGTGCTCGTACGCGCACGCTGGCTCAACCTCGGCCTGCTCGTCGCGGCGCTGCTCTCGCTCGGCCTCACGATGTGGACCCGAGAGAAGCCCAGCACGCTCGAGCGACAGGTGCGACAGCGTCACTTGCTCGAGCTGTTCCGGCGCGAAGACGTGCAGCGCATCGAGGTGCGCCAGGGCGATCGCAAGACGGTGGTCGTGCGCCGGGCCGCCACGCCGGGCGATCTGTTGCGCCGCGAGGTCGAGCCCGGCGCCGAGGCGGGGGAGCTCGACCCGGAGGGGCTCGACGCCGAGGCCGACGTCGCCACCGCCGACGCGGAGTGGAGCCTGTCCGAGCCGTTCGAGACCGACGCCGACCTGGTGCCCGTCGAGCGCTTGCTCGGCAGCCTTCAGTACGCCACCTGGGAGCGCGAGCTCGGCACAGACCCTCCAGCGGAGGCCAATGTGGCGCTCGCCACCCGGGAGCTCGCGGTGGTGATGGGCGGCGCGACGTATCGGCTCAGCCTTGGCGCTGACGCCCTGTCGCCGGTCGGCGCGCGCTACGTGCAGGTCGACTCGGGCAAGACCCCGCCGGTGACCTTCGTGGTCAAGAAGCGCTGGGTAGACGATCTGTTCGTGGAGGGGGACGTGTTCCGTGGCCGTCAGATCGTTCCTTATCGCAAGAGCTCGGTCGCTCGCGTCGTGCTGTCGAGCGCGGCGGGGGTGAGGCGGCTGCGGCGATCGGGGAGCCACTTCCTGTTCGACGGCATGCAGAACAACCAGCGTGTCGAGCACCACGGCCTCGATCGCATCTTCCTCGCCCTCTCTCGCGCGCGCGCCGAGCCGTTCGTCAACGTCGACACCGCGAAGGCCGCCCTCGGAACCGACGCGAGCGTGCGCGTCTCGCTGGTGCCGGTCGCTACCGACAAGCCCGAGGCCAGCCTCGAGTTCGGCGGCCGCTGTCCGAGCGATCCCGAGCAGATCATCGCCATCCGCCACCTGCCCGAGCCGCTGGCGGGCTGCGCCGACAAGAGCATCGTGTTCGCGCTGCGCGAGCCGGCGAGCGCGCTCATCGATCGCCACCTGTTCGGCTTCGACGCCGACGAGGTCGACACCGTGCGCCTGGTCGAGGGCGAGTCGGTGCTCGAGTTCGCGCGCGGGGGAGACGGTTTCGTGCTGCAGCAGCCGCGCTCGTCGCCGCTCGACGCCGACGCAGCGCGCGATCGGCTCTCGCGCATCCTCGAGATCGAGGGCGAGTTGCTCGAGCCGGGCAAGCAGGAGAACCCGGCTCAATACGCGGCGGTCACCATCACGCTGGAGTCGTCGGCGCGGCCCGGTGAAGAGCGCACCAGCGAGACGGTGCGGGTCGGCGAGGCGGCGGCCGACGGCACGCGCCGCATCTATCGCGAGGTCGACGGCGCCGTGCTCGCTGTCTCGGCCGAGAGCGCGCTGTCGCTGCACGCCGACGCCACGCTGCTGAAAGACCACGCCGTCTTCGACTACGCGTTGAAGCAAGTGCGGCGTGTCGACGTGTCTTTCGGCAGCATGAAGCAGACGCTCGAGCGCTCGCCCGAGGGCGTGCTCAGCCTGACCGCGCCCAGGGAATATGACGTCGATGGCGGCCTCGCCACCGACCTGATCGACCAGCTGCGGGGCCTGCGCGCCCTGCGCTGGGTGAGCGATCGAGCGGTGAGCGGCTTCGGCCTCGACAAGCCGCGCGCCGTCGTGCGCCTCTCGGTCGAGGTCGACGGCAACCCCATCGAGCGCACCTTGTCGATCGGGTCGCGCGCGCCCGGGGGCTACCACGCGAGCGTCGACCGTGACCCGGGCGTGTTCGTGGTGTCGCGCTCGATCGAGCGCGTGCTGAGCACCTGGCTGCTCGATCGCGCGGTGTTTCGCGCCGAGCGTGATTCCATCGTCGAGCTGTCGCTGGAGGGGGAGGGGCTCGGCAAGGTGCTCCTGAAGCGCGTCGCCGGGCAGCTCACCGTGCAGGCGGCTCCGAGCGGCTTCGACGCTTCGCGTGTGGCCGAGTTGCTCGACGCGGTCGAGTCGCTGCGCACCGAGGGCGCGGTGCACCTCGGCCCCGCCACCGCCAGCGAGGGTCTGCGACGCCCGATCTTGACCGGCATGATCCGGCGACAGTCACCCGAGAACGTTGGCATGCCGCCGATCCGCTTCAGCATCGGCAGCCGCGACTCGTTCCGCGACGCGAGCGTGTTTTACGCCCGTGTCGGGTCGATCAACGCCACCTACGCCTTGCCGCGCGAGCAGGTGCAGCGCCTGCTCGACCTCTTGTGAGCGCGGGGCTGATGCGCGATGGACTACTGGAGGGTGGGAGAGCGCGGAGATGACATCATCATCGCGTGCTTCGCCCACGACAAACATCAGCAGTGGACCGCAGCGATCGCCGTCTTCAGCGAGTTGATGGTGCGCGGCGCGCGCGCGCGCCGCGTGATCGTCGACTTGCGCCAGATGACCGGTTACGAGACGGAGGCCCGCCGCGCCTGGCAGGAAGCGTTTCGAGGGCATCGGCACCAGATGCTCGGCGTGGTCTGCGTCGGGGGCTCGCGACGGATCAAGATGGGGGCGGCCGTGGTCGGCGCGGTCTCGGGCGTGCCCATGCGCTTCGTCGACGAGTGGGAGCAGCCCGCGGGCACCTAGCCCCGCCACTCCACGCGGGGGACTTGGCTGGTGGGCCGACGGCCGTCCCCCGCGTCGCTGCGCCGCAGCCGCGTTGCGAAGCGCAGGGGCGGGTCGTAGCCTGCCGAGCATGTCTGCCTCGGCCGCCGTTCGTCACCTGCGAGACTATGTCGCCATCCCCTCTGTCAATCCGATGGGGCGCGCCGACATCGACGCGCGCTGGGTGGGCGAGCAACGCTACGCCGAGCACGTCCACCAGCAGCTCGGGCGCCTCGGCATCGGCTCGGTGCTGATCGGTGAGGGCAGCCGGCGCAGCGTCGTCGGAGAGGTGCGCGCCGGGCGCGACGCGGAGACACTGCTCGTCGCGTCGCACCTCGACACGGTGCCCGTCGACAACATGGTGATCGATCCGTTCGACCCTGTCGTCAAAGACGGGCGCCTGTATGGCCGAGGCAGCTGCGACACCAAGGCCGGTATGGCCGCTCTGGTCGCCGCGCTCGAGCGCGTGCTCGCCCGAGGCACGCTCGCGCGCCACCTGGTGGTCGTCGGTGAGGCCGACGAGGAGACGAGCGATAGCATCGGCGTGAGCGACGTGCTCGCTCACCTCGAGGGCACGCGCATCGACTGGTCGATCGCGACCGAGCCGACGGGGCTGCGCATCGTCAACGCCCACAAAGGTACTGCGATGGCCAAGCTCGAGGCCCACGGCCGCGCTTGCCACAGCTCGGAGCCGGGCCGCGGCAAGAACGCGATCGTCGCGCTCGCCCGAGCGGTGCTGGCGATGGAGGCGCTCGGCGTGAAGCTCGCCCATCACGTGCACGAGGGGCTCGGGCAGGCCACGCTGTCGATCGGCCTGATCGGCGGCGGCCAGGCTCCCAACATCGTCCCCGACCGCGCCTGGCTGGCGCTCGATCGGCGCACTCTGCCGGGCGATACGAGCGCGAGCATCACGCGCGAGATCGAGTCGGCCCTCGCCAGCGCCGGCATCGCAGACGTCGAGCTCGCCGACCTGCGCATGGGCAAGGAGCCGCTCTTCCTCGGCCCCGAGCACGCGGCTTTTCAGGCCTGCCGCCGCGCCCTCGAGCGCTGCGGCTGCGACGCGAGCGCCTCCAGCGTCGCCTTCGGCACGGATGCTGGGTTGTTCGCCCAGGCGGGTATCCCCTCGCTCGTGCTCGGTCCCGGCTCGATCAACCAGGCGCACACCGACGCCGAGTACGTCGAGATCGATCAGCTCGAGCGCATGGTGGGCGTGTTCGAGCAGCTGCTGGAAGGCGCCTGAGTGATGTCGAGCTCCCGGCCTCGCCGCTCTCGGCTCGCGGGGCTGCTCGGCGCGTTCGCGCTGCTCTTCGCACCGCCGGCGGCGGCCTGGAACGGGGCGGGCCACATGCAGATCGCGCTCCTCGCCTACGACGAGCTGCCGGAGGCGACGCGCGCGGCGCTGAGCGGGCTGGTCGAGGCGCACCCGCGCTTCCGTGAAGACCTGCTGCCGGCGCTGCCACCGGGCATTACCGCCCCCGCCGAGCGAGCGCGCTGGCTCTTCGCTTACGCCGCGACCTGGCCCGACATCGCGCGCGACCAGCCCGAACACGGTCACGGCACATGGCACTACGTGAACCTGCCGCTCGAGCTGCGGGGCAGCGAGCTGTCGACCTGTCGCGAGGCGCGCCGCGAGCTGCCTGCCTCCGAGCGCCGCGTCGCCACGATCGACGCCGAGCGCCGTGCGCGTGGTGAGCCCGGCATCCCCGCGGGTGACTCGATCCGCGCCGCGCTCCCGAACAACCTGCGGGCGCTCGCCGATCCCATGGCTTCCCGCCCGGCGCGCGCCCTCGCGCTGTCGTGGGTCTTGCATCTCGTGGGCGACGCCCACCAGCCGCTGCACGCCGTGGCGCTCTTCACGCGCCAGCGCTTCGTCTCCGGCGATCGCGGCGGCAACGACATCAGCGTGCGCGATCTCGGCTCGCTGCACCGGGTGTGGGACGGCTTGCTCGGGGACGACGCCTCGCCTCCCGCGCTGGAGGCAGCGCTCGCCGATCTGCGCCGCGATCGCCCTCGCTGGCGCGCTGCGCGAGAGGCGGCGATAGACTCGAACGTCGAGCGCTGGCTCGACGAAGACTGCGAGCTGGCGCGCCGCGCCGTCTACGTGCCCGCGGTGCTCTCCGCCGTGCGGCGCTTCGAGAGCGGTGAGCGTACCCCACCAGCGCCGCCTTCGGGCGGAAACGCCGGCCCTTCGACTCCGCCCGACAAACCTGGCAAGCCGGAGGTCTCGCTGGGCAAGGCGTATCATCGGCACGCCGCCGAGAAGGCTCGCGAGAGGGTTTTGCAGGCGGGGCTACGCCTTGCCTCGCTGCTCCGGGCGCTGCGCCTCTGAGGGAGCGGAGCCGTTGCGCGCGGCCCTGTTGCGCGCGGCCCTGTTGCGCGCGGCCCTGTTGCGCGCGGCCCTGTTGCGCGCGGCCCTGTTGCGCGCGGCTGTGTTCGCGCGGTGCCCCCTGTTTCAGTTCAGGAGCGAGCCCGGCTTCTTGCTGCGCCCGTAGATCGCGTCCCAGTTCTTTCGGTACGTCTCGGTCGCTACCTGCGCGGGCCGCCCCGTCGTCACCGCGCTCGCCGACGGCTGTCCAGGGGCTGGCATCTCGACCTCGACGTCGCAGATCATCGGGTGCTGCTCGCGCGGTCGCAGGCGCACCAGCTCGCCGTGGATCGGCTTGCCCTGCTCGAGCCGCCGCACCGTTCCGGCCTCGATGCGCTCGCCGCGACGACGGATGATGTCCACGCCCTGACCGTCATCGCTCACGCCACAAACGATCGCCACGTCCAGCTCGCGCTTGACGGCGTCGGGCTTCGCATTGCTCTCTGCAGGGCCCCGTTCCGGAGCGCCACCTGCCGGGCTGGGTCGCTTCTTGTCCGATGACTTGGCTGACACGATGACTCGACCGATCGCATACTTAGCACAGCGGCGCGCGTCGAGCCCCGTGAGCGGGCGCCGGTCCTCCGCAGCCCGGCGAGAGCCGGCGAAGCTCAAAATGACACGTCGTCGCCGGCGCTTCCGCGACGGCATGGCGCGGTCGAAAAGTGCTGACGGGGCCGTCGGCCAAGGCGGCAGCGGCTCTCGCCGGAGGGGGCCCGGCATGAAACACGACGGTCACCGTCGCGGGGCGAAAGCGCGCGGGGGCGCTACATGCCGATCGCCTTGCGGTGCACCCAGCCGAGGCTCTTCCCGGCATGCTCGATCCGATACCAATCACCCGCGCGGCCGGTGACGTTGACGCGCGTGCCATAGGAGAGCCGCGCCGCCACCCTCGCTCGCGGCGCCGGGTCGTCGCGAACGACTGCAGTCGTCCACCCGATCGTCGCTTGACCGCTCGTGTTCACGACCTCGCGCGGCGCCGGCGCCGACGCCGGGTCGATGGCGCTGCCCGGTGGCAGGAAGCGCACCAGATAATACACCCAGTAACGCGCGTGCTCGTGCTCGACGTCGTCGAGCGCCGTGCCTGCCACGGTCTCTTCGGCGCAGGCCAAGAGCTGGGCGGTCTTTTGCTTCGAGAGCGTGGTGCTCGCGCCCGCCTTCAGCCGCGTGACGCGGCCCCGCGCGAAATCGAGGTAGAGGCCCAGCGACAGCACGCCGGAGACGCCCTCCGCGGCGTCACACGCGGCGAGCCGCGCCAGCGGAGCGTCGACCACGCCTTCGAGGTTCGGCCGGTCGCAGCTCGCGACCGCTTCGCCGGCGTCGCCGTGACAGCTCGCGACCACGCTGCTCTCGACGTGCACTGCTTCGGTCGTGGTCAGCATCGGCGCGACGCGCAGGGCCGGGGGCTCTCCGGCTGTGGCAACCGTGCCATCCACGGGGGTATCGACCTCGCCCGCGGTCACCTCCAGAGCGGCCGGTTTCGAGGAGCTCCCCGGCGGACGCTGCACGAAATCCAGACCGCCCAGCA
>Ga0247763_1000342_pt1 | contig 27074 bp, 18 predicted proteins | sample UWRJL141409B4_FD_179926 | JGI IMG/M metagenome (GOLD analysis project Ga0247763, IMG submission 179926) | Plant litter microbial communities from Arlington Agricultural Research Station in Wisconsin, United States - UWRJ-L141-409B-4 | ecosystem: Environmental > Terrestrial > Plant litter >... | reverse complement strand
TGGCCTCGGCCATGCCGGAGCCGTACTGGTTGTGGTAGCTCGCGTGCTCTTTGCGCCCCTGATCGAAGAGCATCTCGGCGTTCTCGGTGGCGCCCGTCGAGGGGTCGTTCATGTCGACCCAGGCGCCCGAGAAGCCGAGGCGCGCGAAAGTGGCGACTCGCCCTTGCCACCACTTGCGCACGCGCGGCAGCGAAAAATCGGGGAACACCGTCTGCCCCGGCCAGACGTAGCCCACGTAGGGCTTGCCCTCGGGGTTGAGGCAGAACATGCGGCGCCGCTTGCCGTCGTCGTAGACCTCGTAGCCCGGGTCGAGCTTGACGCCGGGGTCGAGGATGGGAACGACGTGAAAACCCTTCTCGCGCAGCCCGGCGAGGCCGCTCTTCACTTCGGGCCAGTGCTCGCTCGCGACGGTGAAGACGCGGTATCCTACCATGTAGTCGATGTCTAGCCAGAGGCCGTCGTTGGGGATGGCGTGGCGCGTGAACTGGCGTGCGAGCTCGTCGAGCTCGGACTGGCTCTTGTAGCCCCAGCGGCACTGCTGGTGCCCGAGCGCCCAGAGCGGCGGGCGTGGGGTGACGCCGACGAGGCACTGCAACTTCTCCGCGAGCTCGCGCAAGCTGGGGCCGACCAGGATGAAGAGCTCGGGCTGCCCCTCGGGCGCGCCGAACCACAGCCGCCGATCGGGCGGCGACCTGCCGGCGGGTGGCGTGCGCAGGAACGCGGCGCCGGGCGCATTGAGCAAGAGCCCGACGTAGCGGTTGGCCTGCTTGATGATGACCCAGGGCACGCTCGCGTACATCGGATCGGTGGCGGCGTGACGCACCTGGGACATCGGAAAGTCTGCCCAGACGTCGGTGTTCCAGAACTTGGTGCGCAGCCCCGAGCGCTCGAAGCCGACGCCCTTCTCCCCCATCCCGTAGAACTGCGCGTCGCTCGTCAGCTCGAAATGAAAGAGCCAGGCAGAGCCGCATGCGCCGAAGCTCTCGCCGGGCACGGAGCGGAGCAGCAGCTCGCCGTCTGCGGCGTGGAGCGCGAGCTCGGCGCGGGCGCCGACGGAGAGGCGGGCTCGGCTGGGCGAGTAACCCGCGCGCACGTTCGGCGGCGAGAACTCGGCCTGGCTGTGCTGCTCGGGCCAGCGCTCGCCCCGGACGCGCACGCGGAACACGTCGGCGCCGAGGTCGTCGAGAGAGAGCTCGAGCGAGTGCTGGCCCACGTCGAGGCGCCCGCTCGCCGCGTCGTAGCGCACGGGGAAGCTGCAGTTGATGGGATCGTGGATCTTGTGGAAGTACATGGCGGCCGAACGACGCGGCCGCCGCGGCTCGCTCGCGCGGCGGGACCTCGGGCTCAGCCCGCGCGGAGCGGCGCCGCGACGGCGGCAGGAGCTCGGCTTTGCCAGGCTTCCACGGAGCGAGCAATGGCCTGCGCGAGATCGGCCTGGCGAAACGGCTTGGGCAAAAATACGACGCCGGCCCCATCGAGCCGATCGGCGCGCGTGTCGCCGTCGGCAGAGCCCGACACGAAGAGGGTCGGCAGATCGATGCCCTCCTGCATCAGCGCGCGGTGCAGCTCGAGGCCGGTGGGGTGCGGCATCATCAGGTCGAGCACGAGCAGATCATAGCCGCTCGAGTGCACGCGCAGATGGCTCAGCGCCTTCTCGCCGCTGCACAGGGCCTGCACGTTGTGACCGAGGTGGCGCATCAGCTGCGCCGCCGTGAGGCAGACGTGCGGCTCGTCGTCGACGAGCAGGATGCGCAAGGCCGGCAGGCGGCGCGAGCTTGGTCCGCTCGAGCTCGAGCCGGCGGCGACCGGCTCGCAGAGGGGGAGCAGGATGCTGCACGTGGTGCCCCCACCCGCCGCGCTCTCGAGCGCGACCGCGCCCTTGTGGTCGCGCACGGTGGCGAGCACCACGGGCAAGCCGAGGCCCGTGCCGCGCCCGGGTTCCTTGGTGGTGAAGAACGGCTCGAACGCGCGCGCGAGGGTCGGCGCGTCCATCCCGGTGCCGGTGTCGGCGATGTCGATGCGGACGAAGGCACCGGGCTCGCAACCGGGGAAGCGGGTGGCGCACGCCGCCGCGTCGAGCTCGACGCGGCGGGTGGTGATGCCGAGCATGCCGCCGTCGGGCATCGCGTCGCGCGCGTTGAGGCACACGTTGAGCAGGGCGCTCTCGAGCTGGGTCGGGTCGGCAGCGAGCACGCACGGGCCGTCGCAGAGCGACAGCTGGAGACGGATGCGCCGATCGATGCCGTGCGCCAGAAACTCGCGCACGGTGGCCAGCACCTCGTGCACGTCGACCGGCTTCAGCGCGGGCCTGCCCTTGCGCGAGAACGCGAGCAGGCGCCGCGTGAGCTCGGCGGCGCGATGGCTGGTGTCGAGGATCAGGCCGAGCTGGCTCGCGCAGGGGTGCTCGCTCGGCAGCGAGTCGCTCACGACCTCGGCGGTCGCGCTGATCACCATCAGCAGGTTGTTGAAGTCGTGCGCGACGCCGGACGCGAGCTGACCGATCGATTTGATGCGCTCGCTCTGGTTCAGCTGCGCGCGGCTGTCGCGCAGCTGGTCGAGCAAGGCGCGCTGGCGGAGCGCCGCCTCGAGCTCCGCCGCGGCGAGCCCGGCCATGCTCTGCTCCAGCTCGGAGAAGGCCGTGCGGCGCCGGAACACCAGCAGCTCGAACGGCGGCAGCTGCGCGCGCACGGGGAAGAGCAGCGCGTGGGGCTCGCTTCCGCCGGCCGCCAAACGGCACGCTCCGACGCGCCCAGCGTGGCGCGCGGCCTCGATCACGAGCGCATCGGCCAGCTCGGCTGGGAACCAGCCCTCGTCGAGCCCGGGGGCGAGCGGCGCCCGGAGCGCGTCGGCCAGGACCGCCGCGGACGCCTCGACCGCCGCGGGTGCTGCGTCTACTCGGGCGAGGCGCGCGCCGAGCTCGTGCAGCGCCCCGAACAGGTCGAGAGGCGCCCGGACCTCGGCCGTGTTTTGCGCAGCCTGCGTCACGCTCGTACCCATCTCCAGACTTACCACACCCGAGGCGACGCCGCTCGCGCGGAACGGATTACTGGCAGAAGAGTTTCACCGAGACACACTCCTCGAGGGGCGGGCAGTCAGACGAGTCGCGACACGACACGACGCCCTCGACCTGGACGGGAGTGCTGACCTCGGAATAAACGAGCATCTCCACGCAGCCGGGCTCGATGGCGAGCGACGTGGCGCTGCGCCGCACGGCGCTGAGGGTGGGGTTGCCGGAGAGGCCCTGCGCGAACAGGCCGTCGATCAGCTGCGCCGGAATCTCGGCCGCGCCCGTGTCGAGGAAGTCGCACTCGATCCAGGCGCCGTTGGTGCCGTGAAAATTGATGTTGAGCTCGACGTTGACGCGTGCAGGGCCCGGCGCTTCGGGCGCTTCCCACGCGAGGCGGGCGGGCTGGCCACGGCGCACGTCGATGACCTCACCCGAGAGGATGAGCGGGCTGACGCCCCAACCGCGCAGCTCGAAGGGAGCGTAGTCGCCGCCCTGCGAGTTGATGCGCAGATCGGAGCCGGGCAGAAAGCCCGGGTTGGGCAGCCGCGGCAGGGCGGGATTGGCGTAGTTGCGAGTGATCTCGTTGGGTCGCATCTCGAGCGGCACCACGAGACCGCGGACGGTGACGGTGCCGACGTCGCGGGTGCGAGGCAACGGGACGCACGCGCCGGCGAGGCTGCAGGTCTCGGTGGCGAAAGCGCAAGCCGGGGCGCAGGTGCTCGCCAGCGGACGCAGCAAGCGGCAGTCACCCGCGCTGTCGAGCTGCTCGGGAACCTGGCTGGTGACAACGCCGTCGCTCACCTGACCCCCGACGCGGGTGAAGCCTTCGGCGAGCTCGACCTCGAACTGGCCGACGAGCGCGTCGGCGGCGCAGGGCTCGTAGGGGAGGAGGCTGGCATCGATGCCGCCGAACCCGCCCATCGACGCTGCCGCTCCGCCGGCGCCACCCGTGGGGCCGTCGTCACCGCAGCCGACGGCGGTCGCGAGCCACCCGAGCGGCAACGGCAGCCAGAAGGGCAACGCCCTCGAGAAGCGACGCGAGCGAGGCACGGCCTCCTCAATATCCATGGCCTGCACGGGCGACGCAAGCGCCACGCTCGCGCGGCGGCGCTAATGTCTCGCGCCGCCGGGTTCGCGCCACCCATGGGATGCGAGAGGGCCCGTCAGAGCCGAGCCCCCCGGTGAGCCGAACCGCTCAGGGCGTGGGCTCGGCTTCGGCACCGCCGGCACCGCCGGCACCAGCCGCTCCGGCTGCCCCCGCCGCCCCTTCCCCGACGTCACCGTCGTCCGGAATGGGCCCCGCTCCCGCGGCACCGGCCGCGCCGGCAGCGCCGGCCATCGCTCCGCCACCGTAATAGTAGTCGGGGGGCAGCTCGGCGCGAATCGCCGGCGGCTCGCCCAGCTCGGCGACGGATTGCGCGTACACGGCCCGGTTGCTGACGCCGAAGACCACCTCGTCGCGCAGCACGCCGCGGCGCATCTGCTCGGAGCCGCGGCACTGCGCGAGCAGGTAGTCGGCGGTCTCGGGCCAGGCCTCGATCTCGTCACCGAGCCAGCCGTCGAGCGCGTCTTCGCCGTAGCCCAGCAGGATCACGCACTCTTCGAGCGTGTAGTCCGGCAGAACGGGAGCCAGACCCCCGCGACGCGTGAAGCCGCTGTCGGATGCGACGTCGAACACCTCGATCGAGCTCTGGCCCGTGGCGTAGTCGTAGAGCGGGAACGCGAGGCGCCCGCCGCTCGGGTGGAACGTGATGCCTCGATGATCGAAGCTGGCTTCGGAGTAGGCGTCATTGTCATACGCGAACTTGTGCGCCAGCGCGGGCGCGCTCGGATCGCTGACGTCGAAGATCTGCAAGGCGAGCCCCAGCGTGAGGCCCTCGTCGGTAGCATCGCGGCCGATCGAGAGCAGGTGGTCGGCGTCGAGCGGGAACAGGAAGTTGCTGAACCCGGGGATATGCAGCTCGCCGACGACGCGAGGGTATGCCGGCTCGCTCAGGTCGACGACGAAGAGCGGATCGATCTGGCGGAAGGTGACCACGTAGCCCAGGTCCCCGATGAACCGGGTGGCGAAGATCTGCTCGTTTTCGCCGAACACCGCGGTCTGCCCGAGCACGTTCAGCGCCCCGCCGTCGGCCTCCAGCGTGAACACGCGGTTCTCGATCCCGAGCGACTCACCCGTTTGGAGGTTCCAGCGGCTATCGGTGGTCGAGACGCGAACGGTGCCGTCGTGCTCGTCGAGCGAGAACTGACCCTGCACGAAGCCAGGCACGGACCCAGATGCGACGTACTCGACGGCGGCGCCGTCGAGACCGAACTGGTGCAGGTTCGTGCTCTGCGAGTACTCCGTTGCCGAGTCTCCGTACACGGTCTGCGCCAGGAGCACCACGCTGTCGTTGGCGTAGACGCGCTCGGCCCTGGCCAGCACGGTGGTCGACCCGAGCGCTGACGTGCCGTCATCGCTGTCGATGTCGAGGCTGAAGATCTGCGTGACGCCGGACTGTGACAGGTCGAGCTCGGGCTGGTAATAGTCGCCGCAGTTGGGCTCTCGCTCGACGATCTCGCCGTCGACCGCCGTGAACTGCCGGGGCAGCCAGTCGCCGAGATCCGACTCGCTCACCGCCCAGATGGTCCGTTCGAGCCAGGCGTCGACCTGCGCGTCGATGTCCTGCTGCCGGTAGGGCTGGCCGAAGGGGGTGAAATACTCGATGTACGTGCTGTCGAACGACGGCGCCTTGTAGCCGTCTTGAATCACCGCGCGCACGGTGCTCTCGTGGCGGCGCGACGACACGTAGTACCCCTCGAGGTATGATTCGCGCAGCACCTCCGGTGTCTCGGCCTCGACGTCGAGCACCGTGATCTTGGTGTAGCTCGGGTAGTAATAAGGATAATAGTAGTCGTAGCCTGGCACCGCGACCGGGCCCTGGAGATCGCGATAGACGCTGGAGAAGACCACTGCCATGCCGTCGCTCACGAACATGTCGTGGGGCGATCCCTCGATCGCGGCCGCGGCGAGCGTCTCGGTCTGCTCGGCAGGCCAGGCGCGCAGCTTCACCAGGCTGCTGCCTTGCAGTACGTACAGGTAGTCGCCGTCGGTCTTGATCACGTCGGCCTCGTCGACGTCGCGCACCTGGGTGGTGGTGTCGGAGAAGCCTGAATCGTTGCCGCTCGAGGCGCCTGACGCTGGCTGTTCATTGGCATCTTGGCCCGGCACGGCGCCGCCGGGGGCGGCCGGCGGGGTCGTGGGGGCTGGCGCGCTGTCTTCGACGATGATGCCGGGCTCGCCGTTGTATGCCGGGGGCGCCTGCCGCAGCTCTTCGGCGCGCGCGATCAGGCGCTCGATGGTGCTCGCCTGTATGCGAGAGAGTACGTCCTCGCAGCTCGTGGCGCGCGTCAGCGCCGCAGCGTTCGTGCCGGATGCCTCGGCGACTGGCTCGTCGGCGCTGGGCTCGTCGGGCGAGCCCTCGGCTCCGGGCGCGCCGCAGCCCTGCCCCAGCGCCCAGAGCCCGAGCGCCGATAGCGAAGTGAGGAACAGAGTAGACCCCGCCCGTGCGTCATGACGGAAAGACTTTTTCATGCGTTAGCTCCCCTTGATTCTTGTCGAGACCGGCGCCCTCCGAGCGGCGCCCCCGCTCGTCACGGGTGGGCGCCCTGGCGCACGCCCGCCTCGCGCGCGCCCCGGGCGGCTTCAAAGCAAGGGCTATGCCCCGAAGTGCGTCACGTCATGAGCGATGAAACACGGCGTGACGAGCGCGATCGCGAGCGGCGCCCGGTGTGCCACCGAGTGCCGCCTGTGCCAGCCCGGGCGATCCTGTCGTGGTCGCAGCGGCCCCACGCGCTGCCGAAGGCTGAGTCAGCGGTCGCCGAGTGGCCGCCTCAGCGGATGCCCCCTGGCTGCTTCAGCGGTTGCCGTATGGCCGCGCCTGTTTCACGAACAGCCGAGGCTCCTCGCCGTCTTCCGCGTCGAACTTGAACTCGACGTCCATCGCCCACCAGGCGCCGTCGCCGCGCCCCGCTCCGTAGGCTGGGGAGAAGAAGGTGCGGATCGCGTCGAGAGCTACCCCGAGCTCGTCGACCTGAGCCGGCGACAGCACGCGCTCGCCCGGAGCGACCAGGTTCGACTCGCTCAGGTAGCTCACCGGGCGGTTCTGGGCATCGTAATAGTGCAAGAACGACTCGGTGACGGTACCCCGCGGCGGCTGCACAACCGAAAACTCGCGCAGCTGCACGTTGACGTAAAAGGCAGGCTCGAGCCCCTCTCGGTCGAACGGGTTGTTGGTCAATGCAACCCCGTTCGCCTCTTCGGTGGGAAACGAGCGGTGTACCAGGAGCGCCATCCCGACCTGGCGGTGATCGATGCTGCGGTAACTGCGCTCCTCGAACGCGCGAAAAGTCCAGACGCTGGCCCACACGGTCCGCACGGCGTCGAGGATGCTCGCCGGGTCAGCCACGTCACCGCTCTCGGAGGTATACAGCCCGGCACCCGTGAAGCCGTCCAGGTCTTCTGCGTTCGTGCTCGAGCGAAACCGCATGCGCGCCCCGGAGAAGTCGCGCTCGAGGCGGCTCATGAGCAGGGCCTGGAACGCGGCGTTGACCGGCGCGACCAGCATCGCCTCGCGCAGCTCTCGCAGCGCCTCGTCGCGCCGCGAGGCGTTGGCCTGGAACGCGGCGTCAGCCAGCAGCGCCTCGACGCGCGCGTCGAAGCCGTTCTCTCGCATGAACTCGAGATAGTGAGTGACCGGCACGGCGAAGCCGGGCGGCACGGTCACGCCTGGCACGTGCGAGAGGGCGCCGTAGTTCGCGGCCTTGCCCCCGAACGCCCGGGTGCCCTGCGCGATGACCTCGTGCAGCGCGGCAGGGTCGGTGCCGTCGGGCACGATCTCGCTCACGTCGCGCAGGTCGGTCGAGAGCGTGTCGAGGCCTGGCACCTGCACGCCCGTCGGCTTGTTGGCTTCCCACCAGGCGTCGGCCTCGGCCACGTCGATGGGCGTGACGCTGTAGTCGGTGGCGTTCACCGCGAGCCGCACCCACTGACCCTCCAGGCCCCTCAGCTCGGGGTTGGTGGTCGCGTCGCGCAACGCCATGTTCGGCGTGCCTCGATTGCTCGACAGCACGTTGATGTGCGAGAGTGGCGTCTGAAACTCCGCCGTGATGATGCCCTGGGTGACGGCGATGTCGTTTGGCACGTGGTCGAGCACCACGATGTCGCGAAAGCCGACGTAGGCATACTCGAGGTCAGCCGCGGCGATGAAACGGAGCTGCCCGATGCTCTCCGCCACGTTCAGGGCCTGGTATTCGACGCCCGCGAACAGCTCGTCGGTGGCGATGCGGCGCACGCTGCGCGGTAGCGCGGCGGCGCTGCGCTCGACGTTCAGAGAGGTCGGATGAAACCAGAGCTCCGAGCCAATGAACGTGTTGTCGGCGATGCGCTCGAAGGCCGCCTGGATCATCGCGGCGTCGGCCGTGTCGTAGGGGGCGATCTCGTAGACCCACTTGTCCGCGCCCTCGTAGTGCGTGAGAGCACCAAGCAGAAAGCGACGGTCGGGGAGGTAATATTCGAAGGCGTTGAACTGCTCGATCATTCGGACGGCGGACAACCCCTGCGCGGCCGAGCGATGCTTGGAGAGAAAGTCCCAATGCACAGGATAGGCGCGGCTATCCTGGAAGCTCAGCGCGAAGTCTGCTTCGCGGTCGACCGACGTTTTTACAGAGCGCGCGCCGGGTATGCTGGAGGCGAGCGGCTGGGAGGCGAGCGCGACGAAATCCCCCTCGCACCCGATCTGAGCGACCGAGGCCGGCGCGACGCCCTCGGGGATGCCGCACTCCCAGAGCCTCGTTGCCGAGTCGGAACAGCCGAGGCCAAGGCCGCAGAGAAGAACGCCGCCCAGAAACGGGCCTCTGAAGAGAGGGCGGTGGAGCGCGCGCCCCAGCGTCGCCAGGGAGCGCCCGTGCACGTGGCTCGAGCCGCCCGGAGCGCGGCGGAATTGTGGGGGGCCAAACATCGATAACCCGTCGAAACGTCGACGAGTGTAGCGCATCGAGCGGCCGTCCCTGCACGCAGAAACAACCCGACATGATCGCGCGCGTCGCGCCTGCCACAGGCCGTGCCGGGCGTGACCATCCTGGTGCGTCGCCACTGGAAATCGTGCGGGCGCCGGCGGCACGCAGCTGGCCAAGGCGGCGCTCCAGCGATAAGGTCAGCGTTCGTGCCCGGTATCCGGAGCCGAATTATCCATGGCCCGTTCAGTCTTTCGGCGCGTTTATCGAGCGCGGCCACTCCACAGCTTCATCATGTGCCTGCCCGCGGCGCTGCTCGTGGCGTGGTACGCCTGGGGCGCATTCGCCAGCATCGATCGCTATCGTCGCGCCGTCGGCGAGTCCGGGCCGCTCCGGCTCGAGACGCTGCACATCGCGCTCCACGATCAGCTCGAGTCAGACATCCGCCGGATGCTGATGGCGCCGCCGCCCGAGCCGTCGTCCCTCTACACCTACCGCCTCCGTGTGAACCGCGACGCCTGGGACCAGCTGGTCGATAGCGCCGACCTGGAAGACGATAGGCCCTATGTCGACGCCAAGGTCGAGCATGACGGCCGCATGCTCGGCGCCGAGGTGCGCCTGCGAGGGAGCCGCCACTGGCACGTCGGCGGCACGCAGAAGTCGCTGAAGGTGAAGCTCGAGAAGGGTGAGCTCATCCAGGGCCATCGCATCTTCAACCTGCTGAACGATCCGACGCCGATGGTGGTGGGGCAGCAGCTCATCCTGAACCTGGCCGAGGAGAGCGACATCCTCACGCCCGTGTCGAGCTTCGCGCGCGTGAAGCTCAACTCGAAAGATCTCGGCGTCTACCACTGCGAGACGGCCGCAGACGAGAGCCTGCTGCGTTCCTCCCGGCGCATGCCCGGCAGCATCTACGCGAGCGCGCTGCCCGGGAACGCCCCGAGCGACGAGCTGTGGGCCAGCAGCAAGCACTGGACGAAGGTGAGCTCGCGCACCGACTCCGAGCACGATCGCACGGATTTCGCCGATCTCGACCGCTTCCTGTTTCACGTGCACGACGCGAGCGCTCGACAGTTCGGCGACTTCGCCCTGCACGAGCTCGACGTGGAGACCTTCGCCCGACTCGACGCCATCGACGTCGCCTTTGGCGGCGACCAGCGCGACTTCCGAGAGAACCACGACTACTATTTCGACCCCTACCGCGGCCGCTGGGAGCCGATCGCGGGCGGAATCCGCGGCTTCCGTGATGACCGCGAGTTCAACCTGGTCGAGAACCCGGTGCTCTTGCGGCTGAAGATGACCCCGGGCTACTTGAGCCGGCGCGATCGGCTGCTTTATGAGCTGCTGAGCGGCAAGGCCGCGCCGTCGGCGGTGCAGGCTCGCGCCACCCGGCTGCTCAAGGAGCTGGCCCCCGAGCTGCGGACCGACCCGTACTGGGACGCCTACCGCGAGCTGCCGCGCATCGACAATTTCCACCGGCGCATGGTGCGCCCGAACACGCTGAGCCGGCTCTCTCTTGTCGTGGAGAGCGAGCTGACGACCTATGGCCATCGCCACGCCCAGCTCGTCAACGAGCTGGAGAAGAACCCACTCTACCTCGACGTCGGAGGCTCTAGCTCGCAGGACGGGGGCTCGGTGGGGGCGACACTGGCGGCAGCGGCAGTGCCGGCGAGCGTCGCGGCGAGCGACACGGTCACGCCGCTCTCGTTCGTGATCGACGGCCACGCCGGCGTCGCGCTGGGTGAGGTCTCGGCGAGCTTCGGCGACGGCTGCGACAAGCCCCGCGCGAGCCTGTGGCGCAACGGCGAGCCACTGGCCACCCGCGGCGTCGGCGCTGATCTCGTGTTCGATGCGGAGCTGCCCTTGTTTCCGAGCGTCGCGATCGTGCCGCGGCGCGATCCGGACGAGCGCCGCGGGGCCGTGCGCGCAGAGCTCGTGCCGACCGCCTACGCTCTCGCGCTCGTGTCGAGCTGCCCGCCCCGGGCCGTCGTGGCGCGCGGCCGCCACCTGGCCACCGACTCGCGCGTCGTGAGCCGCCCGCTGAGCGCCGAGCTGCGGGCGCGGCTGCCGGGGCAGCGGCTGGGCCCCGATGCGGTCCCTCGCTTCACGGTGGGCGAGGTCGCGCCGCACGCCTGGCAGCTCGAGGCTCCGTTGCCGCGCAGCGTGCAGCTCGGCCCGGGTGAGGTCGTGGTCGGCGCGACCCGGGTATTCGAGCCCCACGAGACGGTGACCGTCGCGCCGGGGACTCACCTGCGCATGGGGCCGCAGGCGTCGCTGATCTTTCTCGGCAAGGTGCTGTTCGAGGGCCAACCCGGCGCCCCGATCGTGATCGACTCGCTCGAGCCGAAGCGCTGGGGCGGCATCGCGATCCAGGGCCCGGCCAGCGCGGGCTCGCGGCTCGAGCACGTGCTCGTCCGCACGGGCACCAAGCCGGTGTGGCGCTCGATCCCCTACCCCGCGCTCGTCAACATCCACCACACGCGCGACATCGCTCTCGATAACTGCCGCTTCAGCGAGAACGCGCCCGAGACCGACACGCTGCACGTGGCCTACGTCGACGGGCTCACGTCGAGCGACACCACGGTGACCAAGGTCAGCGGCGACGCCTTCGATCTCGAATATTCGCGCGCCGACCTGCGCCGCCTGCGCCTGATCGACGTGGGCGACGACGGGCTCGACCTGATGGGGAGCCAGGTGACGCTGCGCGACTCGGTGATCCTCGGCGCGCAGGGCAACGGCCTCTCGGGCGGCGAGGAGAGCGTCGTCAAGGTGCAGAACACCCTGATCGCGAGCTCGGGAGTCGGCGTGCTCGCCAAGAATGCTGCCAAGATCGCGCTCTCGGGCAGCGTGCTGTTCGAGAACGAGACGGGCGTGCGCAGCTACCAGCGCACGGTGCGATACGCGGGCGACAGCGAGGTCACCGCCGACGTGCTGTTCGTCGCGGGCTCCCGCAAGAAGCCGGTCAAGCGCGACGACCGCGAGGGCGATCGCCTCGATCGAGGTCGCGTGCTGTTAGATCTCCCGCAACCCGGGGTGCTCGACCACATGCTGGAAGACGTGCTGGAGGTCGGCAGCTGGCAAGAGCTCGAGCGCTGGATCGGGGAGCGACGCGACGGGGTCGTGCGATGAGGTGGCAATTGCAACGGCCGAGCGTCGGGTTTTCACTGGTGGTGGCCACGTATGTGCTGTCGGTCGCGTTCTTCGCGTGGGGGTTGTCGACTCCGCCGCTCGACCGCGTCTGGCAACTCCACCACGAGCTGAAGATCGGCCGCATCTACAAGCTACCGAAGGAAGACCGACACCTGCTGCTCGAGTCGATGCGCGAGCACCCGTCGCTCGCGAGCGCCTTGCTCGACGCCGGCCAGGTCGGGATCATCAGCGCTCACCGCGACGGCTGGATCGACACCCCGCATGTGACCATCATCCGCACGCCGCGCTCGCCCGCCCCCCTCCGGCTGCTGCTCGACGTGCAGACGCCTCCGCAGTACATCCCGTACGAGATCGAGATCGACGGCTCGGGCTGGGAGCGCGAGCTCGAGGTGCACGCGCGCGGCCCGCTCGCCGTCGAGCTACCTCCTCCACCCGCCGAGCCCGAGCTCATCACCTTGAAGATCAAGGGTGACGAGCTGCGCGCCGACCCCTCCTCGATCGGTGTGCGCCTGACGTTCGACCCGCCTCCCGAGCTCGATCGCGCCCCGGAAGACGAGGAGGACGACGAGTGATTCGCCGTTTCAATCGCTTCGAGCTCAAATACATCCTGCCGGTCTCACGCTGCGCCAAGATCATCGACGAGCTGAAGCACCAGATCCCGCCAGACCGCCACGGCGGCGAGCAGGGCTATCCGATCGTGAGCCTCTACTACGACAGCCCACAGCTCGACTGCTTCTGGGCCAAGATCGAGGGCATCCGCTTTCGGCGCAAGGTGCGGCTGCGCGTCTACCCCGGCGAAGACATCACGCAGGTCACCCATGGGTCGATCGAGATCAAGCAGCGCATCAACAAGACGGTTCAGAAGCGGCGCCTCGAGCTGCCCCTCGAGCAGGCCGAGCGGCTGTGCGCAGGCCGGCTGTCGTTCGAGGGGCTGGACGAGATGGACACACAGGTGGCCCACGAGGTGACCTACTTGAGCCGCGCCATGGATTTGCAGCCGAGCGCGATCACCGCCTACTGGCGCCGGGCGTTCGAAGGGCAGGAAGAGAACGCCGGGGTTCGAGTGACCTTCGACACCTACGTCGCGTCGCGCATCCACGCGCTCGACGTCGTCTCCCCGGCCAAGAATCGCCTGATCCTGCCCGCCGACTTCTGCATCATGGAGGTCAAGGCCGACGATCGTGTGCCCGAATGGACGACGTCTCTCCTGGCGCGGCATGACTGCCAGCTGAACCGCGTGAGCAAATACTGCGCGGGCGTCGCGACGCTGCGAGACCTGAAGGTGATGCCCCTCGCGCTCAGCCCAGGGGTCCCGCAGCCGCTCGAACCGGGCGAAGACCAACTTTCGAACGGCACGGGACAACCGCTGCCTTGGTTTGTATCCGCCGCCGAGCCGAGCGCCCTGCTCGCCTCTGCGGTCGCTCCGCCGAGCGCGGAGCCCCCATCATCAGAGCCGCCGAATGGATGAATTACTCAAAGAGCTGGAACGCACGGGCAACCTGACGTCGAACGTCACGTTCTTCGACGTCTTCAGCGCGCTCTTCCTCAGCTTCGCCTTGTCGCTCGTCATCGGTTGGGTCTACCGAGCGACCCACCGTGGCGTGTCTTATTCTCAGCAATACGTGCACACGCTCGTGATGATGGGGACCGTCGTGTCCCTGATCATGCTGATCATCGGCTCGAACGTCGCGCGAGCCTTCGCCCTGGTCGGGGCCCTCTCGATCATCCGCTTCCGCAACGCGATGAAGGAGACGCGCGACGTCGGGTTCATCTTCCTGGTGATGGCGATCGGCATGGCCGTCGGCACGCGCTTCTTCCTGCTGGCCATTTTCGCCACGGCGGCGCTCTCGGCGTTTGTGCTCTTGATGACCCGGTTCAGCCTGTTCGCCAAGGAGATCACCGAGCGCATCCTGCGGGTGCGGTTCCCCGTAGATCGGGATTTCGAGACCGCCTTCGAGGGCCCCTTCCGCGCGCATCTCGACGAATATCGAGTCATTTCCCTCGAGACGGTAAGGGCAGGCGTGCTGCAGGAAGTCGTGCTATCGGTAGTCCTGAAACGTAATACGACCCCGAGCGAGCTGCTCGAAGCGCTGCGGGCCGTGAACGACAACAACAAGGTGACTCTGGTCATCGGACAGCAATCGGTAGACCTTTGAAAATGGCAACTCATCGGGCTCATCTCCCCTCCCGCATTGTTCCCGCCAGGATTGTTCCCGCCAGGATTGTCCTTTCCCGCAGTCTCAGGCCCCGGATGGTCCTCGCGCTCGGGTTGCTCGGATTCGCAGCCGCCTGCGGCCAGGAAGATCCGGTAGCGCCGCCATCGACCGAGCTCATGCCTTACCACCCGCTCGTCCCGGGCTCTTGGTGGGAATATGCGCATACCGACTGGACGGAGCGGGTCGAGTTGACGAGCGACAGCGTCGAGGGCGAGCCCTCCCTCACCATGATTGATTCGCCCAACCCGAGCGACCGGCTGCGGTCTGACTCGGTGATCGCGTCGGTCGATGGCCGCGTGGTGCGCCTGACGAAGGAAGAGTTCCTCGTCGGCGCCGGCGACGCCGAGGTGTTGATGTCATCGGTGACGTACGGCGTCGGCTTCACTCGCTTCAACGAGGACTGGGCGAACCAACCCGTTGGTTACAAGGAGACCCCCGCTTACGTCCGCGTCGAGACGCGGCCAGGCGCTTCTCCTCGCCCTGCGGAAGATCGCCGGCACACCTTCGAGATCATGAGCTTGTCGGAGGAGGTCACGACCGGCACCGGCAGCTTTGATTGCATCGTGATCAAGCGCACCAAGGACTGGCAGGCCGAGGAAGAGGGCGTCGACGTCTCCGATGCTCAGACGAAGACGTTCTGGTTTGCCCGAGGTGTCGGTAAGGTGCAGGAAAGAAACGAGGAGACGGGCAACGTCGAGCTGTTGCTCGCCTACGACATCCCCGGAGCCGGCGGCTGAACCCGCCGAGTGAGGTGTCGGCTTGGCGCTAGTCGGCTCCGAATCGGGTACCGACCTCATCTTCAAGCGGCTCTCAATCCATGCGCCGCAGCACTATCGTCGTGGCGTCCGGGCCGCCATCCTCGCCGCCATCGTGAGCTACGCGCTGGCGTTTGCCAGCATCCAGCTCGAGCAGTCCTGGCAAGAGCAGGCGCATCCGCGCGAGCTGTATGTCATCGGAGCGGGCCTGGTGGCGGCCTGGCTCGAGCGGCAGAGGCACACGCGGGCGGCGGCGCGCCTGGTGCTCTCAGCGATCTGGCTAGAGCTGCACGTGACGCTGCTGACGAGCGGCGCTCGCGCCGCGGTCGGGGGCGTCCTCCCGGCCATTCTGGCGGGCGTGATCCTGTTCTTCGGCGCCCGTGCCGGCGCGCTCACGGCCTTGTCGTCGCTGATCACCGTGCCGGGGTTCGTGCTGGTGGGTCCCTGGCTCGGCCTCGGCCCGGGCCTGAAGTCGGGAGACCTCATCTACCTCGTCGCGATCGAGGCGTGCACGCTCGCCATCGCCTTCCCGCTGGTGCTGCTCATGAACACGCTCAACCGCGTGCTGGGCAACGCCGAGCGCGACGCGCGTCGCCTGCGCGAGTTGTTCGACGGCGCCCCCGACCCGATCGTGGTGGTCAACGCAGAGGGGCGCATCGAAGACAGCAACCCGAGCGCCCAGATGCTGTTCGGCAAAGAGCACGAAGAGCTGGTCGGCGCGCGGTTCGTCGATCTCGGGCTGTCGCCAGCGGCGGAGGGCGAGCAAAATCGAACACTCGACGTCGACGCGCTGGGCGCCGAGGCGCACGAGTTTCTGGGGCCGCCGCTGCGCGACGCCGAGCCGGGCACGCGCATGCCGCTGGAAGGCGTGGCGCGCACGGTAGAGCGTGACGATGGCTCGCGCGACTCGCTGGTCGTGCTGCGCGACATCTCGCAGCGCAAGCTCTCGGCCCAGCTGCAGCGGCAGCTGCAGCAGTCGCAGAAGCTCGAGGCGCTCGGCAAGCTCGCCGGCGGCGTCGCTCACGACTTCAACAACCTGCTGATGGCCGTTGGCGGCTACGCGGAGAGCCTCGCGCGCCATGACGACCCGGCGGTGCGCGACGTGGCGCGCAGCTTGCTCGGCCTGCGGCGTCGCGCGGCCGGGTTAACGGAACATTTGATGGCGTTCGCCAAGAAGGGCATGACGCAACCCCGCTCGCTCGAGCTCTCGCGCGCTGTGAGCGAGAGTCCGCGCCTGCTCGAGCAGCTGATCGAGCCGAAGATCGCGCTGCGGGTCGAGGCGTCCGAGCCGGCCTTCATTCATGCTGACCCGGCGCAGATCGAGCAGGTGCTCTTGAACCTGGCCATCAACGCGCGAGACGCGATGCCGACGGGCGGAACACTCACCATCAGCTGCCGCGTCTTGGCCGACACGGGCCGCGTCGAGCTACGCGTGGCCGACACCGGTCACGGCATGGACGAAGCCACGCGTCGTTCGGCGTTCGAGCCGTTCTTCACCACCAAGCCCCGCACGCAGGGCACCGGCCTCGGGCTGGCCCTGGTGCACGGCATCGTCGAGGCCTCGGGGGGCACGATCCGCCTCGAGTCGACCCCCGGGCGCGGCACGGAGTTCACGCTGAGCTGGCCAGCGCTGCGGCTCGGGGCCGACACGCAGCGCCGGCTCAGGCTCGGCGACTCGAGCGCGGAGAGCGCCTCACAACACCAGTGAGAACATGAGGCTCAGGGTCTCCGACTCGAGCCAGGGATTGGCCGCGCTGGTGTCACCGATCGAACGCACGATCTCGAACTGCGGCATGACGCGGAAGCCGGAGTTCGCGAGCAGGTTGACGCCCAGCACCAGCCGCATGCTCTCGTTCTGCGACACCTCGGTGTTCGCGTCGGCATACTCGGCAAAGAAGACGGGCTGCAGAGCGACGCTCGAGCCGAGCCCGAGCTCGTAGTCGAACATGAACAGCACGCCACGTCCGCGCGGCCTCCCCGTCTCGAACGGGAGCGCCACGTCGTTCGATTCGAGCAGGAGATGCGCGTCGCCGAGCTTCAGGGTGACGTCGCCCCCGTAGCCGACGTCGTCGAGCTCCTCGTTGCCGATCGTGACGTGCTTGTACGCGACGTTGGCGCCGAGCACGAAACCCTTGACGAGGGTCCACTCGACTCGGCCCATCACGTCGACGCCCTCGGTGGGCAGCGTCGGCGACCAGCTCGGGTTGGTGAGGCTCAGGTACCAGCGCAACTTCGGCTCCTTCAACCGCCCCGACGCCATCACGCCGATCGCGCGGTCACCCCACTGGTTGTCTTCGAGGGCGAGGCCGTTGAAGAGACCGCGGCGCAGGATGGGCAGGTCGGAGGCGCTCTCCAGCTCCAGATGGGAAAAAGGCCGCTTGAAGCGCCCCACCTGGAGCCGCAGCTCGCGCGATGGCCGATATTCGAGAGTGGCGGTGCGGAGGTAGGGCGGCTGATCGTAGCTCGCCCCCGTCTCCGGCTCGAGCGCGTCGGACAGGTCGAAGCTCACGTTGACCCGGAACAGCTCCGCCAGCTCGCCCTTCACGCGCAGCCGGATCTGGCGGACGCTGAAGCCGTACTCCTTCTGCGCGGGATCGGTCTGGCCGCCCGCCGAGCGCTCGCTCTCGTGCTCGAAGCCGGCGATCAGGCGCGCGCCCACGGTCATGGGAGCAGCCATCGTGGCGTCGAAGTCGTCGTCGGAGCGCGCGCCGCCGACGTCGCCTTTCTTCTGTTTCTGCTTGCCCTTTGATGGCTCCTGGGACGCCTTGGCCGCGTCGGCAGAGGGCGGCGGCTCGCTGAGCGCCGGAGCAACCGCAGCGGGAGGGGTTCCCGATGGTGCCGCTGGCTCGATCCCTTCCTGCGCGCGCGAGGGTGCGACCCACGCGCACAACATCAGCCCGAGCCACGCGGCGCACCGGCGCCGAGTCAGCCCCAATTTCGAACGTAATTCAGCGTGGCATGGCACTTGCTGCAAGAAATTCGAAATGGGCCGCTCGTGCAAGTCTTTTCTCCGCCGCTCAGGGGCGATCGTGGCGGGCCGCTCTCGATTCATCGGCAACTGGCTGCAAAACGCCCTCTGGGTCTGGCTCGCGGCCTGTGGCACGACTGGGCCAGGTCCGGACGACGATGTCATCCCACCGCCGGGCCCCGGCCTCGTCATCAACGAGGTGATGTCCCAGAACGAGGGGGCCTGGATCGACGAGAGCGGAGAGACGAACGATTGGCTCGAGCTCGTCAATCAGTCGGGCTCTCCCGTCGATCCCGCGGACCTCTGGTTGGAAGACGACTCGGGACGGCGCGCGCAGCTCTCGGGTGCCGTTCTGCGTCCCGGCGAGCGACGGCTCTTCTGGGCCGATGACGAGAGCGGCCGAGCAGGTCACCTGCCCTTCGCGCTGAAGAGCAGTGGCGAGCGCCTCTCGCTCACCGCCACCGACGAGCGAGTGCTGGACGCGCTGGTGGTGCCCGATCTCGGCGAGAACGAGGTCTTCGCGCGCTTCCCCGACGGGAGCGGGGAGCCGCGCGTCTGTCGCTACGCCTCTCCGCTACGCGACAACGGAGTCGCTTGTGCGCCGCCCGAGCCGCCGTCGCTGAGCGACGACGTCGTGTTCGAGCAGATGGCGCTGCCCGCCGACTTCCCGGCTGCGCCGGCGCGCCTCGGGCTGAGCGAGCTGGCGTTGCGCCCGGCGTCCGGCGACGACGCATTCATCGAGCTCTTCAACGCCGCGGCCGAACCCGTCGCGCTCGCCGACCATTCGCTCCGCATCGCGACGCACGCGCCGCACCTGCCCTGGCCCGATGCTCGGAGCGGGCGCGAGCTCGCGCTGCCGGCGCGAACGCTCGAGCCCGGCGGGCGCGCGGTCGTGGGCGTCGACGCCGCCGAGCTGGCGGAGCTCGAGACCGACGCCAACTTCGAGGGGGTGGTGACGCTCTTCGACGCCTCGGGGAGCAGCGTCGCGCGAGTCGACTTCATGAGCTGGCCCCCTGGCAGCAGCCTGATGCAGAAGCCCGGCAGCCTCGCGTATCGCTACTGCACGAACTCCACCCCGGCCGAGCCGGACGACTGCCAGCCCCTCGCCTCGCGACCCGTGGGCGATCGGCTCCGCTACCTGCGCACGCCGGGCGACTACGCGGCGCTCGCTCGAGGCGGTGAAGAGCTCGGCATCGAGTCGGTCAAGTTCGTCGTCGACCTGAACGCGCCCGGGCTCGTGCACCTGCTCGGCTCGGCGCGCTGGCCATTGCACTACACGTTCGTGCGCGAGCGGGTGTACCTCGATCCGGAGCTCGATCGCTGCGACCCGGCACAGAACTCTGAGTTCTACCAGGGTTGGTCCGCGTTCTCGGCCACCGAGTACTACCGCGTCGAAGGGCGTCGGTTCCTGCTCGGCACGCTCTCGCGCTACGGCGGTACGGGGCTCAGCGCGGTGGAGTACACGTACGGCGACGCGATCAACGGCGCGCAGATGCGCGACGGCTTCTCCAGCGCGGTGGCTCATTGTGATGAACCCGGCGCCTGGGTCTTGCACCCGCAAGACGACGCGCAGGTGCAGAAGGTGCGCAGCATCGAGGGCAGCGTTCCGCTCGTCGGCCCCAACGCCCCCTTCGAGGGCGTGACCTACCAGCCGCTGACGGAGGGGGTCACGTTCGGGACGCTGCGCTTCGTGCCCGCGAGCGAGCTCGGCGACACGGCGCTCGGGCCCGACGTCATCGTGGTGACCGATGACGTGCCGAACGACATCCCTTTCGTCGGCGGGCTGGTGACGGAAGCCTTCCAGACGCCGCTCGCACACGTCAACGTTCTGAGCCAGAACCGAGGCACGCCCAACGCTAGCTTGAAGCGCGCCCGCGAGGCGCTCGCGAGCTCGTTCGATCGCCTGGTGCGGCTCGAGGTGGCGCCCGGGGGCTTGCTGGTGGCCGAGGCAGACCCGGAGGAGGCGCGCGCCTTCATCGAGAGCCGGCAGCCGACGGGCCCGCGCTTCGCGCCACGGCTCGACACCTCGTTGCGCGGGGTGCAGGCGCTGTCCGAACACGGTCTTTCGAGCTTGCCCGCGATCGGCGCGAAGGCGGCCCAGCTGGCAGAGCTGGGGCGCGGCCGCTCTCCGTACTGCGGGGGCCAGACCGTCATCGAGACGCCCGCCACGCCGTTCGCCGTGCCGCTCGTGCACTCGCTCGAGCACCTCGACCAGAGCGGCGCGCGCGCGCGGCTCGACGAGCTCGAGGCGCAGGCCGAGTTCCGCTCCGACCCGATCGCGCGCGCCCGTGGCCTCGCCGAGGTGCGCGCGCTCATCCAGGCCGCTCCCGTGGAGCCCGGCCTGGTCGCCGCCGTGGAGGCTGCCGTGGGCTCGCGGTTCGGCGAAGAGCGCGTGCGCTTCCGCTCGAGCAGCAACACGGAAGACTTGCCGGGCTTCAACGGGGCCGGGCTCTACACCTCCGTGAGCGCCGAGCTCGGCGATGATTCGCGGCGGGTCGACGACGCGCTGCGCGCGGTGTGGGCGAGCCTGTACAACGCCCGGGCGTACGACGAGCGACTGTATGCGCACATCGACGAGCAAAGCGTGGCCATGGGCGTGCTGGTGCACTCGGCGTTCCTCGGTGAGCGAGCCAACGGCGTCGCCGTCAGCCGCAACGTGCTCGACCCGACGCGCGGCGACATCTACTATCTCAACGCGCAGGCGGGCGAGGCGAGCGTGACGAACCCGGCGCCCGGGGTCGCCACGGAGCAGCTCATCTACCGCTGGGGTCGAGAGCCTCCGATCGTGTACCAGAGCGAGAGCAGCCTGCTCGCGGCGCTACCGAACGCGGAGGGCCGGGTGCTGACGAGCGACGAGGTCTTCGACCTGTCGTGCGCGCTGCGCACCGTGCATGACACATTCCAGCCGCTGCTCGACCCAGCGGCGGACAACGCCTGGTTCGGAATGGAGGTCGAATTCAAGTTTCTCGGCCCCGAGCGCCGGCTCTTGATCAAGCAGGCGCGCCCGCACTCGTTCGGAACGCCGACGCCGTTCGGCGACTGCCGCGAGCTCTGAACGGTATTTTGACCGCCTCGAGCCCTCGCGGACGGGTGCCGGCTCTCCCTTGGCGCGCCGCGGGCCGGGCCCGGAGGCCCTCCGGAGCGCGCTAGGCGCGCTCGAGCGCTTGAAAGTCGCGGCTTCTGGGCTAAGACGCGGGCCGTGACCCGGCCGATGCCCGAGGCGCCAGAGCGCCCGACCTGTTACCGCTGCTTCCGGCCGACGGCGCACTGCCTGTGCGGGGTGATCCCGACGGTCGACAACCGCACGCCGGTGGTGATCCTGCAGCACCCGCGCGAGCGCACGCACCCGTTCAACACGGCGCGCCTGGCAGAGCTCGGCCTGCGGCAGATCGAGGTGCTGGTGGATCACCTCAGCCGCTTGCGCCGCGATCCCGCGCCGCTCGGAGCGCTCGACGGTGCCGCCCTCCTCTACCCAGCGAGCGACGCGCGCGACGTCACGACCCTCGGCCCGGGCGAGGCACCGCGGCGCCTGTTCGTGATCGACGGCACCTGGCACCACGCGCGCACCCTGTATCGCGACATCCCGGTGCTCGGCACGTTGCCGCATTTGACGCTGCCGAACCACTTGCGGAGCGCGTTCCAGATCCGCCAGCAGCCGGACGTGCATTGCCTGTCGACGATCGAGGCGGTGGTGTTCGCGCTGCGAGCGCTCGAGCCCGACACGGCAGGCCTCGATGGGCTGCTCGCCTCCTTCGACGCGATGCAGGGGCGTCAGCTGGCGTTCCCTCGCAACACGGGCCGCACGCGCAAGCAGACACGAAAGCGGGCGAGCCGGGCGATCCCGAGGCGCCTGGTCGAGGGCTATGAATCGCTGGTGGTCGCCTACGCCGAGTCGACGCTCGAGTCGTCGGGCTCGGGGCGGCGCAGCCTGTTGTGCTGCGCGGCAGCGAAGCCCGCGACCGGCGAGCGCTTCCACCGCGTGCTTCGCCACCCGGGCCTGAGCGACGCGCATCTCGACCACCTCGAGCTCAGCCGCGCCGAGCTCGAAGCGGGGGTGAATGCCGAGCAGTTTCAGCGGGAGTGGGCCGCGTTCCTGGGTGAGAGCGCCAACCTGGCCGCGTGGAACCAGGGCACGCTCGATCTGCTGTGCGAGGCCGCCGGTGCAACGCGCGCGGGCGTGGCGCTCAAGGCCGCCTACCACAACCTGAAGCGCTTCCGCGGCTCGCTCGAAGAGGTCGTGCGGCTCGAACAGCTCGGCGAGGAGGGCTCCCCGCGCCCCCCCATGGGCGGCCGCGCGGGGGCGCGGCTCGACAACGCCGTCGAGCTCGCCCGGTTCTTGCACCGCCACGGCAGCGCCGCCGATTGATGTCGAGGGTGCGCGCCGGGCTCTGGCGCCGAGCCCCCTCGGGCGCCGAGCGCTCGCAGCCGTCGGGGCGAGGCGGCGTTGATTCAGTAGTGCGGTGGCCTCTCGTGTGGGATGGCCTCGTCGTCTGGCCCAGCGCGCAGCTGGCGTTCGACACGGTCGAGCCTGCCGACGAGGTCGTCGATGAGCTGGCCCTGTGCGATCACCACTTCGTTCAGGTCGAGCGCGAGCTTCTCGAGGTAGGCGCACTTCTCCTCGAGCCGCACGAAGCGCCCTTCTTTCGTCTTTTCGTCGATGCTCATATCTCAGCCCCTCACCGCGTCGGCCGTGGTCATCTCAGCGCGCCCCACCTCGCCGCCAGCGAACGCCCAGGGTGAGAGCCGGCGCGCGCCATGGCGCAGCGCTCGGTCTCCGAGCGATCGATCGGCGCTCACCACCCAGAGCTGACGGCGACCCGAGAGCTCGGCACATCGAGCGACGATGTAGTCGTCGGCGTCGGGCGCAGAGTGAACCTCGATGGCCGGCCGCGCGCTGATCGGCCCCGGCGCGAGGTCGGGCGTTGCGCCTCGGCGATCGAACACCACCCAGGCCTCGAACTCCTCACGACCAGCCCCCAGCGCCGCCACCGCCTCGACCACGCGCCCCTGGTTTTCGCTACTCCACCAGTTTGCACGGTCACGACCCTTCAACACCACCGCGTGCAGAAAATTGTAGGCGTCGACCAGATAGAGCGGCGGCATTTCGTGCCCCCGATCTAACAGGATCGCGCGCGGCGAGCGAGAAGGCGCGGGATCCGGGGAATTGTGTAGAAGCGTGCGCCACGCCCGTGGCTGCCTGCGACACCCGTGCCTCCGCCGCGGTGCCACCACTCTGGGCGGGCCCGACGACGCCCGGCGTGTCACGGTTGAATCACCGGACACTGCACGAGTCCGAATCAGCGCTCGACCAGCCCCCGCGCAAACGTCGCCCTCGCACGAGTCGTTCGTCCATGAAGTCACGCCGCCTCCGTCGCCTCGATCGCAGCGTCCACGCCCCCCTGTCCGTCGTCACCCTCGTCATCGGCTCCGCGTGCGCGGGCGAAGACGACACGATGGCGGGTTTCGCCTCCGATGCCCCTGTGGTGATCGAGACGACCCCCCGAGATGGAGAGGTCGACGTAGACGCCGAGCTCGAGCAGATCACCGCGACCTTTAGCGAGGCGATGGACCTCGACGGCTGGTCGTGGGTGACGGAGGTCGGTCGCAGCGCGCCTTCGATCACGGGGCTGCCGTTCTACGTCGACGAGACGACGACGGTGTTGCCGGTGCGACTCGAACCGGGGACGACGTACGGGGTCTGGGTCAACTCTCCCGACGACGCCGACCTGCGCAAGTTCACGAACAGCGCGGGCGTGTCGGCTCGCGCCCACCGCATTCGCTTCACGACGCGGGCGCGCGCCGACTGAGCGCAGGCGAGACCGACGCACACCGATGCGCCCGGGCTCGCCTCGACGCCGGCTCGGCGCGCGAACCCGCCGCCGCTCAGGCGTCACCGAGCGGCTTCTGGCTCAGCGAGCGGAGAAACAGCGCGCTGTCTTTCGGGGTGCGCTTCTGGGTTGCAAAGTCGACGTGGACCACGCCATAGCGCAGAGTGTAGCCCTCCGCCCACTCGAAGTTGTCCATCAACGACCAGGCGAAATAGCCGTCGACCGGCACGCCAGCGCGGCGCGCCAGCGCGACCTGCTCAAGGTGCTCCCGCAGGAAGCCTACCCGCACGGCGTCGTGCACCCGCCCGTTCTCGATGGGTTCGTCGGCCTTCGACGCCGCACCGTTCTCGGTGATCACGATGCGCGGAACGCGATAGCGCTGATGCAGCCGATCGAGCACCTCGCGCAGCCCGGGCGCGTAGATCTCGCGGTCTGCCGTGCGCGGGAGGTCGCTCGTCTTGATGGACCGGAGTTGTAACGGCGACGCGTTCTCTTCATGGGCGATGATGCAGCGCTCGTAATAGTTGACACCCACCACGTCGATCGGTTGCGCGATGAGCTCGAGATCGCGCGGCGCGAAGCTGGGCATGTGCTTTCCGTACAGCTCGACCATGTCTGTCGGGTAGCCGAGGCCGAGCACGGGCTCGATGAACCAGCGGTTGAAGTAGCCGTCTTGTCGCAGCGCAGCCGCCGCGTCGGCAGCAGAGGAGCTCGCTGGGTGTGCTGGCATGAAGTTGGGAGCGATGCCCACCGGCGTCTTCACGCGGCTGCGCAGCGCCTGCACCCCGAGGCCGTGCGACACGAGCAGGTGGTGGGCGGCGAGCAGCGCCTGGCTCATGTCGCGCTTTCCGGGCGCGAAGTAGGCGTTCTGGTAGCCCAGAAACGCCTGGCACCACGGCTCGTTGTGGGTGAGCCAGAGGGCTACGCGATCGCCCAGGCGATCGGCGACCACGGCCGCGTATTCTGCGAACGCTTCGGCGGTCGAGCGGGCGAGCCACCCCCCCTCGGCCTCGAGCGCCGAAGGCAGATCCCAGTGGTAGAGGGTCGCGCAGGGGGCGATGCCGTGGGCGAGCAGCGCGTCGACGAGCCGATCATAGAAATCGAGGCCCTTGGTGTTCACTGCTCCGCGCCCGCGGGGCAGCACGCGGGGCCAGGCAATGCTGAACCGGTAGGCATCGACCCCCAGCCAGGCCATCAGCGCGACGTCGTCGGCGAAGCGGTGGTAGTGATCGCACGCCACGTCGCCGGTGCTCCCATCGCGGATCGTGCCCGGCCGATGCGTGAAATCGTCCCAAATGCTCGGCGCTCGCCCGTCTTCGCTGGCCGCGCCCTCGATCTGATACGATGAGGTCGCCACGCCGAGCTGAAAGCCGGGGCCCAGTGCACTACGGTCGAGAGTCATCGGGTCCTTTGTCGCAACGCGTTGTTGCACGCGCTCAGTCCGCTCTGGGTAGCACGAGTCGACGACGATAGTGGTAGTCGATCTGCGCCTCGGAGTAGCGGTGCTCACGCCCGATCGGGCAAGCGTCGCGACAAGCGAGCCACGCTCGCCAGTGTGCGCGGGCGTTCGCCGCGGTGGGCGCGCCGGCGAGCGTCGATAGCGCGCGCTCGAACGCCGGCAGGCAGCCAGGCGCGCAGCTGCCGCAGGGGTGCGCGATTGGAGCAGGTGCACCGGGCGGGCCCGACACGGCCACGCTGATCACGGCGCGCAGCGCGATCCACGGACCGTACGTCGCGTGCACGCTCATGTGCGTCTCGGAGAGAAAGGCGAGGCCTGCCGCGTGTGCCACGCGCTGGATCGGCACCGCTCGGGCTCCGCCCTCGTGCGCGAATCGCACGCTGGCGCGCGCCTCGAGGCGCGCCAGTGCGGCGCGCAGCGCTCGCTCGGTGTACGCATCGAGCGGCTCGGGTTCGGCGGCGAGCGCTGGATCGGAGGCGAGCGCGTCGAGCCACACCGGCCATAGAGCGCGCGTGTTGCCGACGATCACCGCGAGATGGTCGCGGGAGCCCCAGTCATCGAGCGAAAGCCCCGGCTCGACGCCGTCGTTGAAGCCGCCGACGCGAAAGGGCCAGATCAGGTCAAATCCACGCGGCACGAGCAGAGCCCGGAGCGTCTCCATCACCTCATCCATCAGGGGCATAGTAGTGTCCTCAACCGCAGATTCACGACCAATGCAATGCTTGGCCGGAGTCGGGCTTCGGGTCGCGAAACTCCCGCCGCCCGGGGATCGGCGGCCCTCCGCGCGGGTCGGCGGCCCTCCGCGAGGCACGCCGAGCTCCGCCTCGTGCGCCGGTGCGCGTTCCGGGGCGGTGCGTACCGTGACGTGTGAGCGCGAGAACACGAGAGACACAGAGGAGTTGCACGCGTGCGACGGGCTGGATCGCGGCAACCCGGCACTCGGGCGGTACGGAATAATCGCGGGGCGATCGAGCATGTTTGAGAGCGGTCGGACCGGGACATTCGCGGCGGGTGCTTTCCTCGTCGCCGCGCTCTGCTACGGTCCTACTCTCCATGCTCAGGTCTTCCTTTCGATCGTCCGCGATCCCCAGATCATCATCGTCGTCACCGATCCGAAGGCCCCGGCTCGCGCCGGGCCTCGGCTTGCTGCTCGTGGCGTCCGGGGCGGCGGCGATCGGTAGCGCTTGCGGTCTCGATGGTCGCGCCGTCGGCGTCGCGGGCGCTTCCGGCTCGGGCGGCGGCGGCACCAGCTCGTCGAGCGGTGGCTCCGGTGGCTCCGGTTCGGAAGACGGGCGAGCAGGCGCGGGCGGCAGCGGGGTCGCGGGCGCCAGCGAAGTTGGGGTCGCGGGCGCCAGCGAAGTTGGGGTCGCCGGAGGCCTGGGCGGCGGGATCGATCGCGATGCCGGGAGCGATTCCGGGCCGGAGTCCGAGCTGCCCTTCTGCGCCGCGCAGGCCATCGCTGGGCTCGGCAGCATCACGGCGGCGACGACGGGTGACGAGGGGCAGTTCACGCTCAGCTGCGCGCCGGGCAGCGCCGACGACGTGGGCTTTTACTGGGTAGCGCCCGAGGCCGGCTACTACTCGATCGACACCTTCGGCTCGTCCTTCGATACGGCGCTCGCGGTCGTGCCCGACAGCTGCACGGGCGAGCTCGCCTGCAGCGACGACGCGGGCGGTGGAATCACCTCGGAGATCGT
>Ga0247763_1000341_pt1 | contig 27082 bp, 23 predicted proteins | sample UWRJL141409B4_FD_179926 | JGI IMG/M metagenome (GOLD analysis project Ga0247763, IMG submission 179926) | Plant litter microbial communities from Arlington Agricultural Research Station in Wisconsin, United States - UWRJ-L141-409B-4 | ecosystem: Environmental > Terrestrial > Plant litter >... | reverse complement strand
CAGGCACCGCACTCCCACTCGTCAGAATCGGCTTGATATCGACAATGTCGACATCAGGTCGTGCCTGGGACGAAGCTGTGTCGGATAGGGGCATGTATCCAATTGTTCGTCATCGCAGCCACAGTGCCTATTCGATGCCCGTCTGTTGAACAGAGTTCCAACACCGCTGATCACCATTCTATTTCTCGTGAGGGTATCGTGGGTATCAACCGGGATTTGGGACGATCTTTGCCGCGCCGCCATGACTAAAGCGCAGATATATCTATTACTCTCTGGATGCCGCCCGAGATGACCGCAGGTTGCTTTAGTGAGCAGTCGTTGATGCCCTGCACTTGATCTCCCGTTGGCTGTAGCGAGAGGATGGAGGATACAGTCTGGCCCATGAAGAAATGTTAGCTGCTTACTCTCAGCTCCGAGTCCTGCATTAACTGTCTCTCAGGGGTTGAACTCTGTAACTAGCCGACGTCAAATGTGGGGTACCCCGCCAAAGCACCCCCCAAAGTTGGGGCCCAGGCACCCACCTCCGGACCACGGCAAGTCTCCAACTCGTGGCCAACCTTTTCGGTAAGCAACGACGCGGCTCCAGTTAGTCAAGTCTAAATTTCTTCCTCGAACCTCCGCTGCCCGGCAGCCTCCTCAGCGACGATGCCCATCAAGTACGCGATTGCAGACCTTTTCTCTCCGCTACCAGGCTAACTGAGACTCGATAGTTATCTGATCCTCCTCTCTCGCCAAGGCAAAGTGGTTCGTTGCTCGCATCCATCGACATTGCCTACGCTGATGATCAAGCTAGCGTCTTGCAAAATGGTTTACCACATTATCACCCAAGGACAAGGCCAAGATAGTCAAGGATGTCTCCCAGCTCGTTCTCGCCCGGCGGACACGCATGTGCAACTTCCTGGAGTATAAGGGTGAGACGTTTTATGGCCGTGGTCTCTTAACCTCGCTGATGTCTGCATAATAGACAGCAAGATTGTGTACCGCCGATATGCCTCGCTCTTCTTCATCGCTGGTTGTTCATCAGAAGACAACGAGCTGATCACACTCGAGATTATCCACCGATACGTCGAACAGATGGACAAGTACTACGGCAACGTCTGCGAGCTCGACATCATCTTCTCCTTCACCAAGGCATACTACATTTTGGACGAGCTCTTGCTAGCGGGGGAATTGCAGGAGACGAGCAAGAAGAATGTGTTGCGCTGCATATCCCAACAAGACTCGCTCGAGGATATGGAGGTAGGTAATGTTCAAAGTTTTATACGGCACTCTTAATGGAGCCGACATGTGACTAGGTGATCTGGCTGACAAGTCTCTACTTATCCTCAGGTCGAGGACGAAGTCACGAAGATCATGTAGAGGGTATCCTGTACCTGAACCCATTTCCTTTCCTTTCGATCGATGAATTCCACACCCCTCGAAGGCTGCTGCCATGCGATCCAAGGCGAAAGCTAACCATTCGCGGCACGCGTAACAGGAACGGGAGGAAATTGAGAAGGTACTCAAGAAGACCGGGCTTCTGTGAAGCACGGCTTTTCCATCGTTTCGAGCGCAGACCGATTAAACAACATAGACACCCGACCTGCGACATGGAAGATGCGGGGCGAAGAACTGAACCGCCGGCCCACGAGGAAATGTGGTCGCCGCGAAAGGGGAGGATGGAGAAAGAGCTGGGCTACATTCACCCATCAGGAAGGAGCAAACTCCTTCCCCATACGTAGATCATGGGCAATTGTAGATAAATCCCGCCGGTGCGAGCCAAGCCAAGCCGGGGACCCGCAACCGACTCCTCAGGACACTCCCGAGGAGAACAGGTCACTGACTAATTGAAAGGGTTCCAAGACTGCAGTACCGCGTATACCGTTGCCACAAGGATTTTTGGGACGCAGCCAGTGGAATCTCCAAATTAGGTTCCTGGAAATTGGTCTTGTCAGGAGTGGACTTAGACAGGCGTGGGCTCCAGGCGCCATTTCATTCGTTTGTGGATCGATGGTGGTGGAGGGGAAGTGATCACCCGCCTGCTGGGTTATCCGCGCGCGGGACCGGGATGACGCCGTCTGCCACGCCTGCCCAGACAGGGCCAGCATCTGATGCACGCAGCCAGCTTGGAAATGTCAGCCGGACAGCGCCCAGCAATCGAATGTCGGCCCCTCAAATGTCTTCTATTCCGACTCCTCGCCTCTTTCAGACCGCATTCGCATTCACCCGTATTCATTCATTGAGGATCATCATCACCCACAACTGAACCAGGAAATACGACACGTTATGCCTGCCACTGTGCCGATTGACTGCTCGGCGCCCAGCGTCTAGACACGCCTTTGTTCTACCCTCTGGACTGATAACATAACCAACACCCGCGGCCATCCCGCACTCGGATGAGAACCGTCAATCTACCACCGACTTTTCCGGGAGCCCACACCGACCGCGAGGTCAACATCAAACCACCATACCGAATTGATACACTCGGGGCCTTTCGCTCCAGCTTCGTATCGCCCTCTTGCACATCAGCAAGCGACTTCGGACCAGCATCCCCCCACATACCCGAAGAGTGAGTTGCGTTGTGGTGCGCGCGACGAAAATGAAGGTAGGCATAGCAGGCGTACCGCTGGATCCGGCCAGGCAAAAGCGTTAGCTGACCGACGAAAGTTCCTTTCACTACCGTCATTTGACGTCGTCACGAGCGCGTTGAACTTCGACACACCCGATTGCCATGTCTCTGGGAGCTGCGATTTGTACACAACTAAGGCAGCAGGGTCCGATAAGAAGCTATACAAGAACATCCAACAATCTCTCGAGTCGCAGCACGCGGCGCTCGTTAAATTCGGTGCGTCACTGTCGCCACCGCAGCGAGATTCGATGGCGGCCAGCTTGAACCTCAACCGTTCATCCCCGTTCGGGTCGCTTGAGGAGGTTTCTAACCGCCGCACATTTGCGTACCTGATCGCGACGCTGAATGCGTCGCATCCCGACTACGACTTCTCCCACGTCCTCCGACCGGCCGATTTCCAGCGCGAGCGAGCCCTCCGTCGCGTCATGACGCACATTGATAGCACCTTGCACAGCGTGCGGCCGAGCTCGAATTTTCTGGATGCAATACCAGCGCGCAACTCGTCAGCCAAGCCGGCTACCTTCTCCAGCATGCCCGCGCCGCCTGCATGGGGTCCCCAGATGTGGGCCTTCATTGACAAAGAGATGACGCTCAAGGACTGCACCATCTTTTCGTACCAACCAGTCGACGACCCGTTTGACGAGGAGGAGGGCGCCATCTGGGCCCTGCACTATTTTTTCTTCAACAAGGCCCTCAAGCGGGTCTGCTACCTCTACGTGCGGGGTGTGCCCGTCATGAGCCACAGCCCGCGTGCTGGGCCACGATCCCTTCTGCAGCGGAGAACCGCCGGCTCAGCCGTGCTCGACGTGGATGACGACGATGTGGGGGCGAGGAAGCGCGCGGGTTACTGGCTGGGAGATCGGTTTGCGGACCGGGTCGTCGATTCCGATGATGAAATGGCGGCGGATGACGGCCTAATATGGAATCGCGATGCAGACGGTGATATCAGCTATCAGTACGACGATGCTGATGACGAAAGCTTCGAGTACGACGGACTGGAAGACATGGACGAACAGGACAGCGAGGATGACGTCGTGGACCGGTCACAGAGCCCCGTACGAGGAGTCAGCGAGGATGATGCTTCAAGGATGGAGATTGATGTCTGAGACGACACGCGACTCATAGAACCGACGCCATGGATGTGCCACGACACGCGAACACCACGCCACACTTGCACCAGCTTGTGCCTTCAATGGAGCACAAGAACACGGACAAGAAAGTTTATCTTTATGTTTTCCTTTCGAATTTTTTCTTTGTTTCATCAATACGTTTAATCCCTGTAACGTTTCGCTGTATGAGTTGATACTCATACTGTTGAGGACTAGTATGGTTGTATTCCTGTTCTCGTTTATTTTGTTTTGCCCTGTTGTTTCAACACGCGTGCACATCAGCCGCCCTGGAGGCCGAAAGCTGCATGTTTTGGGTCAGGTCGGAGCCAAGTACGGTCGAGCTGCCGGATTGGGAGCTGCCAGTCGGGAATAACGTGTCAGGTTGGATTGGGGATGAAGGTCTTGTTTCTGGGCGTACAGGATTGAGGCAACATCGGGACAGCAGCATAGATATTTGGTGTTTTTGGGTTCCAGGGTCGGTGAGAGAGGCACTGTGAATTCAACGAGTCAGGAATAGGTTTACAGCTTAGTTTCGAGTGGTTTGTGAGCATCGATAACAAACACGGCTAAGAAACAACAAATCGAAATGATAATGTAGGTTTCAGTACAGGCTTCTTCGTCCAAAAGTCCGATTTGATCTTTGATGCACAGGATGAGGCCCCATGATCGGAGTTAATCCGGCAGAACCGAAGCCACTGTAGCTTCGTGTGAAGTCGGAGGGCAGCCCCCTGCAAACCGCCGTTCCAAGGACGGAGAAACATCAGACACTAAACCGACGACGTGTCTCCATGTTGTGTTCAAGACACCGCCCAGTGCTATTTAGCAGTCTTCGTGTGCTGAAAACAGGCCAATGACGACACTGGTGGAAACTCCCCACCTCAACCTTAGCACCGTTCAATCCCGCCTCCCCGCCTCAGCCTAGCTGTCGGGAGTGTCAAAACTGGGGAGCCCATGAAAGAAGGCGTGATACCAAATAGGATTATATAAGTTTTCATCGGTTTCGTTGCTTTTCTTCTCTTTTTTTGCCTTACTTGTATTGATTGGACCGGCACGAATTAAATAGGGAGCTGGGTTCCTAGCCAGGAAGCTGCGGAAGACGGCCACTTTACTCTACTCACCTCCACCTCACTTTCACCCAAGGAGATGACCACTTGATACGTATTTATCACACACACACACACACACTCTCTCTCTCTCTCTCTCTCTCTCTCAAAGAGAAAGATCTTCCCCCACCGCCCAAAAAATGTCAACCCCCGTTCCCCCAGTCATCCCCGCTCAAGTAGGCTTCCTCGCAATCTACAACCCCTCCCTCGGCACAACCGACGAAACTCTCGACGACCAAATTGTCTACTACGCATCGCTAGCAACCCTCTCGGGGTCCCGCCGCAAGGGCAACCGAAACCGCCACCGCGGCGACCATGACGGTCATGGTGACGAGAGCGCAGAGGCAGCCAGTCGCAATGAGCGGAATGAACGGCTTCGCCAGATTGGTCTGGCCCAGGCCATGGTTGAGTTTGGGAGGGGATTTTCGCAGGGCCGCGCGGTGGATGCAGTTGAGACGGAGAAGGGGAGAGTGGTTTTGCATGAGTTGGAGCCGGGCTGGTGGATTCTTGCCGTGAGTTTTCTTCTCTGTCAGGATGTGGTGGGTACAGGCGGATGGATGGCTGGGTGCTGATGAACCGAAACTAGTCGATTGACTTGACACGGTTGCCGCTCCCTGCTAGTGGCACAGCGTCGCCAGAATCGGCTTCGATTTCAACGCAGACCCAGGGACAGGCTCAGGCAACGACGCACTACGAGTACTCGGCCCGCGAGGTCAAGCCAGCAACACTACTGTTGCAGGACCTGTTGCGGGCGCACTCCGTGTTTCTGTTGCATCACGCTAGCTCGCTGTCGGCGTTGTTTGTGCGAGCCGGCCGGGACGGGTTTATCTCACTACTTTGTCGGTACTGGGATCTCTTCTTGTCGACGTGGAATGTGCTCTTGCATGGGAATCCCGCCTGTGCTGTGTTTGGTGGCATCAAGGCCGCGGCGTGTGGCGAGTTGGGGTTCGGGGTTGGTGAGGAGGAGAGGGGCAGTGGGGAGCGGGATGTCCTGGAGGCGCTGGTTGGTCGTACCGACGGGCTGGTTGATCTTATTGTGGGCAGATTTGGGAATGACGATGACACGGATGGTGGAGAGTGGCTTGGGGCGTGTAACGAGCCCGGGGCGGAAGATGGCGCGGTCTTCCTTGGGGTGGGGGCTCTGTCAAGGGCTTCACTCAGGGCTGTCACCTACTGGATGGAAGATATCTATTCCTGGGGTGAGAATGCCTACGGCGTGCTGGACAGGCCGACATCAATGAGAGGCCAGAAGAGAAGGAGGGCAGCAAGGAAAGCCGCTGCGCCTGGGGAACAAGCCTCTGTGGATAAAGGACCAACCGGTCATGGTCATGGTTCCAAGCAAGCCGCCGCTTCCGATGATGGTGGGAGCATGGATAAGCTTTTTGGCTATCTGAAAATGGGCTACGGGACATCTTGGTCTCTCGGCGGTTCTTCCCCAACAGCACAGCAAGCTGAAGGCGGTATCCCGGGAACAAACGGGGATGGTTCGCGATCATCACCACAGAATACCTCGTTGGGCCGGTTTCTCATCGGTCTCATCGGGGATATCGAAAGCCCTAAGCCCGGTGATGGAGATAACTCATGCTCGCAGGGCCAGGAAGAGAGCGAAAATACCAACTCCCGGACCGTAGTGCGAACGCTCTGGGTAGAGCTCGAAACTGGGACCGAGAACCGTTCCGAGTCAAGCCTCACCAGGGATCTAGGAAGTCACGACACCGAGCTAGCGGAACAAAGGGTAGACACAGAAGGGAATGCCACGGAAGAGGCAAAATCCAGTTTCGACAGCCAGGACCGCAACAAGTCCAGGAAGGTGCGCGTTGTCGTCTACGTCGCCAAGCCCTTCCTCTTTGTTTTTCTCTTCCAACCACGAACAGACTCCCTGGAATGGGAGGGCACCTACCGTTCTCTGCACGCTCAGCTCACGCCCATCCGGAAACCCCTTGTCAGTTCCACGGCCTACCGGCCAGAGCGGCCAGACCTGGGTTCCGTGTCGGCACAGATTTATGACCTGATTTGGGACCCGCGCTCGCTGACTGTGCACTCCACTATCCCCAATATTCCAGATCCGCCATTACCGGGAATGGTCCTTGATGCTACATCGGCACCAGTATGGACGCGTGCTGAAGCTCTCAACACGCACAACCAGATTCTGAATATGTTTATGGCGACGCGGGAGAATACTGTGGAGCTGGAGCGGACTTGCAAGACGAGCCGCGGGTGGTGGGTTGTCTGGAACCGGATCCTAGAAAGACCGCCAGGACAGAGGGCAGGGTCTGAAAGGCTATCGGATGTGGAGGAGACGGGGACAGATACAGACTCGGAAGGGGAGCGAAAGGTGGAACAGGGCTCGGCGAGGGATCTGCCTGTAGACAAGGAGATTTTCCTTATCCGCAGAGCGAGCGATAATGCAGGGACTGGGATTAGGAGCGTCAGTTCTTCATATGTTGGTGGCGGCGGGTGGGCGGACGGTGCCAGTAGGCTGGCGCAGGGGATAGGGGTTGACACGAGACGGTATATTGAGGGGTTATTGAGCTTGAATCAGTGAAAGCTTGGGGTGGCACGTACCTTGTACTACGAGGCGTCGCGCTGTTCTTTCTACGAGAGGTACTGGGGCTTTTGTGGTGGTAAGTCCTGGTCGTGGTACGTCAGGCATTACCTATCCGGGATATATGGTATAACACTTGCGTGGAGAGAAGAACACGGTGAGATATTTAGGTATAACTCTCACAGTTGACACATGGTGCAGTCCCTCTAGTGTATAGTTACATTGCGAAGCAGGCGCGCTTATGGTAAATGGCCTCTTGGTGCGTATAAGTCAAGTATGGGGCGTTTGATCTTGACCGCCGTTAAGCAAGCTTACCTGGGGCCTCCCATTAGGGCCTCGTATTTCGTACTTGGAGCCAGGTTTCCTGTGCACATCTCTTACTGACCCCTCGGGGCTTATCTACGATCCTGCCCAGCACACCAAGTACAAATCTATGGAGGGGGATACAAACTAACATGATGGTGAGGGACACAGAAAAACATTGCCGAGCCTTCCCCTTTAGCCGGAGAATCTTGACCGGCAGGCAAGACTAGACACCACTACGATGACGAAAAAAAAGGGGGGGTGGGGGCCGAGTCTCTACGGAGCCGAGCCGATTTGACCCGAGCTCGACTGAGCCCGAAGTGGCCGAGCGGTCCGGGAGGATGTGTGTGTGTGTAAGTATAAAGTGTGCGAGTGTAAGTGAGAGTGTGAGAGGGTGGATACGCACAGATGTTTGTTCTCATCGGTTGAAGGGGTCTTCCACGTGGGGTTGGTACATCCATGCTCGGAGGGATCATGATGGGTGTGTATGTGTACGTGTATGTGTACGCGCGTGTGTATGTATGTGCGTGGAGTGCGGTATGAGATGGATGGAATAGAAATAAGTAAGTTCGTGGAAGACTGGATGTATCGGCCCTGGAATGAGCATGATGGGGTGTATGGGTGGGATGACATTGCGGTTTGGTTGGACAAAATAATTCCATTTTCATTTTTTTCCCTCCTCTCCCTTCCCCTCGGGATCGTATCGGATCTGAGTAGATCTGATCTACAACTTTTGTGTCAGCCATTAAGGAATCATCCCGCAAAAGAAAAAGAGAACGAACGACTGGGGTTGCCGTTCAAGATTTTATGCGTTAACAGGGCTTGGGACAGACAAATAAAACAGGGGACGGTTCATTGATCTTCCGGATGGATGGATGGATGGGACGGTTGTGAACATCAACATTCTTTGCGAGGGCTGGAATCAAAATTCGGCCAAACAAGACCCTAGGAGGAAGGAGGGGTTGCGTAGACCATCCATCTAACAATCGATATCGGAAGGGAACCAGGATAATCCAAGTGCTTCACATGTCCACTTCAAACATTTCGTCTCCCCCCCCCCCAACCCGCCCGGAGAATTTCCATGTCCCCAAAAACCCCCCGACTTTTGAACGTCAAACTCCTTGAACCGAGTCAAGTGAAGAAAAAGGGCCGAAAAATGCCTGGCTGCTGCTCTCTACCCGACCCTCTCCAAACATCTTGAGACGAGTCTAAATGAGTAAAATACGCTACGCCATAGGTAGGTAGGTAACTATGCGGCGTCGTGTAGTGTAGGAGGGGTCTTGGTCTCTCCTCCGAGGGATTTTATTCATGTGGTGGATCTTGGAGTTGAGCTTTCTTCTCTTATTCTCTCTCTCTCGATCTACTTAAAGCGCGGGGTACCTACCTACCTAGAGTTTTTTTTCTTTCGCAAGCGCCGCACAGATGGTGGGCATGGGCCTCCTCTCCTCACCTTCTTTTCCCCCCACGTAAGGTACACCCTATCTAGAACTAGGGTGATCAAAAAAAAAACCGGAGGAGTTGTTGGGGGTTAAAAATGAGTTAAAATGCCTAGGGAAAACGAAACGAGCGAGCAGAGATGACGAATGAATGGCGGACGGTTATGTAACGCACACTACGACTACCTACACTATCTACTTAAGTACCTTACGCAGTAGGGTAGGTTCCCTCGGAGTGTGTGTAAGCCCAAACAAAGTCGAGCGTCCCAGAGGAGCAGGTAAGGTAGGTCGTTGATGACAACAACCTCCCGTTCTCAGCCCTTCTCTCACAAGCAGACACAAAACCATACTACTTTACCGGAAACTCTTGCAAAAAGACATCTCACTTCCGAAGAATGCTGCTGCCAACCTCCATGGAGTATCCAGCCTCGTTTACAAAAACCCCACGTACGCACCTCAACGGAACACTCCCTCACCAATCGCGCTTCAGTACGTGTTAGTTATGCCATGTCATGTCCTGCTGTATTGTGCTGCGCGGAATGTGTTCTCGCCCGCAGCGTGCCGTAGCATAGCGCAGTGTAGTGCATGGAATGCAGAAATGCAGAACCATCCATCCGCTCGGCGATGTCTGTCTGTTTACCTGTTCGTCTCGCAGGACCTTTACCTAGTTGATTGATGCAGTCTAGTCTAGTGCCCTTGACATGCTTTTCTATTTTTCGGGGGTCCTTCGTGACTAGGGGTCAAGTCACCAGCACCAGGTATGAGGGAGCATGCAGAAAAAATGAGAAAGTTTGGATATCATAGCATTGCAAATCGCGAGCAAGTCCATCGTCATCGCCAGCCCCCATCTATCTGGATTGCAACAGCCAGCCTTCTTGGGTAGCCTCCCTCGCCAGAGACGAAGCTAGCAAGATGGATAGCTAGCAAAGGTAAGGTAGAATAGCATGTACATGCCCAGAGATCGAGATACGCGCCCACCCTACCCTTCTACCCAAGGCCCTGACGCCTGTCCAATTCCAAACCCATCTCCGCTGAATATCTTGCACTTTGCACTCTTCTTGCTACCGCTTGCTAGCTCTTTAGTCGAATCGCCCACTTCGCAAGCACCCGATCCACCCCAAAAGAAGCTTCTTCTCCACCTTTCCCAATCTTGCCCCCCTCCATGACAACCCGTACTGGTCTCTCCGAAGCGGGGTTCCGGGGGAAAAAAACGAGCCACGAAATCGGAGCTTAACTTGAAAAGACCAAGACACCAATGCCCCAAGGATTTGGGACGACACGAAGAGGAAAACCACCCTATCGGGAACGCTTCCCACTTGCCACCTTCCCCATGGCCGAAAATAGCGCCCTCCACCTCCCAGCCGAGAAGAAGAGAGAGCGAAGACGAAGGGAGAGAGTGTGTGTGTGAGAAAGAAAAGAGAAGAAGAAAAAGATTTGCGCCCCAAACGATGCCCTCTTTTGGTTCGTGCGCCATTCGCCGGTTGGAGATTCGGTTATGTCGGGTGGTTGGTCGACAGAAAATCGTGTAGAATATGAGCAGGAAAATCGAAATAAAGGAGTACTTGGTGTGAAGCAGAGTCGAGCTGCCACAAAGTGTGCCATCATGCATCGACAAGAGCCCACCAAGTCGCGCGAGGGAAGGGGAGAGCCCGCAAGCTACAAACGTCACTCCTCGCTAGTCGCATCTCTCATAATACGACGCATCTGCTCTTGCGTTCGCCCGGTTGGCGTCGGTATCGGCCTTCCTTCCCTTGAGAGCTGGGCTCCCCTCTGGACCTCTCGTGCTTGCTGCTGCCCGTGGGCGACATGGGCGACGAAGCGGCCTGGCGCTGCCTCCGTAGAATCCGGACCACATCATAGAAGGCTTTTTCGACATTGATGCAATTCTTGGCCGAAGCCTCGACAAACTCGCAACCTAGCTCACGTGCCAGGGCGTGGCCTTCCTGGGTTGAAACCTCCCTGTCCGAGACACGGTCGCTCTTGTTTCCGACAAGCATTATTGGCACGGGCGCCGACGAGCCGATGGAGGCGAGGGGCGACCCGGGATACGACGGCGAGGACGCCGTTGACTCTTTTACCCTCTGGATCTGGTGGTGAAATCGCTTGATGCGCGAAAATGACGAGCGGGATGAGACGCTGTATACCAGGATGAAGCCCTCGCCATCTCGGATCCACTGGTCTCGCAGGGCTGTGTATTCCTCCTGGCCGGCCGTGTCGAGCACCTCGAGCATGCACGCCTGGTCGTCGATGACGGCTTGCTTCCGGTACGAATCCTCAATTGTGGGGTCGTACTGGCGCACTTGTTAGCTTTGCACTTGATTCAGAGAGTTTCGATGCACGCACCGTCTCGACAAAGTGTTGCAGGCACAGCTGGATTGTCAAGGCTGTCTTTCCCACACCGCCATCCCCGAGCACCACCAGTTTGTACAGCACCATTTTTCCCGCCATGGCGTGAGATGTGTTGCGGTAGGGGGGTTGCGTCGTGGGTGGTGTCTACGGCTATCAAGATTGGAGAGAGCGGCACCCGAGCTTTGGGTGATGAGGGGCGGTCCGGCCTTGGTGAGAAAGTGGCAGAGAGTGGCAGAGAGAAAGCTGGGGGGCGGTGGCTCGCCTCGCAGCGACGGGCGACTCGTTTTCAATCGGTGAGAGGACCGAACTGTAAGACCGAAAAATTGGCTGCACAACAAGATAGGTGGATGGCAGGCAACTGGAGATTTTGGCCAGGGGAGAGGAATGGATGGAAGGGTGACAGCAGCAACGAGTCGGAGTTGCGAGCAGCGAGCAGTGCTGGCAGCGTTGAGGGCGGAGGCGGTGGAGCACAGGCGGGCGGCTTTGGTCTGCCTAAGCTTTGGGGACCGCAGGGCCTTGGCACGGCCTGGGGTAAGGTGGTGTGTGCGTTCGTGCGAGATAGCGACACTGCAAGATGGATGATACCGGAATAAAGACTGCCATGCGAAGCCGAGGCGCACAACCGATTTTATTCCTGCCCTCCAGCCATCTTTGCCTGGCACTTCCTGGCTAGGCTTCGGTCCCGCGGTTTCTGCAGCCTTTTTTTCTTGGAGTGAGAGACAAGAAAAAGCACTGCGAACCCGCCCAGCTGTGCCATGTCATACCCCCCGCCTTCAATCACAATCTGTCAGGCGATTGGCACAGCAGAGAGGATTTATCATTCCAGAGTCCAGACTCGAGGAGGCTGGTCAAGGAGAGAGCCGGGGTGTCATTCCCTTCTTTGCATCTATTTCTCCTCTTTTTATGGAGCAGTTGTTTCTTTTACGTTTGCTTGTTTCCCCTGTCCTTATCCGAAGCAACAAGCGCACATTGCTGTCTGTCAGCAGTCTTTTTTGTGCTTTCTGTGCTGACGGATCATGACCGGCAAGATCCGGGCCATTGATTGCATCGCATTGGACACTGGACACACGGGCCGACGCAACGAGGCTAATCAGCAAGACTTTGACACAGTGCATCACCCGGCGACAATGGTGGGAAGCACAGAACTGGCACCGGGACGGAAACAAAGTTGGTGGCCGTCTCAGGTTTGTCGTCCTGGGTCGAGTTTAGCCAGGCTAAAACAGTCGTGAGAGGGAACCAACCAGGTAAACCTCGACCATGGCTGAAGCCTCACGCCAGATACGAGACTCCCGTCTGTTTGCTACCACCGACGGACGGCAAACTCAGTGTGTCCGGTTGCAGCTGGGATGATCACCATCAGAGAGAAAGAGTCAAGCGCCACCAAGTTACACCGCTAGCTCTGCACCATACCAACGACATGGAGAAACGTCACTTGGTCACAAACCCAGCCGCCTCGCCAACTCCTCAAACCCCCCCTCATCCTTGCCGATCCAGACATCAACCCACTTCTTGGCCTCGCCGTACCGTTCTTCATCCGCTCTCCACTCCTCCTCACCGTGGCGCTCAACGTAGACAGCCCTCAAACCTACCGCCCTAGCCCCCACTAGATCTCCCAGATGGGCCGCCACCATAGCCACCTCCCCGGGTTCTTTCTCCAGGACGGCACAGGCCCCACGATACACCTCCGCGCGAGGTTTGTAGGCGTGGAACTCCTCGGCCGAGATGAGTCTATCAAACCCCAACCCGCCATGCTTGTCCAGATCCGCCAGCAACGCCGTGTTCCCATTGCTCAGTGTCGCAACCGTGTATCCGGCACGCAGTCTCCGCAGCCCCTCAACGGCATCGTCCCATGGCGTGAGGAAATGCCATACCTTGCTGAGCTCATCGATTTCCTGGGACGTGAATACCCCACCGAGCCCTGCGCCTTGGAGCAAATCCACCAGACTATCCCTGTGGTGCGTGTCAATATCCTTCCACGAGGTTTTGCCAGGGATGAAGTTTCGCGTGAAGACGCCGTACGAGGCCCGCCATGCACGAGCGAAGTCGGTCCAGTTGGTGGTCTGGAGAGCGGTAAGTGTCGTGGAGGAGAGATCGGAGGAGGACGACAGTTTACGTGATGCGGCGGAGGTAAGGGAGGCCGTTACGGGAGTGAGCCAATCTACAACGGTGCCGAAGACGTCAAAGGTGAGGGCACGGACTTGCGAGGGGAGAGCCATGCTGTAACTTGATGTGATTGTGACCGTAGTGTCCCAGACCGTGATGTGTCTGAGCTGCTGTTTGGTAGTATGTCATCCCCGTCAGTCTCCAACATATAGCCTGGAAAACGTCATACCCGCAGTCAACGGCAAGTGACCCGTGGCGGATGGAATGATTGCCTGGCTGTGGGTACGTACCTAGGCAAAGATGTACCTACTTCTTACCTTCTTACTTCCTTGATGTCAAAGACGTCTTCGTGATACAGATGGAGTGCAGTGGGATAGTGTTACACAGCCCATGAACCCATGCACTCATGCTCGAGCTTCCGGGATACGTATGGTGCAGCCCCCTAGGAAACATCGCAATCTGAACAAAGCCTCGGTTTGGCCTGGCTTACATACCAACCCTAGATAGTTCAGTGGGGCAATTGGCAGGTCACACAAGGTGTGGCGGGAAGCGGGGAGAGAGGGGAGCGGGGTGGATGCGGGATGGACTGGGCTGCAGCCGGGAAATAATACTACCGTGAGTGTGTTTGTACTGACGTCAGGGCCTTTCACTTATCACCCTTTCATCATTTACTCTATTTTGTTTGTTTGTCACTTGGCGCAACAAGTCACCGGCAATGGGATGAGTTATGGTGCTCAGCATTGAATTGCTCTGATGTGCTCTACGTGGGCCCAACAATGACCAAAGAGGATGGTTTGTTGTCACGAATGGCACAAATCCTGGCGTCCATCAGCTCCGACAACCCAGTCAGTTCGTATCTGTGACCGGGATGGTATGGCTACCTCTGCAAGTTGTCATCGCCGGGTTATACATCTATATTAACCTCCCCTCAGACGGAGAGACAGACAGGCAGACCGCGCTGTTCCTGTTACATCATTTCAATGCTGGTGCCAACAACACTGCCTGCCGCACCTTGTATACTCTCCCGGGAGTCTGCGCGAAGAGAAAGGACATCGAAACCACCTGGCCAGGCGTGAAGTGAAACACATATCTGACTATACCATAGCGACTACACCAAAATCTCCCGCAAGTTTGACCGTTCTTCTCGCAAGGACAGCATAACCGTCATGTCTCAACTGCGACTCAACCCAACCATGCGTCGGTATTCCCTCACGGCGCCTATACCCGGAAGTGCCGTTAGCACAACAGCCACCGCCAGGTCCGCCACCGTACCTGAAGCTAGACCTGTACCTGTACCTGGACCCTCAACTGAAGCTCAACCACCAGAAGGTCAAGGCCACGAGGCTTACAAAATCTACCACATCTGGCGCAGCCGAGACAACCGCAAAGGCCGGCACGCCGTCATTGTGCCCCGGGACTTTCGCTTCTCCGTCCCGGATGAGAAAAGAGTTAGCAAAGAAATCACCCGTCGTGCTACCAACGCTTTAGCAGGAACGGCACTGGGTCTCGTTCGCATGGTGAGCGAATATCCCGTGTGGGATGTTAGTTATGATGTTGCGGTGGTGTTTACGCTGGGTATGTGTTTCTCTCAATAATAGGGGAAGGCAGGTGAGTAAAGGCTGATAAGACTGGCAGGGTCGATGGTCTGGGTTATGAACGGATTCTTTACGTGGTACCCACTGGTGGTGCCGTGGAGTGAATTTCCTGGGGAGGTGGACGTGGCGGGCGGATGGACGGCGTTCGTGGGCGCAACAATCTTCGAGGTTGGGTCAGTGTTATTGATGCTGGAGGCGGTGAATGAGAATAGTATGTGTGGCCCCTGCTATGATGCTTACTCCTGAATTGGACGCTGATGAGACAGGAACCGAGTGTTTTGGCTGGGCGGTCGAGGAGGCATTGGAGGGACCACATCTTCGCCCCATCCCGGAAGCGTGTCGGCACCACCACCGTTCTCAGACCGGCTGGCTGAGGCGGGATGATATGAAGGACTCTGGGAAACGCTGGTCATGGTGGCCAACGTGGAGCGAATTTTCCAGCCATTACTTTCGCGAGATAGGCTTCCTCGCAAGCCTCGCTCAGACCATCGGTGCCACCGTGTTTTGGATATCCGGCTTTACGGCGTTGGCACCCATCAACAGCGTCCTGTCTGTACCTGTCGCCAACGTCATCTACTGGTTGCCGCAGGTAGTGGGCGGCGCGGGCTTCATCGTGTCGAGCGTCTTGTATATGTTGGAGGTTCAGGACAAGTGGTACCGACCCGCCCCCGAGCTGTTGGGTTGGCAAGTCGGCTTTTGGAATCTCATCGGCGCCATCGGCTTCACCCTGTGCGGCGCATTGGGCTTCGCCGCAACGGCCGGCCCGAACATTGAGTACGCCTTGGCCCTCTCTAGCTTTGTGGGATCTTGGGCCTTCATGGTATGCCTCGCACGCACTGGTTCTGGCCGGACATGGCTGACCTTGTACTTTGTCCTTCTAGATCGGATCCGTGGTACAGTGGTACGAATCACTCGATAAGTATCCTGTCTCGATGGGGGATCTTCCTGTTTCCTCCGCGCCAACTGAAAGCGGAAAGGGGCCCGGGTAGTGCACACTAGACGCGAACATGCCCAAGTTGCTTGTTCGTGGACGCGTTGCGGATACCATATCCTGTGCACCCTGCTAACACGATACCCCGCCACATCCCAGCAGGCCAACCACTGTCAACAAGAGCGAGGGGTTGCGGCTGAAGATCAGCACTGGTGCTGCATGCGCTCTGGCCATCTCTTGAACTTGTGCATGTCAGACTGGAATCAGACTCTAGGCAGACGACAAGTGATGGTGGCGAAAGTTGATGAGATCGCGAGGCTCTTCTTTGCGCAACAGCCTTCGCTGTGGCGCGTATAGTACCCCGCTACACCGAGTGCTCAGCCGATTCAACCGTGGTTGCTCTTGAACAGGAAAAGGGGCGCAAGATGCCGGTAGCCCCGTCCCACCAGTGCCACCCTCTCACCAGTACCACACCGAGCGAATGGACAGGGGGGGTGTTGTCGAGATGAGATCACCGACCCGGAATCCCATGTCTTGGGGCTTTGCGCCTCGTCTGTGTGTTTCTGGGTTGCGAGTCCCCCTCCAATTTACCCAAACATATCCGTATTAGGCCCAGTTTCATACTTTTTTTTGGGTCGTTTCCCTCATCACAGTCGCACCTCGTTTTTGGCTGGCACAATGCCGAAAAGGTGCAATGTGACGAGATGGTTAATCATCCCTCAACCATAGCATTTCCCGTCCATTCCCCCTGTTAGCTTCACTTCAATTTTTGCGCATTCGTCTGCTGTTCGCGGACACAAAAGGCCTGCCTGCAGCAATTCCTGCACGCTCAGATCCTGCTGGTGATAGCGTGGATGACCAGTCCAGCATGCATGTGCCGTAGTCTAGTGTTCTGGTTTCTAGCTTCTGGCTGAACAGACCATTTTGATACCGTTATTTCTTCTTCTTTTGCCTTTGCAAAATCCCTCGGGTCACACTGCAGGCTTGCACAGGCCTGCGCAAGCTACGGGCCTATCGTCCTCCCGACCCGCATCCATCACATCGGTCTGGCCAGTCAGTTGCGAGAATCGGCACATCTTTCATGTCTAGTGTAACCAAGCGCGGGGGTCGGTTCCGCGCGACCACTGGACCCCCGCCTTGAGGGCACCTCGTCGTGATTGGTCAATGGCACATTTGCGGTTGGGGAAGCAAAACGGCCAACGGGGGAACGCGTCTCGGAAGCCGGGGCTGGGCGGACGCCAGGGGGTTTTTCTTCCTCGACTGCAAGCAAACCGCGCCGGTGGCTTGCCCGGTAATAAGGCTACCTATCTTATACCATGATGGTTTTCTTTTTTGTTTCATCCGCAACAAGCAAACCGGCTGGGGGGCGACAAAAGTTCCACTCCAGAGCCCATTAGCCCCGGCCATATACCGTCAAATAAGTCCAGCTCTACGCAATCGAACAATTCTCCGGGTCGGAGGGGAATATCCCGTGACTTATGAGATACGCGGCACCATGGTCCATGTTTGCACGTCTCGAGAAGCCCTGTGGCGTGTGGCGTAGCCTGAGTTGGCGTCGTGCAGATAGAAAAAGGGGCAAACCAGATTGGGCCTTGAACCGGGAAAGCCGATCCAGACTGTCGAGAATCTCGCTTGAGACGTGAACTTTGGCAGTCCAGCGTATACTTCGCTTCCGAGACGAGCTGGTTAGGCTCTTAAACTTTTACCGCAGTCCCGACAACGAGCCGTGGTACTTTTCCCTCTGTGTCGTCGGCAAAACGTGAATCGTGCCCTGTGTCTTTTGCGGAGGGCTGCGCGGGGCCGTGGGGGAATTCTGGGGAAACGCGCCGCGGCAGGAACACGAGGTACCAGGCCGATGTCAGCGGCGCGGCCACCTTCGGGGTTTGAACTGGCCATAGCGACTTTGAACGCAAGCTGGCTCTTGCTACCGTCACCATTCGGAATACCAAGGAACCCCACCCTGACCTGACGACTAGGATCACTCTTTCGGCTAGCAGCGTGGGACAGGCAAAGACGTTCCAATGATAACGTCCGACGGGCACGGCTTGGCTTGAGGACTCATTCTTTTCGAATCCTGAGATCCCGCTGGCGCCGCCGCGGCTATCCCGTGGATGTAACGGCGACATTTACATTTTCTGGTTGCAAGTGTCGATCGCCGTTGGAAGGAAACGCGCAAGCTCGTCCAGTCGCTGAGAGCGAGGCGTGCAACGTTGGGAGCGGTCCTTCGCTGTTGGCCAGGAATGACTGCTGACAGAGAGCAGAAGGCCTGAAGGATGACTCTGCTCTCGTGTCTGCAGGCCTGTCAAACCCCAAATCGTGGGCGATCTGCGGCGACCCATCACAGGAAGGAAATTTGCGTCTCGCTGGCTCGACATCCTATTCGCTGATTTGGCCTTGATCACATCAGGCTGGTACCAGAGCGGTTTAGCGGTCGTCGGGCTGCCGGGGTCTCGTTCCCTATCGAGTCCAACGACATGTGCTCGGCTCTGGCATGCCATCCCCCCCCCCGGAGGACCCCCCAACGACCCCCTTCCACCTTCCAGACCCCTTCAATCGGTGATGGCGTTGCAGGTTCAGGTAGCATTGTCCGAAATTTTGTCCTGCAATGCCCTGATGTGCTGTGCGATGCAGAGAGCGACGCTGCCCGGCAAGAGTGTTCTGCGCGGTTCTCGTTTTCATCTTGACCAATTTTTTTTTGTCTCGAACTGGCTTTTGCGTGACGTGCGGGCGGGACGGGAGCCAATTTTGAGTTCGAGACAGGCCATTCCACAACTTCCGCTCTGTGGGCTAGAAGGCGGGCCGGCGCCTCCCTCCCGCCAAAACTGTTAACAGTTTTGAAGAGTTCAAGGAGGAAAGGCATCATTTCCAGCCCCCTGCTCTGAAGCCATGCTTTCCAGGATCCAACCCTCTGGGCGAAATGTCCCCGCTTAGCTTATTTGGAAGCCTAGGCCGTTTCGAGACATTTTGACACCGGGGTTTTCTCCCAATTGATCTGGACTTGTTGGCCCTCGCTGTAGTGGTACAAGACACGGCACGGCAAGGGGTGGGGATGTCTGGTCGAATGCAGCAGAAGAAGCAGCGCCTGACGAAGGCCGACAGAAACATGCACGGGTATCTTGAAACCAATTAACCAATCTGGAGCCGCACTGGAAGCTTCCCGGGACTCGGACGGCAGGTGGAGTTGCTGCACAAGAGCCATGCTCAAAGTACCAGTTCATCCTTCCCTAACTCCTGTCGGGCCTGCAGGCCAGACCCACTCCTGTCCGCTGCTAGGCCGTTGATGCTGGTTCGTGTCCACGAAAAAGTGGATCGTACATAACTTGCCCAGGTCTGCCCTGACCAGAGAGAGTCCATGATCCATCTTCTCGATCCCACCGGCTGATGAGGCAGTCGTGCACGTATTGTTGCTTCTGTTGAGCTTCGTCCCGAGCTCTTGCTGCTGTTCTTCTGCTTCTCCGTGTTCTGCGGGCTCTTGGTTGGGTCAAACAGAAACCACGCCAGCTTACCGTGTTCTGCTACTTCGTCTGTTCTTTCCTTGCCTCGGCTTTCTCTTCTGATACCCCTTGGTCGTTGTCGTTTTCTTTCGCGATACGACTGTTGTCTGTTGCCGCCTTCATCTTTTCCCAAGAGTGCGCCCGACGCCTCTTCATCCGGTATGTGGCATATCACTAGTTGAATGAAGGCGTCAAATCCTCAACGGCTCGCCCCGCCTGTCAACCTCCGAATCCCCTAGCACTCGCCACTACCGTGCTGGCAACCCAAACAACGGGCGCTGACATCTATGATCTCATTGCAGAATAGCTGAGCCTCGGTTTTGACAACTCATGGGCCTTTCCGTCGATCGCACTCGGTGGAATAACTTTCCTGTACATCCACGCGTTTCAACCCGTCTGCCCTTGAAGGTCTCGTCTCGAGAATGCCAACTTAGGTCTCCCGTCTCCGGCCACGAAGTGCTTCGCCCCGAGTCGACAGCTCGATTTTTCTCGTCTTGATTTCCGAGTCTTCTCAATCAGCTACGTTTCAGTGTGAGTGCAAGCTGTCACTTTCTGCGGACCGGGATTTTCTCCCTATACGCGCGTTTTTAAAGCATTAGCCCGCGGTTTTATTTGTAGCCAAGGGGGCCGGGTGACTTAGCAAGCATGCTATAGTATCCGTGGGTGCGTTTTGGGGGGGGGCATTGGCCGTGATTGACCAATTGTGTCTTACAATTGACTTCAGTTGCGCGGGGGCGTATGAGAGGTTGGAAACTCCCAAGTCCTGCAGGAGCGGCGACAACTTAGTTGATCGCCGCCGCCGTGCGGTCGGGAGTGTGCATTACCACCTCAACTGTGCCATGATCGGCCCCGACTGTTGCACCCTTCTCACAGACTCGGGCGTTTCGTGGAGCACAAGCTTTAGTTTCTTTTCAAGTCCGCTGACCAGGTCATGGATAGTTGTCTTGTTGCCTCCCTTGAGCGTCATTCGATACCCCAAATTCGTATCTCGAATTGTCAAAATACCGCAGTTATTGAAGCCGAGCACCAGACGGGTTCGGCCACTGGAGATGACTCCAAGACTCTAACCGTTCGAACCAAGAGACGAACGTTATATATCGAACCCTTAATTTCACTTTGCTTTGAATCCTGCCCACCATGGCCGTCTGGGAAACAGAGGATGAGTCCCCCGGACCGGTGGCATCTTTACCGACCCCTGCCGACACGCCGTACCGAACGCCGTCGAGAAATGTCTCACGAAGCTCGCGAAAATCGAGGCGTTCCGTCACACCGCCAGGAAAATCGGGCAAAAGCTCGTCACCACCCCCGGTGCATGGGGACAAAAGATCCTCGCGAGACGTTTCCAACGATGAGACGATCAGCATACTCGATCCTCGTCGCTTCACGCCCACGCTCCATGCCAACCTAGTCTCAGAGATCCTTACGTTAAGACGAGACCAGGAGGAGAAAATCAAGATAATCGAGAGTCTGGAATCATCACTCCATACTTCACGTGAGGAGGCCGAGTCACTGCAAGCTACTCTCCTCACGACGGGAAAAGAAAGCCGGTCTCTCAAGCGACAACTGGCCTTGCTCGAGGGTGGTACATCTTCAGCCCTTGGAGAATTGGCACGAGAACGTGATGAAGCGGCCGAATCTGTCGCCGAGACTAAGAGACGGCTTGAGGCTGCACAGAAGAAACTAAGGAGCCAAGAAGAAGATTCGGAGCGAGTTCATCGACAATGGGCCAAGGAGAAAGATGAGTGGGAGGAGGAAAAGCGCAAATACGAGCGTAAGATTCATGTAGCCGAGACTCGTCTCAAGGTGGTGCTTGATGAAGTCGCCGCTTATCAGGCTGCACAGGCCACGGGCGTCCAGGACAGTATTGAGAGCGAGGTGGAGGAGAGCGCCAAGGAGAACGATGCGGCCAGCGTCCGGACAATGAGTATGACGAACAGTATTCGATTCTCGATGATGAATGGCGCAAAACCTAACGGAAACTCGCTGGCTGATGAGTTGGGCTTCGACGGCGGCTATGATGACGAGAGTGACTATGGTGGTCGTGAAAGCGTGCTGTCCAACGGCGGGCACATGCGTAACATGAGCCGCGACAGCATGTTTTCAAGAACCCATATGAGACGACAGAGCAACGAGAGCTTGATAAGGTCTGGCAGCGTCGCTCGTCGACTGCATCTGAACTATTCCGCTCTTGAGATGCTCGAGGATGGCGTAATCCAAGAGGACGACGAGTCTCAGACGCCGCCGCCCAAGCCGACATATGTTGACACAGGCATCCAGTTCTCGCCACCGCCGTCGCCAAAGATCGTGCCTGTGAAACCCTCAACCCCCGAACCCAACTTGATATCTCATAGGCTTGAGCGGTTCTACGACATCGATAGTCCACCTCGGGCCGACTCCGAGATCGAAGCGAACCAGCGGCGGAAGCGTGTGCACATTGGCCAACCGTTGATGATTAGGCAGCCTGGCTTGGGAAGTTACATGGTCAACGGGTCTTCGCAGACAGCGGAGGAGCCCCTTAGCCCACCAAAAACGCCAAAGTCTCCTTTCCAGGAGGCGCCACCAACACCCAAACACAAGTTACCGGCGATGGTCTCTGCTGCTACGCAAACCGACATTCCGCCTCCTCTTCAGCCGGCTTTCTTTGGTTTCCCGCCGATGCCTCCCATCCCGAGTATCAGCATCATCCCTCCTACAAGCCGCCCAACAACCCCGCGAGAGCCTCGTTTACCGCAGCTCTCCAAGGATTTCGGCTGTCAGGTGTCGATCCTACAGAGTGTCCAAACCCATTCTGTCGCTGTTCAGACTGAAGAGATCCGTGTCGACAAGCGCTTGGATAAGTTACCAGCACATCTGCATCCGTCTGCCATCACGTCGAGGCCCACGTCTCCTGCCATCCCATCCGCTGAGTTTGTTGTCGAAGACACTCGACAGTTCACTCCTATTCCAGGGAATGTCCCTCCTCGCAACCCCAGACGTCTTGCTACCAAACGGAGCATTACGGAAATGCCATCATCGCCGCCGCTTGCTTCTTCGTCGATGATTGAGGCGGAGACGCATGATGCTTACCCCGGTAACAACGACGATGGCCCGCTCTCGAACCAGAAAGCGCCCATGCGCAGGCCACACCGCATTAGCAGCTTGTTTGCCGGTTTCGATGGCGTAAGCTCTGACGAGGTCGATGAGTTCTTGGACGGTGACCTGAGCGACTCCGAGTACCGTACCGCGCTTTCCGCTCCGAAGCCCACCAAGGCGAGCACAAGCCGTATGGGCAAGCGTGGCTCTGGAGGCACGGCGGCTTCGTCGGAGCATATGCCGAACCACAGATGGAGCGGTGGTCGTTACTCTTCCCGCGCGCCAGAAGAGCCCGAAGGGTTCGGGTCAGCGAATGTCTACCAATCTCGTGAGAGCCGCGATTCGGGCTTCAGCAGGTCGGGTTCTAAGAGAGGCGCACGATCCTCTATGCTTGGCTATAAGTCAAGCGGCATGCGCAAAGCGGCCATGATCCAGAGCGGTATCGCGTCGCACCAGCGGGCGAGGAGTCCAAGCTTGACTGATCCCAGAGAACCTCCCTTCCCCATTCCTACTCGTGCCAGCTCACGAAGGCCTCCTGTCAGTGCGAGCGCTCCCAGCGAGGGTCGCACCAGCCCTTCAGCCGGGTCGGGCTGGCACAGGAGGGGCGGTAGTCGTAGCCACTACCGTGCCAACAGCATTCGAAAGGTACGCTCTGCAGCCGCTCTGCCTAAGAATCAGAGATATCGTCGTCATGCTAGCCGGTCGCCCCCTCCCTTCTCGCCTTCTACTGAGGCTCCCGAGAGCCCGGGCTTGCCCCCTCTCCCTACCAACGATATCACAACGCCCCGCAACAGAGATTCATACTCGTACTCTAAGTACAAGCATCGGCCACAATTGTCCACAAATACGGCCAACACTGGTGACACTGGCGTTGGTTCTGTCGGCAGTTCAAATCAGGCTACTGGAGTGGTTGACGCCATTGCCCAAACCATGGTCGGCGAGTGGATGTTCAAGTACGTGAGACGACGCAAGTCGTTTGGCGTCGCCGATGGCAAGAGCGGGGATGATAACAGCAATGACCGTCACAAGCGATGGGTGTGGCTTGCGCCTTATGAGCGTGCAATCCTGTGGAGCAGCAAGCAACCTGTGTCGGGTAGCGCCTTGCTGGGTAAGGCTGGCCGAAAATGTGAGTCGATTGTGCACCTAGATCCGCGCGATAGTAGGCTAATCATCTATAGTGACGATTCAATCAGTTTTGGACGTCAAGGACGACAATCCCCCACCAAAGGGCGCTGGTCCAGTGTTCAATCGTTCGATACTGATCCTCACACCCCAGCGGGCCCTTAAGTTCACGGCTGTGAATGCTGAGCGGCACTACGTCTGGTTGACGTCTCTGTCCTTCCTGGCACATTCCCAGCAAGCCATTCCGGAGAGCTTGGTTTCGCCGCCGCCAAAACCATTACCTGAGCAGTACGATCTACCAAAAGCCAAAGTTCGTAGGCCAGGCATCCGCGACTCGATCCGGCTCACCAAGTCAAAGGGAGCAATCATCAAGTCAGACCCGCCCATGCCTCCCATGAGTGTTGCATCATCGCAGACGGACAGTATGCCGCCAAGCATACCAAATTACCGGCCCGCGCTACCAGAGTTGCCAGAACCGTACAGTCTCCCAACGCACGCGCGTGACCTGTCTCGCGATGCAGCCGAGCCTCCATTTATTCCGAGATTCCACGAACGTGCCAGTCAGGCGCTCGTCCACGGCCGCAAGCGTAGTAACACAGGTGGTCATGTGCCGCCGCCGCTGTCGTTCCGTGGATTCTCAGGGCCCGCCAGCAGCAACGGGTACCATCATGCGGCGACGAACAGCACAGCAGGCAATAGTATTGGCACTGCTGGGTCGTCGGATATCTACAGCAACGGTGGTGTGTCTAGCGGGGTGGGATCAAGTGGTGTAACGTGGGCCACGGGGTCGGTCCGTACGTCGGAAGCTTCAAGCCGGCCCAGCGGCCCGGTCATGAACAACTTTTTTGACGCTATCGGAACAGTCCGCATGGAGGCTTTTATCAGCCCGCTAGCATTTAGCCGGTTTGAAGAGACGCCATATGAACAAGACGAGTTCCGGCGGGTCGCACGCAGACGAAGCAAGGAGATGAGAAGGAGGGCGAGCCGGAGTCGGCAGCGCGATAGCTACCAGAGTAAGGGCACTCGAGGAACCGATGACCTGGACGAATGGTTTCTGAGGGATGACCCATTCCGGGGATTCTAAGTTGGGGGGGCAACCAATTTCATGAAACAAACAAAAGTGGCTGACGCCTATAATTTCATTATTGTCAAGACGGCCGCAAGTCTGCTACATGACGCGGGTCTTGGATCAGGTTGGAGTTGTGCTGAATTATCTTGACGGGAGAAGGCAAGCATGGGAAGGGTGTGGTCAAGGAATTTTGCGAGACATGGTTCAAAAGCCTTTACAAGTGGTTGGCAGACCTGTTAGGCGCCATCTATAGTTTCTCTTCTTACGCTGACCAAGCTTTGTATATTTTCTACATGTATATCAAAAAGCCAGCTGTCGGCTGCTGATGCAGGATGGCTTCTCCGGGTCTTGAATCTGACCAGATGAGCCAACATTATTGTCAGACTGGTGATGCGAGAAATCTCCTGAGGGGATTTTGTGTAAGTGTTAGGTTCGGCAAAGTTGGTATCACCCTGCCAAAGCACAGAGCAGGGAGGAAAAGAAGGAAGAAAAGGGAAGTTAATAGACTACAGACCATGTCCTGAGGAAATGGAAGCGAAAATGAAGCATCCAGTGCCCAATGACAGGCTTTAAGCCCAAAGTGTGAAAGAGAGATGTGGATGGAAGAATTGCTTATTGTACCGGATAGAACTACTCGCAGGTTGTTGAACAACCATACTACAGTCACTTGACAAAAGTCTCGCTACATTGCCCATTTTACATACAAAATGCCCAACTTCAAGGCTTTGCATCTCAACTAAAACACACTGAAAACCTAGGAAATTTCATTTTTATGGTAGTTATTATTAAAATGTATCAAGGTGATTTCGTTTTACTTTTATAATATTGTCACGGTACCGTGATGCTGCCTGCCTGTAGCTACGCAGCTAGATGTAGAAGGACTACAGTGCAGTGCCCTGACAGCACAACGTTCCACTTTTTGTGGTGTTAACGCATTGCGTCCTTTGGTGCCGTGACAAATATACAATTTGGCGGTTTTTTATAAGGTTAAATTTCTAAATTTCTATATTTTGGTTATAGTGGGATTATAGTGGGGTTACATGGAGTTAGATAAAATGAAAATTACAACGCCTTTAGAAACTATAATGCAGAGAAAGTGTATTTAGTACATATAAAAAACTAAAGAAGACATAATTATTACTTATCATTTTAAATCTCCAAAAATTTTCAACAGATTTTTTACAGGGCTGTGGTGTTGGTTTATGTAGCGATGAAAAGTACGAGTTTAGTGGGTTTTTATATGTGATTTTACAAATGTAGCGAGACTTTTGTCTCCCCACTGTACGTATAAAACTCAGGCTTCGATGCTCGCCCGCACGCCAAGACTACCCACCATGGCTCATGCCAAGAACTACCCCGCCATCAACCCCACAATGATTTCCACCGCACCAACTGGGTCTCAGTTGGTGGGCAAACACCTTTCTTGGCCAGGAATATCACCCTCCTCAAATCCAAACAAGATGGACGAAACCCTCGAACAAATACAAGCCCGCCACCGCAAGGAGCTAAATGACCTCCAATCTCGCATCACTAACAAGAAGAAGAACGCAACCAAAAAGACACGTAAGGGTGTCAACGACGAATGTGCCGAGCTCGAGCGACTGCTCTGCGAGCAACACGCTGCAGAGTTAGCTAAATATACTGACGACGACGGTAATACTCCTGAGAACGGTAACCAATATGATCCGCCGCCAGAAACAGAAACCCAACCCCCAGTTCCCGACACCAATATCAAAGGTCGAACGTCCCAACTCGCAAACACAACTGTCTCCTTGCCCGAGCCTAACACCAGCAACACAAGTACACCTACAGATACTGGCCTAGGACAAGGCGGCAAGAAGCGTAACCGTCAAAAAGAACGCCTCGCCCGCCGCGCCGCTGAGCAAGAAGCTGTAGCGGCTGCAGCTGAATCCGAAGCTGCCACCATGGTGGACCGGCGTGGCCAGGAGCGCGTACACATGGAGGCGGAGATGCGGGCGCATGCCCTTGCGGAGAAGGAGATTGCGCCGGATGGGCATTGTTTGTTCTCGGCCGTGGCGGATCAACTAGGGGTGCATGGGATGTCACTTGAGCCTCTGTCTTCGCCACGGACGAGTGATGCGGAGGCTGGGAGGAATGGTTATAAGACTGTGAGGAGGGTGGCAGCGGAGTACATGGCGAGGCACGGGGATGAGTTTTCGGGGTTTGTGGAAGGGGATTTTGGCGGGTATGTGGAGAGGATAAGGGATACGGCGGAGTGGGGT
>Ga0247763_1000340_pt1 | contig 27088 bp, 20 predicted proteins | sample UWRJL141409B4_FD_179926 | JGI IMG/M metagenome (GOLD analysis project Ga0247763, IMG submission 179926) | Plant litter microbial communities from Arlington Agricultural Research Station in Wisconsin, United States - UWRJ-L141-409B-4 | ecosystem: Environmental > Terrestrial > Plant litter >... | reverse complement strand
GAACGCGAACGAGTGGGTCGCCCCGCGATGACCCCAGGCGTCGCCGTAGCGAACGCCGAAGGCGAACCCGAGCACGTCGGCGTCGGGCAGCATCGATAGGCCCGACCAGAGCAGCATGCTCGCGGCGAGCGACCGCACCCGAGCGGGGCCGCCCGTGCGCAGCCTGGCTGCGGCCATACCGACGGCGACGTGCCCGATGCTTGCCATGAGGAGGCCGCCGGGTGGCGGTGTCGATGGCCGCATAGCATTGCCGCGCCGGCGCGAGGGGGCCGATGCAGGCGGTGAGTGCCCGGACGCCCGCTCGGCCCGTCGACGAAATAAGCGACGCCGACGGGGAACCTGGCGCGTCGCTGCGCGTGCAACGGGGTGATGATGCCAGCGATGCTCGCCACGGAGGGGCGCCCGCAGGGCGGCGAGCTCGATCCGGAACTGGTCGCGCGTTGCCAGGCACACGATTCGGCGGCCTTGCGCGTGTTCGTGGAGCACTACCAGCGCGCCGTCTTTGCGCTGCTGTCGCGGATCATCGGCCGCTGTGCCGAGGTGGAGGATCTGGCTCAGGAGACATTTCTGCGCGCCATCCGGGCGCTGCCGGGCTTCGATGCGGGCGGCAGGGCGCGCCTCTCGACCTGGTTGCTGACGATCGCGACGCGCCTGGCGCTGGATGTGTGCCGGAAGCGCACCCGTGAGCGGCGGTGGTCGCTGGCGGTCGACCACACGAGCACCGAAACCCCCGAGCCCGCTGCAACACCGGAGCGCGAGGTGCAGCGCGCCGAGCTGCGCGGGGCGATCGCGTCGGCGGTCGCGGAGCTGCCCGACGATCAGCGCGCGGCCTTCGTGCTCGCCGAGTTTCATGGCTTCGCGATCGAGGACATCGCGTCGGCGCTGCAGTCCCCCGAGAGCACGATCAAGACCCGCCTGTTCCGCGCGCGCGCCAAGCTCTCACGGGCGCTCGCCCAGCATCGAGGAGACGGAGAATGAAACGCACCGAGCTCGAACGAGCCTGGCCCGCGGCAGAGCCTTCGCCAGGGTTCGCGGACCGTGTTCTGGAGCGCGTGCAGCGAGGCGCGTCGCTCGCCGAGGGAGCTGGCTCGCCGGAGGGAGCTGGCTCGCCGGAGCGCGGCATGTTTTCCGAGGCCACGCCGCGTCGACCGAGGCTGTTCGGTGGGCGATCGGCTCGCCCGCTGCGCTGGTGGGTGCTGGCGGCGGCCGCGCTCGCGCTGGGGGGCGCGTTCGCGTTGTGGCCCGCGCAGCCCGCGCGGCAGGGCGACGTGATCGCGGCGGAGCCTCGCACGGTCTCGATCGGCGAGCGAGCGGTCGCTGAGCTGTCGAGCGGAGCGCACGTGCGCTGGTCGGGCGACGACGGTGAGCTCGAGGTGCAGCAGCACCGCGGCGAGGTAACGTACCGCGTCGAGCCCGGGGCGAGCTTTCGAGTGCAGACGCCGTACGGCGCGGTCGCCGTGCTCGGCACGGTGTTCCGCGTGGTGGTCGCAGACTCAGACAAAACAGGAGGAGAGCCAATGAAGAACGCATGGGGCATCGCGGGGGCGAGCGCGACGCTCGGCGCGCTCCTGTTCGTGAGCGTCGACCGAGGCAGCGTGTTGCTCTCGAACGGCGAACAGCAGCTCGCGCTCGAGGCGGGGCAGGCGGGGTCGATCGGGGCCGACGGTGTCCCTCGCCTGGAGAAGCTGACGCCGAAAGCTGCGGCAGCAGCTCAGGGTGCAGCTTCCTCCGAGGAGGCCGAGCGGAAGCGTCTACGGCAGGTGGCGGATGCGGTGCGGCGGCACGCGGCGCGACAGCGCGCGGCTCGAGCGGCGAGCGCCGCGAACGAGAAACCAGGGGCTCCGGACCGGCGGCCCTCCGAGCCGGCGCCGCCTCCGATGGTGTTCCGCCCGCATCCGGACGCGCCTGCGCCCGACCCCGCTCGGGAGGACGAGCGCCGTCGTGAGTACATCCGCAGCACGATGCGCGAGCAGTACTATCCGGTCGCCCGCGACTGCTACAACGAGCTCCTCGCACGAAAGCCCACCGCGGCGGGGCGCATCACCCTGGAGTTCGCCATCGTCGGCGACGCTGACGCCGGCGTGGTCGATCGCGTGGCGCTGCGGGAGGACCAGACCACCATCGACGATGAGGAGTTTCGGCTGTGTATGAGCGAGTCGATGTACACGGCCGTGTTCGAGCCTCCGCCCCCGGGCGCGAGCGAAACGACGGTGGTGTATCCCATCATGCTCTCGCCCGATTGAGCGCCAACCGCCGAGCCGTTACTGGAGCCCGGGCCCCGAGAAGCGACGGCTGAACTCCAGGTGGTCAGGGGCGTCGTTCGAGCGGCGAGCGTTGGCCAGTTGACGCCAGTCGAAGGCGCGCTGCGCAGCGGCGACGCCGTGCGGCTTGCCGTGCGGCTTGCCGTGGGGATGGCCGGGGTGGCGAGGCCGCTCGTCACCGAGCCGCGCGGCGATGATCGGATTGACGAGCGCGCCGTTCTCGACCCCGAAACCGATCGAGAACTTGGCGCGGCCTTGCTCGTCTGTCGCGAGCTGCGCGGGTGCGCCGAGGAGGAAGTTGGTCGTGCAGAAGAACAGCCCCTCCTGCTCGGGTACGGCCTTGAACCGAAGCTCGCCATACACGGTGCCGACGACCAGCTCGTCCGCCTCGTGCGAAAGCGTGAGCCTGCGCTCGTAGCGGCCGAGGTAGTCGGCGACGGAATCGGCGTCGACGGGGGCGAGGGTGGAGAGGAACTGCGCGAGGCCGGCCTCTTGCTCCGCGTGGGCCGCGACGAGATCGGCGTCTCCCTGGGGTGGGAGCCCAAACACGAGCTCCGATAGGTGTCGGCCCACCGCGCTGACGAGCCTGATGCCGTCGATGCTGTTGGTGAGGATCACCCACCCATAGTCGACGGACGGCGCGCCAACGACCTGAGAGATGAAGCCGGCCGTGCCTCCCCCATGGGCCAGCACCTTGCCGAGCGGGCCCTCGCTCACGCCCCAACCGAGCCCATAGCCGGTGCTGCCTTCGAGCACGGTCTGCGCGGTGTGCGTCTCCTCCAGCGCCGAGGCAGAGACCAAGCGTGCTCCGTCCACGCTCACGCCCTCGCGCAGGTGCATGGCCAGGTAGCGAGCCATGTCGGTGATGCTGGACCAAACCGCGCCCGCCGGCGCGACCGGCAGCGCGAAGCGCTCGTGGCCGATGGCGATCGAGCCGGCGCCGGCGGTGGCGGCGTCCATCGCGTGCGGGAAGGCATGGTTGTCGTCCCGGATGGCGGCCTGGAAATCGAAGGTCGTACGCCTCATGCGGAGCGGATTGAAGACGCGCCGCTGCATCAGGCGCTCGTACGTGCTCGCGAGGTCGTCGTTACGGTTCCTGGCGCCGGCGGCGCGCGCCAAGGCGAAACCGCCGACCGCGAAGACCTGGTTCTGGTACTCGAAGCGCTCGCCGGGCGCCGTCACCGCGGGGATGTCGGCGACGCTCTCGATCAACCCCATGGGGCGGTGGAAGTCGATGAACAACGACAGGTCGGAGCGCGGCACGCCGCTCGTGTGCCCCAGCGCGTCTCGGATGCGGACGAGCGGCGTCCAGTCTGAATTCGAGAGGGCGAAGCTCGGCAGATAGTCGGAGACGGGGTCGTCCCATTCGAGCCGGCCCTCGCTCACGAGCGTGGCCGCGAGCGTGGTGGTCATCGACTTCGTCACCGAGCCGATCATGAAGCGCGTCTCTTCGTCGACGGGAGCGGGGTCATCGACGCCGAGCACCCCAAAGGTGCCGACGCGCTGGATCTGCCCGTCCTGGATCAGCGCCAGCGCGGCGCCGGGCACGTCGAAGGCGACGAGCGCGCTCTCCGTATAGGCTTCGAGCTCTGCCCAGGCTTCGTCGGACAGGAGCGGAGGAGGCTGGGCTGGCGCAGGAGGAGGTGGAGCGGGCTCGGACGGAGGCTCCGTCGGCGGCTCCTGCGCGGACGCGACGCTCGCACACAACCCGATCGCGCACCCGACCCGACCCCAGACGCACCCCATCGCCGATATCCATGCTCGCTGCTTCATGCTTCCCTCTCCGTTGATGGGCTCTGCTCGAGCCCCGAGGTGGCAGAGCCTGATACGCGCCTGCGGAGCCGTCCACGCGCTCGTTCGATAATCCCGCCTGCGGGACGAGCATTCCCGAGATCGAGACTCGGCGTTCGTTCGACGCCGCGTGCTCGGAGGTGCCACGCGGCATGTCCTGCGCGCTGCGATGAAACGCTGCATGTCGCCAAACGCGCGATCCCGTGTCGCGTCTCGAGCTCGTTCAGTTTCGATCGCAACCTCGAGCACCGTCCGCGACAATCGTGGCTTGCCCCAGGCGGATTTCTGCGGTCGGGTGCGGGCCTCGTCTGCCCGCCGGTCGCGAGGTTTTTCGCGACCGGGCGTGCCCGCCTCCGGAGAATGCCGCTCATGCCCACCGTCTGCTTTTCTACTCGCTCCACCATCACCACCCTCCTCGCGCTGGCGTTTGCCGTCGCCTGTTCTTCCGACGACGAGCCGGCAGATGCCGTGATGGGCGGCTCGGGAGGTGAAACGAGCGCGGCGTCGGGTGGCACCGGCGGAGCCTCCGGGCGTGCACTGGACGTTCATCGACACGACGGGCCTCGTGCCGGGGCAGATTTACTCCGCCACCTATCGCTACGGCGGGCAGCTGCCGGTGGGGCAGGGCGCCGCCTTCGTGGGCAACCAGCTGATGGCCAACTACGACACCGTCGACTTCTATCGCACGCCCCCCGTCGGGCCGCAGACGGATTGCTACGACCACGCCGACAGCAAGGTGGTGCCGGTGGGCAGGTGGGCCTGCGCCGAGTGGTTCTTCGACGGCCCCAACGCGCAGATGCGCTTCTGGCTCGACGGCACCGAGCTGACCGACATCGGCATCGACGGCACGGGCGAGGGCTGCGTCGCTCCGCCCATGGACCAGACCTGGGTAGCGCCCACGTTCAGCCGCATCAACGTGGGCTGGGAGTCGTATCAAACCGACGAAGAGCGCTCGATCTGGATCGACGACGTGGTGATCAGCTCGACGCAGGTGGGCTGCCCGGTGATGCTCTGAGGGGGTGCGCACCGGATGCGCTGCCCGTCAGACCACAATGCATTGCACACCGCAGGGGCCCCGCCGCCGAGGCGTTCCGCGCGCGGCGCGGCCCGTGGGGGGGCGTCCACTAGGCGAAGTAGTTCTCGCGCATGTCCGAGAGCAGGTCGGTGCCTCGCGGGTGCCAGTCGAGCAGGGCCCTCGTGTGGGCGCTGGACGTGGGGTTGTCGTAGCCGAGGAACAGAGACATCCAGTCGAAGTGAGCTTGGGCCTCTTCGAGAGGGATGGCACGTACGGGGACGTGGAGGGCATGGGCGATTGTTTCGGCGATGGAACGCATGGGGATGCCTTCCTCCGCGACGCCGTGGAGGACGCTGGCGGGAGGTGCTTTCTCGATCGCGAGGCGGAAGAGGTGGGCGGCGTCGAGGCGGTGGACCGCAGGCCAGCGGTTGGAGCCGTCGCCGACGTGTGCGGAGATGCCGCTGCGCCGGGCGACCTCGATGAGTGCGGGGACGAAGCCCTTGTCGCCGACGCCGTGGACGCTCGGGGCGAGGCGGATGAGGCAAGTGCGCACCCCCTGCTGGGCGGCGGCGAGCAGGGTCTGCTCGGAGGCCACGCGAGCGGCGATGGCACGATCGCGGGGCGGTTCGTCACTCTCTGTGGCGAGGCGGCCGGAGGGGAGTAGCAAGGTGCCGGAGCAGGCGACGAGAGGCTTGTGGGTGCCTTCGAGTGCGCGGGCGAGCGCAGCGATGGCCTGCCGATCGACCTCGGCGGCCTGGGCGTACGCGTCGAAGTCGTGAATGAAGGCGGTGTGGATCACGCCGTCGGCCGCTCGGGCGCCGGCGGTGAGGCTCTGGTGGTCCTCGAGGTCGCCGCGGTGGGCTTCGACGCCGAGGCGTGTCAGTGTTCGTGCCGCGGAGTCGCTGCGGGCGAGGCCGACGACCTGGTGGCCCGCGCTGCGGAGTTCCTGAACAATGGCGGTGCCGATGAAGCCAGTAGCGCCTGTGATGAAAACACGCATGGTGGTTCTCCCGATGATGGTGATGGGGAGCACGGGTTATTCTGCGCGCCTTCGGGCTCGAGAAGTCGGGAGCTCATACGGGTATGGCCGCTAACACCCTGCCGGGCTCGGCGTTGACCCTGGGTGACTTCTTGCGGGACCGGCGGGCGCGCCTGGCGCCCGGTGCCGGAGCAGCCGCGCGGCGGCGTACGCCGGGGTTGCGGCGTGAGGAGGTGGCGACGCGGGCGGGGGTGAGCGTCACGTGGTACACGTGGCTGGAGCAGGGGCGCGGCGGGCCGCCGTCGGATGAGGTGCTGGGGCGGCTGGCGCGCGCTCTCGAGCTGGGCGCCGAGGAGCGCGAGGTGTTGTTCTTGCTGGCGCAGCAGCGCCCGCCGCCGCTCGAGCCCGGGCAGACGCCGGAGGTGCCGGCGGCCATGCAGCGGATGCTGGAAGCCTTACCGCTGAGCCCGGCCCTGGTGAAGACGGCTTGCTGGGACGTGCTGGCCTGGAACGCGGCGGCGGCCGCGGTGTTCATGGATTACGGAGCGAGGCCACCGCACGAGCGCAACGTGCTCAAATGCCTCTTCCTCGATCCAGAGCGAAAGCGCCGCTTGCCAGACTGGGAGTCGGACGCGCGCTTCGCGCTGGCGGCGTTTCGCGTGGACGCGGTGCGCACGGGTCACCCTGCCGAGGCGTCCGCACTGGCGGCAGAGCTCTCCGCCGCGAGCGCGGACTTCCGGCGCATGTGGGCAGACCACGAGCTGCGCAGCTACGGAACCGGGGTGAAGCGGCTCGATCACGCGATCGCCGGTCCGCTCTCGCTCGAGTATACGTCGCTGACGATCGATGGGCTGCCGGGGCTCGGGCTGGTGGTGTACACGGCGCTGACGGGGGCGGATGCCGACGCGATCGCTCGGCTGCTGGCAGCGAACGCGCACGGAGCCAGATCGACCGCGCCGAGTTAGCTCAGGCACTTCTGCACGAGCAAGCCAGGCACGCCTGGGCGAGGCTTCATCGTCAGAGCGCCTGAACGATCGCCTCTGACTCCGCCCATAGCCGGGCGGCGAGCGCGGCGTCTTCTGCGTCGGGGCGGGGCTTCTCCACGTTCGAGTCAGAGAGGTAGCTGCCCGCCAAGGGCAGCGCCTTCGGGTTGACCGCGGCGAAGACCTCGGTCGCGGCGCCCTCGCCCACCGACTTGAGAAAGAGCGGCCCGGTGACAGCCAGCACCCGACTGAGCACCGGCCCCAGGTTGCGGGCGAGGTTGGTGGCAACGACGCCGGGGTGCACCGCGTAGGCGGTTTTTCTGGTGCCGGCGAAGCGCCGCTGCAGCTCTTTGGCGAAGAGCAGGTTGGCGATCTTCGACTGGCCGTATGCCGAAAGCGGCTGGTATCCCTCATCGCCCGAGAGGTTGTCGAACTCGATGCCCAGGGCGGGCGCGCGCCGGTGCCCCTCGCTGCTCAGCATCACCACCCGGCCCTCGTCCGCGAGCCTCCCGAGCAGTCCCGTCACCAGCATGAAGTGGCCGATGTGGTTGGTGAAGAACTGCAGCTCGTAGCCGTGCGACTTCTCGAGCTTCGGCAGCATCATGATGCCCGCGTTGCAGATGATGGCGTCGAGCCGGTGCCCGTCGGCCTCGACCGCAGCGACGCACCCTCGCACCGACGCCGGCTCTGAGAGCTCACAGGCGTAGCCGATCGCCTTGCCGGGAAACGTCGCGCAGGCTGCCGCGGCCTTCTCCTGGGTGCGCGCCGTGCCCAGCACCCGCGCGCCCCGCAGCGCCAGAACCCGACACGCCTCCCGCCCGATGCCCGAGTTGCAGCCCGTCACCAGAATCGTCTGATCGCCGAGCCAGAGCCCTTCGGTGACCTGCTCCGCCGTCGACCCGTAGCCGAAGCCGGTCGGCCCCGCTGATTTGAACATTGCAAACAAAGACATGTGGATCCTTCTTCGGCGAAGCGCGGCCGGTCACGTCTTTCGAGTTCCTATTCGCAGTTACCCCTTCAACCTAGAGGGCCCGGATTGCTGGGTCTATAGCGCCAACGTAGGATGCGCTCATGCAGAATGGCCATGAATGGGCGCGCGCCGGTTTGAGCGAGCTCACCGCGTTCTCGGCTGTCGCGACGCTGCGGTCGTTCCGCAAGGCGGCCGACGAACTCGCGCTGTCACCCTCGACGGTGAGTCATATGATGCGATCGCTCGAGCAGCGGATGGGCGTGCGCTTGCTCCATCGCACCACTCGTAGTGTCGCACCGACCGAGGCGGGTGAACGCCTGCTCGTCAGGCTGCGTCCCGCGCTGGACGATCTGCGCCGCGCGCTCGACGAGGTGGACGACTTTCGCGCCGTACCGACGGGGCGTCTGCGCATCAACGCTCACGAAACAGCCATTCGCGTCTTGCTCCGCAATGTCGTGCCTGCTTTCCGAAAGCGTTACCCCGCCATCCAGCTCGACCTCGTGAGCGACGGCAGGCTCGTCGACATCGTGAAGGAAGGATTTGATGCCGGCGTACGCCTGGGCGGCGCGATCCCGCAGGACATGACCGCCGTGAGCTTTGGTGGCGAAGCGCGCTGCCTCGTCGTTGCCTCACCGAAGTATCTTGCCCGTCGGGGAAGGCCGGCGACCCCGGACGATCTCCGCGCCCACGAGTGCGTTCGGATGCGCCTTCCGAGCGGCAAGATCTTTCACTGGGAATTCGAGAAGCGAAAGCAGGAGGTCAGGGTAGACGTTCCCGGCGCGCTCATGCTGGATCACGAGGGCCTGACGATCCAAGCCGCGCTGAAGGGGCTGGGGCTCGCGTACGTGTTCGAGCGTTCGGTGCGCGCGACATTGAAGGCAGGGCGATTGGTGGCGGTGCTCGAAGACTGGTGCCCCACGTTCCCGGGAATGTTTCTCTACTACCCGGGCCACCGCCATGTGCCACCGCCCCTCCGCGCGTTCATCGAGTCGCTCAGAGCGTCACGAATCCCTTAGCTCTCGCAGCACCATGTCGTTCTCTCGCTCGTCGCGCACGAACGAGCGCCAACCGTCACGCCGTGGCACCGCCTCCTCGAGCCGTCCGTGATGCCGCGCCTCCTCAGATCTGCGCCGAGCCGCCATCGACAAACAGCTCGCTCCCGTTCACGTAGCTGCTCTCCTCCGACGCGAGAAACAGAGCTGCGGAGGCGATCTCGTCAGGCTCCGCCATTCGGCCTAGCGGCGTGGCCGCCACCGACGCGGCGACGAAGGCGCGATGTTGTTCCTCCGTCTCGCTGAGGCCGCGCCAGCCGGGCGTGAGCGTGGCGCCCGGCACGAGGACGTTGACGCGGATGCGGCGGGGCGCGAGCTCGAGCGCCCAGTTGCGCGCGAAGCTGCGGATGGCGGCCTTGCTGGCGGCATAGACGCTGAACGCCGGGGTGCCGGTCACGGCCGCCACCGATCCGTTCAGGATCACCGAGGCTCCGTCTCGAAGGAGCGGTAGCGCCTTCTGCACGGTGAACAATGTGCCCTTGAGGTTGGTGGCGAAGGTGCGATCGACATGCTCCTCCGTGATGTCGGCAAGCGCCAGAAACTCGCCGCCGCCGGCGTTGGCGAACAGTATGTCGATCCGGCCGAATTCCTTCCGCACGATCTCATAGAGGTGATCTAGATTCGTCAGCTTCGACACGTCACCGCGTACGCCGCGCGCCTTACCGCCGATCTTCGACACTGCGATATCGAGTTCTGCCTGACGCCGACCGGTCATGAACACGTGCGCACCTTCGTCCGCGAAGCGTCGCGCCGTCGCCAGTCCGATGCCGCTGTTGGCGCCGGTGACGACAGCGACTTTTCCCTGCAATCGAGCCATTTCCCATCTCCTTACCGTGTGCAGGGGAACATATGGCGTCGCATCCATCGCGGGTAGAACCTACCTAAAGGTAAGTGTAAGATTGTGCGATGAGCACGACCGAACCCGAGTGCGGCCTCGACGTCTCGCTGGCCGTGATGGGCGGCAAATGGAAGCCGTTCATTCTCTACCATCTCCGTTCCGGACCGAAGCGCTTTGGCGAACTGAAGCGCCTCGTCGCAGGTATCAGCGAAAAGGTGCTGATGGTGCAGCTCCGCGAGCTCGTCGCTGCCGAGGTGCTGGCGCGCCACGATTATCGAGAGGTGCCTCCGAAGGTTGACTACGCGATGACGCCGTTTGGAGAGACGCTGGTGGAGGCCCTCCTGCCTCTGTGCCATTGGGGAACGCGGCATCGTGGGCGCCTCGAGGCGATGCAGGTGTCGCGAGCGCCGTTCGCCGACCCGTCGGAGCCATCGGAAAAAGCGACGTCGTGATCGCGGGAAGCCGGCACCGACCTGCGGCGCAAAGGGCTGCTCCACGAGCTGTGTCGCAAGCGCCAGCGCCGGCGGGGAATTCAGTGAAGACGATCGCCAACCTCGCGCTCGTCCAGCACCAGGTTGAATCGAGGCTGAGCTGCTGGCGCCGGCCGCCTTCTGATCAGTGCTGAACGGCCTTGTTCCGCGCCACCCCACCGGCCTCGTCGCCAGCATCCGCGCCGACGTCGGCGCCGCCGTCGGCACGCCCCCGTTGCAACGCGCGCACATCGCTTCGAGCCGGGGCTCGCGCGCGGGCCGCAGCGGTTTGTAGCGCGAGCGCCTGGCTGAAATCGCGGAAGCCGGCGCGCAGGTCGCGCTCCATGTGGGCGAGGGCGAAGGCGAGCGGTACGAGTAGACCGCAGCTCGTCTCGTCTTGAATGAGTGTGGTCTGCTGGTCGCCTGCGGTGTCGAGCGTGAAGCGCCGGTCGACGTCGAACAGGCCGGGCACGAGCACGCGCGTCGTCCAGCGCAGCTCGCGCCCGGGGTCGGCGCTCGTGATGAGCGGGCGGAAGGTGATGACGCGCTTGCCGAGCCGGGCGCAGACCTTCAGCGTTTCGCCGATGTCGAGCGTGCCGTCGACCTTTCGAAAGAAGGGGTTCCAGCTCGGGAAGCTCTCGAAATCCGTCATCCAGCGCCACACCTCGCCGGGAGGCGCCTCGAGCTTCGCCTCTTCGCGGACCCGGCGAGTCAGCAGGTTGCGCGTCAAGCGCCGCAGGCCGTTGGGCACGAGCGGTGCCTCGGAGGCGATGGTGGTGGTGTCGCTGCTCTTCATGCCTGCTGCTCCGATCTGCCGGCGCTCGCGGCCGCCAGCTCGGCGCTCGCTAGCCCTCGGTCATTCGCTGATGCTCAATGCTCGCGGGTCCTCATGTTTCTGCTCCGCGGGGCGGATTTCACGGTTGGGCTTGTGCCGGGGGGCTCTCGGGCCTCGCTCGCTCGGGCTCCGACCCGGGCTTCGATGCGGGCTCCGACGCGGGTTCCGAGGGCTGTTTGGCTGCCGGTTGCCGCAGCTCGCGCAGCCCGCGATCGCGCGACATGCTGGCGGTGTAGCCGAGCTCGCGGCGGGCCTTGGCGTCGCTGACGGTGACCTCTTCACCCATCAGGTGGAGCAGCGTGCTCGTGAGGGGTGGTGCGCCCGCCAGGTGCAGCGCGCCCCAGACGCCCTCGAGCAAGCCGGCCAGCACCTTGGCTATCGGGCGCGGGATGCTGGCCTTGGGCGCGTCGAGCCCCTGTGTCTCGAGCAGCGCCGTGATGAACCAGCGGAACTCCGCGGGGGCGCCATCGGTCAGGAAGTAGGCGTTGCCGGGCGCGCCGCGCTCGAGCGCGAGCGCGATGCCCTCGACCACGTTGGTGACGTGACAGGTGGAGGTGAGGTAGTGGCCGCCGGAGATCCACATGAACTGCCCGCGCTTCACGGCGGCGACCAGCTGAGGCAAGAGCGTCGTGTCGCCGCGGCCCCAGATGAAGCGCGGCCGCACCACCACCGTCTCGAGCCCGGCGCGATTGGCGGCGACGACGCGCTCTTCGGCGAGCCGCTTGGTGCTCGGGTAGAGCCCGCTGGAATGTGACGGGAACGGGAAATCTTCCGCGGCGTCGATGAGCGGCCGCTCGCCGACGAGCGCCGCCTCGGTGCCGACGTGCACGAGGCGCTTGGCACCCGCCTTCGCCGCCGCCGTGAGCACGTTCTCGGTGCCGACGACGTTCACCTTGTAGAACTCGTCCCACGTGCCCCACTGTTCGACCTTGGCAGCCGAGTGGATGACCCATTCGCAGCCCCTGATCCCCTCGGTGAGGGCGTCGACCGACGACAGCTCGCCGCGGACGGCCTCGGCGCCCGCGGCGGTGACGCGCCGGGCGGCCTCATCCGAGCGTGCGAGGGCGCGTACGGTGTGGCCCTTGCGAGTGAGCTCGGTGATCGCGTTCTGCCCGACGAAGCCCGAGCCGCCGGTGATGAAGATGGAGGGAGGGGACATGGGTGCCTTCGTGAAGCTCACTCCGCGCTGCTGCGCAACACGGAGGCCGAGTGGGGGAGAGAGAAACGGTCAGCGTAGTAGGTGTTGGGGTCGATGCGCCGCCGTCGCTCGGTGTCCTTCACGGTGCGCGAGTGCATGTAACGGAAGGCGCCCTGGGCGATGGTCAAGTCGTCGATGTCGGAGACGAACCGGTCGAGCACCTCGCGCGTCATCGCCTTCGGCTTGATGCCGGCATACAGCATCAGCTCGCAGAACGGCTCGATCGGGCCCGGCTGGTCGCGATGAGGCTGGCCGAGATAGGACTGGCTCAGATACTGCGAGCGGATGGCCTTCACGTAGATGCTGATGAAGCTGAAGCAGCCGGTCTCGCTCCGGTAGCGCTGGCAGATGGTGTAGAGCTCGTGGAATATGGCCTCGTAGCTCTTGGCCGGCGCGAGGATGATGAACATGCGCGTCGGGTCACCCACGCTCGAGTCGAGCACCTTGTCGGTGAAGCGCTCGACGTTCTTCATGGTCGCGAACCTGGGGCTGAAGATGATGCCGAGCATGCCCATGTACTTCACCGCCTCGTCGATGCCGGTCGGCAGCCGCCCCGCGATGTTACCGAGCCCGTGCAGGTAGCCGTAAGCGACGCGATCGACGAGCTTGGCGCCAGGTGTCTGCGGCGCGTCGCGGTAGGCCGAGAACTGGCCGATGTTCACCTCTCTGCCCGCGAGCGGCAGGTTCATCCAGACACCGCGCTCCATGAGCACCTCGTCACCCGGGGCGCGGATGAACTCGGCCGTGCGCTGCACGTACTCGTCCACGTCGTGCACGATGAGGCGGTCGTTCTTCAGGATGGTGCCGTACTTGTCGACACGAATGGTGCGGAGCGTCAGCTCGGTGATGATGCCGAGTTGCCCGGTGCTGCCGAGCACGGCGTGGAACTCGTCGCGGTCCGCCTTCGCGTTCAGGCGCCGCACGACGCCCTCCAGCGTCACGTATTCGAGCGCGATCACGTTGTCGAGGAACATCCCGTGGCGATGGGAGGCCGGGCTGATGCCGCCCACGGCGGCGAAGCCTCCAGCGGTGATGTGGTTGTGGTCGCCGATGATCGGCAGGCCCCAGCCGCGCTTGGCGAGGAAATCGTCGACGTCGGAGAGCACCGCCCCCGACTGCACGGTGACCGTGCCGCCTTCCGCGTCGAAGCCCTTGATCGCGGTCATCTGCTGCATGCAAATGACGTTGCCTCGGTGTTCGAGCACGAGGTCGTTGCTCGAGTGCCCCTTGCTGCGAATCTTGAACGACTTTCCACGGGAGGCGAGGCTCGTGATCGCCTCGACCACCTCGGAGGTCGTCTCCGGAAAGTAGACCTGAAACGGTCGCTTCGGCGCAATGTCGGGCGCTGCCACCCGTTCCCAGTCATAGGCCAGGCTGTCGATGCTGTCGTGGGAGAACCCCTCGTGACTGGTTGCTTCGTACGGCGCGCTCATTCTGAACTCTCCTTCAAAACTGCCGGGCGATGGGGCTGCTTTCGCCGTTGGTGCGGAGCGAGTTGTGCTCGGCCGACGAAGGCCGCTGCTGGTCGAGGTAGCTGATGAAGCGGGGAAAGACGTCGCGGTCGCAATCCTTTCCCATGAATACATCCTGGTGGCCGTAGTCGGAGATGACCTCGAGCTTGTGTCGGCCGGGGCAGACCTTCTCCAGCTCCTTGTAACAGACGACGTTCGAGTCGGTGAACACGCGGTTCTCCGCGCCCGTCACGAACAGCACGGGGGTCTTCACGTCGCGCGCGCGCTCGAAGTAGTCGTTGGGCAACGACGAGTAGCGATCGTCCTTGCGGTCGAACTTCACGGCCCGCCCGGCCACCACCATCTTGCGGACGTGGCGATAGTAGTGGAGGCCCGCGGCACCGTAGAGGTCACCCCCACGGCGGTGGGTGAGGTCAGCCAGATTGTGGTGGTTGTACAGCGCCGGCTTGCCCGTGCCCCACATCAGGCTCAGCATGTGGCACGCCGGAACGTCACACTCCCGATGCACGAGGCTGTTGAGCAGCGAGATGACCTTCCCGCGCGAGAAGAAGTCATCCTCGCTCCAGGCCGGGTTCAGATACGGGAGCCCGAGCAGGCGCTCGACGACGAGCGGCGCCGCGAGCAGCTTGAAGCGCGACCAGGGCGGCACCCGGGGTGTCAGCCCGACGCTGTTGGCGATCACGCTCGCGACGTCCGTGGCGGCGCCTCCGAACAGCGACATCAGGAACGAGACGGCGCCCAGGCAGTGACAGATCACGTGGATGCGTGCGTTCGGCACGTGCTCGCGGATCTTCGCGAGCGCGGGCGGGTAGTCGTAGAGCGCGACGTCGTCGAGGCTGTAGTGCTTCGCGAGCAGGTTGTACGGGTGGCGGTTGCTCATGCGGAAGTCGAGGCACCACACGTCTCCGTAGCCGTGGTCGAGCAGGTAGCGCACCAGGTTGTTGTGCTCGGGCATGATGAACATGTCGCTCGACGTCGTCAGCCCGTGAACGATGAGCACGATGTCTCGAGACTCGCTGCGCTTGAAGCGCAGCATGCTGAGCCCGAGCTTGTCCTCGGTCGCGAGGTAGTGGGTCGAGACCTCGGCGTTCGGGACGCCCTCGAGCGTGTAGAGCGGGACCTGAAATGGCATGGCGAACCTCGCGTGGCTAGCGGTGCATCGACTGAAGCAAAGCGGAAGGGCGCGCAGGGCGGTGCAGCCGGGGCAGGAACACCTCCCCGAGCGTGCCGAGGAAGAGGTGGCTGAAGCGCGCGAAGGCTTCGATCTGGCGGTCGGGCGCGTCGGTGCCCGTCACGCGAAAGGTGGTGAGCTGCTTGGCGAAGTCGAGCGGCAGGATGTGCATGACGCCCGACGCCACGACCGGGTTCGCGCTCTCGTCGGCGGCGGTGTCGGGCTTGCCCTCGAACACCCGCACGTAGAGCGTCGTCGTCGACGGCCACACCGCCGTCCAGTTGCCTTCGACGCGCTTGAAGCCGTCGAGGTAATACTCCTTGCCGTTGGCCCCGATGAACGGCAGCAGATACAGCATGCGCCGGCGATCGGCGGCGCCCGCCTCCACGAACAGGTTGAACAGCCCTGCGTTCACCGGCGCGCCCCGCGCTTCGGTGATACCCGCCACGAAGATGCGGCCGGTGGCGCCCGCGGAGTGGTGCCTGTCGATCAGGAAGCGGTTCAGGTTCGTGGTGGTGATCGTGAGCGTGAACTCGACCCGAGTGTCGGCGCTCTTGCCCACCGTCTCTGCGCCGAGATAGTCGTCAACCGGCTGGTGGCCGAGGTGGAGGTGGCCCTTCATCGTCTCCGTGAACGAGAGGCCCGTCGTCGCCGTCAGCGGCTCGGGCGTGCCGCCCACCGGCACGATGACCCGGGTGAGCGGGTCATCGTAGGGCCTGGCGAGCGCGCGCTCCGGTGCGCGCCAGGAGGCATCACGCACGATCTCGCGGATGATGGCCTCGATGTTCCGCTCGGACACCGCCGCGATCGTGTGCGCGGGGTTGACGCCGACGGCCGTCGGCAAGATGCTGCCGTCGAGCACGTAGAGGCCAGGATAGTAGTGGACCTCACCCTTGTGGTCGGTGACGCCGTCGGCAGGGTGGTCTGACATGACGCAGCCGCCGAGGTTGTGCACGCTCACGGGGATGCGCGCGACGCGCCAGAACGGGTTGAGCTTGAGCTCGCCGCCGAGCGCCCGGGCAAAGTCCGTCGATAGCTGCTCTTCGGCGGCATAGAGGGGCAGGTTGTCAGCTTCGGGCCAGTCGATGCACAGGCTGCGGGTGACCGGCGCCAGGCGAATCACGCCGCTCGCGCGGTCGCGACCCATCGCGAGGAACACCGCCGAGTGCTGGTCGATACCCGCGCCGTTCGTGGCGGCACCGCTGGCGGCCCCAGCCTGGATGCTGGCGTGGGCGCCCTCGAGCAGGCGCTCGAGCGCCTGCCGGTGCATTGCGGCTGCCGGTGATACAGCGCCGAACTTGGCCTCGAACAAGCCGAGCAGGCGCGAGAGGCGCGCGGGGTAGCCGCCGTCTTCCAGGAGGAACCAAGCGTTGTCGTCGTCTCGGCCGCGATCGTGCAGCACGGCCGTGGTGATGACCGGGCCGAGGTGCGCGTCGATGGGGCCGTCGGTGTTCAGCAGGAACGCGAGAAAGTCGCCGTTGGCGCTGTAGTGATGGCCGAGCGCGTCCCCGATGCGCTCGAGGTTCGGGCGCGAGCGCAGCAAGAGCTCGGTCGAGTTTACGGCACCCGCGCACACGAACACGCGCTGGGCGCTGAGCGAGCAGGGCTCGAGCGGGCGCGAGTGGTCGCAGTAGTGCACGCGATAGCCGCCGGCCTCCTGCGAGATCGAGCGCGCCTCGCACTGCGTCTTCATGCTGACGCCCGGTTTGCCGTTGGTGCGCTCCGCGAGGGCCAGGTAGTTCAGGTCGAGCGAGTTCTTCGAGTGCCGGTTGCAGCCGATGTCGCACTCGCCACAGCGCGAGCAGCCCCGCTGGGCCACGCCGAAGCGGTTGGCGTCGTCAGACGCGGGGTCGCCTAGCTTGACGGCGAGCGGCGGGAAGAAGAACTGATCGCGCCGGTTCAACGCGCTCGCCGCGCTCTGCATCCGCCGCGCCTTGAGCGGCAAATCGGGCCTCTCGGCGTCGTAGCGCTCGAGCTCCATCATGTGCGCGACCAGGTCGTAGTACGGGTCGAGCCTCTCGCGCGTGTGGGCGAGGGGCCACCCCTTCTGGAACACGGCCTTCGGTGCGCGCAGGTGCACGTTGGCATAAATGAGAGAGCCGCCGCCGAAGCCGGCGGACTGCACCACCTGCATCGAGGGCAGTGACCGCACGTCAAACAGCCCCTGCTCATGCGCGTAGAACCAGTGCTCTTTCGGGTCATGCCAGTTGCGCGGGAAGCTGTCTCGCGGGTAGCGGCGGCCCCGCTCCAGCAGCGCGACGCGCAGCCCCGCCTGGCTCAGCCGCAGGGCGCTCACGGCGCCGCCGAACCCGCTCCCGATCACGATCGCATCGAAGTCCATCGACGGTGACCTCACTGGTTCGCGACCAGAGCCAGGAACGGCGGGCGAAGCCCAGCCAGCGCGCCCGGCTGCGCCGCTCGGGCCACCCAATCGGCGACGCGCTCGTACAGCTTGAAGAATTGATCATCCCCGAAGCCCGCGCCGCTCCGGAAGAAGCCGTCGTTGATGGGGCGGGCCTTACCCCGCAGATCGAGCGAGAGCGGGTCGCGCCGATCGTAATGGCCGATCACGTCGGCGTGGTCGGCGACGACGATGCCGCCGAAGATGGGCTCCGGTGCATCGCGCGGGGGCTCGATTCTCGACGGATCGCGGCTCGCCGTGTCCCGATCCGATGGTTCTCGATCCGTCGCGTCGCGGTTCGAGGTATGCGCAGTGTCACGATGCGCAGTGTCGCGGCGAGCGATCTCGCTATCGGGCGCGTCGCCGGCGGCGGCCTCGAGCCTCGCGGGCAGGAGGAGCTGCCGGGCGGTGTTGACCACGCCGTCGCTGGACGCGACGCCGAAGGGGCCGAGGTGCGCGCTCGGGTTGCGGATGACCAGGTGCGCGCTCTGCTCCAGAATTCGCAGCGCCGCCGCCGTCGTCGTGCTCGAGGGCGCGTCGCGAGCCGTCAGCGCGTGCAGCCGCGCGAAGAAGTGATCGCAGGCCCGCGGCACACCATCGAACGCGACGGGTCGCGTGGGCACGCAGGTGGCAAACGTGACCAGCTGCGGGAAGAGCTGGCGCACCGACGCCGCCCGCAACGCCTCCATGTGGCTCGTCTGTAGATCGCGCACCAGATCTTGATCGAGCACCAGGTCGACCAAGAACTCGCGCGTGGACGGGCCCGACTGAGCCACGCCCGCCAGCGCGTCGAGCGTGAGCGACCGCTGCGCCACCATCGCACCCAGGCTGAGCGCTAGCCCGAGGCCCTGAGTTGCGCCACCGATATGGTGCAGCGGATCGCGCAGGAAGGCGACCCCTGAGCTGTTGCTCAGGTTCGTGCCATAGTGTGGAGACGCGATGGTGGTGATGGAGCGCACCCTGCTGCGGATGCCATGTGAGTCACAGTCGTTCCAGGTCAGCCCGGGGCTGAGAGGCTGAGCCATCGTCAGCAGGTCAGCATCGACCCCGCCCGCGCTGTGCCCGACCAGGTGATAACGCGCGGGCCCCTCGAGCAGCAGATCGACCCGGCGCAGCTGCTCGAGCAGCGTCTGCTGCCGGCTCGCCAGGCTCGACGCAGGCTCGGCCGCGATGGACAGCACGGGAACGGCGCGCCCGAGCCGCGCTTCCAGCGCTCCGCGCAGCGTCGCCTGCACGCGATCGGCAAAATAGAAGAAATCGCCCAGTCTGCCGAAGCCGAAGAAGCCCGGGATCAGCACCACCACGTCATCGTACAGCATCGCCGCGTCGCCCCCCTCGCGCCATCACCCTGGCGCGCCCCGCTCAGCGCCAGACGCCGAGAGTGGGCCGAATCGATCTCAAATGCAAGCGCTCGACCTCGCGGATTTCTCATTCACATGAATGCAGCGTAACGCGGCGTGAACGTTCCTATCGAGCCCGGGAACTCTGGAGCGACAGCCAGAAGTTCGCGCGCGGGTTACGCGTCGATCCGGAGTCGCAGCATCGACCCAGAGTCATTGTGTTGATCCTGAGCGGTGTGCTCATCTCGAATGGCGTACTCACGTCGTGTCTGCGCTCGCGCGTATCACTCGGCTGGGCCAGCGCATCGACGGCGCCAGCCCGCGTGAACGCGCAAGCGCGTGTCACGGGCTCGCGTCCCGGTGGACGAGTCGTCAGCGACCGTTTCACATGCGAACGATGAGAGCGGCAATGCGTCGACCGGCTTCGCCGCGGACTGGGTCACCACCTCGCCGTGGCTGGGGTGCGTGCAGACCCAGCTCGAGCGCTCAGCCAGCTCGCAGCCGAACCCTGCCCGACGCACGAACGCAACCACGAGTTTGTCCTGGTCGGGGATCGGCAGATATCGTCGGCAGGGATGCGGGGTAAAGGGGCGAGTACGCCTCGTGGCGAGGTGTTGCAGGGCCATTTCGCGCACGGCCGGGTCGCGCTGCGCGCGCCGGGGTTCGGTGGTGAAGGGGCCAACTCCGGGGCTCGGCTGGCCCGTGCCGTCCCTGGCATGCGGATGCCAAAGCTTTCATCTCGCGCGCTGAACGGCGACGCCAGCACGATCGTCAGCGCGATCGATGCGGGGACGCTGCCAACCTCGAGCCTCGGACGCCCGATCGAGGCGAGGGTGCGTGAGACGCTGGAGGAGATCTTCAACGCCGACTTTTCGGACGTCCGAATCCACGAGGGGCCTGCGGCGCCAGCCATGGGGGCTTCAGCGTTTACGCTGGGGAACGCTCTCCATTTTGCGCCGAACCTCTACGATCCCCATTCTCGAGGAGGGCTCGAGCTTCTCGCCCACGAATTGACTCACGTGAAACAACAGCGGGATGGGCGAGTGAAGAACCCGGGCCACCCCGGCGTGGTCATCGTCCAGGATCCGGAGCTCGAAGAAGAGGCCGACCGTGTGGGGCAACTCGTCGCCGCGCATCTTTGCCCGCCGGAGTCCGCCAAGCCGAGCTTCAAATACTCGAGCGTGATGAGATTCCAGGCGGCGCATCGCGTGTCCGAGGCGAGCAGCACAGCCGCCCCCGACGAACCGGCTCTCGTCGAACCGACATGGCCGATCGACGACGGGCCCCCCGAGGCCGCGATGGATCGCCGGCTCAGCTCCGAGTGGCCCCCGGAAGCTCGGACAGGGAGCGTGTTACAGCCGAAGGTCATCGTTGGCGACAGCACGCTCTGGTCGACATTACTGGCCTGGCGCAACATCGAGGGCCAGATCCCGAGCGGCGAGCGCCTGAAGGCGTACCTCCGGCTGAACTACTGGATCAAGCCACCCGGAACCGTCTGGTTATGGAAGGTGGGGCGCGTCTGGGACGGCGCGGAACGAAAGTTCAAGACCTACGATCAGCTGGTCGCCGCGCTGCTCGGCGACCTGCGTTCAGACGGAAATATGGCCAGGGAGACGGCCTTGGCCGGGAGGCTCTACTCGAATCGCGAAATCATCGAGGCCCTCAAGCGTATCCTGAAGAAGATCCGAGCCCACGGCACGGAGCAGAGCTGGGACTGGAACAAGGTTCAGAACACATGGCGCGGTGCGTATTGGCGCTGGGGCCCCACGGCTCTCGGCGGTGGCGTCAAGGCGACCACGACGAACCCATACGACAACATCAGGGACAACTTCGCTGCCATTCGAATGTGCGCCTACGCTTACGGTAAGGACGGCCTCCCGACGTGCGTGCAAGTCCGGGAGGACGATTCATATGTGCGGAAGCTAGCGACGGATCTTGGGAGCGGGCGCACGAACGATCAGACCGCCAACGAAGACAACCTGTGGGTCCGACAAGCGAGGGAGCTGAACATTCCGATACGCGTCGGGCCGTCAAACACGATGAACGTCATCTACAATATGGCTCGAACTGTCGGGGCCACGAAGCAAGACACGCTTCTGCTCGCGTGGGCCGCCGTCGTCTTCTACAACCAGGACTACTCCTGGATTGGCACTGCACCGCACACGATGCATGAGATCATGGACGTCGCCGAGCAGTTCACCGAGGCCGGATACGATGCGTCGCGCTATGCGGCCTTTCTGAAGGATCCATTCAGAGAGAAGGACTGAGGTTCGCCCCGGGGCGCTCCTCGCGACCTCGGTGCTCGGCCAGTGACGTCGTGAGCTTGGGGCTCGTCGAAAATCGCAGCAACATCATGCCGTGTTGCGAGTTTCGCAACGCATGAATGTGATCTTTGCACTTTATGCATCGAGCCGCCGCGGGCAAAGTGCAGGCCTCCACGAAGGACTCCATGCCCACCTATCGCTCAAAGACGTCCACGGCTGGCCGCAACATGGCTGGCGCTCGCGCGCTCTGGCGCGCCACCGGGATGAAAGATGGCGATTTCGACAAGCCGATCATCGCCGTCGTCAACTCCTTCACTCAGTTCGTGCCGGGCCACGTGCATCTGAAGGACCTCGGGCAGCTCGTGGCGCGCGTGATCGAGCAGTCTGGCGCCGTCGCCAAGGAGTTCAATACCATCGCCATCGATGACGGCATCGCCATGGGCCATGACGGCATGCTCTACAGCCTGCCCTCGCGAGACATCATCGCAGACTCGGTCGAGTACATGGTGAACGCGCACACGGCAGACGCGATGGTGTGCATCTCGAACTGCGACAAGATCACGCCCGGCATGTTGATGGCCGCGATGCGCCTGAACATCCCGGTGGTGTTCGTCTCGGGCGGCCCGATGGAGGCGGGCAAGACGAAGCTGGCCAAGCATCGGCTGGATCTGATCGACGCCATGATCATGGCGGCAGACCCCAAGGTCGACGACGAGACGGTGGCCGCCGTCGAGCGCTCGGCCTGCCCCACGTGCGGCTCTTGCTCCGGCATGTTCACCGCCAACTCGATGAACTGCCTCACGGAGGCGCTCGGCCTGTCGCTTCCGGGCAACGGCACCACGCTCGCCACCCACGCTGACCGCCAGCGCCTGTTCGAGGAAGCGGGGCGCCTGATCGTGAAGCTCGCCCGCCGCTACTACGAGCAAGACGACGCGAGCGTGCTGCCGCGCGCGATCGCGACGTTCGCCGCCTTCGAGAACGCCATGAGCCTCGACATCGCGATGGGCGGCTCGACCAACACCATCTTGCACCTGCTCGCCGCGGCCCAGGAGGCGGGCGTGCCCTTCACGATGAAGGACATCGATCGCCTCTCGCGGCGCGTGCCGCAGCTCTGCAAGGTCGCCCCGAGCACTCAGAAGTATCACGTCGAAGACGTGCACCGCGCCGGCGGCGTGTTCGCCATCCTCGGCGAGCTCGAGCGAGGCGGCCTGCTCGACCCCACGGCGCGCACCGTGCACTCGCCCAGCATCGGCGATGCCATCCGCAGCTGGGACATCCACCTCACTCGGTCACCCGAGGTGCACGAGTTCTACCGCGCCGGCCCCGCGGGCATTCCCACCCAGCAAGCCTTCAGCCAGAGCACGCGCTGGCCGAGCCTCGACGCCGATCGTCGCGAAGGCTGTGTCCGCAGCGTCGAGCACGCCTACTCGCAAGACGGCGGCCTCGCGGTGCTCTACGGCAACCTGGCGCCCAACGGCTGCGTGGTGAAGACGGCAGGCGTCGACGCCACGAACCTCGTGTTCGAGGGGCCCGCCGTCGTCGTCGAGAGCCAGGACGAGGCCGTCGACGTCATCCTGAACGGGCGCGTGCAAGCGGGTGACGTGGTGGTCGTGCGCTACGAGGGCCCGCGCGGCGGCCCCGGCATGCAAGAGATGCTGTACCCTACGAGCTACCTCAAGTCGAAGGGCCTCGGCAAAGCCTGCGCGCTCATCACCGACGGCCGCTTCTCGGGCGGCACCAGCGGCCTCTCCATCGGCCACGTCTCGCCCGAGGCCGCCGCGGGCGGCACCATCGCGCTGGTGCAGAACGGCGATCGCATCCGCATCGACATCCCGTCGCGCAGCATCGTCGCGCTGGTCGACGAGGCCGAGCTCGAGCGGCGCCGCCGCACGTGCAGCTTCAAGCCCGCCGCGCCGCGGCCACGCGTCGTGTCAGCGGCGCTCAAGGCCTACGCCAAGCTCACCACGAGCGCCGACCGCGGCGCCGTGCGGGACCTGTCGAAGCTCGACTGAGCGACGCCGCCCGCCGCGGGAGACGACGCGCCTACTCGGCCGGGCCCGGCTCCGTCAATACCCGGCGAGCGTGGATCAAGTCGTCGAGCCTGAGCTGCTGCAGGCTGTTCGAGCACGCCCAACACGGCACGACCGGTTCTGTCTCGCTGACGCGCGTCCAAACAAACAGGCGATTGACCCCGTAAGCGTGGCGCGTGCCGTCTTCGCTGTCGTAGAATGAGATGGGGTAAACGGCGCCCTGCAGCGACCAGAGGAAGAGGTCGAGCGCGACGGGCTCGAGCACGCTGCCGTAGTCGATGGCGAACTGATCGAGCAGCGGAACCTCGACCGTCATCTGTGCGCCATCGAATGCCAGGCGCACTTCGCCGAGGCTCGGGTCTGTGAAGGTGCCGGCGTAGCTGGCCAGATCGGCGGCGGGAGGGTCGAGCCCGGGGGGCGGGGGCGACACAGGCGGAAGCGCACCGCCGGCGGCAGCCGCGAGCGCCGCTGCGGTCACGAGCGTGAGGTTCTCGTTCGCGCCGTTGGCCAGTACGGAAACCGCGACGCGCTGCTCGGGCAACATCGTGGAGGCCGACGTCATCGTTTGGGTGTTGCCGCCGTGGTACACGAGCGGCACATCGTAGACTCCCGTTCCGTCCGGGGCGGCAAGGGCCGATTGTACGAACAGCCCATAACCGTAGCCCTGCGTCTCGAGGTGGTTGATGAGGGGCGCGTGCGGCGTCATCATCGCCTGCCGCAGCTCGTCGGACAGCAGCTCAGGGTCGCCGTCGAGCAGGAAACCCATGAGCTTGACCTGATCGGAGGCCGTCGACCAGACCAAGCCCGCCGGGCGGGTGAAGGCGTTATCAATCTCGGCTTCGGGAGGGATCCAGCCGCTGATGGGCGGCACGTTTGCCGCGTCGGGGTCGAACGGGTCGACCCACCTGACGTTGACGCCCTCCGCGCCGGCCATGTCGCTCTCCCTGGCCAGCATGTCGTCGCGTCGGGCATAGGTGTGAAACATCCCGAGCGGGTCGAAGACCTCGCTCTGGACGATGTCTGCCCAGGGGCGCTGCTCGATGACCTCGTTCAGAAAGCCGGCGATCGAGAAGGCCGGATTGCTGTAGTTGAAGGCGAGACCGGGCGGCATCAACGCTACTTCGTTGCTGGCGAACGCCCCGAGCATCACCGCCCGGAGCCCCTCGTCTTCCGGCAGATCGACCCACGAGGAGTAGTCGAACAGGCCCGACTGGTGCGTCAAGAGGTCATGAACGGTCGTCTTCGACAGTTGCTCGGGCGCGGCGGCGAGCCGCAGCTCCGGCACGATTTCCGTCACCGTGTCGTCGAGCGTGAGCACGCCCGCGTCCACCTGGCGCAACAAGGCGATGGCCGTGACCTTCTTCGTGTCAGATCCGATCTGGAAGAGCGTGTGGGGCGTGACCGGGCTGCCCAGCTCGTCGCGGACGCCGAACCCCTCCCGGTAGATGATGTGCCCCGCGCGCCAGACGGCAACTGAGTAACCCGTCGCGAGGCCCTGGCCCAGGCTCGCTGCCACCGCCTCGGCGATGCTCTCGCGTTCGGACTCACCGAGCCCGCGCCGCGAGGAGGCGTCGCCTCGCGCATAATCCGACCGCGCCTGAGCGACCTCGCCGAAGGGCTCGTCATCCGCGGCGAGCGCTCCGCAGCCGGAGCAAAGTACGATCACGACGCTGGCAACTCGTCCCATCACTCCGACAGCCTAAGCCAAGGCAACGCCGTGAGGAAGCCACCCCAGCCGAACGGCTCCGGCCGTTTCGCACCCGCCTAGAAAACACCCGCCGCGTGCAGCGCGTAGAACGTGGCGGCGAAGGTCAGTACCACGGCGGCTACCGTCGCCACGACGTCGCGCGCGACCCGCCGCCTGTGGCTCGCGCGCAGCGCTGCGATCTGCTCCGCGATGCGGTGGTTCGAGGCGACCGTCTCCGCGAACCGCCGATTGTGGCCGCCTGGCGGGCGCCCCCGCGGTACCGCCGGTGAGATCCCTTCTGCGGGGGCGAGCTCGGCGATGCTGTCGATCGACGCCCAGGAATTCATGCCAGTGCGCCAGACCAGGGTCTGCCGGGCGAGCGTCCCGGCTCGGACCTCGGCGCGCACCTGCCGAGTCGACATCTTTCGCCGATCTTCCCGATTGATCAGCACCAACCACTCGTGCCCTTGCACCATCGAATCCATCACCCGCGCTCTCCGACAGCTCTCCGCCAACCGACTAAATCAGGCCGCTGCGCGGTCCGGGAGCGATGATGGTGGCTTCGAGCGGACAGGGCAAGCCCTCTCGACGAGCCCACGGCTCTCGACGCGAGAGCTGCGCGCTGCTCTCGCTCGCCCTCGAGCGCAATCGCCGGCAAGCGACCGCGGTGAACCGCACGTCCGGCACGCAGTGCTGGAGTGCGCTCCGCACCTCCGTCCTTGCGGAGGGGGCGGCGGCGCCACCTCCGGCTCCGCCCAGGTGTGCCACCGCGAGTGCGCCGCTCCCCGGGGGGAAGCGGTCACCCGCCCCGCGAAGCGCGGATGCTCGACTCCGGGTACCCGGATCCTCGCCTCAGCGCAGCGAGCTCAAATCGATGACCTCGACGCCGCGCGGGCCCGCGGCGCAGTATGCCGTGTCGGCGGAAACCTCGAGGGAGGAGCAGGTCCAGCTGGTCAGCCCGTGCTCGAGCTTCTTTGGCGCGTCGGGGTCGGCCGTGTCGATGATCGTGAGGGTGTCGTCGTAGCGCTCGAACACCCGATCGCCGCGAGCGTAGAGCTCCCCCCAGTAGCCGTACGCCAGCTGGCGCAGCTCGTATGAGGGCAGGCGGGTGAGGATCCCGTTGTCGAGCGCCAGCGCCTCCAGCATGACTGGCTTCTTCTCGTACACTCGGGGCGTGCCGTCGGGGTTGGTGGCGCCGGAGTAGGTGCGCGAGAGGCTGTCGGTGGTGTAGAAGACGCGGCTGTCGCTCACTGCGATGTTGCTGGTGCGCCCGTCCCGATCGAGCTCGATCTGGGTCTTTCGCACCGCGCGGTCAGCCTCGATCACGAGCGAGTTCAGCGTGCGGCGCATGACTCGACACTCCGTTCCCGAGCCGCTGATGGCGTAGAAGCCGCGCTTGAAGCAGTCTTCCCAGTCGGTCGCTGTCTCGATCGTCGCCTGCTGGTCGAGAGTGATGAGCTCGTTCGTGGTCACGTTGAAGTGAATGGGCCTACCGGGGGTGTTGATCTTGGGCTGTACCCGCGGGTTGTGGGGGTCGCTCACGTCGATGCGGTCGATGTAGTGCTTCACGCGGGACGGGTCGCCCGCCACCGGCTCGATGTGCTCCGTGACGACCATGTCGCCGTCGGTCAGTTCGTTGCGCGAGCTGCTGTGAGACCAGCCCCAGCCCATATCGATCGAGCAGCCGCTGCTCCGGTACGGGGAGTACCTGACCAGGTCCGCCGGCACCTCGACGCTGCTGGCCAGCGTGGGTGCGGCCGGGTTGCTCAGCTCGAAGACGTCGTAGTAGATGCGCCGCTCGTAGCCGTTAGCGTAGTCAGCATCGCTGCCGTCGAGGCGAGCCACGAGGAGCGCGTGGTCTGTCTGGAGGACGTTGCCGATGTCCGATCCGACGCCGGGCGCCTCCACGCTGAAGCTGCCGACGGGGCGCGGGGCCGAGCGGTCGCTGAGGTCGACGACGTAGAACGTCAGCGTGCGCGTGGCCGCGCCCGTCCGCTGATCGTAGCGAAGGCTCTTGCGCGGCACATAGGCGTAGTCGCCGCGCATGAACACCTGTCCCGTCCAGGTCGCACTGCCGGTGCAGGACCAGGCGTTCTCTCCGAACAGCGCCGCCAGCTCGATCTCGGAGCGTGAGCTCACGTCGGTGGCTCGCTCGGTCGGGACCAGGTCGAGCGTGGTCTGGCTCGTCCACCAGTTGCTGCCGAAGCGCATGAGGTGGTCACCGAGCACGCGCACCGTGCCCACGTTGTGCGTCACGTCGAGCTGCCCGATCGCCAAAGGTGCGTCACGGTCCTCGATGTCGAAGGTCTGGACGGCGTTGTCGCCGATAGC
>Ga0247763_1000339_pt1 | contig 27092 bp, 27 predicted proteins | sample UWRJL141409B4_FD_179926 | JGI IMG/M metagenome (GOLD analysis project Ga0247763, IMG submission 179926) | Plant litter microbial communities from Arlington Agricultural Research Station in Wisconsin, United States - UWRJ-L141-409B-4 | ecosystem: Environmental > Terrestrial > Plant litter >... | reverse complement strand
GGATGGCTTACCCCGGCGTACCACGCGAACCGCATCTTCATTGGTTGGGCGGAGTGGATGCACGGTTGGTCGTTGGAAGAATTCGTGATCAATTTGTCATGACATTTGGAGTTTGTAGTCGGTCTTGACAGCCAAAACGCAGCCAAATCGAGATGCCACGTTTGGAGAATGGAAGGTGACGTGATGCCGAATCCTGCCAAGACCGCACGGACCATTTCGTTCTCGCTGTTGAAAGACAAGAGCTCTCGACCCACTAAAAACTAACCGAGTTGACAACTTCAACCAGCCCGATCAGCAAGCCAAACCAGGGCAAACGGCGGCCTCTATTTGCCTACGTGTTTGAGCCCAGACAGAATAAAAAAACAGGGCCGCGTTTAAGTAAAATATTGACTCAAATCCTCGTAATAATTATCAACAGCGTGGATCTTCTCAGGCCTCTTCTGCACTGGCCATCTATTCGATTAACCTAACGCCAGTGAATCAATCATTGCCATGTCTGGAAGCTTGTTAACTGTGGCAGTCTCTTTCATACCTCGACAACATCTGAGATGTGATGCTGGATCCCCGACGGCGATCAATCGTCAAACCCCATGTCGTCATGGAAAGCGCCAGCCACCATTATAGATAGTTATCGAGGCAGCCTGGTTTGAGCACAGAGATCATGGTAGTGGAAGTCTGTGGGTGAGAGTGGAAAAGAGGAGCCATAAAAAGACAATCGCAGAAGAGAGAGAGCACAGGGAGGGCGTGTAGGCCGAGTACGACTAGAAACACGACTATACGGAGCCCACAGCGTACGCACCAGATGCCGAAGCTGAGCTCGTTCTACAAGTTGAGCTCGCTGCGCCTGACGATACGTTCAACTCGGTTGACCCATCTCGACCTAGGTTCTACAGTTTTCCTATGAAATGCCAACGCACTGCACAGGGTCAACAAGTGTTCCCGCCCTGGCAGTATATTACGCCATATGCCGGTCCCAATGCAGTATAAATCACAGTCGACGATAAGCAAGCAGAATCAAGTTCTGCCGGGAGAGGGCATGAATCGGGGAGGGGACCAGCCCATGTCCAGGTCGGCCCAATCAAGCTAGCCCCTTGTCGCCGAATCATCTCTCCATGCCAATATTATGCTCTCTGTGTGCTCTCCCAGCCGGAAACCACAGCACAGCGTGCTTGCGTACGCCGTAAACAGGCCCCCCCCAATACCAGGTCTTGGCTTTGACTATCTTGGGAATGGGGCGTGGGCTGGGCAGTGCTTAACCCCAGCAGGAAAAGGCTATCTGCGACTGAGGTCGAATGCGTCGCAAGTTTACGGATAAACACTGTAAGCATATAATGTATCTGACCACCCCACCTGCTCTCTTCTCCTTAAGTTTTTCGACTCCTTTTCCGCAACACAGCAACCGTCAACCACCGCTTCCGAACCGTGATATCCTCGATGCCCCTATCCCACGCCCACTCCCGATTGATGCCGTTGCAGTCTCGCTCCCAGATGAGTTCCACCTCGAGCCCTTCCCGGGCCAAGGCCTCGCCGTCGAAGAAGCCGCGCATCTTCTCTCTCCCAGTGTGAAACCCCGCCACAACCCAGCCCCGAGATGTTGGATCATCCTTCATGAACCATGAGATTGACTTGCGGAGGTTATCATGCTCCCAGGGCATCCAAAGGCAATCCGCTACGAGGACACGGTCGAACGCATGTTTATTGGTTGTGGCAAGCGGAGTGTCCAGCTCGCCCCATCTGTGACCCTCCACCTCGACACCCGCGCCGGGCCCGGTCTGACTTCCTGCGGCGGGAATCTTCCCGAATGGCGAGAACGACGGCTTTACGTTAGTCATAACATTGTCCCGGAGCATCTCTATCACTACCGGCGCCGGATAGTCCGTGACCACCACCCGACGAGCACCCAGCAACGCCGACATCATCGATGGCAGGGCCGTTCCCGCCCCGAGCTCCACCGTAGCAAGGTCGGCGATGTTGAACTTTGACGTAGGCGCCACATCAACATTCGACCCTCCTGTGTCGGCCTCCTCTGTTTCCAACCCGAGCGTTCCAGCTTCGACGAGCTCAGCGAGCAACAGCGACGAGTTCCAGAGAAAGTGGCTAAAGAGACGCCGGTCCTCGTCACCTTTCGGATCCGCCAACCTAATGTGCAGCGGCTTAGGGAGATGTGGTGATGTGTACGACAACGCGCTGTCGGCGTCGCCATGTTCTAGCCCGCTGGCTCTGTTAGTACCTTGCTTGCAACATGGAATATTGTTGAGATTGGCTGCCTCTGCCCCCCTGAGTGTAACCTTGAGACTGGACAGGCTCGCTCAAGTCTCTTGTGTACAAGAGGGAGAGGGAATGGGGAACGGGCAATGGTGTACGACACTGATGCTGAATTTGGAAGTAGGGCAGTGGAGAAAAATAAGAGACAGCAAACGAACGGTTCGTGATATCGTCGGGAAAGATAATACCCAGCGCCAAGCCAAGAAGATTTTCCGGTTCCGATTCTTCATATGTAGGACCGGCAAGCGCCAATCTCGCGGTGAGGGCCATGAGGTTGAACCCAGCGAATGTAGTCAGCGGAAAGACGATGTTACACCCCGCTGTTCGTGTCAGTTGGCGGGGGCAGAAACTGATGGCACGGGATGCGATGCACAACGGGCAAAGCAAAAAGAAAACGGACCATGCAATCCTTAGCTCCTACCTTACCAGTAATCTGCAGTTCCACATAACCAGAGGTATCCCGAGTGTGTGTGTGCAGTTGTTGCACCGATTTCAGTTGAATAACAGCCCAACCCGAACGCTCCAGGAGCTAGGTACTTACACCATTCTACGGTTTTTTTTTTTATAAAAATCTACCTGACCAGGGCCCCGGCTGATACCTTTTTGATGTGATGTTCTTCAAGGATCAAGAAGGTAAATACAGCGAATATTTCACCAAGAATCGAAGCGCATAGAGTTCATTACCTGGGGACCTGGTATGTATCCGTCAGGGGAAGTGAAAAGTACTTTTTTTATAAAAAAGGACCGTAGAATGGTGTCCCATACTAGTGGTATTTCTGCCATGCTTTACCGCCAGCGCCGTCGGAGCGTCGGAGAGGGGTTGATCGAACACCTGCCAAAACTGGCTGTCTCCTCCGTCCAGGCATCTTTTCATCCCGCCATCCCGTCTTCCCATCACCCGGTAGGGCTCATCCCGTCAATTTCAATGATTCGGCGATCCCGACGGTCGGGTTCAGTCTGAGCTTTCAAGGAAGCTTGGCCCCGCTTCACCAAGCGGCACTGCCGAGAACCCTATCAGCGGTTTCCTTGCTGCTTGTCACAATGTACCTCCTACTGTTATGGCTGTTTGCACCCAGCACCGGAGAAACCAAAATCTGTGTTTTGATCACACAATTCCATTAACGTAAAATTCCCCACCACTTATCTACGTGATTTCCCCAACGACCAAAGTCCGGCTTCGCAAGTCGGTAGTACACCATGTTACAAGCTCACTCCACAGCCTTGGTACATGTGAAAAGAGTATTACCTCCACCGCTTCATTCCAACGCAATGACAACACCTCGAGCATCAAATAAACCCCCCCCCCCCAAAATTTTTTTTTTTTTTTGGTTTCATAGTGTATGGCATGACTATAGCAGGACGGGAACGGTGTGAAGAGTTGGAGCCGCTCTCATTTCTTTTGCGTTCCCTGAGCGAAGCCCATAAAGATAGCGAAAAAGTATAAAGTTTTCATGTGGAAGAGAAAAAAGGGGGGTATCGTGTCACCGGCGAACCAGTGCTGGGAAAAATGAGAGCCAATCAAGCCAAAAAAATACTGTTTCAACAGAAATGAAAAAAGGGCTCCATCCCGTTCCCAGTCCCGTACATGTCATTCAATCATTAGGCCATTCCCAAAAATAATTCCCAGAGGAAAAAAATATATATCGAAAGCCCGTCGCGCCAGTCATGCCACCAAATCCGTTTACTTTTGGTTCATTTCCCAAACTGTTCCGTCTTGTGTAAGTGTTGTCTTATCGCCGTGTCTTATGGTGAGAGCGGGAAAAGCCCAGATTAATGAGTTGAGGTTGGTTCGAAGCCTCTCCTTCATTGTTGTTGCTCTTGTTCTTGTTGCTGCTTCCGCTGTTGTGCGAGAAGCTCAGGGTCAAACTCAAGCATTTGTTTGAGTTGTTCTTCGGTGGGATCGTCAGAGATCCAGGGGCCCTTCTCTTCCTCGGTGGCCTCAAGAAAACCGACAGCGCGCTTGAGAGTCTGGATGTCAAGATCCGTCACATACGACTTGCCATCGGGCAGCTTGACGCGCACCTCATGTTCCGTGGAGAGCATCATGTCATCTTTGGCCAGCCTCCGCGGGCCATCGAAGACAGCCATCACTCGCTTCTTCATATTCATCTGACCCTTGTCAAATCCCCATGATGAGGGATAATCGCGCCTGTTCTTCCGTCCTCGGTTCTTTGTGATAAGAGGGACGCCGCCACGCGAGTGCGTAAGCCCTCGTGACTTTTGCACGCCGTTGGGTGGGTTGCCCTTCTTCTTTGTTGGGGAGCTGGCTGACTTGGGGCGACCGGTCTTGGGATCCTCATCAGCCGCGTCATCATCGTCCATATCCTCATCATCATCGTCCTCAACGCTTGTGGTCATGGTGGTGGTGGTCGGCAGGTGGTTCTTCTCGAGGGTGTTATGAACCTCACGATCGTTCTCCACCTCAGCCAGTCGCTGGGCATTGATGGCCTCAGCTGGATCCTCCTGCTGAACGATACGCAGCACGCAGTCGTCCAAGTGCTCGTAGAAGTCCTGTGCATTGCTGAAGGTCTGCGAGCAAGTGGAGCATTTCCCCGTGGCATCAGGAGCGTAGCCTGTGAGCTTCTTGTTGGGGCTGCTGGTGCCGTTCACGTTACCCACTGTCTTCTTGCGGCTGTTGGGAGGTGTCTGCTCGACGCCGTGGACCGCCGTCAAGTGTCGCTTGAAGACGTCCGCTCGGTTGAACGACTTCTCGGCAGCGGATCCAGAGCCAGGGCAGAAACCGCATACCATGGTACCCTTGTAATGAGTCAAGGTATGGCGGTTCTTATCGTATCTAAGTGAATGGAGTGTCAGCAGAGCTGAAAGGGGCTGGGGGTAAGGTAGGGAACGGCTTACTTTCTCGCAAAGCCTTTGGTGTGGTACTCGCATGTCGCAATCGGGCACTTCTCGGGCCGCTCCGTTTGGTGCGTCAGCATATGGGCGCGGAGGTCCTTAAAGATCTTGCCGCAATCGGGGTGCGGGCACCGTTGCTTCTCCTTAGACTCATTGTCGCTGTAGTGCTGATCACCAGAGTAGCTCGAATTGAAAGAGGCGAGACTTCGGCGCCTTTGTTGATGCGTCTGTTGATCGAGTGCGGGCGGCTGGAAAGGCGAAAAGGGTTGGAAACTGTTGTTCGGCACGAAGGGTGAGGTGTTACCCGAACGCAATTGCGGGGAGGCGGAAAGGGCAGGTGATGCTGGATATGCCGAGTTGGGGACGGCGTAGTGTGGCTGCTCGAAGCCGGGCATGGCCATTGTCCTCACGTCGGGGTGAATAAGAGAGGGGTCTGCAGTGGAGCAGTTCGAGTCAGCAACCGGTGTGCGGGTACGGCGTGAGTATTTTGACAGAGGAAACCAACAAGAAGTCTCAAGAGGCGGAACAAAATGCCCACTTGATTGAGAAAAAAAAGGAGAAACTAGGCGGGGAGTTTTTGGCGCCGAGGGCGGACTCCTGTCGCCCTGGCCCCGATTGGGGCTGCACCACGCAGGGGGCGTTGGAGAGGGAAAACAAGAAGTAGTGGAAGTAGCAGGCGACGCAAAAACAAGACTGGACGCTATCGACGATGCTGAAGTCGAAGCAGGTGACGCCGTCACCGAGGCCTGGGCGAGTTGTGTGTCGAGAGCTAGACTCGACGACCTGGCGGGCACCAGGGTAGATACAGACTCGGAGGAAGTGGCGGAAGACATGGATGACCCGCGAAGAGTCTGACCCAGACGAGGAGAAAGACGAGATCTAGGGACCTGTGATAACTCACCAACAAAGCCGGGGCCCTTGGTATGGCCAAACTCAAAGGCCGGGTTGTAGCCGTCGATGGTGCCGGGCGCGTACGAGTACTCGGTGCCGGGAAAATATTCGCTCTGGTCGACGATACCAGGGTTGACACCTAGGCCTTGGGGCGTGGCAGCCCACTCAGGGATCGGCGCGAGGTTGCCATGGTTGGACAGCGGGGAGCCCATGTTGGAGGACGAGGCGCTGGCGATGCTCAGGTTAGAGGAGGGGACGCGCATATCGCTGTCGTCGGCGTACAGGCCCGGCGATGACTTGCTCTGGTACATGTAAGGCGCCTCAGTGTATATAGAGCCGTTGGCGTCGTAGGTCATCGTGGTCGCGGCGTAGTCAAGCGAGGACTGGCGGGGATATGAGGCGTAGGACTCGGGGGATAGGCCCATCGACGCGGGCGGAAACTGGGGAGGCTCTGGGTAGCGCATGTTGTATTCGTCGCGATCATGGAGGCCGGCTGCGGCCATCCTAGAGATATCGGATGGGCTCGTGGAGCTCGTTGGACCTTTTAAGGTCGAAAGGTGGAGCGAACTCGGTGTGGTAAAGAACTCCTTCCTCACACGCGCTGGACAATTCGCGCTTCAGCCAAGCCGCCTCTCTTGGCAGCGCAACCCGAATCTACTAACCGTGTTTACCAAAAACACATGCCAACGAATGACCGACGAGCTGTATGTTTCGTTATGCTTCACGAGAGGCGTGTATTGTGCGGTAGACAGCGAATTATGAGGTGTTGTGTGGGTAGGCGTGGGGAGGGGGGTATAGAACGAGAGACTGTTCTGCACTGCTGGGCCAAGGTCGAGATGTGCTCGACTTGGAGATGCGCAAGCAGACACGGGATTCGGTGACGGGTTGGTGATGTATGTAAAATCGTGGGCATGTTGGCTTCGGGGAGGGCGTGAGAGAGATTCTATATATCCCCCTTTGAGCATCGCGCAGGGCCGGGTCTGGTGGAGCACGATCTTGCTCTCCTGTACATAGGGCTCCAGTCCCGGTCTGCTGAGGCGTAGTTGTGTACATTGCATGGGCCTGGTACATCAAGGTTGCAACGTGAGCAGGGGTGCCTGCGGTACCTGGGTGACTTTGTGGCTACGTCCCGTCCTGTCCCTTTGGGTCCCAGGACGGGCAGGGATGATGGTACGTACCTCGCGGTACAACGCGGTTGGAGCCCTCCACGAAAATGATGAGCCCCCTTCACTGGCGGTGGTGCACCGTCCGATTTTTGCGTTGGGTGTGGATGGACCGACAGGGGTGTCGAGCAACCGGGCGGAGACCCTCCACCTCGAGGGCTTGGTGCGTGCAGCACTGCAGCGAGACATCCATGGATGGCCGGTGTAGGTAAGTGCATCCATCCATCGCGACACCTTGCTACCGCCTCTCTGTTGTCTCTAGCCTACAGCACCTTCGGGTCTTGTATCGCTTTCGCTGCGGAGCATTCTCCTCGGGCGGCATTTTCCCCCACACCAGACCCTCCACTACAATCTTTGACTGTGCTCACAATCTCGGGCAGCGGACAGCAAGCTGTGGGCTCTGGCCGGAGCTCACTGCATTGAGGTTCTGGACCGTCGACTATTGGCAACATTTTCACCCCTGCCGTCCTGTCCCGAGACCAACAGGGGTATGAACGAATGAGAGGAGGGATGCATCACTGTGTCTCTGTTTCCTTCTATCCAGTTGTCCGCCATGTTGGGCATCGTGTCGCGCCTCGAGCAACAGTTGCGGGGCATTTGCTCGCTGTGTGTCGACCCCCTTTCTGCTCCAGACGCGCGACGTGCAGTAGCCTGGCCCCTGGCTCAGTCTCCTGAGTTTTGCTGTTTTCTACCCACCCTCCCCCGATTTTGTGGCAGCCAGTCAGATGTGACCGGGAAGCCCGCCGCTTTGCCAAGCGCCAAAATCACCTCCTGCGTTGATCTGGACCGCTTTATGTGAGTTGATCAGACTCGAGCAGCTGCTTGACGACAGTGTCGTGTTGGTCTCGACTTCTCGAACCAGCCGCGACTTGACGCCTGGCTCCGCTCCTGGGCTAGGGGAAAAGTGCAGGTGCTAAATTGATCCAGAGTATCAAGTTCGACGCATCGACACGCGCCAGAGCGTTGAGTAACGGTCCAGACGGTTTACGGTTTTGCCAAAGCCCTCTTGCGCCATAGTTATCCGGAGGCTGGCACTTTTCCGGCGGCCATGACCCCAAATCAGGGTCAAAGGCGTCTCCATCTTCCCCGCGATGACGCGTGGGCAAGAGCTCCCAGAGCGACTTGTCCGGCACCTCACTATTTCGCAAACACAAAGTTTTCCTTCGAATGCCGGCCGTGGCTGTTGGACCAGCAGTCCAGAGTGTTTGTGTGCATGGTTGGGTGACGGCAACAACAACGCATCAGTTGTGGATGCGATAATCGAAATGAACCGTGGAAGTTGGGTTCACCACACCCCCATCTCCACAGCCTCCCTTTCCACCAAAAAACTGTTTCCGGGGAATGCGCATTTGACGCCGCGTCGCTATTGTGAAGCATGTGTGAAGCAGAGCGCGATCGTAGAAGTCCCATCCCGTGAAGTTGTTCGAGAGATATTTTTATTCAAAAATTGTGCAGTGCCCGCTGCTGCGCACTCCCGGCGTGGTGGGAGATCAGACGCCTGCCGCGGTGCAGCGCCCCAGGTGCTACTGAAGCAGCGGGAGGTTGCAGCTGCTGTCCATCAATCAGTGGCCTCTGTGGCTTGACGTGTTCCCAGCCCACGGCGGCCAGCCAATGGGAGCTTACAGACAGCGTGGAGAGCATGTGCAATGCCCAATGCATCAGTGGTACGACGGCCAGAAATAATATGCACAGCCTTACATGTCCGCATTGGGACGACCATCTCCCTCAGTGAGACAGCACGAGGTGCAAATCGTGGCTTGGACGTATCATCGGCCCTCTCGGCAGCGGCATCGTGGCACATCATGGAGCGCTGGATGAGACACCAGACAATGAGGTCATGATGCGACGATACAGGTCCTAAATTGAACGTCGAGTTGGCCACGGCTTCGGGTTCCCTCGGTGTGCTGTTCACGACGCGCATCGCAATCATTCTCAAATGACTTCGAATGCTGGACATGATGGGTGTCGCTCTGCGGTCAGCATCTTGTTCAAAGGCAGGTCGCCTAAACAGGAAGGGGTCCAGCTCACATCGAGCATCGCGTTTGCCCGAGTGCATCCGGCTCATGAGAGGCGGTCAAATGTTGGTTAATAGGACAAGCGGAAGGGTGGAAAACCAAAAGCTTGCCTTTCCCAATCAAGTCGCGGCCTATCATGCCGGCGGCTCCATGAGGCCGATTTGGCGCCCTTCCCGCCAAAAACTGATAAGCCGCCGACCCGATTGGGGAGATCTGGGCGGTTCGACACCCACCCACAAAAATTCGACATGGTGAAGACAAAATCAACACCACCAAAAGAGCGAAAGGTGCCAAGCTAGTGTCTCAAAGGGAAAAAGGGTCTGAAGCATAAAGGGTCCAGTTTCCAAGGTTGTTTCTTTTGCACACTTCGTAGTTGCTTGCGAGCATCCGAATCACGGTCCGGTTTCTTGCTCGGTTCTTGGGAACAAAGCGTGAAATTTCATTGGCCTGGAGGGCTTGCCGAACCCCTTGCAAGCCCAGGGGCACATCACCGCCCTGTAGGCCATGGTTTCCCTTGTGAACAAGCTTTCCCGAGAGCCACAAGATGTTTCCTAGCATTCAAATTGACGCGAACGAAAACCATGTCCCCAGTTCACGTGTCTTCCAGCAGCCCTGTCGCCTAAGCGGGATGCTTTTAAATGATATCGTTTTCTTTTTCGAGTCGGGGAGAACGGACGATCCCAATTGCCCTTTCCGGGCGGGTTCCCGATGCAGGACGGAACCGCACATGAAATTGCATCGGCGTTCTGTGAGCGTCTGGGGCACGGATTCGCAACCCTGCGGCAATTCAAACCTTTTCTATTAGTCCCAAGACAAACCACTTGGCGTCTCGGAATCAAACCCGAATCCCTTCGGTATATCCCATGGGCCATGACTCTCTGTGTGTTTGGGTTGCTCGACGGCGACTCCACGAGGCCAGGACGAACTCACCCCGTTTATCTCTGGGGAGGAACGCTACCTTCAGGCTGTTCTCATGCCCCTAGCTCTTCCACGGGAGCGTCTCGGGGCCCTGGTCCGCTCAGGGGTCATCGAGATGGGTCGTGGGGGAAGCAGAAAGAAAAAGGAAAGAAAACCTCAAGCACGTGTGTGACTGTAGAACAATTCTAAATCATCGCGGTTCAAACTCGTCTCTCGAAGAATATGGCCCGAACCGGACTAGCCATAACTTAACAGAGCTGATTGGGTCCTTTACGCTTGGCAACAACAGGCGAGGAGGCGTCTTGTGCGGGGAAGGTAAATTCCAAAAAAAGAAGCGGCAGCCTCGTGTGTAGCGAAGAGAGAGGCGGTGCAACCTGACCTTGGTGCTGGGACGTGTGGGACTGCCACCAAACCAAACCACTTGGCATTCTGTCCCGCCTGGAAGACAGCGGCGCGGAGGGATTGGGTGGAACGGATGCGGGGGGTTGTGTGGCCGCCACCGCTGTGCTGTGCTTCCCAAGTGGCTTCCGGAGAACGGTGGTTGCTGCCACTCAGCGATAATACCAGTCATATGGCCCCCTGTTGACCAACAAGACGGCCTCACGAAATTAACGACGTGGTATGCCGCCGGCACAGGCTCATCCCTCCCAACATCCGTTGACTGGTGTGTGTGTGTGGGCTCAGCGCCATCCCGAGTCCTCCGCCCCTTCTCCGCATTGGTGCCGTTCTTGTCACCAAGTAACCCTGGAGACGGTGCTCTGCAGGTATCGGTAAAACCGGGCCCAGATCGCCACTACATTTTATATTGCCTGTTATCCGTGGTGTGCAGCAACGCTGCCAAATCAGTTAGAGTCCTTTATGTATCTTGCAAAGGGAGCCTGATCTGAAGACCGAGTGCCCGCTGTCGCCTACCTAGACACATGTTCATGACCGGTGTAACTAGATGACGAAGCAGTCCGCGACAACACGACGCAACGACGTTACCATGAATCCCATTAAAACCTACCAGGGAGTGAGGGGAAACGACCACGGATAATCACAAGGTGGGTTGGGACTCCATTTCTATCCGGTCGCCAATACCGGCAAGTCGGCGAGCGTGAAGCTAATGTGGCAACTAAAGCCTTCTCTGCTAGCAGAGTTTCTCGCCGCAACAACCAGAATCGCAGCTCGCTTGGTCGGAGTTCATCGTGAACCACTTGCCTGCCTGTCTATCTTGATGGTGGTGGATGTCGCACTGTCACTGAATCGCGGCATGTGTCGAACATGGCAACTTGCCCGCCCAGCCACTCGTGGAGGGGGTGGGCTAGCTACCGCTTATCGGCGGTCATGCGATGCAGCGATGAGTGTTACACTGTTGCCAGTGGATAACACCGCTGGAGGGCTCTAAAGGCGCCGCCAGAGCATCACCACCCAGCCAATCAGCCATCGCCCAATTGAATCCCATCACCTCAAGTAACAGTTGATCGCAATACAATGTCCACCAATGTAGTGGAACGCTGCCCCTGACTACGAGTGGGAAGTAGCGATAGGTCCCCTCCCTGAGGCTCTCAGCCCTATAGGGACTTCTGGTGGTCACGGTGGCTAAATCGGCTTTTAAAGGCTTCTCCGACCCGCCGCACCGGAGTAGGAGTCGACGGGTTACAGACCAATCCAGTCTTTCGATGCTCTGCTGAACCTGGCGGTCTCTCTGATCCCTTGTCGCTCACCATCACTGGCTGCTATCATGACACGTCAGACAACTTCCTTCCTCCAGGCTTCATACTTTGTTGAGAACACGCTTGATGCTGGGAATCATCTGTGCCTTTTCAACTCGATTGTTGATGCAATTCTCTGCCATAATTTAGCGGCCGCTGGTAACCCAATGGTCGAGACTTCATGCGACAGGCTTTCAGGTCTGTGATTGGCCGAAAGCCGATGTGCCCCATCTGCGGGGAAAAGGGGATCTTTGTTGTCATGCTTGCCCGAAACATTGGACCCAGACGCCTTGGCGGAGCTTGCGTCTCTGTCCATCACCAGCTGGGTGTGTAGAATAAAACTTGAGGAACGATGCGGCTCGGGGAAAAGAATGCGCTGTCCGTGGCATCATCGAAGGTGGTGGGAAAATTGTCACGGGTTAGAAAGCTTGGTGGGGGCTAAATCAAGCTTGCCCCACGCGCGTTGCCGGATCGGCCGTCTCTGCAGAGAATTGGCTTGTGTCCTGGCGAGCAGGTGGCTTGTGCTTTGCGACTGACGCGATGAATATTCCTTCCTTAGGCGGAGGCGCACCAACAGGCCCTTGAATGGAAGCTATGACCAGGTGCCAGGTTGGCTTTTCACATCCCGCGTTTCTCCAAACCTGTACTTCGTAGAGTAGAAAATTTCAAGCAACGGGAACTTTTGCAATATCGCGGCCAGGGTGGACAGTTCCGAAAGGAAATGGCGCCAGACCCCAAATGCAGGTATCTTCACAAGTAAACCATCATTTTTTGTTCAACCATGACTCCCAGAACCAAAATTCTGAAGCTTTAGCTGTTCGCAGCCGATGACACACCGAAGCAACATGGAAGGGTCTCTGCATCAAATGCCCACCAAAATTGGTTATTATGTGCGACTATATCCTGCCGCCGCGCTCTAGAAAGCAGCACCAAGTGCTGGCAAGAATATAGTGGATGATGTTGCAAATGGCGGTCGGTCTGGAAGAGGCAGGCATAGGGCTGAACTCATGCAGTCAAACTGCCTTGGGATGCCAAGGGTGTAAGCGGGGCCACGGGCTTGGCTTTGAGATACATTGACAGCCCCTGCGGTACTTCGAATTGATCGCCGCCAATCCATGCTGCCGATTCATTCCCACTCTCCCCCTGTCAGTGGATCCTCCAGCCTTTGGGAAGACTTTTCTTGGCCTTCATAAACAGCGCCGTTTTTGAACCAACATGAGCATCGCGTCCTTGTCATTTTCATTCGCATGACTGCAACATCATGACTGCAACCTTGACGTTGCGAACCATGTGGAAACTCTGTTCCTCCGCAAGGCGACCCTTGAAGGGCAATTGGGTCAGATTTTCGACGCAGTTTGCTTCGGAACAGGGGTATGCTCGGTGTGCCCAGACCCTCGCTGTAAGTCAAATTCCGTATTGGGTAATCTGTGCGACAGGCTGGAGTTGAACGACGACTGAGCCGGATGGACTCTGCCCCGTTCTCCTCTCGACTCAGAATCCCCAGTTCTCCCAATGATGGAAGGAGAACGCATCCATGTCAAGGTTGCGATGAAGTCAAAGGCAGCTGTTGGGTGTTCCAAGCTGGCGAGCAAGGCCGATTTTGGTCGTTTCGGCACTTCACCTTGCCACAAGCAAGCCATCAAGCTGCACTGGTGGAGAATTGGAAACTTGGGGAGCCAACGACAACTGGAATCCCAGACGCCCGCCACAACATTCGATTGGCTGTAAAACGTCTGCTTCTGCAGGCTGCGACAGGGGGTACTAGCTAAAACGGCCTCGCCGAACCTGCAGTTCGTGATTCTCGATCCGGTGTTGAAGACCACGCATTGCTACGCAGCACGCACAAATTGCATTTCTTACCTAGTACTCCGAATGGCAACGTCCCAGCACAGGAATGCAGCGCTGTCTTTCCGTAAATCTTGAGTCTGGATAGTCGTTATCAGACTTGTTATGTTGGCCGCTATTCTGCCACTAAGAATTGTCTTGCCTAGTACGCCAGGCATCAATGCCCGCTAGTTGGCCACATGAAGGTGTATCCTCTTTCCACGCCAACAAACACAAAGGTAATCCGTGTCTACCAGTGTACCCCAGTGTACCTAGTGTCATTTGCAGCACATGGAAAGCACAGCAACAAATGCGCTTGCTGATGTCTGCGAGTATGCACCGGACGGAGAGATCACCAGGGAATCATCATTTGGACGTCCTTTCCTCGAGTCAACGAGGCGTTCCGTGAAACTTAACAAGATTCCATCCTATTTCTAATATCTCCGAGCACCCCATGCTCCTTGGTTGTGACTCCAGTAGTTACTTGAATCAGTTGCGTGGAATAATCTCAAGATTCTGCACGAGGTGTTCGCTATCAGAGCCGCAATGTAAGCAGTCCGAAACCACGGTTAAGGCCCCACAGATGAGATAATGGGGGAAGGCATGATCGAAAGGGGGAAAAGTTAACGAGAATGCCCCACACAGCGTCGTTTCCTGTTCCGAGGACGGGCTTTGCCATGAGCACAGACCACAATACGGTATGTACCAGGAATCCCCCGCTTGTCCTGTTGATCCTCCAGCGCCAAGAACATGGGGTCGCTGGACATCTCAGACCACCATTGGGGACGCTTGGAAAGCAATGGTCGGTCGCTGCCAAATAGACCTCGTAGAAAGACACTGAGGTCTCAATACCAACACTGGCATTAGTTTGGTATATCCAACGCACGTGTCCGATCGATACTCAAGTTCTTGTGTTGCTAAGTTTAGGTTCCGGTACATTAATTTCCAAGTCCGAAAACGCGCAGGCCAGGCAATCCCAAGACGGGACACGGCATTGGCAGACCAACTCATCATCCATCGCTGTGCGTGATATTGACCAGGTTGGCCGTGGCCTCAAGGTTCCGTTTCTTCGACCCCAGCTTCCCGAGGGCAATTTTAAGCCGCACTTTACACGCCGGACCTTCGTGCGCTTATGGATTCCTCCGAGGACACTTGTCATTGCACGGAACAAACCGCTTGAAATCTGGCGCAATCTCCAAGAACCCTTTTGGATCAGGTTTGGTGATACACGTGATATGCTTCCCAAGGATCCAATAACGCACCGAATCCGAGCCAAGGCGAAAAACGGAAATGAGTGAAGCTCCAGATGGAAGATACAACTACATTAGTTAGTTACGAAATCTTCTCGTAAACTGCCTTGCGAGCGCTTGCCTCCATCATCCAGCACCAACTTGTGGCTTCCTCAACCTCATGAGCCACCTTCCCGAAATGCGGGGGAGAGTGGCGCGGCGCGGTTCGCTGCCCCTCAGATGCAAGCCGTCCGCCGCGACTGCCGCGGGTGATGGAACGCCAACAATAACCCTAACTCGAATACCCGACCGCATTTCCATTTACGAGTCCAGACTCCCGATATCACAAGCGGGACGCTGATAACCTGAAACTGACAAGCCCTGTCATGTCTCGCTACCGACCTCTTTTCCCAGCGTTAAATTCCAAGGACCAGAACATCAACAATCCAACCCCTTGAAATTAGTTGGCGCGGTGCGCTGCTTTCACAGTTGGCAACCCCCAATGGCCAATTCGCCAGAGCATTTCCCTTATTGTCAGCTCCATGAGAAACATTCAAGACCTTAAATTCTAACACCAGGGGTCTAGATGTTTTTACTTCACGCTTCGCAAACGGCTCCCCAGCTGCTTAAAAATTCCACAGATACCTGCTGAATGTCGACCAAGTCCCACGCTAACAATCTTGTCGGGGTTGGATTGTATCCCTGTCAGAAAGGTAGAGAGGGAGAGAGGTTGGTCCCGAGTGATGCGGCCCCACTAAAAAGGCTTCCCCTCACTGCCCGACCTATCCCATCTGGAAGTGGAGGCTCTCTCCACCCACCAAAAGACCCAGCCTCGATCAAGGTCCTCGGGGAGGCAGTGAAGGGAGTTCTTCCCGATGTAACTCGACGCTCCTAAATTTGGATACAATTCTTAGATCTTTGTTCATGGAACTGTGGTGTCCCATTAGGGCTCCATACACCGGGATAATTTTCGAGACAAATGAACTAGTTTTTTTATTCGCAGGGGTTCAGCCAGGACCGAACCGCCCTTCACTCCTGGGCGATGGTGTCTTCCCCGGGCAATGGTCAACTCGTCCTGCCCGCTTCCAACCTGCCATATCCTAAGTCCCAAGATGGGGGAGGGCGTGGCGCCGATTGGAGAGTGGTAGCCATGGTGGCTTTTGGGGGTTGGTGACACGTAGATCATATCATGGACACTATAGGGCTACCTCCCACGCAACTTGCATCAGTGTCCAAAACCCACTGACACTTTTACAGGACAAGCCTCATTTTCCCCTCGACCTTCAGTGGAGGCACGCTGACAGAGCCGATGGTGTTTGGACAGGACCAGGTTCAGACCTCACCGAGCCATACCCTTCGAGACCTTAACAGTGCAGTCGCCTGTTGCTTCCATCGAGGGGTATCTGTCTCAATGCAAGCCCGACCCACATGTCACAGGTCCATCGGGGAGGAGGATTGCTCGGCCGGTCGGCGGCTGCCGCGATTGAGGAGTCGCTCGGCTGGAAACGAATAGGAGAAGCAGGTTTTGCATGGTATCTGCAGTGCTCGAATCGGAGTCACCCGTCAACATAATGAGGGCCATGATGCTGGTCACAATCCTGGCCTCGATGCATTCATTTCTCGATTTGGGACACAGGTCCTTTCGTATTCCTGCATGTCTTGGATTCCTCGTCTCATTCCGTCCCTTCACAGTTGTCTCAGTCGCCAACCTTATCGACCGTCCACGACGGCCTTCTTTGACCTCCTGTCGTGCGAGTATGCACGCAGCCACCTACCTGAAGTCATTTGCTGAGCAGTGGGACAGTCCACCTCCAGAAAGTTAAGTGCCAACCCCCCTGCATTTCTTTGTGTTTAGAAGCTTGGAGCAGGAGCCGCGACTGTCACAGATAATCATGGTAAATAGCTCGCGAATTATGGCCATGGGAGGCGACGGAGACAGCCCCTTGACCTCAATTTTAGGTTGTTTCCGGCCGAAGCCTTCACAATTCCCGTTGGAACCGTTCTCGCCAACAAAAATGCGGAGCTTGACTCGCCCCATCAGAACTCGTCAACCATTGCATTTTGTATTGCGTTTTGAAATGAGGTGGCATTCAACTCAACCCACCCGAGGGACTGAGGTGCTATTTTCGTTCCAGGAATCCCAACACTAGCATGGCGCCCACTCCCAGGTTGTGAGTTGCGGGGTGAACTTCGTAGGTAGCGAAGGATGAGCGGTGGAGAAGATTGCGGCGGCTGGGCCCAGTACTGTGGTTCGGGGATCTGATGTCCAAGTGCCCCAAGCGTCACACTCCCCGTCCCATCAGAACACCGCTATTTCACTCGGACTAAAACATGAAATAGACTGAAACACTTTTGAGAAGAAGTTCCTAGGGTAGAACACGACTCGGCGGAAAATATCACTATACGGTTGAGGCAGACGGGCAAACCGATCACATTCCTTGAACAGCACGGCTCGCGGGGTTTTATAGCGAGACAGATAACTATCTGGTGGAGGAAGCGCGAGCACCGCCGTCGATCCCTGATTAGCCCCAAGCGTTCTGGGCTCCCGAGGATCTGGATGACAGTTGGCTCCTTCCAAGTCCAGCGTAGTGTAGCGCAAACCCCACAAGCTGGGTGTTTTACCCAGCTACCATGCCACATTCGGCTTGTTTTTCTCCTTCGAATTTGCCTACTGCGCCAGTATGTCAGCCAAAGTACAAAGTACAATTGGGCACTGCAACCCCGGTCCAACAACCGAAATTGATTGCATCGATCCCTTACGCCGGGAGCTTCCCAGCAGACCAGTTCGGCATTGTCCGCCTGCCTACGGAGCAGTGTAGGTACTCACTCCTTACCCCGATCAACTTACCCCATTCCACGGGGGTTTTTTTTTTAAAAAAAAAAAAAATTCTACCTGACAAGGGCCCCGGTTGATACCTTTCTAGTGTGATGTTCTTCAAGGATCAAGAAGGTAAATACAGGGAATATTGACCTGGAATTGAAGTGCATAAAATTCATCACCTGGTGACCGGGAATGTACTTGTCAGGGAAAGTGAAAAGTTCTTTTTTTTAATAAAAAAAAATAAGAAAAAAAATTAAATAAAAAATAAGGGATTATGGTGTACGCAAGGAAGGGCGAGGGCACATCGCACATAGCGTTTGATGCCACTCTATGCGCCTAATCTTCCCCGAGAAGCCCTGGCCTGAAAAAATGCCGCAACAAGCAAGAGAGAGAAAAAAGAAGGAAGCAAAAAAAAAAAAAAACTGCAGCTATCTTATGCTAGTGCAAAATTGGAACGGGGGCCCGAACATCAGCGTGTGTTTCTGGGTGTTAGGTCAAAGCTTTGAAGGTCTTCCTTGGATGAGATGGGTTGTGCTTGGCCCCCCTGGTTAGAGCCATATTGGGGGCCAAGCTGGGCTGCCACGCTGCCACAATGCAAAAACGATCGCTAATCTCGACTCGCTCTCCTTATTCCCCGCCACGAGCACGAAACCCATGTCTTGGTTTCCCAGTTGCCCCCAAAAAAGAAAAAACTCCCCCAATAGAATAGTACTATCCCCGGCCCCGCCCGGAGAGCCGGAAGGTGGAGTTTGTGGTGAATGCCAGAGAGAAGGAGGTGGAGAGTGGCACATGCGTTCCCAAGTTACGTGCATTGGCGGTCTAGATTTCTTTCTTTGCTTTTCACCTCGCTTGCCGTCCATTCCTGACTTGTTTGCCACTTTCCCCTCATCGAACGTGATTAAGGACCCCGCGGCAATGCATGCATTCCAATACCTGCAGGCTCTGGAGCGAAGAGAAACATTCCCTCGCCCCCTTGTCAAGATGAGCGGCAAATGCCGTCCCCTCGTAGGATCCTTCAGATGATTGAGAATGCTTGGCCTGTTGGTTGGTTGAGCAGAGCACGCATGATTTCCCAATGACGACTGGGACCGGGTCTTTACCACCCTCAAATTGGCTTGGTACATACGGAGAAGGTGGCATCCGAGATGAGTGATGAGATGCTTTATCCTATCAGAAAATTTCCTTTTTATTCCTTTTTTTGATAAATAAATAAAAACCCCTTTTTCCGACGTCCCCGAATTCTTTTATCCGCTTGCAGGTATCAAGGTATCTGCCCGATCTTAAGATGCAGCTTGTCGCGTTTTTGTTGTGCTTCTCTCCAGGGTGTGATTCCTTGGTTTTACTTGCAATGTACTGGTTTATTGACAACCTGAGCGTTCCAAGAGTGACCTGGAGGGTCAATTTAGTCTTGCTCTATTAACCCAGAGCTCAGCGTCTTTAAGGGGACGTGCAGATAACTTTACCACCGTGAGAGAAAGGAACGACCCAAGCAGCGCGAGGGCAACACAATAGACCCGATAGAATTAGATCCGTTATGACTGAGACCGAACTGTGGCTCGATTCTCTCTCCAAAAAAGGCAGCGAGGTGAGTGTGTGTTTGGGTTGTATGGACCTCGAAGGCATCCTTTCGGGGCTTTGGGGGAGTATCCTATTTCTGAGGATACAGTCAACCACTAAATGGCGCTATCGCCGAAGCACATCGTCATGCCTACTCAATAAATCAGTGGGACCATGGCTGAGGAGGAAAGGATCCGCGATTGATCATCTTGGATCACAGAAGAACGGTCTCTCCATACCTCAATCATGTGTGTGGTCAAAGAATTCCATGTTCAAGACGCACGTACTCGAGCGGAGGATCAAGTCCGATGGTAACTAATGGTCTAAGTATGCATATCATAACGCCTCAGTCTGCTAAGAGAACTGCTTGAAGAAACTTGACTGAGTCGCAACATCACAAGAGCTTTCATAATGCAAAAGCTCGACCTCACCCCCAACCTAAGGTACATGTTGTTGTGGGCGAGCTTTAATCCCGCAGAAACATCGAAAAGAGCGGCCTTTCCGCAATTGCGTCACTGGACACTCGACATATCGTGACCGGACGCTTTTTCCCCTACTGGATACATGGTGGACGTCCGATCAATATTGGTGGACTGGACGTAGCACACCAGCACCAACGGCGTAGAGATGTCTCGGCCGTTCGAGTTGAATTGCACGCAGAGTTCAATGCATACAATTTACGAAGTCATGAATCACTCACGCCCCGTACGTCTCGGACAATATCAGACATGAGTCCGGTAGTGGTACACATGTTCCACTTGTCGCTGTCGTGGCTTGGAAAGAGACTGGAGAAAGCTATAAAACACCATGAGTCTCAAATATGGCTTCCATTCTCATCGCACGGTAAGAATCACAAGTCTGGCCCCTGGACAGATGAATACATAAACCCATGTCCGGCGGTTGAACAAGGGATGGGCCCTACGCCCTGTTCCAATTCAGCAATTGGCCATTATTGTGTTTGGCTTCATGGCGACGCCAAAGGGTAGCCAATAATCTGCTGACTGGTTGCATTGTCTGCGTAATCGAAACCTCAATACCGAAATGGGATCCATGGTCATAATTTTAATGCAGTGAGTTTGGGCTGTTCATCGACTTATAAAAAGTCGCATCCCTCCATCGCCATCTTGGTGCTCTAGCTATGGTATACAGACTCGACTAGCTTTGATGCGATATTCACGAACATGCATGATGCCACCAAGAGTCCCTTCCTCAGCGGTTCCTCGAGACAGACCTGACAACTAACCATACCCGCCGCTGAAAGTAACAAGATTCTGTCGTTGATACCTTGAAGGTGACTCCTAAGGATGTACACGAGGCAGAGCTTGGTCTAAAGCCGTTTGCGGGATATTTCGCGCAGATGCTGTCATACAGGAACCCCTCAACTCCATACGCCGTTCCAAAAGCCAACCAGCCAGATGAACACCAGGAAATGAACAGCAAAGAACACGATTTTGGGATTGAGGCTCTTCGCTCAGCCCTCAAACTCTTTCTGGAGGTAAACGCAGGATACCATGGCGTGGTCACGCTCGTACGGCTCTAGTGTGAGTTGTTCCTTCGGGAAGAACTTATCCTCTCGAAGCTTCTGAACCTCGCTGGCAAAGACGACCTCAGGGGGTGCTGCAGCGTATTAGAGAGGACTCGGAACAGAATCGTAAGAAATCATACCAGTGCTGTCGATGCAGCTTGCTTTGATCGAGATCAGTAGGCCGCCGCCCTGCTTCAGGAAGAGCTTCGCGTTCAGGCCAACAATACTGCCTGGCGTTAGTTTATGGCATGAGAACAGGAGGGACAGCAACGTACCGAGCCTGGTCGGGCTGAGCAACGTCGGCAAAGATGACATCTACCATTGGGCTGTGGGTACGTCAGTGCTAGTCCCGAGAAAGCTCCCAGCTTCTTGGTACACTCACAGAAGCATCCGGTATGCCATAGGCTTACGGGCATCCTCAACAATCCTATCATATGTGTAAGTTTCAAGATCGGTCAAGCTGGAGAGAGTTCCGCTTACGGAATGACGTTTGTCCTGCGCGTCTTTGAGGCAGGTCAGTTTCGATCGAGGCGCCATATAATGAGGGCATAGGGAAGAGAACTTACAGCCATGTTGATGAGATCTCTACCAGATCGGTGAGAAAATTCGACAGCCTGGGATTTACTGGATTAGAGCCAAGACCGATTCGAAAGACGGTGACGCAACGAACAAATACGGCTCCAGTGGGTCCAACAATATCGGCCACATGGGAAACGGATGTACCAGACGCGGCACCAAGATATAGCACTTTAGAACCAGGCTTCATGTAAATCTGCTCGAGGCCGCCGAGGATACCAGCGGCAAGCTTGCTTCGGAAAGGATTCCAGATCTGCGTTCCACGTCAGTAGCTGTTCCCGAGCGAATCACCAGCGATTTGCGGTCGGCACATACGCGGTATTCAGTCTTGGTAGGACCGCCCTCCTCACTGTTGGAGTTTTCGACAGAAATCCTCTTCTCTCCGTAAACTGATTCTCCGGGGACGAGGTTCTTGGTGGCGAGAAGGTCCTCCTTTCCGCCGCGGGCAACAAAGACACCCTTGTGACGATGGGGCTCGACGATAACCTTTTTTCCGCCCTTGGCTCCAGCAGCACCGCCGCGGCCTCCACGCCCGGCACTGAAAGGCGGTCAGCTCTGATATCTCAGCAGACGACGAGATTACCTACCTGCCCCTGCCACGACCACCAGGTCCGCCACGACCTCCACGAGCGCCACCGCGTCCACCTCCGTAGGCAGGAGCTGCATACCCGTTAGTTACGTAGCCTTCGACAGTTTCGGCGCGATGTTGACGTTGTGAGTTGCGATCGCAAGTCGCACAGCTTCGCGAGCGACAGCCATGGGGTAGAACAAAGCCTCGACAGGATGCGTATCAACGCAGAATTATTTGCACAGTAGATGGCCGTTGCTGTAAGCGCTTACCTCCACCACGGCCTCCCCTTCCACCACCGCGACCGCCGCGATCACCACCGCGGAAACTGCCTCCGCCTCTACCACCGCCACGTCCACCTCGTTCGAAACCCATGGTATATTCGGAATACTGTCTCAAAGATTGTCTCCGCAGGTGTCAAGGCTCGTCAACTAAGACGTTATAGAGATGCGTGATAGGTGTTTGGCGAACAATTGGTGCTGTCGCAGACCGTGTCGAGAGATTTGGGGAGCTTTGGAACTGGGTGCAAAATTTCTTGAACTCGACCGAAAAAAGCGGGGCCCAATGACTTGGGGGTTTTCTCAGTGGGAAGTTAACTATCTCCTTATCGCACGGCTAACCGACATATTATCTAAGCCTCTGACCCACCAGCCCCATGGCTGTGGCCTGAGGCAGAATTACCACTCCAGCCCGTGCGCCAAACTTTCCCACAGAGCCCTAATCGCGAAAATCCCGAATTTGACAGCAAAATTTCGAACTATCACCACATCCGAACTTCACGCCCAGTCGATTCCAGCACTCGCATCGACAACCAGTCAAGATGGTGAGTGACCTCTCAACCACGATTTCCACCGAATTGAATGAATTTGCGAATATGTATTGAGGTTCCCACAACTTTTGCTACGATGATCAATCATCTTGGAAATTCAACGGCGGCGGCAGCGCAAGTCCAGCTCGACGACCAGATTGCTGACTGGATATTTTTCGGTGATGTTTAGGTGCGATACGCAGCTCAAGAAATCGCCCCGGCGAAGTCGGCTCGCTCCCGCGGGTCGTACCTCCGCGTTTCCTTCAAGAACACTCGCGAGACCGCTCAGGCGATCAACGGCTGGAAGCTCGCCCGTGCACAGAAATTCCTCGAGAACGTCATCGCGAAGACTGAGGCCGTCCCCATGAGACGCTACTGCGGCAGCATCGGCCGGACCGCGCAAGGTACGAGAACGAGCAATGGGCCTGGGCTGGGTGTGGTTTGAATGCATAGTTGGGAGCTCTAGTTGGCTCTGGCTTGCCATCTGGATGCAACGTACCCGAGGCTTTGATGTGTCAAGATTGCGCTGACCACTCTCTCAACAGGCAAGCAGTGGGGTGTCTCTCGGGCTCGCTGGCCCGTTAAGTCCGCTCAGTTCCTCCTCGGTCTCCTCAAGAACGCCGAGTCCAACGCTGATGCCAAGGGCCTCGACACTGGTAACCTAGTTGTGAAGCACATTCAGGTCAACCAGGCCCCTAAGCAGCGTCGCCGGACTTACCGAGCTCACGGTCGCGTACGTCTTGCCTGTATTATCCGAGGTTCGGGAATCAGAGACTAACGAAGTTCGTAGATCAACCCCTACATGTCGAACCCCTGCCATATCGAGTTGATTCTGACCGAGGCTGAGGAGGTCGTTGAGAAGTCAGACGCGATTGTTCGTGATGAGCACCTGACCTCAAGACAGCGTGGTGCCCGTATCCACAAGGCGATTACTGCTGCGTAGATGTTGGCTTGCGGTTGATTTGCTTGGGTGGGGAATCATTTGACTAGGGGCTTGACTTTCTTCCGGAACGGTGTACGCGCACGGCATTTTTCGGGTCAAGGTTACGATTCTACAGAAAAGGAGTCGGTCATGACACCCAATAAAGGGTTTATTGAGAACATGAGTCGGGTGCACACATCACATATCTGCGCAGCCCCAGTGCATCTGCCTAAGGGCCATCTACAGCTACTGGCGATTCCGGAGAAATAATGGCATCTCGCGAGATTCGATCCATAGGCGATGGCTATTGGTCGAGTTGTTGTGAGATTGATTGCGGTATAATTCTGAGTTGGCCCCAAACAAATGCCAGCTATGCTTTTAGCAGCAACTCTCGTAGAACAATGAACTTGGCTCATGACGGTAGACTCTCTGCGCCTATCGAACCCCACCCACTCCTTGAAACTATCGTATATACAATGCCCGAGAGACTTGAAGTTTTCCACAATCCAACAATTACCCTACTCCTGCATGTCAACATCCTCACCACCGCCACTGCCACTGCTTTTCTTCCGCTGCTGCTCTTCTATCCTCTTTTCGAACTTCTTCATGCCGTAGGTGATCCACCTGTCAAACTCGGTGTCACCGCCCTTCATTAGCTTCGCCTGAATGACACCTCTGAGCACCTCGCCTGTGAAACCCAAAAAGTTGTGTCTCCTCAGCGCATTCTCGAACTGCCAGTCGGCACGCTTTTTATCCTCCCGTGAGAGGAGCTCCAAGTCGCCAAACTCACGGGCGCGGATCCGCAAGTCGCGTACCATGGCCAACAAATTGAATCTTATTTCTGTGGCATCGTAGCGCGCAATGCGCCGCTGCAAGACCTCCATAACGCGGGCGGGGAAGTCGTCCGTGTCGCAGTCACCGTGGCTGATTGGCGCAGGCTGCAAGCCGTCGAGTTCATACAGGGTGCCATTGATGGGGGTGTAGGCGATGAAGTGGAAGGCATCTTCAGCCTCATCTGACTGGCGTTGCGTTTCATCCACAAACGGGCTACTTTTGGAGAAACTGTTGTGCACATCCCGAATGAGCTCCGAGTTTGACAGCGCCTCGCCTCGAAATTCGGGTGGCAGCACCATTGTGAACTCGCGGAAGTCGCGAAGGCTGTCGCCCACGTCCACATATCCCGATTCACCGACATCGGGGTCCGTCTTGTTCAACAGCACGCTTAGTAGCGCCTGCGTCCCGCAGGCATTTTGTATCGTCTGTGCGGCGAAGAAGATGTGCTCAGAGGCATCGTGGTCAAATTCGCCATCCAAGGGCTTGTCGCGTGCCGTGTAAGGCGCGTCGGTGGGGAATTTGAAGAGGAAGATGACGCCATATACGGGTTGCAACTGTGCGAGGCCGTCTGGGTCGAGAGAGAGGAGTTCCTCAAACTGCACATCCTTTACGCCGAGGTTGTCGAGCAAGTATGTGAAGACGCCCTGTGATGGTCGGGGTTAGCGCGGGTGGTCTGCGGTATTTCGCCTCAGTTGGAACATTCGCCCACCGCATCGGACTCGACTACGACGCAATAGTTAGCTGTTCGGTCCTCTATAGAATACTTTGACAGAGAAGTGGGCGGCTGGGGTTACTCACTGGTATGCCACCCTCCACTCATTTCGAAGTTCCCGTGATGCGGTTGGGTTTGCTTGAGCTCTTTGTGGTCTGTCTTCGCGGCAAGGTGCCCAGCAGTGCTGATGCGGCGCGAAATCGGTCGAGCTGCTGAAAATTGGTGAATGTGATAGATGTATACGCCCTCGGCTGCGATTAAACGAAAAAATCGGGAAGCTGATGCGATAGAATAGCGGTCGAAGTCGGGAAAATGATGCACTTCATCACGCTGTTGCTCTGCGATAAGATACACTTATCGTGGGCCCATTTTGCTGATGTAATCTTGTAATCGGCTGGTGGTGCTGCAGATTTTTAACGATAGTGGGATTTATTAACAATTGAGGCTTGTGCAACCCCTGAAAATGCGATTTTTAGCCTTTTTAGCTCTTAAACCCCTGTAATTCGATTTTTTAATCGTTACGGCGTTACCTACGTTACTTAAGGCTATCTACAAGTTGGTTAAGGCTCCTACTAATACGTATACGTTTTACCTCCGCAATAGCCTCAGTTTCGCTTCTACCCCTGGATATCCGCAAAAAAACTATATCCCAGATTACCTTCTAGCGATAAAATTATACCCTAATATTACTACTAAGGCGCCAGCGGCTTCCCTATTGGCCCTTTAGCTCTTAAATTACCAGCTAATTTACAACATCTTCTTTCTACTCCCATTAAATATTTTTAACTATAAATAGCTTCGTTAGGCTTATAAGGATAAGGGGGGCTATAGGCTGGTTAATTAGCGCTAACTTTAGTAAAGGCCCTAGGGGTATAAACGCTAGAGCCGGTACTAGTACCGGTACTTTTAATATTAAATTTGGATTAATTTCTAGGTAGCTAGTAATAGTAAAAGGGACCTTACTAAAGAGGAGGGTATTTAGGATTTTACTTTTCTAAGTAGCTAGTTAATTAATTAATTAGTTAGCTATTTAATTAGCGATTTATTAGCCGGTATACAGGATAGCTAAGCGAGTATTTTCTATAAGCCTACAAAGCTTTGGTAAGGTACGTTATAAAAGGAGGCTTAGTAGTTTTACTATATTTGTAATATTAACCCGTATTATACGTATAAATTCCTCCTACTTTTTACTATAAAAAGGGGGGTAAGAAAAAAAGGGTAGAAATAAATATTAGGGCTATAAAACGGCGAGATCCTATAAAAGTACTATACGTAAGCGCTTTATAAGCTTAAGGAAGCTATTACTAATAAGATTATCTTCGTTAAGGCCGCCTTATACCTACTAACGGCGCTGTACGCGTATATCGAAACGAGGCTCCTATTTTTTAATTTACAGCTAAAATTAGCTTTGTAAAGTAGTTGGAAAATCGTATATTACACGCAATAAAAAGTAATCTCCTAACGATTTAGAGAAACTAGTAATAATACGTATAAACTAGCGCGGTAGGTACGTAAGGTAAACCTGGTACAAAACGCTTTAATTCCAACAGCCAGCTTGTAAAATCTATACGAGCGAAGTACTATATATTTCTACATCTTATACTCTAATTCGCCGTAGTAAATGCGTTTTTTTCGCTATAAATAGGCCAATAGCGCCAAAAATATACCAGGTATCCTAAAGTTATATATTATAAAAAAGCTCTTCTTTACGCTTTTAACCAATAAGGATTTTAATTTTATACTAATTTTAATAGCAGCGAAAAAAAGGCGGCGGTTTACTAGTAACGTACTATGTCACGGTACTGTGATGCTGCCTGCCTGCGGCTGCAACTAGATGTAGAAGGACTACGGTGCAGTGCCCTGACTGCACAACGTTCCACTTTTTGTGGTGTTTACGCATTGCGTCCTTTGGTGCCG